>UINC01001221.1_pt1 | contig 25869 bp, 22 predicted proteins | sample 5385821 | NCBI WGS metagenome assembly UINC01 (sample SAMEA4666929, study PRJEB26691) | marine metagenome | isolation source: Pacific Ocean | place: Pacific Ocean | collected 2011-10-13 | reverse complement strand
GTGATGTTTTTTAATAATACTGACTCCAAATAAAATTTATAAGAATTAAATAAATAATGTGGCAGAATACTTTAAAATTTATGCTGAACGGCTTCATTTGCTGTTCTGGGCTTCTTTTTGTTTTTATGTATTCTAGAAAGTCGAGTGCAACTCGATGATTCTAGAATTACTAGCCCCTTTGGCCTTGAACTAGGAACCTGAAACTTGGGTCTTTTTTATCTACGGATTTCCCCCATAGGATGCCTTGAAGACGTTGACCGGCGAGCTTTTGGTTTAGAATTCCGCAAGTGATTGATGTTACTAGTGGTGTAATCAGCCAGAGCGAGGGTTCAATGCTCAAGGGCTGGTTTGCTTCAAAGACAGGTGATAAGAGATTGACTGCATAAAAAGGCAGTTGGGTCGTTACGATATTGGGGTGCATTAGGGTAAATTTTTTCATGGGTTACCTGCTTACAGTTCTGTTTTTCCGATTAAATAGACACAAATCCATCAAATTGAATTCACAATTTCGGGTAATGATTAAACTCAGGAACCTTGCAAGGGAGTGAATCTGGAATCTCTGTGAGGCAGATGGCAGGCTAAGTTCTAGTGAAATAGTCCCTGGGGAGGATGCTTTCCTTAATTTTAGCTGATGAGATCTTTTTATATGGTACGGTCAAAATTAAGTTACCGTGTTCTGACTGAGTTTATTGTCACCTTCGATTTTCTGACACTGCTGGCTGCCGGAGTGCTGCTTTGCGCGGTTCCGCCGTGACAGTTGATCAATGAACTTTGCACGTAAACTATGGACTAGTGTTTTCCAATTTGCGAGGTTGCTTTTTCAAGCATACTGGCAGGGGTGTTGGTTTAAGAAGCCTTAAACAATTTGCAAGCTCACATGGGCAAATGAAAAAACGGTTCTTACTCTTATGGAATCACGTTGACTGCAGACCATCCACGACGGCTCTTTGATCTTTTGCCTTAAGCATAAAATCTTCCTCCAAAATGGACAAAATTTGTACGGGCATGATGGCAGCGAGTGTTTTGGGATCATCCATACCAAGCAGCACCCGAATCAGACGACGGTAAACTTCCATAGGCGAGCCGGTTGAATTTTCACTGAGTTTTAGTTGTTTTTCTACCCCCGCAGGTATCTCGAATTTCCGTTTTGTAGTGTTGTAATTAAAAGGAGAGTTGTTATTACTATAATAACCATGTGGTATAAATTTTAAACGCGCAAAATTGTTTAGAAATTCATGTGTTGTTTTGCTTTTTTCCAAATCCTGAGTGAGTTCGCTTTCAAGACTCACATCTGATTTGAATGAGCTTTCCAATTTATTCAGCAAGGTGAAAAAAGTGTGCGTGTTTGTCAACACATGATAGATCATTTTACCTTCAGATGAGGTCATAGGTTTGCAGGCCTTTTTCAGGGCAACCATTTCAAATGGCTGAAAGGGATCGTAAACTGATTTATTTCGGTCTTTTGAAAAGGGGTCAGGCTTGTCAGCTTTTTTTGTTTTTTGAACCTTTGTTTTTTGAACCTTTGTTTCCGTTACAACAGGGGCCTGTTCTATTTTTTCTTCAACACTTGCCAGTTTTGATTTCCTGGCAGTTTCTTTTATTCTTTGGGCTTGTACTCTGGCAACGACTGGTTTTAACTCTGAACGAAGTTCATCAACAAAACGCAGTTCCTCCAGTGCTCCTTGTCCTAACATTTCATCCAGAATCCAATCCAGTTCCTCCACTTGATCTGAACTTTGCTTCAAACTCTTTTCAGTAAATTCTGGATTTTGTCTAAGAAATGATACTGTTTGTTCGTACAAAGTCACAGTATCCTGATTTTGTACTCGAATCTTACCCAGTTCATTCCACTTCGATTCGACTTCCTTGATGGTTTTCACCAACAAAACGCATGTTTGAGCGACACTATCAAAAATCATTGATGCAGAGGTTAGACTTGCGTTCTCATTATAGGCTTCTTGCAATAATGAATATGTTTTCATGGAGTCCCAGTCTGAGGCACTTGAAAGTGTATCCAAAAATTTACTGATTCGATTGCAGTACTGACTCATCTCCTTTTCCCCCTGTTCCAGTAACTCCAGCGCATGAAATATTCCTTCCGTAATTGGCGCATCAAACAAGTTAACATCGTTGACACTTTGCCGTATTTTTTGCAGTGTTTGGTTCTTTGAGGCAGCAACGCGTCCACCTTTTTCCAGCATCCCTTTGATCAAGCCCAAGGCTTTAACCAGAAAAACACTGGTTAATGTATCTGAAGAGGCATTGTGATAGATTTTTCCAAAGCAGATTGAAAGGTTTTGCAGGATGCCCGTTATTTCCCGTAAAGTTTCGTTAAAACCTCCAAACGTCTCAATAAAAAGTTGCAGATGCTTCAGCTCCTGTGTTGCATAATCGTGGAAGGATGTGATACTTTTCTCAATGCCGTCACGTTCTTTTTGCTCTTCCAGTTTTTTCAAATGCCTATTAAGAAATCCCAATGGTTCAAAAGGAATGCGGAGCAAGTGCATTCGGAGGGTCATATCCGTACGGGACATTTCGTAGAGTTCAAGACCCCAGTCAGGAATATTTTTTGAGGTTGGAATTCTTATATTTTTAAGCTTTCTTTCAAAACTGGAAAGATTGTCCAGAATTTCATTTGGGGAAGATTGCTCTGCAGTCGTTTTTTTTGATAAAGCATCTATCAGTGCCTGCTGTTCCAATTCTTGAATTTGATGAACATTCTGGAAGAACTTATAAACAGATTGAACTTCCTCTACGGTCATTGGAGGATCAAAGTTACTAATATTATTATTTTTGAGTAATTTTTCTGCAAGTGATGTGGCCTCTGTGAATATTTTTTCAACTTCATTTTTTGCAGAATCATCAACATTTGCCTCAATTGGCAATTGTGTCCATTTCCCTTGTTGGTGACCGTCGCGGATTTCCCGGATTTTTTTCAGCGATAATTCAATTGCTTTTCCGGCTGAAAAACCACGTGGCTCTGTAGCATAAAATCCCTGGTCCAGGCTAAAATGAATACATTCTGCCTGGCGGATTATCTGATGCTTCATCTTCAGAAATCGATTTGCATCTCTATCGAAATGGTCTGGTGTGCGGCATTTATTATAAAGATCCTTGTTGGTTCGAGTAATATCTGCCAGCATTGAAACAATGCTTTCTTGTTCACCGGCCTGAAAAATCCAGCGATTTTCTTTGCTCAGAGCACCATTAACAAATTGGGTGATTTTTTTTGTTTCCTTAACAGCTTCCTGAACTTGAGAGACAGGCTTTCGCTCCGCTTGCAGGGTCGATTTGGCCTGTTTTAATTGTTCCAGTGAATTAGTGGACATTAGAACACCTCCAAGATATACTGAACTCGGTTAATAATTTTTTTGTCTTCATGATGACAAACTGGTCACATCAGTGGATTTGATGGAACGATGAAACAGCTGAAGCACTACATACATTTTCAATTTATTCCCATTTAAGAAAAATGGGATTTTAAATTCAAGAATGAAAACGTTATTAGAAAGTATCTCACAACCTCAAGAGATACAAAACTTAAATTTGCAAGAGTTGACTCAGTTGGCCAAAGAATGCCGGCAACGTATCATTGAAGTCACCAGCCAACGTGGAGGACACCTCGCTTCTTCACTTGGGACTGTGGAAATAACAGTAGCTCTTCTAAAGAATTTTGATTTTAGATTTGACCGAATTGTTTGGGACGTCGGCCACCAGGCCTACCCTTATAAAATTCTGACTGACCGCAATGAAAAATTTGATACGCTGGGAAAAGCAGGTGGCATCAAAAAATTTCTCTCACGAGACGAAAGCAACTTCGACCATTTTGGAGCGGGACATGCCTCCACGTCAATTTCCGCAGCACTGGGAATGGCCGTTGGACGTGATATTCAGCAAAAAAACCACCGGGTCATTGCCGTCATAGGTGACGGTGCAATGACTGGAGGTTTGGCTTTTGAGGCTCTGAATCACAATGGCTCACTCGATAAAAACATGCTAGTCATCTACAATGATAACGGAATTAGCATTGATCCAAATGTTGGTGCAATTTCAAAATTACTGACCCGCTTTGCCTCCTCCAGGTTTTACAACAGTTTCCGTGAAGAAACTCTGGAATTCGCAGAGAAAGCACCTTTTTCAGAACGATTAGGTCTGAGAACTACTTTACAGAAATTGCACGATTCTGCAAAGAGCTTTTTTTCTCCGCCCAGTATGCTCTTTGAACAGTTAGGTTGGAGATATTTTGGTACAGTTGATGGTCATAACCTTCCGGAATTGCTGGATTTAATCGATCGAGTCAAGGAATTAGATGGTCCCATAGTGGTTCACGCCATCACTCAGAAAGGGAAGGGTTATGCTTTTGCTGAAGAAGATGCCCACAAGTATCACGGAGTCTCACCATTTGAGCCAGAAGATGGTAAATTTATAAAGAAAAAATCATCTGGCAATGCGATCAGTTTTTCTCAGGTTTTTGGTAAAAAACTTGGAGAATTGATGGTACGAGATGAACAGGTCGTGGTTTTGACAGCTGCCATGATGAGTGGTACGGGGATCTTAGAATTGCAACCAAAATTTCCGGATCGTGTGCTTGATGTTGGTATCGCTGAAGGTCATGCTGTGACATGTTCTGCAGGAATTGCCACCACTGGGAACAAACCGTTTGTTGCCATTTACTCTACATTTTTGCAACGTGCACTTGATCACATTATACACGACGTTGCAATTCAAAAATTGCCAGTACGCTTTATGCTTGACCGTGCAGGATTTGTTGGAGCGGATGGTCCTACACATCATGGTTTGTACGACCTTACATATCTGCGCATGATTCCGAACATGACAATTATGGTACCACGTAACGGTGCAGAATTGTGCAGCATGATGGAACTTGCCTATAATCATGAAAGCGGTCCATTGGCAATTAGATATCCAAGAGGAAATACTGCTAATCTTGATGAAAGAAATAGTCCACCTCTTGAATTTGGGAAAGCGCAAATATTGAGGAAAGGAAAAGATGTTGCACTATTTGCGGTAGGATTAATGGTCGATGCTGCGGAGCAGGTAGCAGATCTTCTTGAAAAGAATGGATATTCAACAGCTGTAATTAATGCCAGGTTTGTCAAACCTCTTGATGAGGATGTGATTGTTCAATTTTGTGGAGAAATACAATTGCTAGTCAGTTTGGAAGAAAACACAATTCACGGAGGTTTCGGCAGCGGTATACTGGAAACTCTGAGTAATAAAGGAATTTGTGTACCGACACTCCAGATTGGAGCACCTGATCGTTTTATTGCACAAGGTACTCCGGATGAACAACTGACCGCATCTGAATTAAGCACGGAACAGATTTACTCTCGTATTCTTGAAAGGTTACCTGTTCCTGTCAAGAAAATCAGAAAGAAACGAACAGTCCAGCCAAAGAAACTCGCCTCATAAAAATTGACGGATTCGCAAATAGTTTTAAATATAACGGTTTGGGAAGCAGGGGGAATATATTTTTGATTTTATGTAAAGTTTTTCTTCTGACTGAGATAAAATCTGCTCCATTGAGTTTACGGAATTGTCGCTTTTAAACGGTCTTGACTAAAATGTACGGCTTTTGCATCTGATGTAGCGTTGAAAGTTTTGCCGGGGATCCGGATAACTAATTCCGTGAGGAAATTGCGACAACCATTTATTTAAGGAAATTAAATATGTCAAACAATTTACTGAAGCAGCTTGAAGAGAAAATCAACGCAGCGGTTGAGACAATCGAATTGTCACGTATGGAAATTACTGATCTGAAAGAACAGAATGATGAGTTGCAAAATCGGTACGTAGATTGGGAAGAGAGGCTATCGGCTTTAATTGAAAAATTCGAACAGTTGGAAGAAGGAGAAGCTGTTGAGATAGAAGCAGAGGCAGAAGCAACAATTCAGAAAGTCGAAGAAGAGTCTGAAGAAGTTGAAGCTGAAGAAGTTAAAGCTGAGGAAGAAGATGATACAGAAGGCCCCATTTTTGGAACTAGTGCAGATTCATATACTGAAGCTCCAGGATCCGCACAACACTACGCATGACGCGAACAGCGCGTTCCAGATCCCCCAGAATATTCTGCTCAGCTTTTTTGTCTCCACATTTAATTGCGAAGGAAATGAAGAATCAGTTTCTTCGCAATCTGCTCCCCTTGCTGTTTATAGGTTTGTTCTTTGGAGGGATGTTGCTCCCTCATGTTCTCCAGGCACGCCAGGCAGTAGGATTCCTTTCTGTTGATGTCCGCTACCCCTCAAAAGGACTGAATTGGCTGGAGCTGTTTATTCAGGAAGAACTTTCCCTGCAGTTGCAGCTTGCAGACCGGTTTTCCGTCATTGCTCCGGATAACATGCGCCGCTGGAATCAGCGCCTGCGGAATGCAGGAATGCTGGCCTCAAGCTCCTCTGATTTGCAAAACTCAGAGATTGCCCAGCTAAAACCGAACAGACTACTTCAAATATCGTTACAGAAAGTCCTCAACCAGCTCTCAGTCACATGGGACATCAGCAGTTTCGGAGAAAGTAAATCCACACTGAAAATCCAAAATACTCATTCCTGGGTATCTCCGGATAAACTGATAGCTTCCCTCTTGCGGGACCTCGAAGGTGGGGACGCATTTTTCAGTAAACTCACTCATTTTCCGCAAGGTTACAGCTGGGAGGGGATCAAGCGTTTTTATCAATTGAGACTCAAACAAGTTCCAGCTCCTGATACATCTGCATGGAAAGTACATAAAGACGAATTGGAGTTATTGTTATTCAGCTATCCATCACTGGCGGCTTCGATTCGTTTTTACAGAGCGGTTTTACTTATTATCGAAAGCAGCGTTTTGCTTCCAGCTCATGTTCCGGCACTAAATTCTGCAGAAACAGAAATTTTGGCAGCCATGAAACAACATCCTGGTAGCAGTCAACATCACACCTTACTTTCACTCGTCCATTACCTCCGCAGAGAACCTTTGTTCGCCAAACAACAGGCAAATATTGCAAACCAGATAAATCCTGGCAACGGAGTGTCTTTGATCCTCTATGGTCTTACCGTCGGGAAAACCCCACAGGCAGGAACTGCTTACGTTAGTCGGGGGCTCAAACTTTATCCGTTTGTCGGTGATCCTAGCCCGGATGGCAGACAGCCTTACCACGTACTCGTCAAAGTTTTAGAACCATGGCTGATATCTGCCGTTTCCGGAAAAACACCGAACTTCGAACAGCTGATGATTTCCGGACAGGAGGATTACAATGCACGTCGCTGGAAAGAAGCACTTCAGGCTTTTGAAGATGCTTCTGCACTCCAGCCGTCGCTTCCGGAACCACATCTGTTTCTGGCAAAATTACGCTTGGCGCAGCAGGATGTGGAAAGCGCACTCTTGTTGCTTACAAAACTTAGAAAAAGATTTCCAAAACATCCTGACATCAACCTTTATTTGGGGTACGCACACGAGAAATTAAAACATCACCAAAAAGCGGAAACATTGTATCGACATGTACTTCACTTGAAGCCGGAACATCATAAATCACTATTGAGGCTAGGGGCTGTGCTCATAAAACTGGGAAAACGTAGGGAAGCTCGCAGTTTTTTAGAAAGTCTCACTCGAAAATATCCGATGTATACCGTGGGCTGGTGGAACCTTGGAATTGTCTATTATCAGCTTGGAGAAATGGAGTTAGCAGAATCTGCATGGGAGGAATCGTTGAGGATTGAGCCGGATAACAGCCAAGTCAGGTTACGACTCGAACAATTGCGTGAAGAGTTCTCATATGCATCGGCCTCACAGTAGAATTTTTTATCAAAAAAACATTTAGGCTTCACATTTGCAGTGTGTAATCTATGGCCCAGTTTATTACTGCACAAATATTCATAAAAAGTAGAATGTAACTGTAAGAAAAAAATTAATTTGTTAAAAAAATGTTAATATGTTGTACTTTCAGTTGAAAAAATTATAGAATACGGCAATTTTGGAATAAAAAGCTTGCATTTCTCTTTTATAAACAATAAACTCTCACGCTAGGCTGGCAAAAGAGTCTAGAAGGTTATTAATCAAAGCAGAAGCATGACTCACATGAACAGTAGGTTGCGTTGCAAAAGCATTTGAGGAATTAAACATGAAAAATCTCATACTCTTACTCATATCTATCTTTTTTTCTGTCCAAGTTTTAGCTCAAACTGAAGATAGTCAGGAAGTCGCACCGACAGATGAAACTTCAAAAACAAATTTGGCAGGCGAATATATCTATGGCGAATCATACTTTAAAAAATCCAAGACAGGTGTTGTCTTGAAATATTTGTCAACTGGTGCCGGTCCAAGTTTGTTTTACGGGTGGCGCTTTGTTGTCTATAACACTGAAAAGTTTTTTATCGGAGGTACCGGATTCACCGGACAGCTAGGGAATGTCAATGCTGTAGGAACGTACAGTTATGGTGGAATGATGGCTGGTTATGATTTTGTCATTTTTGACGATTGGTATGTGGACTGGGGTTTAGCAGCTGGTGGTGGAGGTGCAAAAATGTTTAAAAATGCAACTTTTCCTAATGCTGAAGGCCAACAACAAGTAGCTAGTGGAGGAGCGGTTGTAGAACCTTGGTTCGGATTTAACACTAAAATTGGAGAAAAAACTGACTTTAATTGGTCCTTCTCCTATTTCTTCACGCCAAATGATAAATATTTGTCAGGCGTCTCCTTCAATCTTCGAGTAGATTTCATAATTGAATAGATCCACTGAATAAATATGCTGTTACAACAATTTGGTTTACAGCATAACAGCCGGAGTTGGCTGTCTTTCCTATCATGCCCGCACATGGTCAGTTTTCGGACTGATCAATAATTATCCAATAATATTCAAGTGTGATTAATTTGGGGTTAAACTTCATTCGACTGGTGTAGTTTAGTGAGATCAATCATGCTCGCATAGGATGCTCTCCCAGTAAACAGTAGTTTTCGCAAATATCACACCTCTATATCTGATCTACCATCTAACCTTCAGCTGAATTGATCTCCCTGCAATAGTCTTAGTTCAAAATGAGTGACTAGTCTACAAGAAACGGAAGTGACTCATTATTCTTTTACTCATCATTTAGCCGGGTCATCATAAATAAAAAGGCAGATTTTGTCATTTTCACCAGTTTGGTGAAAAACTGACAAGAACAATTCTGGCACCTTGTAGTTTTAAATACAGAAGAAAACCAGGACGGTTCGGACTAACATTTATTTCTCGTAGGAAAGTTGAGACGGTTAAACGAACCTTTAAGATTAATTTTGATTGTCTCGCCACACTGAAATGTGCGCAGCATAGTGCTATAAGTGCTGAGTTCCTTTTTGAGTGAGGGGGAGGGAGTGAGTTGCATATTTAGATCAATTAAAGACATTTGCGGACGTTTGTCGTTGAGCTGGATAGTACCATCAATCGTTCCTGCTAAAGATCCTTGTAATTCAATCTTCTTAATATGAATTAAAGGACCGAGCTGTAGGTTAAAATAAACTTCTGACAGATCGAGCTCCGGTAATTGCAGATCCATGAGTGCTGTCCCGCCTGATATCCGGATGTGGGCATCGTTCAGTTTGCCCTTAAGGCTCCCTTCAGGAAACCGGGCTTGCTTCTGCAGATCATAAAAATTTTCGATATGAGCTGTCAGAGAAAGCACACCTGAAACAAAAGCATATGGAACTAAAGAAAAGAGAGGAACTCGTTCACACTGTAATCCATTAATAGAGAAATCGAGCATTTTCTGTGTTAGCAAATCAGTGGAAACCTTGATTGCTCCCTCATGGACTTGTCCAAGCATTTTTACTTTTCCGGATGTAATAATTGAGGCAAAAGGGGCTTCTATATTTTCAAGAACAAGCAAGCGGAGATCCGGAAACCCAGTCAGCCATTTTGGTGTACGCAGTGCAATTTCAGGGGTGCTGATTTTGTTCCACCCCAACTCAAGATCCTGAATTTCAAATGGAATTCCTGTTTGCGCTGTTAAACGTATACGAGCTGCATCAGCGATTGTCTTACCAGGGAAATTTTGTTTAAAACCCCAAAAGACGAGCCCCAATATCATCGCCGATCCTGTTAACAAAAGCACAAAACGTTTTAATAATCGCATCTTTCGTTAATCCCTCTGTTGCTTGTGCACCTGAAACGAGGCACGAATCTGACGGCTACCGGGACTTATACTGATGTTGAGATGAGAAGTCCGTAAAACAGGCCGATGATTTTCCAGCCGATAAAGCATAGACAACAAATGATCCAGTTTGAGTTTGTCTAAACCTACCTTGACACCCTCAGTTCCCTTTTGGACGTTGGTGAGCACATTAAGTTGCAAATTATCCTGAATTTCAAGGGAGCGGGCTATGTTTTCCACAAAAGAGCTAAGTGCTTGCGGCAAAACTGGTGCGGTAGGAGTACGCTGTACTTCCTTCCATTCACTGGAGAGGGCACGTACCTGTTTGATTTGATACTCAAGTTTGTCAAGTTGCTGCAGCAGCAGTTTTTTCTGCAGGTTGAGCTGCTGCATGCCCCACATTCCTGCCAGTACAAATACCAGCAGGAACATGAAAGTTATCAGAAGCTGCTCCCGCATTGAAAAATTCGACATGGGGAGCGCTTATTGATGAGTATAGAAATCAGCTACGTTGGTTGATAGACACATATTTCCGCTCAGTATGGCCTGTATAAATTTGACGTGGTCGTCCAATTTTAGTTACACCATTACGCATTTCCAGCCAGTGTGCTATCCAGCCTGGCAGGCGTCCCAGAGAAAAAAGTACAGTAAACATATCTGTTGGAAAGCCAAGTGACTTGTAAATTATTCCGCTGTAAAAATCCACATTTGGATATAGATTCCGCTCAATAAAATATTCATCAGTGAGCGCTGTTTCCTCAAGCTGCTTTGCGATATCCAGTAAAGGATCATGAGTTCCAAGCAATTCTAAAATTTTATCACAGTAGCCTTTTAGAATTGTGGCTCGTGGATCAAAATTTTTGTAGACGCGATGGCCGAAGCCCATTAAGCGAAAACCGGCATCCTTGTCTTTGACCAGTTTTATAAATTTTTGAGCGTCTCCACCGTCTTTATGTATTTTTTGCAGCATTTCCAAAACGGCTTGATTTGCTCCTCCATGCAACGGACCCCAAAGTGCGGCAATTCCTGATGAAATTGAAGCAAACAAATTTGCCTCGCTGCTGCCAACCAACCGAACTGTAGAGGTTGAGCAGTTCTGTTCATGATCTGCATGTAAAATGAAAAGTACATTCAGGGCTTGCACGAATTCTGGTGGAACTTCATATTCTGTGGCAGGTACACCAAACAACATATTCAGAAAGTTTTTAGTATAACTATATTTGTTAACAGGATAAATAAAGGGTTGTCCGATATGTTGCTTGTAGGACCATGCTGCGATGGTGGGCAGTTTTCCTAACAAGCGCCAAATCGCCAAGTCGACAGCCTCATGGTCAGTCGCACTGAAATCCGGATAGAATGTTGAAAGTGCACAAACGATGCTTGAAAGAATAGCCATCGGGTGAGCATCCTTGGGAAAGGCCTGATAAATATGCCGAACATCTTCGTGCAACATAGTGTGCCTTTTCACATTGAATTCAAAATTTTCCAGCTGCTGCTTTGACGGTAATTCACCGTAAATCAGCAAATAGCTGACTTCAAGAAAGCTGGAATTTTCGGCAAGTTCTTCAATCGGATAGCCGCGGTAGCGCAGGATTCCCTTCTCGCCGTTAAGAAATGTGATTTCACTTTCACAGGAACCGGTATTAACAAAGCCCGGATCCAAAGTAATAGTTTTTGTCTGTGCACGTAATTTACTAATATCAATTCCAGTTTCCCCTTCACTACCAATCACTAAGGGGAGATCTATCAATTTTTCGTTGACTTCAAATTTTACGGTATCCAACATGGTGTCTCCATTTATGTAATGAGGTAGTTAAGTACATAGAAACAAATATAATAGCTGACCCCCATAAAAATAATGTCGCATGATTTTCACGAAAAAACAAGATATTTAACAGTACAAGTTTTGATGATAAAGAACAGTTTTGTTGAGATTGAAAGGGAATTGAGTGGAGATGAACTACTGTTCTATAATGGTTTTATCCGGTCGAGTTGAAGTATACCGGACCTCTATCTGACGATGCAGCCATTGTTTTATCGCAGTTCTGGTATTGGGAATGAGCAGGAGAAAGCCGAATGCATCTGTAAGAAATCCTGGAGTTAACAACACTAGTCCGGCAATTCCTATCAACAGGGCATCCAGCAGTTCTCCGGAGGGCATTTGTCCCTCACGCAGACTTTTCTGGATACGGAATAAGGTTTGTAAACCCTGTATTCGAGCTAAATAAGCTCCTAAAAAACCGGTAACAATGACCAGGGCAATTGAAGTTAATGCACCAAATATTGTACCAATTTGTATCAACAGGTAGATTTCAACTACTGGAATGATGGTAAAGGCGAGAAATAATTTCAGTAACATGAAATGCGCTGACTTATATGTTTATTAACATAGCGAAAAATCAGGAGGAATCTGAACTGACCGGTGTAATTCTGAACCTGCGAATTCCCGAAATTGCTTGTTTTCCGCTGGCTTGACGTCCAATCACGCGCCAGAAAAGCTGATTCTTCTTTTTTGCTCTCATCAATCCCATTGCCATCCCCGGCAGCTCTCCTGCAAGCGGAACAAGTTCCTTGTCAGCAATCCAGCGGTTCCCCTGCGGCAAATCAAAATATGATCCAGAGTCTTCAAATTTTTCATCAACACCAACCTGAATTTTGAACTCACTGAAGGCAAGACTGTCCCACTGAAAAAGGAAGAGTCCATTTTCTTCAAATGTAAATTTGTCAGTTGGCAAAAGGAGCTTGATATCACTGAGTCTGATTACGTTAGATTTAGCAACATTATTTTTTTCCTTTAGTTCCTCAATTTCGTTTTCTGGATCAACGGTTACAGCAATTTGATATTTGCCCAACAGCTGGTCATCTGGAAGGATGTATTCCAAGTCGAAAGTTACAATTTCTCCAGGAGCCATCACCTGTGCACTGGGCATGGCAATGATCGATTTACGCATCGGTTGTTTGACATTGTAATATTGAATCTTCGCAGTAACATCTTTCACAATATCACCGCCAACATTCATCAAGTTTAGGCGTAGCCGGAGCTTCTCACCACGTAGAGCATGTTTTGGCAAAACCTGTACTGATTCCCAGCGTAAATCCGGTGGATCAAATTTCAGAGGTGAGATGATTCGTTTCCCGGAAACTCTCACTCCTGTTGCTAATTGAGTATTTGCAACTTCAATATCTTGAGGAGAAGCGATGAAGAAATATCGTTCGTCACCTGCGGTGGTGTTGAGTAAAATACGTTTAAACTGGGCATCCCAAATACGAACTGAGATTTGATAAATGCCAGTATTTTCCAAATCAATCTCATGCAGCACCCGCGCTGTGTCACTGGACTGAATCGTATAGACTTTACGCAGACGCTTTTTTTTCAGTTCCTGTCCGTCCACTCTGACTTTAATTTCAACACCTACCTTTGTGGGAAACTTAGCTTGGTTAGCAATAGCAGTTTGAACCAACTGCGTATCCCCATGTTTGGGACAATCTGGGTTGTTCACTGATTTGAGGATGGAATCCGGAGAGTCGATAGTCATGTCCGGGCCATCCGGCAAGGGGCAAGTTTTTGAAAGGATAATCGCGATTATTTTCAGGTCAGATGACTGATTTGCCAACGACAAGGTTGGTAAAAGCAGAGCAATTATCCCAGAGAATATAAGTTTCAGCAGTAAATTCCAGAACATTTTTTAGCAGTAAATTTAAGTTTGTAAATTTTTCTGTTCATCTGCCTTGTCAATAATTCCTTATCAAACAGCAAAAGATTCTACAGAAACTCGTAATGATGCACATTTTATACACTTGAAGTTCTAGGTCAGGCGTAAAAGTAATGCATGCCGTAAACTCTACCTAGTTATGCTGAAAAAACTTTGCTTTTCAACCACGACAATATTTCCTGTAGAAAAATGGATTTTTGATGCTCAGCTTGCTTTGAGCAGGGCCGGCTCCTCATTTCCATCACCGTTTTGCAAATGGAACCAGTGAATGATGTTTTGATCAAAATTTTCATGAGACGTACAGTGAATTGCTCCAAGCTGGTCAACCTGCACTATCGTGATAAGATGAAGTCGCACCATTTCCAGTATTGCCATGAACGTAATAATAAACCATAAGAGAGGTTTGCCCCTCTCAAACAGGTCTTCAAAAAGGCAGTGCTGCCGTCTGCCAAAATACGAAATCAATTCTTCAATGCGATCCTCAATCCGTGCACTTTCTGCTTCAATTACATGTCTGGTAATTTTGGGAAGCCGCTTCATTACCCGTTCGAAGGCTTCCATCAGTGCGGTGACTGAGATGTCCTCGTATTCAGGATTAGCTTCTTCGTTATCTGCAACTAGTTCTACATTTTCAGGACGTTGAAACACATCGCGTCCCAAGATATCAAGCGAGCTTAGTTCATATGCGGCATCCTTGTAATGCTGATACTCTAGCAAGCGGCGTCGCAGAATTTCTTCAGGATCTTCTTCTTCTACTTCTTCAGGATCAACCGAAGACTTGGGGAGCAAATGTCTGGACTTGATCAAAATCAACATGGCGGCAATTTCTAAAAATTCACCTGCCAGGTCTAGATTGACCGACTGCATCGTCTCCACATATTCCAGGTATGAGGCTGTTAATTCAGAGAGACGCACCTCTTCAATTGAGACTTCTTTTTTTCGAATAAGATGCAGCAATAAATCTAGCGGCCCTTCAAACAAAGGGATTTTAATTTCCAGAGGATTTTCCGGATTGGGGAAAATTGAAGGCATCTCCACGCTTTTTTGTCTTTGTTCCATAGTTTCATGCTCATCCATGAGCGGAGATAAGAGGATATTTACTCCGCAACTTTTTCTGCTTGATCAGAAAGTTCAGGAATCCCCATATCTTCCAGCACTTGATCGGTCACCTTGTTAAGTTCTTTTGCTTTTTTGTAACGGGAACTGGCACGCTGGTTAACTTTTTCCAAATCTTTTAGTGTCCGAATGATGGTTGGTCTAATAAAAATAAGCAGGTTAATTTTCTCAAATTGATCCAATTTACTGCGAAACAACCAGCCAATCAAAGGTAGATCTCCAAATCCCGGAATCTTATCTTGATTGCGTGCAATTTTTTCTTTGATCAAACCACCCAGAACAATAATCTCACCATCCTCTGCAATCACAGATGTTTTAATGGTTCTCTTGAAAATCGTAACTGCTTCAGCACCAGGATTGACCACATCACTGGATTCCTGGGCAATATCGAGTCGGATACTGCTTTCTCCACTAATTTGCGGTTTAATTTCAAGTTTGATACCAACTTCCTTGAATTGATATTCTTTTGTGGAAATGTTAGTAGCGCTTGTAACAGTTTTTGGTGACACAGGAACAACGGAAACAACGTTAATATTCGGCACTTCTCCCTCTTGGGGATTGTTGAGAATCATCAACTGAGGGTTTGCAAGGACATTCACATCATTATTGTTTTGAACTGCTTTAACAAATGCTCCGAAACTGAAAAATTCTTTTCCTCCAATGCTGATTGTGTTGCCATTCAAGACTCCTATTGAAGAACTATCGGCAGTTATTGCTGCAGTTCCTCCTGTGGTTGCATCCCCTGTGAAAGCTCCTCCACCGGGGAAACCGCCTGTTATCACTCGGCCTGTTCTTGTTGCACCGGCAGCTTTCCAGTTAATACCTAAATCCAAACTTTTTGAAAGCGAAACCTCCATCACAAGTGCCTCCACATAGACTTGCATTCTAGGCACATCAAGCTCGATAATAATCTGGTCCAAAGTTGTGAAGGCGTCTGCCGGAGCAAAAATCAAGAGAGAATTTGTAGCCTCATCAGCGCTGATTGAAATATCAGATTGTGTTCCTGAGCCTGCTGTTTTGGCCTGTTCCGTTGCTTCCGGTTTTGGTTGTTCATCTTTCCTGGCAACTTCAGTAATTCTTCCAGTAACTTCTTTGAGCAGAACAGCCATGTCTTTTGCTACCGCATGTTTGAGATGATAAAGCTTAAAATTACTTTTAATTTTTCCACTTTCCTGGAATACATCCAACTTTTTGACCAATGATAAAATTCTTTCGATTTCAAGTCGTCCCGCAATGATGATCAGGGCATTCAGCCTTTCCTCTTCAATGATTTTAACCGGGCTTGCTTTTGCAGTTTTGCCTTCACCTTTTCCAGCAACAACACTATCCGAAAATATTTTTGTCAACAGGTTAGCCATCCTTTTTGCAGAAGTATTCTCCAGCGGTATCAACTTGAGCTGTGTTTCTCCAGAAGTTCCTTGTTCTGTGTCAAGTTTTGAGATTAGCTGGAGAACTCTGTCGGTTGCCAAACGATCCGCAATGATGATCAGGGCATTCAGTCGAGGCTCTGCGATTATTTTGACCGGACTCCCGGTTGCGGTTTTACCCTCACCTTTTCCGGCAACCACCTTATCTGCAAATATTTTGGAGAGCAGCGGTGCCAATGTTGTGGCGGCAGCGTATTGCAATTGGTGCAGTTTTATTTGTCGGTTCCCTCTAGGAATATCAAGTTGATCTACGAGGTCGATAATTTGCTGAGATGTTGTTGGATTTGCAATAATAATCAGTGCATTAAAAGGGGCAAAAGGAACAATTTTGATAGATGCTGTTTTTGGAAAAACAGTCGTTATGAGAGGTACCAGCTTAGCGGCATCAGAATATTGCAGTTCATGAATTGTTGTTTTAGCACCTTCTACCGGTACGTCAACCTGTTCAATTAATTCAATTATGTCATCAGTGGTTTCACGATTTGCAACGATAAACAGTGAATTTAAACGAGACTCAATTAAGAGTTTGAATTTAGTAGGCTTCCCTTTTCGTACCAAGTTGGAAAACAATTCTGAAACGGTTTTGTGAATTTCAGTTACATCGTTATGTACTATTTGCTGCAAAGTGACAATTTGTTCCACTCCTTTTGGTGCAGATGTGTCCAGCATATTTATCAATTCAATTATACGGCTCACGTTGGACTCAACATCGATTACGATCAACATATTCATCGGCTCGTAAACGAGCAGCGCTCCTGTCTTGGAAAAAATGGGCAGCAATGTTGACTGAATCCCTTTGAGGTCTGCGTGGCGAATTGGGATCAGACGCATGACATAGTTCCCGCCTTTGGCTTTGATTTTTCCTCTATCTCGTGAAATCGGCAAGTGCTGGAAGCGTGCATCTGCAGCAGGAAGAATTTCTACGACCTTACTTCCTTTTTTACGCACCATAGCCAATCCCTGGCTGGCAAGTATTTTTTCAAAGAAGAAAAATGCGTCCTCCGGAGTTACTTTGAAATTACGCGGAGCTGTGATTGACATTTGTCCGCGCATATTTTTTTCCTCATAAACAAAAACCGTTCCAGTGTTTTCCGAAATTATTTTGATAAATTCTTTGAGGATCAGAGTTTGAGGCAGGTTGATTGTAACCTTCGAGCGGCTTGTCTTTTTTGCTCCTTCCAGTTCTACAGGTTGAGAAAGATGAAACAGAAAGAAGCTCAGTAAAAACAATCCGGACAACCAGCGATTTTTACGGAGCCGCTTAAATAGGTTGGAGGTATGGAAAATCATGTAAAAAGTAGTGAAAAACTTAGAATTTCAGGTATGAATCATTAAATTTAGGATCCAATTTGCCTGCTTCAAATCATCAGGAGTAGTGATTTTTAGATTTTGCGGTTCTCCTTCAACTGTTATTACTTCATGGCCGCTGTTTTCCACCAGTGATGCGTCATCAGTAACTACCCAATTTTTTTCCAATGCTTGTTTTGAAGCATCCAGGATCAATTCGGTACGAAATCCTTGCGGAGTCTGCACAGCAAATAATTTACTCCGATCCACAACCTCGGTTTTTTCCTCTGTAACTCTGCGGATTGTGTCTACCAGTGGCAGCACTGGAATTGCGGCATCATGTTCAAAGGCCGCATCCAAAATGCGGTCGATCAGTTTTATACTGCAAAACGGTCGAGCGCCGTCATGCATCAAAACCAGTTCCGGAACTTGTTTTTCTTGCAGGATCTGCAATAAAGCATGATGCACTGAGTCTTGGCGGCGCCTCCCGCCTTCAACCAGAATCACTTCCTCAGGGATTATCTTTTCAAAAATATGCCGATCTTGGGAAGCAACTGTCAAAAAAATCTTCCGGATTCTAGGATGCTTCAAAAAAGGTTCAAGGCTAAACTCAAGTATTGTACGTGTTCCTAGAGGAAGAAGCAATTTATTGTGCTTTCCACCCATGCGAGTTCCTTGCCCTGCGGCAACAATCACTGCAACTGCAGCTTCATCTGTCATTTTAGCTCAAGAATTTGAAGTTTGAGAAAACCATAACATCGACCGCATAAATACCAAATATCTCAACCGCTTAGATTAAGAAAGTTTAGTAATAAAAGTCCAGATAAAACGGGGTATTCCATTTATTAAACAAAATGATGTGGATATCAGACTTGTAAAAAAGATCACACAAACTAAACTAACAATCAACAAGTTGAGGGGTGCAGGATTCTTTTTATGTTGAATAGGTAACTTTGGAACAAGAAAAAACGAGTCGGAAAGAGTGGGTAACCCCGTTAAACTGGAATTCAGAGAAGTGGGGCGGTGTCTATTTCAGTCACGCCGATTCCAGTACATTGGTTCCCAAACGTATTGCTAAAATGGGTTGGACACTTAATTTGGTAAAACCTGCGGGAGTTGCCTAGCTGATCGGTTTCTTGGTGGGTATTCCACTTCTGACCACGGCAATTGTTTTTTTTGCTAAATAATTTCACGTCTCAGAGAGTTTAAATATGTTTAACGAAACCGTTATCCTTGATGAGCACGAAAAATATTAAAATTCAACACTTGTTTTTCATTTCTTCGAAAACATGAATCCATTATTTTAGATACTTAAAAGCTTATGAATTCACGCTTTTGTGGGAATGACAACTTTTTAACGAAACCAAGTATTAACCAAAAACAAAAAGCTACGAAGGAAATATGTCTGAAAAAACAGCATTTATTGGACTCGGTGTGATGGGTTATCCCATGGCCGGGTTCTTGGCCAGGGCCGGACACGAAGTTACAGTGTATAATCGTACAACTAAAAAGGCAGAAAAGTGGGTGGAAGAATATGGTGGAAAACTGTCAATGACACCAGCGGATGCGGCAAAGGATGCGACTTTCGTTTTTGCTTGCGTGGGCAACGATGATGACTTGCGTTCGGTTACAATTGGCGATACTGGCGCTTTTTCAGGCATGCGTTCCGGGACTGTGTTTGTTGATCATACGACATCTTCAGCCAAAGTTGCTCGTGAAGTGGCGGATGCTGCTCATCAGCAGGAATGCACTTTTCTCGATGCACCAGTCTCAGGAGGTCAAGCTGGTGCTGAAAATGGAGTTTTAACAGTGATGGTTGGAGGTGACGAAGATAGCTACGCACGGGCGGAACCGCTGATCAAGAATTTTGCAAAAAAAGTTAAACTTTTAGGTCCGGTGGGGTATGGACAATTGACCAAAATGGTGAACCAAATTTGCATCGCCGGACTAGTTCAGGGTTTGGCAGAGGGAATTCATTTTGCCAAAGCGGTCGGTCTGGATGTGGAATCCGTGATTGAGACTATTTCCAAAGGAGCAGCCCAATCTTGGCAAATGGAAAATCGTTACAAGACGATGAATGAAGGAAAATTCGATTACGGCTTTGCTGTAGATTGGATGCGCAAAGATTTGGGGATTGCTCTTGAGGAAGCCCGCGCGAACAAAGCTCATTTGCCGGTTGCGGCTTTGGTAGACCAGTTTTATTCGGAAGTGCAGGCTCTAGGAGGAAGCCGCTGGGACACCTCAAGTTTGATTGCCAGGCTGGAGGCAATGCAGCAGATAAACAAAAAATAATTTGAGAAGAGGTTATGCAAAATTTTGAAGGAAAAATCCTCATCAACGGAGCATGGCAAACTCCGGATTCCGGAGAGACTTTACCTGTGATTGACCCCAGTGACGGTAGCGAATATGGGCGAATTGCCAGAGGTTCAGCGGTGGATATTGAGCGTGCCGTTCTGTCTGCGCAAAATGCAATGGACGGCGAATGGGGTAAGTTGATTCCTGTGGAGCGGGGACGTTTGCTGCAAAAACTGAGTGTGCTGATTTTGCTGCATGAAGACGAACTGACTGAAATGGAAGCGCGCGATGTGGGAAAACCATTGCGTCAGGCACGTATGGATGTCAAGGCCTGTGCCCGATATTTTGAATTTTACGGCGGCGCCGCTGACAAAGTACACGGCGAAACCATTCCATATCTGGACGGCTACACAGTGCTGACATTCAGGGAACCGCATGGAGTTACCGGACACGTCATTCCTTGGAACTATCCACTCCAAATCATCGGGCGAACAGTTGGCGGAGCCTTGACAATGGGCAATGCCTGTGTGCTCAAACCCGGTGAAGAAGCATCACAAACCGCATTGATGGTTGGAGAATTGGCAACTCAAGCAGGATTCCCTCCGGGAGTTTTCAACATTGTTACTGGACTTGGTGAAGAAGCCGGAGACGTGCTTATCAATCATTCCGGAGTCCATCACCTTTCATTCACCGGATCCACTGAAGTCGGAGCATTGGTACAGCAAGCCGCTGCAAAAAATGCAGTTCCAGTCACTTTGGAACTCGGAGGAAAATCTCCTCAAGTCGTATTTTCCGATGCAGATTTGGACAAGGCTTTGCCTTTTCTGGTTAACGCCAGCATTCAAAATTGCGGACAAACTTGTTCTGCGGCAAGTCGGGTTTTGGTGGAGCAGTCGATTTATGAAAATTTGACATTGCGGCTTGCAGAAGAATTTACCCTGCTTCAAGCTGGCCCGGCTTTCAGGGATTTGGATTGCGGTCCGCTCATCAGTCCGGAACAACAAGTACGCTTGGAAAAATATTTAGAACAAGCAAAAGCGGATGGGTTGAATTTTGCTGCTGAGGGGGAAATTGTGTATGATGCACCTTCCGGAGGGAATTATGTAAAACCAATGTTAATCCGGGATGTGCCTCCAGATCATGTGGTGGCTCAGGTAGAATTGTTCGGACCGGTTTTGGCGGTTATGCCTTTTCAAGATGAGGATGAAGCGGTGGAATTGGCCAACGGAACACCTTTTGGTTTAGTCTCCGGAATCTGGACAAAAGACGGCGCGCGGCAATTCCGTATGGCCAAAAAACTCAAATCCGGACAAGTCTTCATCAACAATTACGGTGCAGGAGGAGGTGTGGAATTGCCTTTTGGAGGGGTCAAACTCAGCGGTCACGGACGTGAAAAGGGATTTGAAGCACTTTACGGATTTTCTGTTACCAAAACTATTGCCATTCAACACGGAGAATTAAGATGCGTCTAAACAACAAAATTTCCCTTGTGACAGGAGCCGGTTCAGGATTCGGACGGGGTATCGCTAGTCGTTTTGTCGAAGAAGGTGCAAAGGTCGTTGTTGCTGATATTAATCAGGAAGCTGCGGAAATGGTCGCAGAGGAAATTGGAGAGAATGCAATTGCTATTGTTGCGGATGTCAGCCAAAACACGGATGTGTCAGCCATGATTCAGCTGACGGTGGAGCGGTATGGTCGTTTGGATATTTTGGTTAATAACGCCGGAACCACCCATCGCAATAAACTAATGACGGAAGTCAGCGAGGAAGAATTTGACCAGATTTTAGCGGTCAATGTAAAGTCTGTTTTTCTGACGGCAAAACATATAGTTCCGTTGATGAAGAAGCAAGGTTCCGGAGTGATTTTGAATGTCGCCTCAACGGCAGGTGTACGTCCACGTCCGGGGCTGGCGTGGTACAACACTTCCAAAGGTGCAATGATCGCGGCGACTAAAGCCATGGCGATTGAGTTGGCTCCGGAAAAAATTCGTGTCAACGCCATCAATCCTGTGGCTGGTGAAACTGGAATGCTGCATCTTTTTATGGGAGAAGACACTCCGGAAAAACGGAAGCAATTTGTTTCCAGTATTCCATGGGGGCGTTTAAGTCAACCGGAAGATATGGCAAATGCTGCGCTTTTTTTGTGTTCTGATGAAGCTGAAATGGTGACAGGAACTTGCATGGAAGTTGATGGTGGACGCTGCATTTGAAGAACTTCTAACGGAAACCCCACTTTTCGTTGACGATATTTATTGTAAAATCGTTTAAAAAATTTTCCTTATCTGGATAAATATAGATGATCAGCACAAAAAAAATGACGGTCGTCTGTCTTGATTTTGAAGGAGTTTTGATTCCGGAAATCTGGAAAGGACTTGCGCAGCTTAGTAACATTGAAGAGCTGGAATTGACGACTCGTGATATTGCCGATTATGACGAATTGATGCGCTACCGTTTGAAAATTTGTGATCAGTTCAATCTGACTCTCCGGGATATTCATAAGGTAGTGAAACAAATGAAACCGCTGGAAGGTGCATTTGAATTTTTAACTTGGTTGAGACAACGAAATGAAGTGATAATTCTCTCAGATACTTTCCGTGAATTTGTTGAGCCCTTGCTGCATAAACTGCAATATCCAACCGTGCTTTGTCATTCATTGAAACTGGATGATGATATGCGAATTGTTGATTATTGCCTGCGACAAAAAGACCAAAAACGGTATGCGGTAAAAGCTTTTAAAGAAATGAATTATTATACAGTTGCGGTAGGTGATTCCTACAATGACATCAGTATGCTGCAAGAGGCAGATCAAGGCGTATTCTTCCGCCCCACTAAAAAAATCGTAGCAGAACATCCGGATTTTCCTGTGGCCCATGAATATCCTGCATTACAAATTGCACTGGAACAGATTTCAAATAATGCCTAAGAAACAAGATTCAAAGCTCAAAGGTCGAGGCGAACTGCTTTATGGCACCCAGCCTGTCTCTGGAGCTTTACTGCAGAGGAAACGTCTGTTTGAGCGACTTTATCTAAAAAGGAATGCAGATTCTTCCACACGCTTGAAAGAAATCCGGATGCTTGCCGAAAAAAGTCAAATTCCGGTCAGCGAAGTTTCAGTAACTCAATTGACCGAAATGTGTCCAGATGCCGTCCATCAGGGTGTTGCACTACGCTGCAGCTTTCTGCCTTTTTCCTCCATCTTAGATCTTCCACAATCGACTGAAGGCAGGCATCCAATTATTGTTGTGCTCGATCAAATTGAAGATCCGCATAATCTGGGTGCTATTCTTCGAACCTGTGGATTTTATGACGTCAGTGCAGTCGTTGTTCCACGAGATCACTCTTCCAGCCTAACTCCAGTTGTTTCCAAAGCTTCTGCAGGAGTTGCAGAGTGGTTCCCTGTTATTTCCGTTACCAACCTCGCCAGGTTTCTTCAAGAACGAAAAAATAAAGGTTTCTGGGTGGTTGGTTTGGATGGAGAATCTCCGGACAGCTTGGCTAACCTCACATGTGACCGACCGCTAATTATTGTAATGGGGAACGAAGGACGTGGAATTCGTCGTCTCATCCGCAAGCATTGTGACTGGCTGGTGAGCATTCCGGGAAATCCGTTGGTCTCGTCACTAAATGTGAGCAATGCTGCTGCGGTTACACTATATCATTTACATACCCTGCCCCAAACCTCCTGATTAATATCCTTATTCTAATTATCATTGATGATTTTGCAGGGATATTGCACTACGAAAAAAACTCTTTTATCGACGGCAAGTGACTGATGGTCCGCAGTCTGGTTGCAAATAATTCCGTAAATTGGATCCAGTTGATTGCAGATAGAATATTCACAGCTGAATTTAAACCTCAACTCATGATCGAAACATGAAGCGTTTTCGTCTGGAAACAGCTTTAAAAGTCCGGGAGCGACTTGAAAAACTCTACCAGAAAGCACTTGCGGAACAGGTGCAGTTGGAACAGCAGTACCGTGACAGAAAACAATTGATGCAGGATGCTTTAAACAATTATAACAATGAATTAGATGAAGCGAAAGCACATGATGTGACAATTAACCAGTTGTTAATGGGGGGGCAGTTTCAGCAAAGAATAGAACAGCAATTGGAACTCACGCAAGATCAACTGAACGAGCAACTGGAAGTTGTGGAACTGAAACGTCATGAATTGACCCAAGCAACCCAAAAGAAACGTGTGCTGGAGATTCTTAAGGAAAAAGAAATTAAAAAATTTAGAGATGAAACGGAACGTTTGGAACGTTTGGAGGCGGATGAAATTGCCCAGAATTATCGTCGGCATTTTTAAAATTATATAATTTTTGCCTAATCTTAAGAAATTTTCATCCTTTTCATTATTGAATAACTACAGGAATGTCATGAATAAATTATTAAATATTATTAACGAATTCAAATATTTATATTTATTATTTGGATTTGTCATGATGGCAAGGCCCGCTTATAGCATACCAACCACCATCGACGAAATTAAACAATCCGTCGGATCTCTCTGTGCAGATTATGGACTTGAATTTTGTGCATTAGAACCAGAAGCCGAAAAAAAGGCAAAGAAAGCTCATAAGTTTACAGAGAGCGAAAAGAAGATTTTGACCAGACTTGCCGAGCAGCAAGAGCGGTTACGTTTGAGAGCAATGGAGTTGGACCGGAGAGAAGGGCAGCTCAAAACTTTGCAAGAAGATATTCAACGTCAAATTACCCGGTTAGAAAAACTCCAACGGGAGATTGAAAGGAATATCGAGAAAAAGAAAACTCAAGATAACAAGCAACTTGAAAAAGCTGTTGCATTATATTCAAAAATGGATGCGGTAACCGCAGCGCAGTCAATATCAAAACTTGATCGCACAATTGCTGTGAACATCCTGAAGCAGATGAAAGAAAAACAAGCATCACTAGTGCTTTCCAGTATGAGGGCAGAAGAATCTGCCAGCTTGATTAAAGATATAACCAGAAAAAATTGAGATTGTAATGATGGAATCAATCGGTCAAAAAGCAGTTCTTCCGACTACGGATGAGGTAATTGTTGCAGGTGAATTGGATGTGGATTCCGGAGAAACCGGGGAAGAAAGAATGTTTGATGCTGCCTTGGAAGAAATTATAGCAGAACATCCTCTCGATGAAAGTTCGCTTGGGGAATTCCTTGAAGAGGACGATTTGAATGCTTCACTGGCTTCAGCCATTTTTACTCAAAATCAAGTTGACCCGGAAGTTGTCAAAGAAAATTTTGGTGAAATAGATTATGCAGCCATTCCCTCTGAAATTATGAAGGACAATCTTTGGGACGAAGATTCTCTTTCAGTTCAGTCACAAGTTTTGAAAAAATCAACAACTGTAGCACAAGAAATGATTGAGGTGCTTGATCCCAGAGTTATCACGGAAGAAAGCAATTTTCAGAATCTACCAGTTAAGGGTGTGGCCGAAACGGGGCTCCAATCTTTTTTACAGGGGCCTGCTCAGGAAAATCAGGAAACATTGCTGCAGACAGTATTTCATAGGGTAAAGCCTACGGAAGTTGATTCTGATTTTACAGGAGATGATCTGCAGACTGTCTTACAGAAAAATACTAGCTTGCCTGTTGAGCTAGAAGGAGATGCTGAATTTTCAACAGATGATTTACAAACTGTCCTGCAAAAAAATACTGGCCAACCAGTTCACGTCCAGGAAAGAAATTCGGTTGTACAGGATCTTAAACCGATTCAGGAGAACCAGGAAGGACGTCCTCAAAAGGAACCGCAAACTGTATTCCCTCAAGGATTACAAGAGAATGCGCAAGAGACTGAAAAACCAGTAGAAGAGAATTTAGTAAAAATTGAACCTGAAGAAGTACTGCGGGCCGAAGAAAAGCTTAAAGCAAAGGAAAGTTTTCAAGTTGTAGACAGAATTAAAATGACCGAAGTCTTGG
>UINC01001212.1_pt1 | contig 26028 bp, 23 predicted proteins | sample 5385821 | NCBI WGS metagenome assembly UINC01 (sample SAMEA4666929, study PRJEB26691) | marine metagenome | isolation source: Pacific Ocean | place: Pacific Ocean | collected 2011-10-13 | reverse complement strand
TAACAAAGACTTTTTCATCTCTTTCCATTTCTGTCTTCATGGCATCAATAATTGCCTCTCTATAAGTTTTTATCGTCATGCTACTTGGCCTCCTAAATCGTCTGAATAAACATTTTTTGTAAGTTCTTTAACATCAGGCACCGGGCTATCTTTGGCTTTTTCTAAAGCAGAACTTATTTCATCGATTACATTATTGTCTATTGAGTCAAGATCTTTGGCATCCAAAATACCGGCTTCTTCCACTTTCGTTCTAAAGATAACCAAGGGATCATTATTCTTTCTAATGCTTTCAAGTTCATCTTTGGTTCGATAGTGTTGTGGATCTCCTTCGAAATGCCCATACCATCTTTTTGCAACACACTCCAATGCGGTTGGACCTTCTCCATTTCTTGCACGCTTAACAGCTTCTGCTGTCGTTTCTTGAACTGCAAAAAAATCAGATCCATCTAATTTGTAAGAAGGCATTCCAAAACCCTTTGCTCTACCGGCGATATCACCTCCTCCACAATGATAATCAACACCTGTAAATTCGCCATATCCATTATTTTCGAAAACAAACAGTACTGGGAGCTTAAGAACGCTGGCTAAATTCATAGCTTCAAAGACGCCTCCCTGGTTAGAAGCTCCATCGCCGATAAACGCTACGGAAACCGCATTGTTGTCTTCTACTCTTTGCCTTAACGCTGCCCCAACAGCAATAGGTGCGTTAGCTCCAACAATTGCATTAGCACCAAGCATTCCTACCGATAAATCTGCTATATGCATGGAACCTCCTTTACCACCGCACAATCCATCCGCACGACAATAAATCTCTAAAGCCATCTTTTCTATATCGGAGTTTTTTGCAATACAATGACCATGCCCTCTATGAGTACTCGCTATCGTATCATTATTGTCTAACTCAATGCACACGCCCGTCGCTATCGCTTCTTGACCAATGTACAGATGAACGAAACCTGGCATAGTTCCTTTTGCAAACTCATCCCTCATCGTTTCTTCAAAGACCCTTATTTTACGCATTCGCGTGTAAGCATCTAAAAGTTTTTCTCGGCTTAATTGCATTTCATCCTCCTAAAAAATAACTTCTTATTAATCGTCGCCATCCATTTTAAAATAATGCTGAAATATCTCCAGTTTGGCGAGTCTAAACTCATAAATTTAAATTGCCTTCAGTAATTGATGACCACAATTTGTCAGCACCGTTTTCAATGGCTTTTTCTCCTAAAAATTGAGACCAGTAGCTTCCTGACCCAAATTCTGACCTCCATGACCACAACCTTCTTGTTGAAAAGTGAAGTCCGTGCTCATAAGTAAAGCCTATGGCGCCATGCACCTGATGGGCGATACTAGCACCAATAGATACAGCATCGTCAATTCTGCTTTTTGCAACTGCTATTGCAAGATCTGGGTTTTCCTTATCCATGGAATAACAAGCATAGTCAGCAGCAACACCGGATGCCGCTACATGGGTAGAAAGAATAGCAAGTTCTTGTTGGATAGCTTGGAACTTTCCTATAGGACGACCGAATTGAATTCTCTCGTTAGCGTATTGAACAGACTGCTCTAAGATTGATTCCAATGCACCGGCCATTTGATTGGCTCGCATTAAGGCACCTAATTTAAAGGATAAATCAATTTTTGAGTTTATCTTAGAAAAATTGATAGGTTTTGTATTGTTTAATGAAATATGCCCGCGACTTTCCAAAGCAAGATTAGTATTTTCCTTAATTGATTTTTTTTCAATTTCTATTACCGCAACATGAATGTCTTTATTGTCTTCAAACAAAAGAACACCATGTGTTGCTTGGTCAGAAAAAGGTGTCCTTGGAGACTCCCCTGAAATCAAACCATTATTAAATTCAAAAGAGCCGTTCAATAAAGTTAATATTGAATCATCAGGAGCCTTAATACCGCCAAGACTCAATAAATAAGATGACAAAATATTCTCAGCTAAGGGAATTGGGGCTTGAAACTTTCCAACAAGTTTAAATATCACACCGGCATCTATCCAAGTGCCTCCAACCCCTCCTAATTCTTCAGGAACTAAGACCAAATTCAATCCGTTCTTAACTACTTCATCCCATAATTTTTCTGGCCAAACTCCCTTCTCAGATTCTTCAATGCATTCTTTTGATACGTGATCCGAAAAAATTTTTTGCGTTGTATCAAAAAGTAGTTGTGTTGTTTCATTCATGCTCATCTTAAACCCAACCCTCTTGCAATTATTCCTCTTAAAATTTCTCTTGTTCCGCCCCTTAAAGAAAATGAAGGAGAGGTTTGAGTTAAAATTGCCAAATATCTCTGAAAATCTGTACCTTTCGAATCGGGCTCAACTCTCATTAGTCTATGAGCAATGTTAGGGAGCTGTTGTTCAAAAACTGTTCCTAGATCCTTTACTACAGATGCCTCTAAGGCAGGATTTTCTCCATCGTTTAACATGCCTGCGACAGAAACGGACATCTGTCTTAAAGTTGCAAGATGTGATAACTGTCTTCCAATTTCTGTAACTCCCTCGTTATCATTGCGATCAGAAAATTCTCTTATGAGTTCCTTTAAAAGAAGATAACAAGATAAATACCTTTCTGGTCCTGACCGCTCAAGAGCTAATTCGGCTGTAACTTGATTCCATCCGCCTCCTTCTTTTCCTATCAACATTGAAACGGGAACCTCAGCATCCTCAAAAATTACTTCATTAAAATGGTGTCCGCCGGTTAGGTCAATTATTGGTCTAATTGTAATACCAGGAAGTGACAGATCCACTATAAATTGGGTTAAACCTCCATGGCGATCTTCTTCTTTGGATGTTCTGAAGAGAGCTATCATATAATGACTTCTATGAGCGCCAGATGTCCATAACTTTGTACCATTAACAACATATACATCTCCTTTTTTGTCCGCTTTCGTACGTAATGCTGCCAGATCTGAACCGGAATCTGGTTCTGACATGCCAATACAAAAAGAGGTTTCGCCTTTCAATATCCCTGGTAAAAGTTTTTCTTGTTGTTCTGGAGTTCCATAACGAATAATTAAAGGTCCGGATTGCCTATCTGCTACCCAATGTGATCCTACAGGGGCTCCAGCAACCAGCATTTCTTCCAAAACTACATATCTCTCCATAGCAGAACGTCCGGCTCCACCATGTTCTTTTGGCCAGCTCAGCCCTATCCAACCTTTCTTGCCTACTTTTTTACTAAACTCTGGATCTGCTCCAGACCAAGTTTCCGCCTTAATTTCTTGCGGAACGTTGTCTAAATTTGTTTCAAGAAAAGCTCTCACCTCACTTCTCAGTGTTTCTGCCTCGGGAGGAAAATCGGTAAGGCTGAACTTAAAAGGTGTACTCATCACAAACTCCAATTTTTTTTTGACTGCGATCAAGTAGTCTTATAGAAATAAGAAAGAACATCAACAAAAATAAAAGAGATTGATATGAATAAATCCAAGACCAATAAGCAAATTATTGAGAAATACTACACTTCTATAAGCAGCGGTAATTTCGAGACTGTTATGGCGTTAATGCACGAAAAAGTAACTTATAATGTAATCGGTTTTTTGCCTTTCTCTGGTAGGTGGGAAGGTAGAGATAGAGTATATTCTGTTTTAGTTCCAGCGGTTATGGCTTCGTTCCAAGAAGGGTCAGTAAAATTTGCAGAAAAGTGGAAAATTATGTCTGCAGATGAAAAAAGGGTGACGGGATTGATGAGTGGAGAGGCCATTACTTTGGAAGGAAAGAAATTCGAAACAACCTATTGCCAAATTTTCAAGATTGAAAAGTCTATAATTCGTGAAGTACATGAATTTTTAGATACTTATCTTAATTACAAAACACATGATCCAAAAAATTTACCAGAAAAAGCTGATGATTATGGCCCAATGAAATTTTAGTTTAATCAGCTATCTTTAAGAGCTGCTTTCCGAAGTTTTTTCCATCAAATAGTCTTTTTAAGGTATTAGGAATATTTTCAAAGCCTTCCTGAATATCTTCTTTACAATTGATTTTACCTTCCTGAATCCATTGTTTAAGTTTTTTTCTAGCTACATCAGCCTCTGACATAAAATCGATAACGATGAATCCTTGCATTATTGCTCTTTTAAAAATTAGATTAGAATAATTTTCAGGTCCAAAATTCGAATTATCTGTCTTGTGGCGTGATATTATTCCACAAATAGCAACTCTTGCATTCATCGCTATGTGCGCTAAGCAGTCATTGAGAATTCTTCCACCAACGTTGTCATAAAGAACATTTATTCCTTCAGGACAGAGCTCTTTTAGAGATTCATTTACATCTTCAGATTTGTAGTCAATAGCTGAGTCAAAGCCAAATTCCTCCAATAAAATTTTACACTTTTCTTTTCCGCCTGCAATTCCAATAACTTTACATCCAGATATTTTAAAAATTTGCCCAGCTATAGAACCTACTCCCCCGGCAGCGCCTGTGATCACTACTGTATCACCTGGTTTCGGTTTGCTTATTTTAGTTACTCCAAAATAGGCAGTTAATCCAGTTCCACCTAAAGCTCCCAAATAAAGTGTTGCCATGCTTTCATCTTCTATAAGTTCTATTTCTTCTTTATTTAAAATGGGATGAGATTGCCAACAAGTTTGTCCAGTTACAATGTCGCCTTTTTTAAATTTATCTGATTTGCTCTCTATTACGCGAGCGATACCACTTCCTCTCATAACATCACCAATTTCGATTGGTGCAACATAGTTGGATATATTTTCCATCCAACCTTTTTGTGCTGGCTGAAATTCAATAACTAAATTTTCTAAAAGAACTTCACCTTCTTGAATATCTCTGACTTCTTCTTCCTGATATTCAAAGTCATCATCCGAAATTGGCCGACCCACAGGTCTTCCTGCTAGTAGAAATTTCTTGTTTATCATAAGTGTTCCTGTTTTTTGGAATTAATTAGTAATAATAGTGCACGCGGAAAGTCCGGGTGCACCATAAACATGAGAATATGCTGCTTTTGGGTCACCGGGGACTTGTCTTTTGCCTGCTCTTCCTCTGAGCTGAAGAACATTCTCATAAACTTGTCTTAAACCAGAGGCGCCAACAGGCTCTCCGTTAGCAATACATCCTCCGTCAGTGTTTACAGGTAATTTTCCGTCAATATTTGTATCCCCATCATGGAGTAACTTCTCTTGATCTCCATCTTTACAAAAGCCGTTTTCAGACATGTGCATTATTTCTGCACCCGATTCAGTATCCTGCAATTGAGCAACATCTATATCTGCATGTGTCATGCCGGCCATTTCGAAAGTTGCTTCAGAGGCGGCAACAGTTGGGCTTGGGCCTCTTTCAATCTCTAAAGAGGGACTAAAAACCTCAAAGGATCCAAAAGGTCTGGTTCTGATAGCTGCCGCTTTTAAAAAAACTGGATTGCTAGTATATTTTGCAGCATCTTCTGCTCGACATAAAACCAAAGCAATGGCACCTTCAGCTGGAGAACAGAACATATATTTGGTTAGAGGATCCGAAACCATCATAGAGTTGAGTATAAAGTCTTTTGCGACAGGTTCTCTTCGCCAAGCGTTTGGATTTAAAGACCCATTTCTAAAAGCTTTTTCTGCCACTAATGCAAGAGTATCAGAAGAAATACCATAATCGTGCATATAACGTTGTATTTTCATTGCAAAGAACTGAGTAGTCAGCATTAAACCTGTTTCACCATACCATCTCTCAAGACCAACATTTTCAGGGTCGGCGTTAAACGCCCCTCTCGGATGTTTATCAAAGCCCACAGCCATACCAATATCAAATTGACCAGATTTAATAGTTGTATAAGCCGAAATAAGAGCGGAGCCTCCAGTGGCACAGGCGTTAGCAACATTCATAAAAGGGATGCCTGTGAGACCTAGTTCAGCAACCATAGAATCGGCATTACCAGCTGCAGAAGATCCTCCATACGCGAATTGGACATCATTCCAATCAATCTCTGCATCACCAAGGGCTTCTTTTGCAGCATGGACTCCTTGTTGTAAACCCGTTACCCCTTCAGTTCTTCCAAATGGGTGAATTCCTATTCCAACTATCGCAACATCAGACATTTTTTACTCCTTCTAATTAACTGGTTTAAATGCGAAAATCATTAAATCTTCGCCTTCTTCATTCTTTACAAATGGTACTACAGTAACTTCCATTTCCATACCTATTTTCAAATCTTTGGGATCTATATCCACTAATCTGGATTCTATCATAATTTCACCAGGAAGTGTAATATAACCAATCGCATAAGGCTCGAAAGTTTCAGGATTGTCACCTCCAATAAAAGGTGTTTTAGGAAGAAACCTTTGCACTGTCCAAGTGTACAACTTACCTCTTCGCGACAATTCTACCTTTTCATGTTGATTAGACATCTTAGATGGAAAAAAATATCTTCCTGTTTCTGTGTCACGGCTACCAATTAATTTTGGGGAATTGGAAGGCCATGTAAAGAGATGATCAGCGATCGGTTTTTGATTAGTCATTAATTTACTCCAAATTTAGTTTATCTTTCTATCCAAACCCTCCCAATAGGGTTTTCTTAAATCTTTTTTTAATACTTTACCAGATGGATTCCTAGGTAACTCTTTAATAAAATCTACTGTTTTAGGGGTTTTAAATCCAGCAATTCTTTCTCTAGCAAAAGTAATAATGTCTTCTTCACTCGCCTCTTCATTATCTTTTAATACCACTAGAGCTTTTACAGATTCTCCCCATCTTTCATCTGGCACACCAATTACAGCAACATCCGCCACTTTATCATGGCCAAATATTGCATTTTCAACTTCTGCAGGGTAAATATTTTCACCTCCTGATAAAATCATATCTTTAACCCTATCATGAACATATACATAACCATCAGAATCCATATAACCAGCATCTCCAGTATGCAGCCATCCTTCTTTAAGAGTCTTGGAAGTTTCTTCAGGCAAATTCCAATATCCCAACATATTGGTAGTTGATCTAACGATAATTTCGCCAACTTCGCCGGTAGGCATCTCATGGCCATTTTCATCCACTATAGAAATCTCACAATGCGGAAGAGCCTTACCAGCAGATTTCATACGTTCATTACCATTGACATCATGGTCCTCAGGAGGAAGGTAAGTCACTGATCCAGAGGTTTCAGTCATTCCATAGAGTTGTATAAAACCGCATTGAAAAACTTCCATCGCCTCTTTTAATAGCTCCAAAGGTATCGGTGAGGCTCCGTATGAAATATATTTAATGCTAGAATAGTCTGTTTCCCGAGAAAGAGGATTGTCTAATATCATTTTCATCATCGCAGGGACCATAAAGATCTTTGTGATTCCATAATCATTAATTGCATTTAAGGCTTCTGTAGTTTCAAATTCTTTCAAAACTACATTTTTTGCGCTTGCGTAAAGACCTCCTATTCCCGATCCGGCTCCCCCAATATGAAAAGTGGGAGCTACAACCAATTGCACTTCATCCTCAGTCCATTCGGCCCACTCCATACCTTCTTGAGGTTCTGGTGCTTTATTTCTTGAAGAATAAAAATTATTGTACGTTAACTGAACACCCTTAGGATGACCTGTGGTTCCAGAGGTATACATTTGTATTGCAACATCTTCGAGATTGGGTTGCCTTTGACAAAGGTCAGCGCTTTGAAAATCTCTCCAAGACTCATATTCTGGCCAATCGGGTCTGCTTCCAGTCATACATATGACTTTTTTGACGGAGGGAACATTTTTTAAGATTTTGTCGACCAATCCAAAAAATTCTTCTCCAACAAATAAAATTTTCGCTTGTGAGTCGTTTAATATATACGACACTTCTGGTGGAGCTAATCTCCAGTTTATACCAACTATAACTGTGTTAGATTTCGAACATCCTATAACAAGCTCATAAAATCTATCTGAGTTTTTATCCATATAAGCTACATGATCTTGTTCATTAATTCCCTCTTCGACTAGACCATTCGCAACTTTTTCAGTAAAGGTGTTGAACTCGCTATAAGTAACTGAACGATCTTCAAAAACAAACGCTATCTTATCTGGACATCTCTCCGAATGAAATCTGGGGATATCGGATAAAAAAATAATCTCTTCAACCTGTGGCATAAAATAATCCTAATAAATAATTTGCTCTATTACAAATTACTATTCATAACTAAGCAAGTATGTTTTATTCTATAAATACAAAAATTATAAGAGTTATTATAACTTAAATATTGGAGATGGAAGAATGGATTTAAGTTTTAAACCAGAACATGAGACATTCCGTGACGAAGTAAGGAAGTTTCTGAAAGATGAACTAACTGAAGAATTGCTTGAAGCTGGCAAACTTACTGCAAGTGTTTTTAGTGAAGTAGAGTTTTCATCAAAGTGGCATAAAATCCTCTATAAAAAGGGATGGATAGGAGCAAGCTGGCCTGAAGAATATGGAGGAACTGGCTGGGATGATATGCAAAGGTATATCTTCAGAAGTGAATGTGCTAGCGCTGGAACTCCTTCGCCTACAGCTATGGGTTTGGCTATGGTCGGGCCTGTTTTGATGAAACACGGCACACAAAAACAGAAAGATTTTTATCTTCCAAGAATTTTATCGGGTGAGGATTTCTGGTGTCAGGGCTATTCAGAACCTGGTTCCGGTTCGGATCTAGCTTCACTTCAATGTAAAGCAGTGAGAGATGGGGATCATTACTTAGTCAATGGAACTAAGATTTGGACAACTCATGCTCAACATGCAAACAGAATTTTTTGTCTTGTCAGAACTGATAATTCTGGAAAACCTCAACAAGGCATTACTTTCATTTTGATTGACATGGATACTCCTGGCATCGAAATTAAACCAATAATTACCCTAGCTGGCGACCATGAAGTCAATCAAACATTCTTTGATGACGTCAAAGTGCCTGTAGAAAATGTTGTTGGAGAAGAAAATGATGGATGGACGGTAGCAAAATATCTACTCGAATTTGAAAGGGGCGGAGGTTATGCAGCAGCGTTACAAGAACAAGCAAGAAGAATTAAAAGTATTGCCTCCAAAGAAAGATCTGATAGCGGCGAAAGTCTTCTCGAAGATAAAAATTTTTCAAGAGCCCTTAACGAAGTAGAAATAGAAGTACAAGCTGTATTAATGACAGAACATAGAATTATGTCCGACATTTCTGAGAGAGGACACCCTGGACCTGCTTCTTCAATATTAAAATCTCGCGGATCAGAACTTAAACAAACTCTTGATGAACTTGCAGTATCTGCCATGGGGTATTACACCCTTCCCCTGCAAAATGAAGCTAGAAAACTTGGATCTAACTTTGAAGTTATTGGACCTGATTATGGGGTGACAATATATCCTCAATATCTCAATAACAGAGCCACTACAATTTATGGGGGATCTAATGAGGTTCAGAAAAATATTATGGCAAAATTTGTCTTAGGGCTTTAAAAAATCAATAATGAATTTGTCTGAATTAGAGGAAATTTTTGGTGAAAGATTAAGCACTTCGGATTCAGTACGAAAGCATCATAGTTCAGATGAATCTTGGCATATCCCAGAAAACTTACCGGACGCTGTTATTTTTCCTAATAATTCTGAAGAAGTATCCTTAATTATAAAATTTGCAAATGACAAAGGGATACCAATTATTCCTTTTGGAGCAGGAACTTCACTCGAAGGACATATTCATGCGGTTAATGGTGGTATTACTATTAACACAATGAATATGAACAAAATTCTTAATATAAATAAAGACGATATGGATTGCGTTGTTCAACCAGGTGTTACACGTAACGATTTGAACAAATTCTTAAAAGATACCGGATTATTTTTCCCCGTTGACCCCGGGGCTAATGCCACATTAGGCGGTATGTGTGCAACACGTGCTTCAGGTACAAACACTGTCCGATATGGAACCATAAGAGAACAGGTTATGGGATTAGAGGTTGTAATGCCTAATGGGGAAATAATCAAAACCGGTACAAAGGCAAGAAAATCTGCAGCAGGGTATGATCTGACCCATTTGATGCTTGGATCAGAAGGAACGTTAGGTGTAATAACCGAAATAACAATGAAACTCCACGGAAGACCTGAAGCGGTCTCTGCAGCAGTATGTCCTTTCTCAGAAATTGAAGAGGCAGTTAATACAGTAATAGAGGCCATACAAGTTGGATTACCTTTATCTAGAATAGAATTGCTAGATGAAATACAAATTATGGCAATAAACCGTCACGAAAAAATGGAATTGGAAGAAAAACCGACTTTGTTTGTCGAAATCCAAGGTTCTGCTTTGGGTGTAAGAGAACAGATAGAAATATTTGGAGAAATTGCAGAAACCAATAACGTTCTTAAATTTGATTGGTCCGACCAGCATGAAACTATCAACAAATTATGGAGTGCTCGCCATGGGGCTTACTATGCTGCGCTTGCGCTAGATCCAGGAAAGAAAGGTTTTACAACCGATGTATGTGTACCCATTTCAAGACTTACCGAATGTATATTAGAAACAAAAAAGGATCTCGAGGAATCTGAAATATTGGCTCCTCTCGTTGGTCATGTAGGAGATGGTAATTTTCACTTAATAATGTTGCTAGATCCCGACAACAATGAAGAAGTTGCTAAAGCAAAAAAATTCAATGAAAAATTAATTGATCGAGCTTTAGAAATGGGAGGAACTTCGACAGGTGAACACGGGATAGGTCTAGGAAAAAAAGATTGTCTTATTAAAGAACAAGGTCTTTCCATCGAGTTTATGAAAAATATCAAGAAGGCTTTAGATCCGAAAAATATTATGAATCCAGGAAAGATTTTTTAATCTTTCATATCTTATGAATCGTTGAATCATGTGTAACCTACATAGAATTTTAAAATAAAATAATTAAATATTTTTTATTTCCTAAAAGTTGGTCTCCTTTTTGCTTAGTAATAAGTGAAATTAAAAAAAATTAGGAGGTTTAAATGATTTTTAAGAAGATACAAAAAACAATTAGAAAAACTATCTTCGCAATATTTCTTGCCGTTGCAGCAATGGGAGCTACTTTTGCAAGTTCCTTGGATTGGAATGTTGGTGTTACAAGTCAATACTTATGGCGTGGAATGTCGCAAGGAAATGGGGCTGCGGTATCTGGAGGATTAGATTATGCCGCTGATAATGGTTTTTCTGTTGGTACTTGGGTGTCCAATGTAGATTTTGGTGATGATACTAGCTACGAATTGGACGGTTATTTTGGATACAGCTTTGGACCAGTAAATGTAGGGTATATTTATTATGCCTATCCTGACGGTGATGATCTTGATTTTAGCGAAATAAGTATAAGCGGTGAAATCGGACCCGTAACTCTTGGAGTTGCCGTCTTAGCTGACGCAGATTGGGAAGCAGACCTTGGAGATGATCCTTATTTCTTTTTAGATACCGGATTCACCTTAAAAGAGGGTCTAGACCTTGGGATTCACATTGGTCATTACGATTACGAAGCTGGTGATGCTGAAACCGATTATGGTCTAAGTTTATCAATAGGAGATTTTAGTTTTGGGATTATGGATAGTAGTCGAGACGATAGTGATCCTAAATTTATCATTTCGTATGGTTTCTCAGGAAGTCTTTAATATTTCAAAATTACTCTAAGGGAGAAGAAAATGATTAAAACTTTGAAAAAATTATCCTTAATTTTTGGAATAGTTTTTGTAGTGATGTCCGGCAGTGCTAATGCTGAAGTAAGCGCTGAAACAGCTTATGTATTCAACACTTTCTCGTTCCTCGTCCATGGTTTCTTAGTCATGTTTATGGCTTTAGGGTTTACGTGTCTTGAAGCAGGGCTTGTTAGATCAAAAAATACAACTGCAATTTGTCTTAAGAATATTGGACTTTATAGTTTAGCGGGTCTTATGTTCTATCTCGCTGGTTATGGTCTCATGTATACCGACGTAAATGGTTATTTTGGCACAATTGGATTAACAAATCCCGAAACCGAAATATCTATTGCAGAGGATGGTACGGGTTACTCCGTAATGTCGGACTGGTTTTTTCAAATGGTTTTCTGTGCCACCGCAATGTCTATCGTAAGTGGAACAATCGCAGAAAGGATCAAACTTCTTCCTTTCTTTATATTCACAATAATACTAACAGGATTAATCTATCCCATTCAAGGTTCATGGGTATGGGGTGGAGGCTGGTTGAGCGAAATGGGTTTCAGTGACTTTGCTGGTTCTACCCTTGTTCATTCTGTTGGTGGATGGGCAGCGCTTGTTGGTGCAATAATAATAGGCCCAAGGCTCGGAAAATATGGTCCTGGAGGAACTGTTCATGCTATGCCTGGAGCAAATTTGCCCTTAGCCACTATTGGCACATTTATTTTATGGTTTGGTTGGTTTGGATTTAATGGTGGATCTCAATTAGCCCTAGGAAGCGCTGCAGATGCTACAGCTATCGCAAACATCTATGTTAACACTAATATCGCTGCGTGTGCCGGTTTAGTTGTGGCTATGATAGTTGCAGGATTTCTATACGGTAAGGCAGATCTCTCCCTCGCGTTAAATGGTGCCTTAGCCGGTTTAGTTGGCATTACTGCTGGTCCAGATGTTGCCACTCCACTTCAAGCTATAGCTATAGGTGGAATAGCAGGAGCGTTATGTACTCTAGCAATTCCATTGATTGACAAAGCTGGAATTGATGATGTTGTTGGTGCTATTTCTGTTCACCTGGTGGGAGGAATATGGGGGACTCTAGCAGTTGGTATACCCGTCCTTAATGGAAGTGGCGACTTTTTGGTACAGCTTATTGGTGTTGTAGCAATAGGTCTATTTGTTACTATAGCTAGTGCCGTAGTTTGGTTAACAATGAAATATACTATTGGGCTGAGGCCATCTAAAGAAGATGAAATAACCGGATTAGACGTTTCTGAAGTAGGTATGGAAGCTTATCCTGAGTTTAATCGAAGCAGTCACTAAATAAGTTCGTCGTTTAATTTTGCCTCCACAAAAAAACGACACAACCACCGTGTCTTTCGACACGGTGGTTTTATTTTAGGGCTTCTTCCACAAAATCTAGTCTGTCTTGCCCAAAAAACATTTCTTCACCTACAAAAATAGTTGGAGCACCAAATGCCCCTTTCTCAACAATTTTTTCGGTATTTGCGATTAGAGCGTCCTTAACCTTCTGATCTGATATTCTTTCCATAAATTCGTTAGGATCAAAACCTCCTCCTAACAATGTCTCAGCAATCTCCTCAGGTTTATTTAAATCTTTTGGTTCAACCCACATAGCATTAAAAATTGTCTCCAAATATTTGTTAAAATCTCCTTCCATTTGATAAGAAATAGCTCCCCTCATTAATGGTAAAGTGTTAACCGGAAAATAGGGGTTGTGTTGGAAGGGAACATTATATCTTTTAGCAAATCTAGGAAGGTCTATTCCCATATAAGCGCCTTTTGCAGGAACTGCAGCAGGTGATTGGTTGTCAGTTGCTTTAAAAATACCTCCCAAGAGAATAGGATGATATTCAAGAATGGCTCCATTTCTTTCAGCTATTAAAGGTAGCTGTGTTGAAGCCAAGTAAACTGTTGGACTTCCGAAATCAAAATAAAATTCAATGGTTTTAGTCATTTCCTAATCTCCAAATTTATAAAAGCTTTATACAAATGTATTTGTTACAAGTCCCTAACCAAGTGGCCTCCATCTACTACTAGTGTTGAACCGGTAATATAAGATCCCGCTTCGCTAGCAAGAAGAAGAATTGGTCCATCTATCTCATGAATTTTACCAAGCCTACGCATTGGAATCCGTCTGATCATATCATTGCTAAGGTCTGAATCAACGAAATCACTATTTAGGTTAGTACGAATATAGCCAGGCGCTATCGAATTAACTCTTACTCCATATTTAGCCCATTCCAACGCCATTTGCCTTGTTAGATGAGATAAGCCGGATTTTGAAGCGGCATAGATACCGTTACCTTTTTGCGGGTTATCTCCAGTAATGGAAGAAACATTTATAATCACTCCCCCTTTTTTCTTTTCTTCTAATCTTTGGTGTAACCAATTTTTTGACAATACCCAAGGACCACGAAGATTGGTATCCATGACATTATCCCATTCATTCGTGGTATGAGAATCCACCGCACCAACGATAGTGACTCCTGAATTATTTACCAAGATATCTATATCTCCCATTCTTTTTTTAATGGATTTTAGACATTCAGCTATAGATTCTTCTTTGGTGACATCTAGTGAAAAAATCTCAACTTTTTGCGATCCTTTTTCCAAATCATTCTTAGTTTCTTCTAATTTTTCTTTACGCCGTGCAGCAAGAGCCAAGTTAGCACCGGCTTCATATAATGTTTTTGCAATTTCTTGACCTAAACCACTTCCTGCTCCCGTAACAAGAGCTGTTTTCCCTTCTAAATTAAATAAATTATCTGGGCTCATTAAAAACTCCTATCGCCGCAGCGGTCATTGCTGACACGCCTGTTTTAAGGGTTGGTTCTGGATCTGGTGCAAATAAGGGAGAATGATTCCCTGGTATAGATATTTCACCTTTTTCTGATTTTTCCCAATCTAAAAGTGATGGTCCACCTATCCAAAAAAGAAAGGTTGGTATTTTTGGTTCAACTCTTCCAAATCTTCCAAAATCTTCTCCACCCATTACTGGAGGAACTTCAAAAACATTATTTTCACCGATAGAATCCTTAATATGTTTAATCACAATATCTACAAACTCAGGTGTATTATAAAGGGCTGGGGTGTATTCATCTCTTAATTTTAATGTTGGCATTTTGTCTTCAGAAATACCCATTGAAATTGCTTCGCCTCTGATAATTCTTTCAATTTTTGAAATAATTTTTTCTCTAACTTCATCTGTATACGATCTGAGTGTAAGTTGAAGTTTTACCTCATCAGATATTATATTATGCTTAAAACCCCCATGAATTGAGCCAACTGTTACAACAGCAGGATTTAAAGGATCTATCTCTCTACTAACTATTGTCTGAAGTGCTAGAACTATTTTTGATGCAAGAACTATTGGGTCTTTAGCGGTATGGGGGTAAGCCCCATGGCCCCCCACACCGAAAATAGTTATATCAGCCATATCTACATTAGCCATGGCGTAACCCTTATGATAAGCAACAGTTCCAGCAGGTAATGTGCTTCCTACATGAAGTGCAAGATTATAATCGGGACGTGGAAATTTTTCAAACAAGCCTTCTTCAAGCATTCTTGCAGATCCCTGTCCTCGTTCTTCAGCAGGTTGAAAAATCACCATCAAAGTTCCAGCCCATTTATTTTTGTTTCTAAGTAATTCTTTTGCAGTTCCAATTGCTACAGCCATATGAACATCATGCCCACATGCATGCATTACATAAACTTCGCTTTTATCAGTATAAAGCGATCTAACCTTTGATGCGTATTTCAATCCTGTTTTTTCTTGTACGGGGAGACCATCCATGTCTGCTCTTATCATCAGCACTGGTCCTTTTCCGTTTTTATAGATTGAAACTACACCTGTTTTAGCAAAACCTTTCGTAACCGAAAAACCTAACTCTTCCATTTTTTCAGCTAACAAATCTGAAGTTTTATATTCTTGCCAAGATAATTCAGGATTTGCATGCAGGTGCTTATAAAGATCTAGAATCTCATCCCCTAATACAGTTAGAGAAATAATTGGCACTATAAATATTGCAATAATTATTTTTTTAAGAGTCTTCATCTTTTATTATTAATAATTTTTAATTTTATCTTCAACAGCATAGCCCTCAAAAGGTATAAGTATTTGCCTCTTGAATGTGCAAATTACTTTTCCATCTTGGTTAACTCCTGTAGTTTTGATAGTAACAATACCTTGTCCCTTTCTTGATGAACTTTCTCTCTTTTCGAGTACTTCGGATGATCCATATATGGTATCGCCATGAAAAACGGGTGCAGTAAATTTTACTTCGTCCATTCCGAGATTTGCTATTGCTTTTTGGCTACAGTCCGACACACTCATGCCTATAAGTAAGGATAAAGTGTAAGGGGAAACGACTAAGTTTTGTCCAAATTCCGTTTCTTTTCCGTATTCTGAATCAAAATGAATAGGGTGCGTATTTAAAGTCATTAAAGTAAAAAAATGGTTGTCATATTCGGTAATAGTTTTTCCTGGTCTATGCTCATAAATATCACCAATTTCAAAATCTTCGTAATATCTACCGAATTTTTCTCTATAATGGTTAGGTCCAATTTCTTTAGTATTTTTAATCATTCAAATATTTCCCTTTGCATTATTTAAGCTTCAAAGTTAAGCATTTTTTTTTAATGAACACTACTCCTTCTTCCCGTTTTATTGGGTTCTTTTAGTTATTATTTTGCTGATAAGTGTTTTTTTAAATTAAATATAAGAATCTCTTCTATTTCCTTTTTTTTCTTTTTTGAGAAAAGGCGCATATCTCTCCAGAAAGCGAATGACAGAATTTGAAATATAGCTTCTTGCTCTCTTCGGTCTTTGTTTTCAATTTCTGGAAGAGTTTTTAAAATATTCTTTCTGTGTAGTTTGTACATATTAAGAGCATTTTTATAAACTTGCTCTGATTGAACTACGTTTATAGCAGTCCAATAATATAGATTTTTATTCTTAGAATACATGTCGTAAAGAAAGGAAATTAACGTTTTCATTCTTTTTTCTAAAGATTCATTTTCAGATTTCTTTGGAAAATTATTAACGATGCTTTCACTTACTTTTTTGTTTAAAGCCACAAGCAGAGCGTCTTTGTCTTCAAAATGTCTAAAAATTGTTCTTGTACCTAATTTAGCTTCTTTAGCAATGACATCAAAATTTATGTCTTGATTTCCTTCTCTCGCAAGTCTAATTATCGTCGATAAAATATGATCTGACGTGTTTTGGCTTCTTAATTTTCTTCCATCTTTAATTTTTTTTATCATATATATAATTTGACAGTATAACTGTCATAATATATTGACAGTATAACTGTCATATAATATATTTATAAAAATTACAAGTTATATTGCGAGAAGGGAGACTAAAATGAAGTTATCGATACCATGGTGGCTTACACTAATTATTGTTATCATTTTATTTACCTCAAGCCTTTACGCGGGCAGTAGCCACGAAGTTAATAATTCAGAGATAAAATCTGGAGTATTAAGAACTCCAGATAGTAGATTTGAGAATCTAATAGATTATCCTTTTGAGCCGAACTATATGATTATTGATGGTTTAAGGGTTCATTATCTTGATGAAGGTCCAAAAGATGCTGATCCAATTATCTTGTTTCATGGAGAACCTACTTGGAGTTATTTATTCAGAAAAATGATTCCCGTTTTAACTAAATCAGGGCATAGGGTAATTGTTCCCGATATGATTGGATTTGGAAAATCTGATAAATTTATATCTAAATATGATTACAGCTACAAACACCATATCGATGTAATGAAGGAGCTTGTAATAAGGTTAGACTTAAAAGAAGCTACACATTTTGGTCAAGATTGGGGTGGATTGGTAGGTTTAAGGGTAGTGGCTGAACTACCTGATCGTTTTGCTAGAGTTGTGGTATCAAATACTGGAATGGTGGCAAGGGATGGTTTTAGGGGTTGGCTTTTTGAAAACTTAGTTAAGATTGTTGTTTGGTGGCATGGCCCTATAACTTTTGAAGAATTAAAAGCTGCATCAAACGAAACTCTAACAACTGAGAATCCTACTCCCTCACAAGGTGTGATAATGTTTTCTAAATGGATAGCTCATTCTTATTATGCAGAAGATATGGATATTGTTGGAATAATCGAAAATTTTGGAAGAATTGATCTTTCAGATGAGGAGGAAAGGGCTTATGAGGCGCCTTATCCAACAGGAAAATATAAAGCAGGCGCTCATGTATGGCCTTATCTTATACCAACTCAACTTTCGGAAAATGAAGAATATTGGGTGAATGTTTACGAGAAATGGGATAAGCCTTTTTTAGTAGCTTTTGGCAGTGAAGAAAGGGTTACCATTAGAATGAAAGATGACTTCTTGAATCGAATACCCAACCCAACTGTAGTAACATTAGAAGGGGCTGGTCATTTTGTTCAGGAAGAAGTAGGCCCTGAACTCGCAGATTTAATAGATGACTTTATGTCTGGTAAACCGGTAAGAGGATTTAGTAGAAAAAGATAAAATTATAGTATAATACTTTTGATTCTTTTTGATCATCCTATTTTTAAAAATGTTAAATAAAAATCTTAAAATTTTGATTATTTCTATAAGCTTAATAGCTACTGGTTGTGCTTCAAACAAGAATCAATCATTAAAGGAATTACCTGAACTTCCCTCAGATTGGGCTACGCCTTATGATGGAAAAAATGAAGTTCGGGGTTGGATAGAGTCCTTTAACGATGAAACTCTTCCTAAATTAATAAATGAGGCCCTATTAAATAATAGAGATCTGAGATTGGCTGCAGCAAATGTAAAAATAGCAAAAGCAAATGCTGGGGCCTCTTTAGCCCCTATCCTACCATCAATATCCATTGGGGCTTCTAAAAACCAAATCTCGTCAATTTCAGACATAAATGGAAATGTGGATAGGAATTTTACCTATAGGGAAAGCTTGGTAGCTCAACTTAATTGGGAAATTGACGTTTGGGGACGCCTTTCGACTAGATCTAAAGCCGCTTATGTCAATGTTAAATCAGTTTTTGCAGATTATGATGCAGCTCGATTATCAATAGCTGGTCTTACAGCACAAACCTGGTATTTGTTTTCCGAAGCAAAATTGCAAACCGATTTAGCAGAAAGAAATTTGCAAACACGGATAAGCACCTTGAAGAAAGTTGAAAGTAGGTATCAAAAGGGAATTGCTCAAAGCAGAGATTTGAGGCTTGCCCGTTCCGAAGCTGAGTCTAGAAGGGCTGACTTGATATTAAGGCAACAAACCCTTAAGGAATCAGCTAGAAATCTAGAAATTATTATTGGAAGATATCCAAGTGCAAATATATTACCTAACGATCTTCCAAATTTACCTCCCAAACCAGCGATCGGCACACCCAACAATGTTCTCTCAAACCGCCCAGATATTATTAGTGCTGAGGCTCAACTTGAAGCAGCAGGACTCGAGGTGACCGCAACACGTTTGGCATTTTTACCGAGTCTATCTCTGACCGCACAATGGAGTACTCTAGAAAGAAATTGGTCTGATGCTTTGGATCCAGACAGACTTGCAGGATCAATTATTGGATCATTAACACAGTCAATATTCCAAGGGGGAAGAAGAATAGCGCAAACTCAGATTTCTGAACAGCAAATGAAAATTATTCTAGAAAATTATGCTAAAACTCTACTAAACGCAGCTAAAGAAGTTGAGGATTCTTTGTATTCTGAAGAAATCTTGTTTGAAAGAGAGAAAGCCTTATCAAACGCCTTCAACGAAGCAAAGGCAGCAGAAAAATTAACCTTTGATCAATACAATAAGGGAATAGCAACAATTTTTGAGCTTCTTGATGCACAATCAAGAAGATTAAATTCTGAAAGCCTTTTGATTAATTCTCGACTTTTAAGGATAACTAATCGTATAAAGCTGCATCTGGCAATATCTTCGCCATTATTTGAAGAGAGTCATTAATGAGATTTCTGCTAAGAATTATCTTCAACTCACGTTATGCTCCCTTACTAATAATTTTGTTAGGGGTGTTAATTTCTTATCTAATTTCTTCTTTGAGTCCGAAACCTAAAAAAGGAATTGAAGTCCCTAAACCTACTCCTGTATTTTTTGAAAGAGTTAACCAACAAGACTTTAACCTAAAAGTTCTGACTAACGGGGAAGTAAGGTCGGTAACAGAAATAAATGTTATTCCTCAGGTAAACGGACAAATCATTCTTGTAGCAGATGAATTTATTGACGGGGGAAATTTTAAGAAGGGGCAACCTCTTGTCTGGATTGATGACCGTGATTACAAATTAGGGGTTATTTCCTCGGAATCACGAGTAGCACAAGCAAAAAAAATGCTTGAAAGAGAAATTGCTGAAAGCGAATTAGCCGAAAAAGATTGGGAGGAACTTGGGCAAGGAGAAGCTAGCCCACTAACCTTAAGAATTCCTCAACTTGAAGAAGCCAAAGCAACTTTGAACGGTGCAGAAGCGGATTTAGAGAGAGCAAAACTTAATTTAGAAAGAACAGTTATTTCTCTACCTTTTAACGGTATAATAAAAAGGAAAAATGCCGGAATAGGGCAATATGTAAATGCTGGTTCAGTGTTAGCTTCAGCATTTTCTACCGAAAAAGTTCTTATCCCCTTGCCTCTTACAGATACCGAATTGTCCTATCTCGGTCTGCCTCTAGGATATGAGGCAAAAAGTTTCTTTTTGGGTCCAAAAGTCATCTTTAGATCTTTTGTTTCCGGCAAAAATATTGAGTGGGAAGGAAGAATCACTCGAACGTCTGGATCCATAGATAGTCAAACAAGACTCGTTTATGGTTATGCTGAAGTCTTATATCCTTATGAAGAAGATCCTCCCCTGGCAATAGGGACATATGTGGATGCCGAGATTGAAGGAAAAAAAATTAAGGAAGGATTTATTCTTCCCAATTCATCTTTAAAAAATGACAACAAGATTTATGTCATTGATGCAAATGACAGATTGAAAATTAAAAAAATAGAGGTTGTCGGAACAGATGGGGATAATATTATAGTAAAAGGAGAAATAAACCTTAACGAGAGGATTATTATTTCTACCTTGAATTCGGGATATGAGGGAATGCAACTTACCCCAATGATGCTAGAAAAAAATGAGAAAGAATAAATCTTATGTATAAAATGATTTCCTGGTGGGCAAGGAACCCCAAAGCAGCAAATCTGTTGATGGTTAGTATTATTATTGTTGGAATTGCAACCTTTGCAAGAGTCGAACAAGAAGTTTTTCCAAAAATTAGCCCCCCTGTTGTATCCATTCACTATACCTGGCCAGGAGCATCGCCTAGAGAAATCGAAGATCAAATTTTGGTTAGAGTTGAAGAATCTTTAAGAGATATAGAGGGAGTCGATAAAATCAGTGGTTTTGCCCGAGAAAACTTTGGAGGAATTTATGTACAAGCATTTACGGGTAACAATCTTGATTATCTATTACAGGAAGTGAAGAGAGAGGTTGATGCTATCGTCTCACTGCCTAACGATGTAGAGCCTCCAGTGGTCAGTGATGCATCATTTGATTTTCCGCTTGTGATGGTAGCAATTTACGGGGATGTTCCAGAAAAATTATTAACAAGAACCGCTCAATCCTTACGTGATGAAGCTTCCCTTCTTGAGCATGTTGATGTCGTTAATGTTCTTGGTAATAGGAAAGAGGAAATTTCTATTGAATTATCTGAAACTGCCATGCGCAGATATGGATTAACTTTTGATCAAGTAGCTATCGCTATCAGGAAGTCCTCAATCAATTTTTCTTCTGGCAACATTAAAGGGGAAAATGGAACCCTCCAACTAAGCACTAGAAACCTAGGAGATAATTTAGATGATTTTAACGAAATTATAATTCGTCAAACAGCAGATGGAGGAAAAATAAGAATATCGGATGTTGCAACAGTTATTGATGGCTTTGAGGATAAAGACAGAAAAGATTACTACATAGACGTTGAAACAGGAATAAGTGTTCCAGTTCATGGAATAATGGTTATGTCCACAGACAATATGAACGTCGTTAAAACATCAAAAGCTATAAGAGATTGGATACCGGGAGCACAATCAAGATTACCTGAGGGAATTAACTTACTTTTGTGGACAGACATGTCTGACTTATACAAAGGAAGGATGTCTCTAATATTGAAGGCAGCTTATGGTGGTCTTATTCTAGTTTTTTTCATTCTTGTGGCTTTTCTAAGACCGCAAGTAGCTCTTTGGTGCTCGGTGGGAATCGGAACAGCCTTTACAGGCGCATTAATATTTATGCCAGCTTTTGATATTTCCTTAAACGTAATTTCCCTTTTTGCCTTTTTGTTAGTTATTGGAATCATTGTCGATGACGCCGTAATAGTGGGAGAGAATATACATCTAGAGTATGAGAGAGGACGAAGAGGAACGGATGCTGCAATCACAGGTGCCTATCTAGTTGCAAAACCTGTCTTTTTTGCCGTTATCACAACTATGATAGCATTTCTTCCTTGGTTATTTCTTACTGGATGGCAAGTACAATTCGTTAGGAATATCTCACTCATTGTCTTGTTTGCTCTTTCCTTTTCTTTAATCGAGGCGTTTTTTATTTTACCCGCACATCTTTCAAACCTAAAACCCTACAAGGCAAAGAACCGATTTTCAAAATTACAAAAAAAATTAGCAGACGGCATAGTAAATTTTGGAAAAAAAAGATATATGCCTGTCTTAATATCAGCGCTCGAAAGAAGATATGTGGCCGCGGCTTGCTTTTTCGCCCTGTTTATAATTGTTAACACATTAGCTTCTTCTGGCTTCATAAGCAGAACCCTCCTTCCCAATGTAGAAGATGATGAAATGAGAATCTCTATTGCTTTGCCTTCCGGTTCACCCTTTAGCAGAACCGAGCAAGTAGCCGAGCAGGTGAAACAAGCGGGTTACGAAACGATAGAATTCTACAAAGGCAAAGATAATGCTATAAAAGGTATTATTGTAATCTTAGAAGAAAATACTCTAACCGCATTTATTAATCTTCATGACCCCGCAATAAGGGAAGCCTCAACAAAAGATGTTGCTGCAGTTTATCGAAAGAATATTGGGCAAATTCCGGATGCGGAAAGTTTTTCTATTGGGACACAAATTGGACGTGACAGTTCGGAGCCAGATATGTCATTTAACATTACGACAAGCAGTTCCGACCAGCTCTTAGTTGCCGTAGAAGATTTTATGGGAAAACTTAGATCTTATGATGCCATTTATGATGTCTCCAGCAGCATTAACAGCGCAATAACTGAAATGCAAATTTCTCTGAAACCTAATGCCGAAAAACTGGGGCTTACTTTGGCAGAAGTCTCTCGTCAGCTTCGACAGGCCTATTACGGCGAAGAAGTCCAAAGACTGCCTCGTGATGGAGAAGACGTTCGAGTAATGGTCCATTACCCAAAGAAATTAAGACGATCAATAAACAGTCTAACTAAATTTAGGATACGAACACCGGATGGAAGAGAAGTTCCTTTTATGTCTTTAGCAAGTGTATCGCAATCACCTGGTATTACAAAAGTCGAAAGAGTAGACGGCAGAAAAAGTGCAACAATTAGTGCTTACGCTTTAGAAGATGGAAAATCACAAGTATTAACCGATTTAAATACAAATTACTTGCCTTCTTGGAATGAAAAATATCCTGAAGTTTATTGGGAATTTTCTGGTGAATTAGAAGGACAGGATGATTTTTTTGCCGAGATTGGTTTCTTATCATTAGTAGCAGTTTTGACTATGTTCGCCCTCTTAACGATAGCATTCCGATCTTACTTTTTACCTATCTTGATTTTGTCTGCCCTACCATTTGGTTTCTGTGGAGCTATCATAGGGCATGTTGTATTTGGAAAAGGACTCTCAATGATTTCTTACTGGGGAATAGGTGCAGCATGCGGTGTAGTAATTAATGATAACCTTGTCTTGGTTGATTACATCAACAGGATCAGAAAAGGTGGTAAGCATGTTCTTGAATCAGTAATTGAGGCTGGCGTCGTAAGATTTAGGCCAATAATAATTACATCGATGACTACGTTTATTGGTTTAATGCCAATTATGTTCGAACCCTCAGTACAGGCGAACTTCCTTAAACCTGCGGTCATTTCCCTATCCTTCGGTGTTGTACTGTGTGCTCCAGTAACATTAATATTAGTCCCTTGCTTAATGCTGATTGGAGAGGACATTAAACAAAATTTAAACAATGCTAAAGAGGCAATAAAGTTAAGGATAAACAAAGAAATAACGCCAATTTAATTTATTGTATTTTTTTTCTTTGAAAAGAGTTTTTGTAGTTAATTTCTACTAGTTTTCTATATCTGCCATATTTTCGGCAAACTTACCTTGCATTATAAGTTTACGTTGGTTTATCGAGATTTTTTTCCTAATAAATTGATGGCTATCTGAGTTTCTCACCGGAGCTCAAAGTAAAAAATGTTTTAAAACAGAAAAAAGGAGGAAAAATCAATTGAATCCAATAACTCGTACATACAGATACACTATAGACTGGATTAACTCTAAAGGTGAGCTAATGCAAAATATTATTCCCGCAGCAACAATGCAAGATGCAATGAAAAAGCTTCAACTCTTTCAGGGTGAGATCTTCAGTAGTAGTGGGTCGGGGAAACCTAGGTTTGTTAGTATCGTTGAATCATCAAATGGAAATAGCTAAATAATTGAGTTCCCTATCATGAACAAACATGATTATAGAGAAATAGCTTATGCGGAAACTTACACAAATGAAAAAAAGCTGCACTCAATATTCTCTGCGATGCGCCGGGATGACCCTGTAACTTGGATTGAACCTGAAAATTTTAGACCTTTTTGGGCATTAACTAAGCATGATGACATTACTGAAATTGAAAAGCTAAACGAATCCTTTATTAACGATCCACGTACAACTCTAACGAATATTCCGACTGAACAAGCAATTAAGGATTTCACAGGAGGAAGTCATATATTGGTAAGAACACTGGTTCATATGGATAACCCTGATCACAGGATTTATCGTGCGCTAACACAAAAATGGTTCTCTCCGCCAAACCTAGTAACATTAAAAGAAAAAATAAGGAATATCGCAAAAAATTATGTAAACCAAATGATAGAAATGGGCAATGAATGCGACTTTGTAAAAGATATAGCGATTTTTTATCCTTTGAGAGTAATCATGTCAATTCTAGGTGTCCCTGAAGAAGATGAGCATAAAATGCTGCGCCTCACTCAGGAATTATTTGGGGGAGAAGACGAAGAAATGATGAGACAAAAAGATGAGCCGGGCTTTGACTCGAATTCAAATGTTATCTCAGATCTCTTTGAATATTTTACAGCTTTAACAGAAGAGAGAAGAAAGAATCCAACAGATGATGTTGCCAGTATTATAGCTAATGCAAAAATAGATGACCAACCAATAAATCATCTTGAAGCTTTGTCCTATTACGTTCTTATCGCTACCGCTGGCCATGATACAACATCCTCAGCAACTGCTGGGGGTTTACTTGCATTGATAGAAAATAATGACGAATTTATTAAATTGAGATCCGATCCCTCCTTGATGCCTTTGGCTGTAGAAGAAATGATAAGGTGGGTAACGCCTGTAAAAAATTTCTTCAGAACAGCAAAAGAAGACTACAAATTAAGAGATCAAAATATTAGAAAAAACGATTCAGTTTTACTTTGCTATCCATCTGGAAATAGAGATGAAGAAATTTTTGATGATCCTTTTAATTTTAAAGTGGACCGAAATCCAAATAAACACCTTGCGTTTGGGCATGGAGCTCATCTATGTTTAGGTAAACATTTAGCAAAAATGGAAATGGAAATTTTTTACGAAGAATTATTTAAAGTATTAAAAGATATTGAGATAAACGGAAAGCCTCAATGGGTGAAAGCTAGTTTTGTGTCGGGATTGAAGTCTTTACCAATAACCTATTCATACTAAATTAAGAGAGATAATAAATGACTAAGACTATAAAAGAAATGTTGGAAGAGGCAAATACAGTTGTTCCTGTTATAAGTCCTCAGGATGCTTTCGACCTCCAAAAACAGGGGGCATTAATAATTGATACGAGAGAAATTGAAGAAGTTAAAAAATCAGGCAAGGTAAAAGGGGCTTATCATATTCCTAGAGGTTTAATTGAATTTCAAAATAAAATTACTAACCCGAATGGAATTGAAGATTTCTCTCCTGAAAACACAATCATTCTTTATTGCGCAGCCGGAGGAAGAGCTGCCCTAGCAGGAAAGGCATTAAACGATCTAGGTTTTAATTCAGTCTTCAATCTTGGAGGTTTTAACGATTGGACTTCGGCAAACCTGCCAATTGAGAAGGAAGATTAACTTATAGTTTACAAGCTATTTTATTAGGTTTATAAAAAATTCATAACCTTTAAGGGGGATTTTAGGTATGTCTGAGCAAACTACAAAAGTTGATTTGTCTCCAAAAGAAGAA
>UINC01001210.1_pt1 | contig 26042 bp, 38 predicted proteins | sample 5385821 | NCBI WGS metagenome assembly UINC01 (sample SAMEA4666929, study PRJEB26691) | marine metagenome | isolation source: Pacific Ocean | place: Pacific Ocean | collected 2011-10-13 | reverse complement strand
GAAGGGGGAAGAACAGTTGGCGCGGGCGTCGTCACAAAAATCGTTAGTTAAATATCGAGTTGTCCGTACTACGCCTACACAAAAATTAGGTCTAATCGTCTTGTAACCCGCTAAAAAGGCGGGGTTTCGAAGTTTACACTCAGTCAACACGCGAGTATGATTCGCGGTCCGTTCGAGGGGTCGATGCTTCGCCTCCCAGAAGTGTCGAAAAAAACGATTTGGAAATTTAGGTGGCTGAAAACCAACGCATACGTATACGCCTAAAGGCGTTTGACCATCGGTTAATAGACGTATCGACGGAAGAGATTGTAGATACAGCTAAACGTACTGGTGCTCAGGTGCTCGGGCCCATCCCATTACCAACTCGGAAGGAACGTTTTACGGTGCTGATATCCCCACATGTCGACAAAGATGCGCGCGATCAATATGAAATTCGAACTCATAAACGTCTCATCGACATTCTGGAACCTACTGAGAAAACTGTCGATGCGCTTATGAAGCTCGATCTTGCAGCAGGCGTGGAGGTCCAGATTAGTTTGAATTGAGAAAAGGTCGTTCTCCAACCGCTAAACGTGGTTGGGGCGACAAATGGTTCCGATTGGGGACCAATGGTTAACGTCTTGGCCGTTTATCTAGGTAACTGGATAAGCGGCCACTTTTGATGCGGCTTCTTTCACGAATGAAGGAAACGAAGAACATGCCGACTGGTGTAGTGGGCCTAAAGCTAGGGATGACACGTGTTTTTGACGACGCGGGTACGTCAACGCCCGTCACTGTTATCGGCGTTGAGGCGAACCGTATCACCCAAGTTAAAACGATGGAAGTTGACGGATACAACGCGATTCAAGTCACCACTGGCAGCGCGCGAAATAATAGAGTCTCGCGACCACTCGCGGGACATTTCTCGAAGGCTAATGTTCAAGCTGGTCGAGGGCTTTGGGAATTTCGTACAGATGATATAACCGACGAATTGGTTGAGGGTGCGGAGCTGACGCTGGATCAGTTCTTTGAAGGTCAAATGGTTGATGTCATTGGGACTTCGAAAGGAAAGGGTTTTGCTGGAGGGATCAAACGCTGGAACTTTAGTCATCAAGACAATACCCATGGCAATTCCATTTCTCACCGCGCGCCAGGTTCAATCGGTCAGTGCCAGACGCCAGGACGGGTGTTTAAAGGCAAAAAGATGGCTGGGCATCTTGGGAACGTTCGGGTAACCGCGCAGAATCTTGTGGTTGTCCGGGTCGATCGTGAGCGGAATTTCCTTTTAGTCAAGGGCGCGGTACCGGGATACGCGGGTGGTGATTTGATTGTTATCCCGAGCGCTAGAGCCGGTAGTCAAAATGCCTCGCCGGTTACGGAAGCGCGGGTAGATGCGGGGACCACATCAGCATGAATGTGTCGCTTGTATCTGGTGATGAATCGGTGGAGCTTTCTGAGGTCGCTTTCGGTCGAGAATACAACGAAGCGCTGGTACACCAAGTCGTCACCGCCTTTATGGCGGCTGGAAGGAGCGGATCGCGCGCGCAAAAAACGAGAGCGGAAGTACGCGGAGGTGGGAGAAAGCCCTGGCGGCAAAAAGGTACAGGTAGGGCACGAGCGGGTTCGATACGAAGCCCTATTTGGCGTGGCGGTGGGCGAGCGTTCCCGTCGAAACCGCGCGACTTCTCGCAGAAAGTAAACCGCAAGATGTATAGAGGGGCGCTACGGTGCATCCTTTCTGAACTGATTCGCCAAGATCGATTGCTCGTTATTAAAGAATTTGGCGTTGAGACCCCTAAAACGAAGGCGCTAGTAGACAAGCTGAGTGAAATAGATCTTAAGGATGTCCTCATCTTGGATCATGAACTAAGCGATGCGCTTGTACTCGCCGCACGAAACCTTAAGGGAGTCACCGTTCTAGATATCAAGAGCATTGATCCGGTGAGTTTGATTAGTCATGAGAAAGTACTCATGACAGTCGAGGCGCTCAAGCATGTGGAAGAAACGTTGGTATGAATCCCGATCGGCTATACGGTGTGCTTCGCGAGCCACACATTTCCGAAAAGATATCTGTTATCGGTGAGCAGTCGAATCAATATGCGTTCAAGGTTGCACCGGACGCAACAAAACGTGAGATCAAACAAGCGGTCGAGACGATTTTTAAGGTATCAGTCGAAAACGTTACGACCATTAATGTGAAAGGAAAAGTAAAGCGTACTTTTCGCGGACTATCGCGTGCGAAAAATTGGAAAAAAGCTTACGTTCGGATAACTGACGGCCAAGAAATTGATATCACGGAAGGTGCTACCTAATGCCCGTCGTTAAGGCCAAACCAACCTCCGCCGGAAGGCGCTTCGTGGTTCGCGTGGTCGACCGTGATTTACACAAGGGCACCCCGTATAAACCGCTTATTGAGCCGCAGAGTGCGACCGGCGGACGTAATTCTGCAGGACGAATCACTGCCCGCCATCGTGGTGGTGGACATAAGCATCATTACCGAAGAATTGATTTTAAGCGGAACAAGGATGGTGTTCGAGCATGGGTGGAGCGACTGGAATACGATCCCAATCGAACGGCAAATATTGCTTTACTGAAATACGCTGACGGTGAGCGACGCTACATCATTGCGGCGCGGACCTTGAAGTCGGGAGACGAACTTATGTCCGGTGCTTCAGCCCCAGTTCGCCCAGGTAATGCCATGGCTCTGAAAAGTATTCCGCTGGGCAGCTTCATTCATTGCGTGGAGCTCAAACCCGGAAAAGGTGCGCAGATGGTTCGGAGCGCTGGTTCTTCAGCTCAATTAGTCGCACGTGAAGGATCATATGCGACCCTGCGCATGCGTTCGGGTGAAATGCGACGTGTGTTAGCGGATTGTCGCGCGACGCTAGGAGAAGTAGGGAGTGGCGAACACAATTTGCGTTCGTTCGGTAAGGCCGGTGCTAAACGATGGCGTGGCGTACGACCGACGGTCCGCGGCGTTGCGATGAATCCGGTGGATCATCCTCATGGAGGTGGCGAAGGCAAATCTTCTGGCGGAAGGCACCCGGTATCTCCCAAGGGATTGCCGACTAAAGGATACAAAACACGAAAAAACAAGCGGACCGATAAGCTCATCGTACGCCGACGTGGAAGGAGATAGAGCCGTGCCTCGATCTTTGCGTAAAGGGCCTTTTGTTGATTTGCATCTGATGAAGAAAGTTGAAAAAGCCAAAGAGACAAATGACAAGCGGCCGATTAAGACCTGGTCGCGTCGTTCTATGGTGATGCCGGATATGGTTGGTTTAACGATTTCGGTGCATAACGGCCGACAGCACATACCGATTTTTATCTCAGAAGATATGGTTGGTCACAAATTGGGCGAGTTTGCGCCGACGCGAACTTTTAGAGGCCACGCGGGTGATCGCAGGGCGCAACGTTAAGGATTCGAGATGCTGGTAGGAGCAACTGCAAGAAAACTTCCGCTTTCACCCCAGAAAGCGCGTCTGATCGTAGATCAGATACGCGGCAAATCAGTGGACGAGGCAGTGAGCACGTTGACGTTTGCCTCTCAAAAGGGTGCGCGCTTAGTTAGGAAAGTGCTCGAATCTGCTATCCACAATGCTGAACATAACGAAGGCGCAGACATTGATGAGCTAACGATAGCGGAGGCATATGTCAACGCGGGTGCAACAATGAAGCGAATTCGACCCCGTGCGCGAGGTCGTGCGGATCGGATCCTAAAGCGTTCGTGCCATGTCACTGTCACCCTGACAGATGAAGGTTAGGTAATTCATATGGGACAAAAAGTTAATCCAACTGGAATGCGGTTAGGCATCGTTAAGGAACACACGTCTGTGTGGTATGCAGAAAAACAAACTTATGCTGAATATTTGTTGAACGATCTTCAGGTGCGCTCTTTTCTCCGGGAACGTTTATCACAGGCGTCCATAAGTCGCATCGAAATTGAACGACCGGCACAAACAGCACGAGTCTCCATATTTACTGCTCGCCCGGGAATCGTTATCGGGAAAAAAGGAGAGGACGTAGAGAAATTGAGGGTCGTTTTGACGCGAATGATGGGAATGGCCGTGCACGTAAATGTTGAGGAAATTCGGAAGCCGGAGATAGATTCATTGCTGGTTGCTCAGAATGTGGCTCAACAGCTTGAGCGAAGGGTGCAATTCAGAAGAGCGATGAGGCGAGTTATTCAGAATGCCATGCGATTGGGAGCCAAAGGCATCAAAGTCCGAGTGGCCGGTCGGCTCGGAGGGGCCGAAATAGCGCGTTCGGAATCGTATTTGGAAGGGCGCGTACCGCTACATACACTGCGGGCAGACATTGATTATGCAACGGCTGAAGCTAAGACGACCTATGGCATTTTGGGTGTCAAAGTGTGGATCTTTAAGGGTGAAGTTATCGGTGTGGAACAAGATCAACTCGGCGACGCCTCAACGGCGGTCAGCGCGTAGGGATTGATTGATGCTTCAACCGAAGAAGACGCGCTTCAGAAAAGCCCAAAAAGGTCGTAATCGCGGCCTCGCGATTCGTGGCGGCAGAGTGAGTTTTGGCGAATATGGCCTCAAAGCTACTGGTCGGGGTCGCATGACGGCGCGACAGATAGAAGCAGGTCGCCGAGCAATGACACGGCACGTTAGACGTGGCGGCAAGATATGGATTCGAGTCTTCCCAGATAAGCCCATAACGAAAAAACCTCTTGAGGTACGCCAGGGCAAAGGCAAGGGTGCGGTGGAGTACTGGGTCGCACAGATTCAACCCGGTCGAGTGCTTTACGAGATGGAAGGAGTACCCGAAGACGTCGCTCGTACTGCATTGACTCTCGCGGCATCTAAGCTGCCTTTCGCGACGACGATTGTTCGACGGTCGGCAATGTGATGAAAGCAAATGAGTTGAGAGAGAAGAACGTGGCCGAACTCCAAGCCGAGCTCGTCAAATTGAGAAAAGAGCACTTTAGCTTGCGGATGCATAGGGCGAGTGAACAACTACCCCAAACTCATCTCATGGGGGAAACGAAAAGGGATATTGCACGGGTAAAAACGGTGATCAGGGAGAAGCAAGGTGTCTGAGGTATCCGAGAGTAAGAATCGCGTGATTTCCGGTGTCGTGGTCTCAGATGGTATGGACAAAACGGTTGTTGTTCGTATCGAACGTCAAGTGAAGCACCCTATCTACGGAAAATATATTCGTCGAACTGACAAGGTGTCGGCTCACGATGAAAACAATGACTGCAAGGTTGGTGACATGATCAGTGTTGTCGAAACAAGACCGCTTTCGAAAACAAAGAGTTGGCGGTTAGAGTCTATTGACAAACGTGCTGACGAGGCGGATGCGGGATGATTCAGGCGGAAACGATGCTCGAAATTGCTGATAACAGTGGTGCCCGGCGTGTCCAGTGCATCAAAGTGCTAGGCGGTTCGCACCGACGGTATGCGGGGATTGGAGACGTCATTAAAGTTTCGATTAAAGAGGCGATCCCGCGAGGGAGAGTTAGTAAAGGACAGGTTATGGATGCGGTCGTCGTTCGTACCAAGAAAGGTATTCGGCGTGGCGACGGCTCCGTGATTCGTTTTGATCAAAATGCCGCAGTGTTATTGAATCCGCAGCTTCAACCGGTGGGCACTCGGATTTTTGGTCCAGTCACGAGAGAGCTGCGAACAGAACATTTCATGCGAATTATTTCACTCGCGCCTGAAGTGTTGTGACACGGTAAAACGGATGAGGAAGATGCGAAAAGAAGACGAAGTTATTGTCATCGCTGGGCGGGACAAGGGAAAACGGGGGGCCGTCGTCGAGATATTAGCCGACGATCGCGTTGTTGTTTCCGGGGTGAACTTGGTTAAGAAGCATCAACGTGGGAATCCTCAGTCGGGAGAGCGTGGCGGAATCGTCGATCTTGAGGCACCAATACATGTATCTAACATAGCGATGTATAACGACGCGACTGATGCGGCAGATCGAGTCGGTATTCGAATAATCGACGGGGAAAAGGTTCGAGTTTTTCAGTCGGACGGAAGGTTGGTTGACGAGTAGATGAATTCGTTGCAAGAAAAGTACATTCAAGAAATTCGTCCGGCACTACAGGGGCAATACGAGTATAGCTCGCCCATGCAGGTACCGTGTCTTACGAAGGTCACCCTTAACATGGGCGTGGGTGAAGCTCTCGAGGATCGTAAGATCATGGAGAGTGCTGTTAGTGATCTGAGTCGAATCTCCGGCCAACAGCCTTTGATAACTAAAGCCCGCAAGTCGGAGGCTGGATTCAAGATTCGCGAGGGTTATCCGATCGGTTGTAAAGTAACCCTGCGTCGTGAACGAATGTATGAATTTGTTGAACGGCTGATTAGCATTGCCATTCCGCGTATGCGGGACTTCCGCGGATTAAACCCCCATTCGTTTGACGGGAATGGGAACTTTTCGATGGGTATTGCGGAACAAATTGTGTTCCCAGAAATCGATTACGATCAGATTGACAAAATCCGTGGTCTAGACATAACCGTCACCAATACTGCTGCAACGGACGAAGCCGGGCTCGAGCTACTTAGGGCCTTCAATTTTCCTTTTAGGGACTGATCATGGCGAAGCTTTCAATGATCGAACGAGAAAAGAAACGGGCACGGACTGTCGCCAAATATGCGACTAAAAGAGCTGCTCTAAAGGAGATTATCAACAACCGGTCGGCGACCGATGATGAACTCTGGGAGGCCCAAATACAGCTACAAAAATTACCCCGGAATGCGAGCCCTGTGAGGCAGCAGCGCCGATGCGGAATTACGGGTCGTCCCAGAGCCGTCTATCGAAAGTTCGGACTGGCGCGCACGAAACTAAGAGAGGCGGCCATGCGTGGGGACATCCCGGGACTAGTTAAGGCGAGTTGGTAGACGTGAGCTTACAAGACCCGATAGCAGACCTGTTGACGAGGATTCGTAATGCGCAATTCGCGAGTCGCACCGAAGTCGGTATGCCCAGTTCAGGATTAAAGATTGCGATTTGTGAGGTACTTAGGGACGAGGGCTATATCTCAGATTTTCGTGTAGAAGGCGACGTTAAGCCCGAGCTTTTGATTGCGCTCAAATACCATGAGGGTATTCCAGTGATCGAAGAAATCGCTCGGATTAGTCGTCCTGGATTGCGAATTTATGAAGATGCCGAGGGCTTACCACGAGTCAAAGGCGGACTGGGTATCGCGATCGTTAGTACGAACAAAGGTGTTATGACGGATCAAGCAGCTCGACGAGAAGGTGTTGGCGGTGAAGTGCTTTGTTCCGTTTTTTGAGAGGTTAACGTGTCGCGTGTAGCCAAAAATCCAGTCGAATTGCCAGAAGGCGTTGAAGCGAATGTCACCGATGCGGGCGTAAGTGTGAAAGGGAGCAAGGGCGAATTGACAGTTCCTTTGAGAGGCAGTGTTGAAGTCGAACATATCGATAATGAATTGGTTTTCAAAGCGAATTCAAAAGAGGGGTGGGCCATGGCGGGAACCACCAGAGCGCTCGTCAACAATGTCGTTCAAGGTGTCAACGAAGGTTGGGAAAAGAGACTGGAATTGATGGGGGTTGGATATCGGGCACAGGCAAGAGCAAACAAGTTGACGATGCAACTCGGATTCTCCCATCCGGTTGATTATGAAATTCCTGAGGGCATTGAGATCTCGACTCCCAGTCAGACGGAAATTGTGGTGAGTGGAATCGACAAACAGTTAGTCGGGCAAGTGTCTGCGGAGATACGAGCCTATCGCCCGCCCGAACCATACAAGGGTAAAGGTGTTCGATACGTTGGAGAGCGTGTACGTCGGAAAGAAGCGAAAAAGAAGTAAGCATGGACGTAAAAACGAAATCGCGAATGAGGCGCGCTCGGAAAGGGCGAATGCGAATGCGCGAAAAATTCGCGACGAGATTGACTGTACATCGATCGGCCAACCACATGTATGCGCAAGTTGTATCGCCTGAAGGGGACCGTATCCTCGCTCAAGCGTCGACACTTGATCCGAGTTTGCGTGAGGGTAAAACGGGGAATGTCGAAGCGGCTGGCAAAGTTGGAGATTTAATTGCGTTGAGGGCAAAGGAAGTTGGGATAGCTAAGGTTGCCTTCGACCGATCCGGATACAAATACCATGGTCGCGTGAAAGCGGTTGCTGTAGCGGCACGCGAAGGTGGTTTGGAGTTCTAAACATGGCCTATTCAGAAGAAATTAAAGAAGAAGGCATCGTTGAAAAACTGGTTCAAGTCAATCGAGTCGCGAAAGTGGTTAAAGGTGGCCGAATTTTTGGTTTTACTGCGTTGGCGGTTGTTGGGGACGGTGCAGGTCGGGTTGGATTTGGACGTGGTAAAGCGCGTGAAGTACCCCTTGCCATTTCGAAAGCGATGGAGGCGGCGCGTCGCGGTATGGTCGACGTTGAGCTGAATGGGAACACGCTTTGGTATCCGATCACTGCCAGGCACGGTTCGTCAACTATTTATATGCAACCTGCTTCGGAAGGTACCGGAGTGATTGCTGGCGCAACCATGCGGGCTGTTCTAGAGGCGGTTGGAGTTCGTGATGTCTTAGCAAAATGTTACGGGTCGACGAGTCCGATAAACGTTGTTAGAGCGACTTACAAAGGTCTCTGTAATATGCGGTCACCCGATGACGTCGCGGCAAAACGCGGCAAAACTTTTGAAGAACTGGCGACGTAAGCTCATGGCGGTTAAGACGGTAACAATCAAACTTATTAAGAGCCCAACGGGTCGTTTGAAGAAACACAAAGCTTGTGTTGCGGGTCTAGGCTTGAGGCGAATTGGTGATGAAGTAAAGGTTGAAGATACTGCGTCTGTTCGCGGAATGATCGATAAAATTGATTATCTGATTAAAGTTGGCGGAGGTAATTAGTGAAGCTTAACGACATTAATCCTCGTCGTGGGAGCCGGAAGCAGCGTAAACGATTGGGTCGAGGTATATCGGCTGGGCAGGGGAAAACCTGTGGACGTGGCCACAAAGGACAAAAATCGCGTTCTGGAGGGAAAGTGAGAATCGGGTTTGAAGGTGGACAGCTCCCTCTTCAACGGCGTGTCCCGAGGTTTGGGTTTCGTTCGAGAATTGGAGCAGTGACAGCTGAGGTTCGGATCGGGGAACTCGATAAAGTAACGGGCGACGAAATCACGCTCGAATCACTTAAAAGCGCGAATATCCTGTCGAAAGATGTCAAACGGGCCAGGGTCTTCCAATCGGGTGAGATTCATCGAGCGCTTACGATTAAAGGACTGCGGGTCACTCGGGGTGCGCGAGCGGCCATTAAGAAAGCCGGTGGAACAATCGTGGACGAGAGTTAGCGTCTAAAAAATGGCAACGACTACACAAGGACTTGCTGGGGTTGAATCAGGTCTCTCTGAGCTGCGCGGCCGGCTATTTTTTGTTTTTTTTGCGTTGCTCGTATACCGAATCGGTACCCATATTCCTGTGCCTGGGATCAACCCTGATCAATTACGCAGTCTTTTTGAAGCTAATCAGGGAGGGATCCTCGACGTTTTTAATATGTTTTCGGGTGGTGCGCTAGAACGGATGAGCATCCTTGCGCTCGGTCCGATGCCGTACATTACCTCGAGCATCATCATGAATCTGATGACCATGATGTATCCGTCGCTCAGTCAATTGCGTAAAGAAGGCGATGCGGGACGGCGGAAGATTACTCAATACACCCGATACGGGACCGTATTGATCGGGCTTGTCCAGGGAACGGCGTTAACGGGCACATTGGCTGGACAAGGCTTAGCATTCAGTCCAGGCCCAGCGTTCTACTTCGTCTCGATTACGACACTGGTTACAGGGGCCCTATTCGTTATGTGGCTTGGCGAACAGATCACTGAGCGCGGAATTGGTAACGGTATTTCCCTCCTCATTTTTTCGGGCATTGTTTCTGGATTTCCGTCAGCAGTTGGTCAAGCGTTCGAGGCAGCGAGACAAGGCGATATCAATATCATCGTATTACTTTCAATTGGCGCCATCGCGTTTCTAATTGTTGGTTTTGTCGTATTTATTGAGCGCGGTCAACGTCGTATCACCGTCAACTACGCAAAACGTCAGCAAGGAAATCGCCTTTACCAAGCGCAGACGAGCCATTTACCACTCAAGATAAACATGGCAGGAGTAATACCGGCGATTTTTGCTAGTAGTTTAATAATGGCGCCAACTTCGATTGCACAATGGTTTGGTCAAAATCCCGGTTGGGATTGGCTGCAAGATATTTCATTGTTCCTAACGCCTGGACAGCCGTTATATATTCTGGTCTTCGCGGCTGGGATTATATTTTTTAGCTTTTTTTACACAGCTATTCAGTTCGATCCGAAGGACATGGCTGACAATCTCAAGCGGCAAGGGGCTTATGTCCCTGGCATACGCCCTGGTCAACAAACGGCCAAGTATCTTGATGATGTGATGACGCGTTTAACAGTTTTTGGAGCATTGTATGTAACGGCGGTGTGCCTATTACCCGAATTGATGATTGTTTTCTTTAATGTCAGCTTTCAGCTCGGTGGTACAGCAATGCTGATCGTAGTGGTAGTCGCAATGGACTTCATGTCACAAGTGCAATCGCATCTCATGTCGAGTCAGTACGCAAAGTTGATGGAAAAATCCAACTTGAAGGGATACGGAAAGCGCCCTCGTGGATAAGGATTAAAGATTGTGAAAGTTAGAGCATCCGTCAAGAAAATGTGTAGAGATTGTAAGATCGTGCGCCGAAAGGGCATCGTGCGAGTTCTTTGTAAGACAGAACCTCGGCATAAACAGAGGCAGGGGTAGAGATGGCTAGAATTGCGGGCGTAAATGTTCCAGACAACCGTCACACAGTGATTTCGTTGACGTACATATACGGTATTGGGCGAAGCTCGGCGAAGAAAATTTGTGACAATGCGGGAGTTGACCCTTCCGTTCGCGTTCAGGATCTTTCTGAAAATGATCTGGATGCGCTACGTAATGAGCTCAATAAGTTTCCGGTCGAGGGTGATTTGCGAAGAGAAGAATCGATGCACGTTAAACGTCTGATGGATTTGGGGTGTACGCGTGGAATTCGACATCGTCGGGGCCTGCCGGTGCGTGGTCAGCGGACTCGCACCAACGCACGAACACGTAAAGGTGCTAAACGCCTCATAAGGAAATAAGAATGGCTGAAGTACAACCAGCAAGAAAAGGCAAGCGGACTGTCGCCGATGGAGTCGCCCACGTGCACGCGTCGTTTAACAATACGATAATCACGATCACGGATCGACAAGGGAATACTCTCGGGTGGGCGACGGCGGGTGGTTCCGGGTTTCGGGGCTCGAGGAAGAGCACCCCGTATGCAGCTCAGGTCGCGGCGGAACGAGTTGCGCTGGCGACAATAGAAACTTATGGCATGAGTAGCGTCGATGTTTGTATTAAGGGGCCGGGCCCTGGTCGTGAGTCAGCTGTTCGTGCGATGAATAGCGCCGGATTGAAAATTAATAGCATCTCGGATGTGACACCGATTCCTCACAACGGCTGTCGTCCGCCAAAGAAAAGACGCGTTTAGGGATAAGGATTAATTATGGCTAGATATCTAGGACCTAAGCTCAAGCTGTCTCGTCGGGAAGGCACGGATTTATTTTTGAAAAGTGGAGTGCGGCCGCTCGATTCGAAATGTCGGGCGGACACGATTCCAGGCCAGCATGGCTCGGCGAGGCGTCAAAGACTCACCGACTACGCAGTTCAATTGCGGGAGAAACAAAAGGTACGAAGGATGTACGGAGTGCTCGAAAAGCAATTCCGTAACTATTATAAGAAAGCAGATGGTCAGAAAGGAGCAACTGGGCAGAATCTTTTGCGTCTTCTTGAAAGTCGATTGGATAATGTAGTTTATCGGGTTGGCTTTGGATCGACACGGGCGGAATCGCGTCAACTCGTTTCACACAAAGCGATCCTCGTGAATGGAGAACGTGTCAACATCGCGTCGTATCAGGTAAATCCGAATGACGTTATATCCGTTCGTGAGCAAGCGAAAGGCCAGCTCAGAATACAATCAGCTATGGAACTAGCGTCACAGAGAGGCGATGTCGAGTGGGTTGATGTAAATATCGAGAAGATGGAGGGCGTGTTTAAACGCCATCCGGATAGATCTGAGTTACCTTCAGAAATCAATGAGAATCTCATCGTGGAGCTTTACTCGAAGTAACTTTTTCGACGAAGAGCTTTCATTTTCCATGGAGCCCCGTACGCGGAGGAAATGACCTATGTCACAGTCGGCAACAGAATTACTGACACCCCAGCGGATTGACGTCGAGGATATTAGCTCGACGCGCGCCCGGATCACCTTAGAACCCCTTGAGCGAGGGTTTGGACATACGTTGGGTAATACTTTACGACGTATTCTCCTGTCTTCCATGCCTGGGTATGCGATTACGGAAGTAAAAATTGATGGAGTCGTGCACGAATACACTTCAATCGAAGGGGTTCAAGAAGATGTGTTAAACGTTCTGCTGAACCTAAAGGGCGTGGCCGTGCAGCTTCATCACGGTGACGAAGCGACAATATCCTTATCTAAGGTCGGCCCGGCTGTGGTAACAGCTGCCGATTTTCAGTTGACTCAGGATGTCGAAATCGCCAATCCAGAACATGAGATATGTAATTTAAACGACAAAGGTGAAATTCGTCTCGAAGCTACGATCACCCGGGGACTCGGATACGCGGCCGTTGAATATACGGGCGACGAAGAAGATGAAACACGGCCGATCGGAGTGCTTCGACTCGATGCAACTTACAGCCCAATGCGACGAGTTTCTTATTCAGTAGAAAATGCCCGTGTCGAGCAGCGCACGGACCTCGACAAACTCATTATTGACATCGAATCAAATGGGACGGTCGACCCAGAAGAAGCGATAAGAAGGGCGGCGACTGTGCTTCAACAGCAACTGGCCGTGTTCGTGGATCTAGAAAGCGGGAGCGATTCGAAAGTAGAGGAGACCAAGGATGAGGTTGACCCGATTCTCTTACGTCCAGTCGATGATCTGGAGCTAACTGTTAGATCGGCTAATTGCCTCAAGGCCGAAAATATTTATTTCATCGGAGATCTTATTCAACGAACGGAAGTTGAATTGTTGAAAACGCCTAATTTGGGTAAGAAGTCGCTTACGGAAATAAAAGAAGTTCTGAGCTCGCGGGGATTGTCTCTTGGTATGCGTCTTGAAAATTGGCCTCCGGCCAGTCTTAGAGCGGGTAGTACGGTAACGTGAGGATTCATCGCGTTTGAGTTGAATGGGCGATCACTATGAGACATAAGAAAAGCGGAAGACATCTAAACCGTACAAGTGCCCATCGAAAGGCCATGTTTGCAAATATGGCCGTTTCGCTGTTCGAACACGAGATTATCAAAACGACGGTCCCGAAAGCTAAGGAATTGCGCCGATTGGCAGAACCGCTGATAACGCTTGCGAAAGTCGATTCGGTAGCGAATCGAAGGCTCGCATTTTCTCGCATTAGGGATGACGTAGCTGTTGCTAAGCTTTTTAGCGAGTTGGGGCCGAGATACGAAAATCGCCCTGGTGGGTACACTCGCATTTTAAAGACGAGCAATCGACACGGTGATTCGGCGCCGCTGGCTTTTGTCGAATTGGTAGGTCGTCAAATGGACACCGAGGAACTTGGTGAGTTTGATGATGAATCCACCTTGACCCTGGATGATGATAGTCAGGGAGTGGGGGACACTGAGCAAAATCGGACGTAAGTCGATTCAGAAACAGTAGAGAACGTAGAGGGCGGAGACGATCCTCAAGCGGGGCTGACTATTCAGGAGGTCGATGCCAATTCTTTGGCCGATCAAAAGTCCGATGGGGTTGAACCACGGCGATAATGGGGTTTCTCGAGCGGTTTATGGATTGAACGGAATTTACGTCACGTGACGTTAAGAATAGAGCTGAGGAATTGCCCTGTATACGACTTCTTCTGAATCGCTAAATCTTCTGGAGTACCGAAGGCAATAATTTCCCCTCCTCCTGAACCCCCCTCAGGACCGAGATCGATGATCCAATCAGCCGTTTTAATGACGTCTAGATTGTGTTCGATGACCACAATGGTATTACCGTCATTTCGAAGTCGTTGCAACACTTCTAGAAGTTGTTGGATATCTCGGAAATGAAGCCCTGTAGTTGGCTCGTCGAGAATATAGAGCGTCTTACCTGTCCCTCGCTTAGAAAGCTCGCGGGATAGTTTTACCCGTTGTGCTTCTCCACCGGATAGAGTCGTCGCACTCTGGCCGAGGTGGATGTACGAAAGGCCTACATCGACGATCGTTTTTAGTTTGCGCGCAAGCGCAGGTATTGCCTCGAAGAATAAATAGGCTTCCTCAACCGTCATATCGAGAACTTCGTGAATGTTTTTTGACTTGTAACGAACTTCTAGCGTTTCCCGGTTATAACGTTTCCCCGCGCATGAGTCGCAGGGAACGTAAACATCGGGCAGGAAATGCATTTCAACCTTGATTACGCCATCTCCTTGGCACGCCTCGCAGCGGCCTCCTTTGACGTTAAAGCTGAACCGACCGGGCTTATACCCACGAGCTCTTGCTTCCTGCGTCTGTGCAAAGAGCTCTCGGATGGGCGTGAAGAGACCGGTATAAGTTGCAGGATTTGACCTAGGCGTTCGTCCGATCGGGCTTTGGTCGATAGCGACAACCTTATCCAGATGCTCAAGCCCCTCAATATCGTCGTAGGGCTTCGGGTTAACGGAACCCGTTCCGTTGAGGGCTCTAAATATGATTGGATAAAGCGTCTGATTAATCAGGGTTGATTTACCTGAACCCGAAACCCCGGTAATACAGGTAAAGAGCCCAGTGGGTATGTCTACGGTTATATTCTTGAGATTGTTTCCATGTGCGTCGATTAATCGCAATTTCTTGGATGTTTCGAAGGACTTTCGGGTTCGAGGAATTTCTATGGAGCGTTTTCCAGACAAAAATTGACCGGTAATTGAGGACTCGCAATTCAATATCGCGTCAAGAGGCCCTGCTGCGACGACTGAGCCACCATGGATACCCGCTCCTGGACCCATATCGACGATGTGATCGGCGGTGCGGATGGCTTCTTCATCATGCTCGACGACAATCACGGTATTACCTAAATCTCGTAGTTGCGTGAGAGTTTGCAAGAGGCGAGCATTATCACGCTGATGAAGACCGATTGATGGCTCATCTAGGATATACATCACGCCTACCAATCCGGCGCCGATTTGACTGGCTAGCCGGATTCGTTGGGCTTCCCCGCCTGACAGAGAACCGGCATTTCGATCGAGGCTGAGATAATTGAGGCCAACGTCGACCAAAAACTGCAGTCTTGCCTGAATTTCCTTCAAGATTTTCTCGGCAATGGCCCCGCGTCGACCATCTAGTTTGAGCTCGTTGAAGTACTCTAAAGTGTCCTCAACCGACCCGCTTGTTACGTCGGGCAATGCGGTTCCGTTGATGAAAACGTTTCGTGCTTCTATCCGCAAACGGGTGCCACGGCAGGTGGGACAATCCCTGACGGTCAAATACTTCTGTAAATTTTCGCGGACGACGTTCGATTCGGTTTCGCGAAAGCGACGCTCCATATTCGGGAGTACACCCTCAAACCGGTGGCGACGCCGAATTACGTCTCCTCGATCATTCACATAACTAAAGTCAATTCGCTCCTCTCCAGATCCGTGCAGAATCGCTTCTCTATGTTTCTTTTTTAGGCGGGCGAATGGTGTTTCGAGCTCGAATCCGTAGTGTGAAGCGAGCGACGAAAGCAGGTGAAAATAGTAAATATTGCGCCGATCCCAACCGCGAACCGCGCCTTCCGCAAGAGACGCTGCTGAATCCGTTATAACCAAATCAGGGTCGAAGTACTGTTTGACTCCTAGACCGTCACAGTCTTGGCAAGCGCCGGCCGGGTTATTAAACGAAAACAGTCGAGGTTCGAGATCGGAGATGCTGTACCCGCAAAGGGGGCATGCAAATTGGGACGAAAACACCATATCTTCCATCCCGTCGACGTCGTCGAGGCGAGCAACCACGGCAATTCCATCGGCAAGGTCCAGAGCCGTCTCGAAGGATTCGGCCAATCGTTGTTGCATTTCGATGCGGGTTCGCACGCGATCGACCACGGCTTCGATATTGTGTTTCTTGTTTTTTTCGAGTTCCGGTGGATGATCCAGGTCGAACACGGTCCCATTGATTCGTGCGCGTATAAAACCGTTAGCGATCAATTCAGTAAAGATGTGTTTATGCTCGCCCTTACGATCCTTGACGATCGGTGCAAGGACCATGATTTGCTCATCTTTTTTCAGGTCCAGCACCTGGTCAACCATTTGGCTGACCGTTTGGGCATCCAACGTGTCTCCGTGTTCGGGGCATCGAGGCTCTCCGACGCGGGAGAATAAAAGACGGAGGTAATCGGATATTTCGGTAATCGTGCCGACCGTAGAGCGAGGGTTGTGAGAGGTCGATTTTTGCTCAATAGAGATTGCTGGAGATAATCCTTCGACGTGATCCACGTCGGGTTTTTCCATCATTGACAGAAACTGGCGAGCGTATGCCGAGAGAGATTCGACATAACGTCGTTGACCTTCTGCATAGAGCGTGTCGAAAGCCAGCGAAGATTTTCCCGATCCTGATAACCCGGTAATGACAATCAGCTTATCCCTTGGAAGGTTCAGGCTGACGTCCTTTAGATTGTGTGTCCGTGCACCCTGCACCGAGATTTCGGTAAGTGACGAACTCATGTCAGCAGAATCCCATGCATAAACGGTCAACGCTAACGCCATCATTTATCTCCCGCAACAACCGATTGGCGGTATTCCAAATCGTTGGAAGTCGGTAGGCTGGTGATCTGTGATGCGCTAGACTAAATATGCTGGGAAGAAGAGAAATTATATGGCGCGTGGGCTGAACAAAGTTATGCTCATCGGGAATCTTGGGCGAGATCCCGAAACAAGATATAGCCAAAGTGGAAGTGCTGTTACTCGATTTAGCGTTGCTACCAGTGAAAGTTGGCGTGATAAGTCGACCCAGGAAATGCAAGAACGAACCGAGTGGCACAACGTTGTTTGTTTTGCACGGCTTGGCGAAATTGCAAGCGAGTACCTGAAGAAGGGGTCAAAGGTATATATAGAAGGAGGATTGAGAACGAGTTCCTGGGAGCAGGAAGGCAATACTCGATACCGCACCGAAGTGATTGCCCGCGAAATGCAGATGCTCGACAGTAGAGGATCTAATCCCGGTGGCTACGACAGGGATCCGCCTGAGGGTGGTAGTCAGGAAAAACGAGCAGAACGTTCGGAACCACCTCAAAGCAACGAGTCGGACCTTGAGGATTTTGACGACGATATACCTTTCTAGCTGAGTCCGTTGGGTGCAGGACGTCCGTCAGTAGCGGATGAACTCTATCAGATTCCCGTCGGGATCCCGTACGTACGTGCTCATGCCGCGTCTTCCACCAGCCATCGCGCCGTCTCTTTCGACGGGGCCTTCGACAATGGGAACTTTGTTCTGGTTCAGCATGTCGTGGAGTTGATCTTGTGTGCCTTCCCAGACTACGCAGAAGTCGCCACATCCAGGTGTCGCATCTCGCCCTCGCAACGTAAAAAGATCTGAGTGCCAGACACTCGGCGCATGGAAGTTGATTTTGGTGTCGCCCAAGTGAACGGAGTAAAAGTTAGGGGCGTGATCACGATTTAAGCGAAAACCGAGCTCTTCATAGAAGGTTAGCAGTTCATCGACGTGTTCAATCGGGATGGCAACGTGATCGATGTCTTTCAGGCTCATACGAAAGTCAAAAGAAAAGTACCCAGCAGAATACGATAAATGACAAAAGGCATCAGGCTGATTCGATTGATGAGCTGAAGGAATATTTTTATACAAAAATATGCCGTCACTCCAGATATGCTCATCCCGAGAGCGAAGTCAGGCCAGTTTGTGTCAAAGATAGTTGTGGATGCTTCTCGTACTGTGAGAATGCTCGCCGCGCTAATTGCGGGAACGGAAAGAAGAAAAGAAAAACGGGCGGCATGGACGCGATTTAATCCAAGGAGTAATGCGGCCGTGATCGTTATACCCGAACGGGAAGTTCCAGGGATTAAAGCGAGGACTTGCATTGCGCCGATGAACAATGCGTCAACGTAGCGTAGTGAAGTTAATTCAGACCGGTTCTGCGAACATCGGTCTGCGACTCCAAGAAGCAAGCCGAATCCGATGGTGGCCAGTGCGATTACGGTAAGCGATCGGAACTCATGTTCAATAATGGGCTGAAGAAAATACCCAACGGTCACAATAGGAGCTGTGGCGAGTATTAGTTTGCTAAGCAAGTTAGCGTGTTCGTTGAACCTCCGATCTGTCCAATATTCAACGGCTGCTTCCATAAACTTCTTTAGGTCGTCTCGAAAATAAATCAGGACGGCGGAGAGAGTTCCTGCGTGCACGGCAACGTCAAAAGACAGCCCCTGGTCGGGCCAATCCGAGAGATATGCCGGAAGAATTAAGTGGGCCGAACTAGAGACCGGCAGGAACTCGGTAACGCCTTGGATAAGAGCGAGAACGACGATTTGATAGTAGTCCATACGGGTAATCCCTCGAAACTGGACCGAACTGCTAGTTGTAGGAAATGATATGGTCTTGAGGATGCAAGGTCGAACCGAATTGCCTCTTTTTCCGCTCGGCAACGTTCTCTTTTGTGGGGGGCGACTTCCTTTGCAGATTTTTGAACCACGATATATCGATATGATAAGTGCGTGCACCAAGTCGAACACCGGTTTTGGGATCGTACTCATAAGACAAGGAAACGAGGTTCGCACCGATAAAGATGAGCAGGCTCCATCGGTCTTTGATGTTGGTACTTACGCTTCGATCGTTGATTTCAATCCCCTTCCAAATGGTCGGCTCGGGATCATAAGTGAAGGGGGGCCCAAGTTCAGAGTGTGTCGTACCTGGGAAAAAGATGACCGACTGTTGATGGGAGAGGTGGAATTTCTCCCTGAAGAAAATGCGGCGGAGATTGGGGAACAATTCCAACCACTAGTCGTCATACTGAGGCGCCTTGCGGAAGACCCTATCATCCAACGTCTTGGGTTAGAAATTGATTTTACTGATGCCCGTTCCGTCAGTTGGAGACTGGCCGAACTTTTGCCGGTAGATCCGGAAACTAAGCAGAGCTTGCTTCAGATGCAGATTCCACGCGAAAGACTGGCTGAGATCAAGCGGCTCGTAGCAAAGCTACAAGGATCCTCGCGGTAACCTGAAATTTGTACACGTTTCGATTTAAGTTGGATTCCATGATCTTTTGAAGTTGTCAATGAACGAGCAAGAAACATTGGAGTGTTCGCCAAATCCGACAGACTTAATCATGGCGTCTAGAGCAAGAGGCGATCGTTGACCGTTGTATTCGGCGGGACTTTCGATCCCGTTCACATTGGACATCTCCATGCAGCTAATGTTGCTGCGGATATCCTCGATGCATCGATCTTGATGGTATTGTCGGCTCGACCTGTACACCGAGAGGCACCAGTTGCCAGCGTAGAAGATCGCTGGCGGATGCTTAAGGCTGCATGTGCAAACGTTGAGAGACTAGTCCCGTCGGATATAGAACTTGAAAGGAAAGGACCTTCATACGCCATTGAAACCCTCGTTTCTTTGAATGCGTCACATCATGATCCGGTGATTTGGGTTCTTGGCGCCGACGCGTTCGATTCAGTTCACACGTGGTACCGATTTGACGAATTCGTTAACCGATGTAGTTTTCTTGTGTTTACGAGAGCAGGAAGTTCGTCGAATCAATTACCAAGCGGATTCAAAAAGGTAAATGAACTTAGCGTTCTCACGCGGTCGAGCGGTGTTGTTTACTTCGGTAATCAGGTGATGAAACAGATTTCTGCAACTAAGCTTCGTCAAGATATGGCTCAAGGATGCGCCGACGAAAACCTTTTTCCATCCGGCGTCTGGGAATACGCGCGCCGGCGAGGTCTATATCTAACTTGAGTACTTTGACGGTTTCCGCTGAGGGGTTGCGTGATTTAGTTGTAAAAGCGCTGGATGACCGTAAAGCCAACCAAATAAAAGTCATTGAGGTCACGACTCTCACTGACGTTACAGACTATATGGTGATTGCGAGTGGAGGGTCGTTACGGCACATGCGCTCGCTTGTCGACCAGGTCATGGAATCGGCAAAAGGGCAGGGGTTCGAAATCCTCGGTGTAGAGGGCTTGCCGTACGGCGATTGGATTCTCATTGATCTGGGAGGCGTAGTTGTGCACGTGATGAAGCCAGAAGCGCGTGGTTTCTACGAACTCGAACGGCTTTGGGAACGAATCAATGGTCCGGAAGTCTGACGTCGTGCGGGGTGGCAGAAAAAGTCGTTAATCCAAATCGATAAATGTCAATAAGTTAAAGCCCAAGATGAATATGAAAGTAGTACCCGGCAGTCAATTGAAGAATACGCGAGCCGAAGCGCGGACGTTCCTTGTGCGGGCGTGGACACTATTCGGCGGTGCTTTGGGAATCGCTGCGATCTTGGTCGTTCGCTTATTCCAATTACAGGTGCTCGAACATGAACTGTACGAGACAAGGTCTGAAGACAATCGTATCGAAGTTCAGCCGGTGCCGGCCGGACGCGGATTGATATTCGACCGGCATGGAATTTTGCTAGCAGAGGACCGTTCGTTTTCATCACTAGAATTAGTACCAGAGCGTACGGGTACGGTGGGCGTTGTTGAGACGATCAACGCAGTGAGCGGACTAATTGAAATTCGAGAAAGCGAAATAGAAGCGTTTTATGGGCGTCTTGCGAGAAAACGACGTCCATATCAAGGCATACCTCTTAAGTTGAGGCTTCGGGAGGAGGAAGCTGCTGTCATTAGGGTCAATGGTCATCTTCTGCCGGGTGTTCAAGTCTCGAGTATCGCGGTTCGTCACTACCCACTCGGTGAAGTTGGCGCTCACGCAGTAGGCTCGGTTCGACGGATCACTTCTGATGACTTGAACCGCCTTGACCGCAGCAAGTATGCAGCGACGCGGTATGTCGGGCGCCGCGGGGTAGAAGCATTCTACGAACAGTCGTTGCACGGCGATGTCGGCCATCGGCGAGTAGAGGTCGATGTTCGTGGCCGCGTCATAAGAGAACTTGAATTGAGTGCGCCGGAGAAGGGAGGTGATATACGACTTCATCTGGATAGCCGGTTACAGATTCTTGCGCATAACGCATTGGGCGATCGTCGGGGCGCGATTATTGCGATTGAGCCAGCTTCCGGTGGAATTTTGGCGATGGTTAGTCGACCGAGTTACAACCCCAATCTTTTCGTTACCGGTATGACGCGTGAAAAGTATCGATCACTAAGCGATTCAAAAGACTTGCCCCTATTCAATAGAGCAGTTCAAGGACAATACGCCCCGGGATCGACCTTCAAACCAATCGTTGGATTGGCCGCTGTCAGCAAAGGGGTTACCTCGTGGGACGAAACTATTGTCGATCAGGGTTGGTTCAAGTTACCCGATCAGCGGCGTATTTTTCGCGATTGGAGCTGGACACCTGAAGATGCCGGAGGTCAGGGAATTGTTGATTTACGACGAGCCATTTATCGATCGTCGAATGTGTATTTCTATGATTTAGCTACTCGGCTAAAGGTTGACGCACTGAGTACGTTTGCCGGCCAATTTGGCCTGGGCAGTGATGCTGCATTGGACGTTTATGAAGCTGCCGATGGCATTCTTCCGAATCGCGAATGGAAATACGGAACTCAGGGAAAAGATTGGTACACAGGCGACACTGTCAATATGGGGATCGGCCAAGGATATCTGCTCGTTACGCCGCTACAATTAGCCACAGTAGCTGCTGTTTTCGCTACGCGTGGGCAATGGAAACATCCAAGAATGTTGCTCTCGGGTGACACTTCGACGGCTGTCTTAACACAATCGCTGCCACCACCGATCGCGGGACCGTCCCATAATGACTGGGAATTAATGATCGATGCAATGGAAGAAGTTGTTCATCGAGGCAACCAGGTTATGGGCGATAACGGGACGGCGTGGGCCTATATTGGCCGTGATGTGAACTACAGGATGGCCGGAAAGTCGGGTACCGCGCAGGTCGTTGGAATTAGCCAAGACGAGCAGTACGATGAATCAGAGCTCGACGAATACGAGCGAAAACATGCGTGGTTTATTGCCTTTGCGCCGAGTGATAAACCCGTTATCGCTATAGCTGTATTAGTCGAAAATGGAGGAGGCGGGAGTTCAGTCGCAGCGCCCATTGCTCGGGAAATACTTGATTCATATTTGCTGCCCCAGATTGCGAGCAATCATTGAGGGACTATATTCGCTACTTAAATGATGGTGGGCGGGTACGACGCGATGACCCCCACAACAATAACTTTCATCTTGATCCGATGTTGTTAGTACCGCTCATCTGCATTATGGGGATTGGTCTGACGGTTCTATACAGTGCTGTTCACCAAGACCTATCAATCCTTGAAAACCAGTCGATAAAGCTACTCGTAGGATTTGTCGCGATGATCTTGGCGGCGTGGTTGCATCCGCGTGTATACCTTCGTTTTGCGCCGGTACTTTATGCCATAGGACTCATTTCCTTAATTGCCGTCGTCTTTTTCGGTACGACTGTGAAGGGTTCTCAACGTTGGCTTGATTTGCCTTTACTACCCCGCTTCCAGCCATCCGAATTAATGAAGGTCACAGTGCCTTTGACGGTAGCCTGGTTTTTACACGACCGTCTTCTGCCGCCTAGAGCAATTGAGATCGTTGTCGCCCTCCTCGTGGCGCTTGTTCCCGGAATGTTGATCCAGCTGCAGCCAGACCTGGGAACGGCGATTCTCGTTGTCGGCGCAGGTGTTTTGGTAGTTCTGTTGTCGGGAATACGTTGGCGTTTGGTTCTTCTGAGCACAATAACCGTCGTTCCATTGTTACCCGCATATTGGTTTTTCTTGATGAATGAATACCAAAAAAAACGTGTTTTCACGTTTTTTGACCCAGAGAGTGATCCACTCGGAGCAGGTTGGAGCATCATTCAATCGACTACAGCGTTAGGTTCGGGAGGCCTTCTAGGAAAAGGACTTTTTGAAGGAACTCAGAGTCGCCTAGACTTTCTTCCAGAGAGTCATACCGATTTCATTATGGCAGTAGTCGGAGAAGAACTTGGTTTTATGGGGGTCATAACGTTAATAATTCTGTATGTTCTCGTGTTGGCTAGAGGGATGCACATTGCGGTCCAAGCGGGCGATACATTTGGGCGATTGGTCGCGGGTAGTCTAACGTTAACTTTCTTTATACACGTGGTCCTGAATGTCGCCGTGGTATCGGGCTTGGTCCCTGTGACTGGCGCTCCTTTACCATTAGTTAGTTTTGGCGGAACTTCTGCGATAGCCCTGTTAATTGGTTTTGGAATAGTGATGTCGATTCATACGCACCGTGGCTGGAGATAGAACGATGTACATAAAGTCTTCGTCTGCATTAATTTTGGCTTCAGTTTTGCTCAGTATCTTCGCGTCATCGATTTTTGCGGATTATGAGAACCGGGATTCGGTCAAGAATTTCGTCGACGAACTAGCTGTCGATGATGGATTCGATCGGCAACAGCTCCTGGATATCTTTGAACAAGTCGAAAAGAAACAGCGCATCATCGACCTTATTTCGAAGCCCGCCGAGAAAGCTAAGCCTTGGCACGAATACAGAGAGATTTTCGTGACGGCATCGCGGATTGCGGCAGGAATCGAATTCTGGAAGGAAAATGAAGCTGCGTTAAATCGGGCGCGACTAGAATTTGGGATTCCAAGTGAAATTATCGTCGCCGTTATAGGGGTGGAGACGAATTATGGCCGGAATAAGGGAAGTTTTCGTGTAATGGACGCGCTGTCGACCCTCGCTTTCGACTACCCGCCGCGAGCACGTTTTTTTCGTGGGGAACTCAGAGAACTATTGTTATTGGCACGAGAGGAAAACAAGGATCCACTCGAACTGATTGGCTCGTACGCCGGAGCCATGGGGTACGGTCAGTTTATTCCCTCCAGTTTTCGCGCATATGCAAAGGATTTCGATGGTGACGGTAGAAGAGACATATGGAGTAATCGAACTGACGCCATTGGCAGCGTAGCCAATTACTTCTATCGACATGGTTGGCATGGTGACGGTCAAATCGCATTGCCGGTTACGGTTACTGGTGATCGTGTTGACCAATTTGCGAATCAAGGCTTGAAGCCGAAACGCTCCATAGCAGAACTACGAATAGCCGGTATGGAATCGGTTTCGTTGCCGGACGAAACACTTGGGGCCCTTTTTAAACTAGAAAACCGCGGTGGTTGGGAATATTGGTTGGGTCTTCACGATTTCTACGTGGTCACTCGGTATAACCATAGTCACATGTATGCGTTGGCGGTCGTGCAACTTTCTAACGCGATCCAAAATCGTTGGGAAGAGCTCAAGAAACCAGATCGTTTATGACGATTAAACGTTGGTCCAGGGATTTTGGGATTTTGACAATTGGCTTGATTGTGGGCTGCCAAAGTTCATTGATATCGAGGGAGGGAATCGATTTCGAACCGGCGGATCCCCCAGCATGGCTCGAGAACCTTCCGGATCCGATCGTTCATGATGAGGAACGCCTTTTAGCTGGTAACACTACGCCGTATTCGGTCCTCGGTGAAACGTATACGGTTTTATCGGATGCGACGGGATATGTTAGTGAGGGCTATGCTTCATGGTATGGCACTAAGTTTCATGGTCGACCGACGGCGAATGGTGAACGTTACGACATGTACGCTTTAACAGCGGCCCACCGTCGCCTCCCCATTCCTTCTTATGTCCGAGTCACCAATCTGGATAACGGCAGAAGCACAATAGTTCGGATCAATGATCGGGGCCCTTTCCATGAGGATCGAGTGATCGATCTTTCGTATGCTGCTGCGGTGAAATTGAACTTTGAAAAGGTTGGCACAGCTAGAGTTAGGGTAGAAGTTGTTCAAGCTCCACCACAAACGCGGTCAAACCCCGCAACTTTACCTATCGTGACGAGGTATTTCGTGCAAACACGCACACTCAACGATCTGGATGCTGCTGATGCAGTCACAAAGGTTTTCGGTCGTATTTCAGACGCTATCCCATCGGTAGTAAGAATTGCTGATGAAAGCACCTATCGTGTCCGCGCCGGACCTCTGGTGAGTCGCACTCAGGCAGAGAGGTTGTTAGCCCTAGCTGTCATGCATGATCTTCCAGGGCCCGAAGTGATTGAGGAATAAGAAATGTTGAGGAATTGGAGTGAATATTGTCGAACAATTCGATTATCGGGACTGATTAGCCTAGCTCTGCTCACATCTTACTCGGTCGGCGGAAATATTATTTTGCCGAGAGCGCCCGAATTATCCGCCAAAGGATACATCCTGATTGATGCTGATAGCGGTAGGGTGCTTGTTGAATCGAACGCTGACGACTCTCTTCCACCCGCAAGCCTGACAAAGATTATGACGGGGTACGTCGTTGCAGCTGAACTAGAAACGGGGCGCATTGGTCTCGATGATGAGGTGCCTATCAGCGTTAACGCGTGGCGCACAAAGGGTTCAAAAATGTTCATTCAGGAGGGGACGAAAGTAGCACTATCAGATCTGTTAAGGGGTGTCATAGTCCAGTCGGGTAACGATGCTAGCGTCGCTATCGCTGAGTACCTAGCCGGTGATGAGGATGCGTTTGCCGACGTGATGAATCAGTACGCGATGACGATCGGGATGAGCAGTACCAACTTTTTAAACAGCACGGGATTGCCTGACGATGGACATTATACGAGCGCTCGGGACATGGCGGCGCTAACGCTGGAATTAATTCGGCGTTTCCCAATGCATTATGCGATCTATGCTGAGCGTGAATTTACATTCGCCGAAATTCGACAACCGAATCGAAATCGCTTGTTGTTGCGAGACAGGACGGTCGATGGTGTCAAAACCGGTTATACCTTGGCGGCAGGCTATTGTTTGGTAGCTTCCGCTAAACGCGACGGCATGCGTCTCGTCAGCGTAGTGATGGGTGCGTCCAGCGATGAGGTGCGCATGCGAGAGACCCAAAAGCTACTTCAATATGGCTTTCG
>UINC01001209.1_pt1 | contig 26049 bp, 18 predicted proteins | sample 5385821 | NCBI WGS metagenome assembly UINC01 (sample SAMEA4666929, study PRJEB26691) | marine metagenome | isolation source: Pacific Ocean | place: Pacific Ocean | collected 2011-10-13 | reverse complement strand
TAGGTCAGTTTTGTTAATGACCAAAAGATCAGACCGCGTGACGCCAGGCCCACCTTTCCGAGGCACCTTGTCTCCACCGGACACGTCGATCACGTAGATCGCGGCGTCGACCAGCTCCGGAGAGAAGCTCGCCGCAAGGTTGTCACCGCCACTCTCCAGGAAGAGCAGGTCCAGGTCTGGAAACCTAGCGACCATCTTGTCGATCGCCTCAAAGTTCGACGACGCGTCCTCCCGAATTGCCGTGTGCGGGCATCCGCCAGTCTCGACTGCCATCAGCCGGTCCGGTGTTAAAGCTTTGCTACGCACGAGAAATTCCATGTCTTCGCGAGTGAAGATGTCGTTCGTGACAACCGCCAAGTTGTAGTCGCTACGCATCCGCTTACAGAGACAATCCACTAGAGCCGTCTTTCCAGACCCGACAGGCCCCCCGATACCAATCCGTACGGGTTTTCGCATACCCATCACCTCTCCGATGCTCACGATCGAAACAACCGGCTGTAGAGATACCGATGTTCCATTTGGCACACGTCCAGCGTCGGGGCAAACGAAGTCAGGCAGTAGGCTGGCCTTCTGAGGATGTCGTCGACGATCATGGGGACACCCGCTAACGTATCCTTGAGCACCTGTTGCATCTCGTGTTGCCCGACCGGCGCCAGCCGTAACGCCGCCGACACAGCTCCCGAAAGCCGTGAATAGGCAAACGCCAGCAGCGCCTCCCGCTCGCTAATGTCGAGGACGCTGAACACGACACCATGAACGACCGCAAGATTGCCATGGCACCGGCCCGACTCCACTCGCTCTAGCAACTCTTCAAGGCCCCGAGCAGGATAGAGCGCAACGCACGTCCTTAGCAGCCGTAATCCCAATGATCGACTACTCATGCGTGTCTCCGAAGAGGGTCTCAGCGCGCTCAGCTCATGGTCTAGATGCTCAAGTCGCTGCCAGTCCTCAGGAAACGCGTGCATCGTTTGCACAAGCGCGGGCCCTTCGGATGCCCCAAACACCATGTCAACGTAGTGCTCCAACCACACACGAATATCGTGCCCATCGACGACTTCGTCCTGCTGAACGGCCGTCTCCAGTCCGTCGGAGAACGCAAATGCCCCGACCGGAAAAAGTCCGTCGCTCAGTTGCAGAATCTGGAGGATGCGATCTGAACCCAAGACCGTTACCGCTGGACTCTCTCGCGGTTCATTCCGCTCAGTGCTGATGCGGCCCCGAAGCCACCGTCGCCGGGGTAAATGGACGGGTGTCCTCCGAGTAACCCACGTGCAGCTGTTCAAAAAGGCTCCGCACAGCTGGGTCCCGTAGACACACCAGTTCCTCGTCGTTAATCATGAGCTTCTGATGTCGGTTGCCGATCTGGTAGGCAAAGTACGCCCGGTCCTGATCGGACCGGGGCCGGAGAACGTAGACCGCCTCAGCAGCCTCCCGCACGACAACTGCCACCCGCTCGGCCTCCAAGACGAAGCAATCGCCGTCTGCCAGCGTCAGACCAGGCGCGAGTGAGATAGCGAACTCAAGCCCATCATCGGACCGTCGTCGACCGTGAGTTTTCTGACGATCTTCGAGTGGAAGCGTGATCGTGGTCCGTCGGTAATTCGCCGACCCTCCCTCCAGCGCTTCCTCTCGTGTCACAGCTTCAACAATCGTCATATCAGAAGAGGAAATATCGCTGCGCTAGGGGAAGTATTTCGACAGGATCACACGTCAGCAGTTCTCCGTCGGCTCGTACTTCGTAGGTCTCTGGGTTGACCTCGATTTTAGGTGTCGCGTCGTTCCACGCAAGGTCCTTTTTTCCCAACGTTCGGCACCCACTAACCGATTCCAGCCTGCGACCCAGCCCTCTGAGCGCCGTACCGTCTATACCGGCTTGCGAGACGAAATGCACCGACGTCGAGTTGAGCGCTTGGCCGTAATGCCCAAACATCGCCCGATAGATATAAGGCTGTGGTGTGGGGATCGACGCGTTGCCATCGCCCATAGCCGCCCCCGCGATAAAGCCCCCCTTGACGATTAGCTCAGGCTTTACACCGAAGAACGCCGGCTTCCACAAGACCAAGTCTGCCATCTTCCCAACTTCCACCGACCCAACGGTCTCGGCAATACCGTGTGCGATCGCTGGATTGATGGTGTATTTCGCGATATAGCGCTTGGCCCGGACGTTGTCATTGTCACCGGTCTCGTCGAGGCGGCCGCGTTGCGCCTTCATTTTGTCGGCCGTCTGCCAAGTGCGGCAGATGACCTCGCCAATGCGACCCATGGCCTGAGAATCCGACGCCATCATGCTGAACGCGCCCATGTCGTGCAAAATATCCTCAGCGCCAATCGTCTCAGCACGAATCCGAGAGTCGGCAAATGCTACGTCTTCAGGGATGGATGCCGACAGATGGTGGCACACCATCAGCATGTCCAAGTGCTCGTCCATCGTGTTTCGCGTGAACGGCATCGTCGGATTCGTCGATGACGGGAGAACATTCGATTCGCCACAAAGACGGATGATGTCTGGCGCATGACCGCCACCTGCACCTTCGGTGTGATAGGTGTGAATCGTCCTGCCCTTAAACGCGGCGATGGTATCCTCGACAAACCCGGCTTCGTTGAGCGTGTCCGTGTGGATAGCCACTTGGACGTCAAAGCGGTCCGCAACCGAGAGGCATTGGTCAATAGCCGCGGGCGTCGTCCCCCAGTCTTCGTGAAGCTTGAGTCCGAGTGCGCCGGCCCGGACCTGCTCCTCTAACGCAGCAGGCAGCGACGAATTTCCCTTCCCGAGATAACCAAAATTCAACGGAAACGACTCAGCGGCCTCATACATGCGTCGGATGTTCCACGGCCCTGGCGTACAGGTCGTCGCGTTCGTACCGGTCGCGGGTCCAGTGCCCCCACCGATCAGGGTCGTGACGCCCGAGTAGAACGCCTCGGGAATCTGGTTAGGCGATATGAAGTGAATGTGCGCGTCGATACCGCCGGCCGTGACAATGCGCCCTTCACCGGCAAGAACCTCCGTCGAGGCGCTGATCGCCATCCCGTCAGACACACCATCCATGATGTCGGGGTTGCCAGCCTTACCAATCGCTGAAATTTTACCGTCACGGATAGCGATGTCAGCTTTGAAGATACCCGTGTAGTCCAGCACGAGCGCGTTGGTAATGACCAGGTCTGGGGAACCGCCTTCGCGGGACATCGAAGCAGACTGGCCCATGCCATCGCGGATGACTTTTCCTCCGCCGAACTTAACCTCGTCGCCGTAAACGGTATGGTCTGCCTCGACCTCGACAAAAAGATCGGTGTCCCCGAGCCGCACCCCATCTCCTGTGGTCGGCCCGAAATGTTCGGCGTAGGTGGATCTCTCGATCTTCACGCGGGTTTCCTTTCGAACGTGGCGACCGCGGCAAGGGCCCGCTGTTTCACATCGGAATCGTCCAATCCACCATTCACAAGACCGTTGATCCCATAGACCGCACGGTTGCCCGCGAGCGCAACCAACTCCACCTCACACGTATCACCCGGCTCGAAGCGAACCGCTGTGCCCGCGGGGATATTCAAGCGCATGCCATAGGCTTTTCTGCGATCGAATCCGAGCCACCGATTCGATTCAAAGAAATGGCAATGGGAACCGACCTGAATGGGCCGGTCACCGAGATTAGCAACCTCCAGCCGGAGGGTATCTCGGCCCACATTCGCCTCGATCGGTTCATCTCCGAGCTTAAATTCGCCAGGAACCATCAGGAGCTTCCTCAGGTGATCGGGTCGTGAACCGTAACCAGTTTCGTGCCGTCGGGAAAGGTGCCTTCGACCTGAATCTCCGGAATCATCTCGGGCACACCTTCCATCACGTCGTCGGCGGTCAAGACCCCCCGACCGAGCTTCATCAACTCGGCGACCGTCTTTCCGTCCCGAATACGCTCCAGGATTTCTGACGTGATCAGGGCGACCGCTTCGGGGTGGTTGAGTTTTAGCCCGCGGTCGAGGCGCTTGCGGGCGACCTCACCAGCCGTAAAGATCGTTAACTTCTCGATTTCCCGGGGCGTCAGATGCATGGGCTTCGGCCGAGCCTGTAGAGCGAGTCAGAACTCTTCAAATGGAATGTGAATACTAGCCGCGGCGCCAGCGGGAATCAAGGGCAGTTGCCCCTGATGCGGGTCTCGTAGTGCGCAATCTCCGTTACGACGAATTTGACCGTTACTGCGCTACCCCTGACGCTGACCCCGAGGGCACGTTCCCCTTCGGCTTGAGCGCCGCAATACCCGGTCCTGACGGGTCTCGCAACGTGAACCATAAGGTCCCATCTGCGTCGCGATCAATCTTCGGGGTGTGCGCGCGCAACTCGGGGAACGGAAAGTAAGTGAATTGCTCAGTTGCTTGGTCGAACTTCACCATCGAGTTGTAGATCGCGTTCTCGACCCAGAGATTATCTTCAGTATCAGGCCACAGGTCGTACGGGTTTCCATCCTTCAGCGGTAGTTCGTACTCCGTCACCTCGCCCGTGACCGGATCGATTTTCGTGATCGCGTTCCCAAAGTAGTGGGCCGCCCACACCTTACCCCGCGTGTCGATAGTGGGACGCCGAGCCGGATTGGCCATCGGAAATGATGTCCACTCGGCCGTCTCCTGGTTGTACATAAATATCGCCGGTGTGTGCAAACCGACCGCCCAAACGCGGTCTTGCGCATCGACCACAATCCCGTACCCACTGAAACCCGCCAGCGGCTCCCACTCAGTGAACTCCTTAGTCGCCAGCTCGAAACGAGCGATCTTGCCCGAGGAGGCAAAGTAGGTGTACCAGAAGTTCCCACGCGAATCGACCCACATGCTGTGCGGCCCAGCACCGGTTGTCGGCATCGCGTACCGCGTCATCACACCGGTCGCCGGATCGAGTTCGCCGAGATGGTCACCGGTCAACTCAACCCAATAGACCTTGCCTCGGTACTCGATGATCCCATGCGGCGTAACGTTGATATTTTCCGGGTTGTCAATCCAGTACTCAGTCGTTCGGCTCGTGAAATCGGTGTCTTGGGTGTCCACCTTGAGGATGGCATTCGAACCGTTTCCGGAGACCCAGATCACCCCCGGATCCGCGACGCTCGCGAAAACACTGTGAATGCTGCCCCGTGGAGTCGCCCCATTCGAAAGTTGCCGCCTGGGCGCTCTATTCAGTTCGTATTGGATGTAGACCGCCTGCGACAGCTCCGCCTCGTCTCTGACCAGCGGGTCCAGTTCAAGGTCGCGCAGCGTCGAACTGGGACCAAAATTGGCGGTTAGATACTGAATGATGCTTTCCTTCTCATCCGGCGATACCAAGTCGTAGGTCACCTGCGGTACCCCTGCGGCCATGTCGGCGACGCGACCGTTGGGGTCAAACATCCGGTCGACGGCTTGTCGCCACCCCGCCTCGTTCTTGCGGCCGCGTCGGTGAAACCCGGCCGGCCCATGGCAGCCGAAACATGCCCGCAGCATGACCTCCCGCGCTGGACTCGGAGGATAGAGGGTGTCGAAGTCGACCAGGTCGGCGACACGGTCATCGGCTGAGGCCCCACCATAATTCCGCTGTGCCGTGGCACCTCGCGCACCAGCACCCTGGACCTCGACCGCGCCGGTGGCGGTAAGCGTCAGGTCGACGGTCGTGGACCGATTGGACGCCACCTCGACGGTTTCGACTGCCGATTCAAATCCAGCCTCAATCACCCGCACCTCGTAGGTGCCCGTCGGGAGGTTGAAGATTTGATACCGGCCACCCACGGTATAGACCGTGTACGCAATCCGCTGGTCGGTGTGTCTCGCTTTCACCCGGAACGCCGCCACGGTCCCCCGATCAGCTGTCACGCTGCCGCTAATCACCCCGGTTGCCGCCCCGGGCTGCGCTGAGACCAGCGTCGGAGCAAGACCTGCCAACGCAAAGCAGGCCACTCCAATCCACAGCACCCAAAGTGATATCGAACGCCGGAGCGTCATCCGTGTGTTCATCAGCCCTCTCCTAGGATGATAGGACCGTAGCACGCCAATAGGATCGTCTTCAACCCACCCGAAGCTTGTTATTATGGTGCTACTTTTCTTGAGACTAAGCACGATGATGTCGCTGCCATTGGCCCGCGCGGTCACAGTCGGGGTTTTGTGTCTGTCCTGGGCCGCCTCGAGCTCTGGGCAAACTCAGACTCCAGGCCCTCTGGCCACCACGCCGTCGATCGCACAGACGAGCACCGCTGACGCCGTCGCAACATATCGTGCGCTCCTTGACCGCTACTGCGTCACTTGCCACAACGCAAGACTACGCACTAGTGACCTCGCGCTCGACGAACTCGATCTCTCCGACGTTGGGGCCACGCCGCGTGTCTGGGAGCAGGTGGTACACAAGTTACGCGGCGATCTCATGCCACCACCCGGACGACCACGGCCGGATCGCGTTCGCTATGATGGATTCCGCACTTGGCTCGAAACTGCGCTCGACCAATGGGGCGCGGTCAACCCTGAACCGGGTCGCGTGCCCACCCACCGCCTCAACCGGGTGGAGTACACCAACGCGGTCCGTGACCTGCTCAGCCTGGAGGTTGACGCGGAAACACTGCTTCCCGCTGACGACACGGGCCACGGATTCGACAATTTAGCCGGAACATTAGCGCTGTCCCCAGCGCTAATGGAGCGGTATCTCTCGGCGGCCCGGCGCATCAGCCGACTCGCGGTCGGTGACCCGACAATCCCGGCGAGCTTCACGTCGAAGACCTACGCGGTGCCGATCACGCTGACACAAAACGACCGCATGAGTGAAAATCTGCCCTTCGGGTCCCGCGGTGGCCTGTCGGTCCGTCATCGTTTTCCACTCGACGGTGATTACATCATCCGGGTTCGGTTAACCCGGAGCGTGTATGAGTACATCGTGAACCTCGACGAAGCGCACGACCTCGACGTACGGGTCGACGGCCACCGAGTCGCACGGTTCCAGGTGGGCGGCGAGCAACGCGGAACCCCAGCGCCCGTCAGCTTCTCCGGTACGTTCGTGGCGGCCTCTGGGACCGGCTACCCGACGCAGGCGTGGGACGACTACCGGACTTCGGCAGACGCGGAATTGGAGGTCCGGTTCAACGCAACGGCAGGTACCAGAAACGTTGGCGTCTCGTTCATCGGCAAGACCTGGGAAAGCGAAGGAATACTACAACCTGCGCTCCGTGAGTACGGGGCGACCGTGACCGAGACCACCGACACATCGTCGAGACCGGAAGGACCTGGCGTAGGCACTGTGACCATCGACGGCCCGTTCGATACCACCGGCCCAGGCTACACGCCCAGTCGTGCCAGGCTATTTGTCTGTCGACCCACCGACCCGGCCGATGAGGCGGACTGTGCGCGTTCGATTTTTGCCACCCTGGCGCGTCGAGCCTATCGTCGTCCCCTCACCGAACAAGATCTTGAGCCGATACTGCCGTTCTTCGAAACCGGCCACGCAAAGGGCGGGTTCGACGAAGGCATCCGGGCCGGTCTCGAACGGATCTTGATCGACCCCGAGTTTCTGTTCCGCATCGAGCGGGATCCGGGTGATGCGTTGCCCGGATCGATCTACCGTCTGAGCGATGTCGAGCTAGCATCCCGACTATCCTTCTTCCTATGGAGCAGTATCCCGGACGACGAGTTGCTCGACCTGGCGGCCCGAGGGCAGCTTCGTGATCCGGCCACGCTCGAACGACAGGTCCAGAGGATGCTGGCAGACACTCGGTCGAAGGCCCTCATCGACAACTTCGCTAGCCAGTGGCTGACACTACGCAGCGTCCGAGGCATCGCGCCAGACCCGAACCTCTTTCCCAACTTCGACGAGAATCTACGACGAGCATTCCAGCAAGAGACGACATTGTTTCTCGACAGCCAGATCCGCGGGAACCGGAGTGTTACAGAGCTACTGCACGCCGACTACACGTTCCTCAATGAGCGACTGGCGCGACACTACGGTATCGCCGGAGTGCTCGGCAGCCGATTCCGACGGGTGCAAATGGACGACGACCGTCGCGTTGGACTCCTGGGACATGGCAGTGTTTTGGCTGTGACCTCGTATGGAAACCGAACCTCTCCGGTCCTCCGCGCCAAGTGGTTGCTCGACAATGTGCTGGGCACACCGCCACCGCCGCCGCCAGCGAACATCCCAGCGCTACCTGGAGAGAATGAGACGGGCACACCCCGGTCGGTGCGTGAGCGACTGGCGCAACATCGCCGTAGCCCTGCGTGTGCGGCCTGCCACGCCGCGATGGACCCGCTAGGGTTCGCCCTAGAGAACTTCGACGCGGTCGGTCGATGGCGTGCCACTGACGCCGGTGTGACCATCAATGCCTCGGCGGTGCTGGCTGACGGCACGACGCGGTTCGAAGGACCAGCCGGCCTCCGCAAGGTGCTGGCCGGGCGGTCGGAACAGTTCGTCGAAACTGTCACCGAGAAACTTCTCACCTACGCACTCGGTCGTGGACTCGAGTACTACGATCGTCCGGTCGTACGGGCGATCGTTCGGGCCGCCGACGACGATGACCACCGCTGGTCGTCCGTGATTCTGGGAATTGCCACGAGCGCGCCGTTCCAAATGCGAAGGTCGGAATCATGATCATTACCAAGAAGGCATTGGCCCGTCGCACCGTGCTGCGGGGACTCGGCGCAACCTTAGCCTTACCGTTGTTGGACGGAATGGTGCCCGCACTCACCGCGCTTGGCCAGACAGCGGCGAAGCCAGTCAGGCGGTTTGGCGTGGTCTACCTCCCGAACGGGGTCGTGATCGATCAGTGGACACCAGCCCTCGATGGAACCAGGTATGCGCTCTCCCCGATTCTCCAATCTCTGGCGCCATTTCGAGATCGTCTAGTCGTTCTGAGCGGGCTCAGCCAAAACACGAACGGGTTGACCGCACGTAGTGGAGCGGTACATGGCCGCTGCGCGACAAAGTTTCTGACCGGTGCGATTCCGAGACCGTTTGGGCAGGAAGGCAACGACTTTCTCGCCGACATCTCAATCGACCAACTCCTCGCTCGAGAATTGGGCCAGGACACACAGCTGGGGTCCTTGGAACTCTCTCTCGAATCTGGTGACAAGGGCGCCGGCACCTGTGACGGTGGCTACAGCTGCACCTACAGCCACACCATCACTTGGCGTGGGCCCACAACTCCGCTTCCGATGGAACATAACCCGCGCGTGGTCTTCGAACGCCTGTTCGGAGACGGTGGTACCACGGACCCGGCCGCACGCCGCGCTAGGCTCGCAACCAACCGCAGCCTGCTCGATTCGGTGACCGAGAAGGTGACAGCCCTGCGGCTCGGACTGGGACCGAGCGACGCGGCGAAACTCGACGAGTATATCGACGCCGTGCGTGACGTTGAGCGTCGGATCCAGGCGGCCGAGGCGCGGAGCAACCAAGTGCTGCCCGTGATCAACCAACCGGCGGGCGTCCCGTCGACCTTCGCTGAACATGCTCGTCTCATGTTCGACCTGCAAGTCCTTGCATATCAGAGCGACCTGACCCGGGTCATCACGTTCATGGTTGGCCGCGAGTTCAGTAGCCGAACCTATCCTGAGATCGGCGCCCCTGGCGGTCATCATCCACTCTCCCATGAGCACAGCGCGGCGAGCAGGGAGCAGCTGATCAAGATCAACGTGCATCACACGGAGCAGTTCGCCTACTATCTCGACCGGCTGCAGTCGACGCCAGACGGCGACGGCTCGTTACTCGACCATGTGATGCTGTACTACGGGGCGGGCATGGCCGAGGGGGACCATCAGCCATGGAACCTTCCCCTCGTGCTGGCCGGTGGCGGGACGGGCCAGCTAACCGGAGGCCGTCACATCCGCTACGCTGAGGAAGCAAGCGGCGCAAGCGCCTACTCATCGGTTGAGGGAGGCACACCGCTCGCCAACCTACACCTCACCGTACTCGAGAAACTCGGAATACGCCTGGACGGAATTCATGACAGTACGGGACGGCTGGAACTGTAGGAAACAGTCGAAGGAAGAGCAATCTGGCGGTACCACGGGTTTTCTCATGAGAGACGCCGGTCACCTGTCTGGCGCCTGTGGCATCCATGGCCGCAGGAGGCAGGAGAAAAAAGCCGGTCGACAGGACAGAAGCGATTCGGCGGACTCCGTTCGGCTCATGAACAGCGCCAGCATGCAGGCAACAAACGGAATCCCCAAAACGGTACTGGCAGCCATGGGAGCCTTACTGTTATTGCCCCTCGATCTGGGGGCCGGTGGGCAGCCGAGCATGCCTCCGTTGGTTCGGGCGGTCAGAAGCCAGGATATGGATACGGTGCGCTCCCTCCTAGCTCAGGGCGTCGAGGTCAATGAACGACAGGCGGACGGGTCGACCGCGCTGCACTGGGCGGTGCACTGGGAGGACCAGGAAACTGTCGACCTGCTACTCACAGCGGGCGCCGACCCGACCGCCGCTAACGACCTGACGATGACACCACTGGTCATGGCCGCCACGAACGGAAACGGGGCCATCGTTCGCCGCCTCCTGGCCGCCGACGCCGATGCCGACACCGCACGGACCAGCGGTGAAACTGCGCTGATGCTTGCCGCGCGCGCCGGAAGCCTAGAGGCGGTGACGGCCCTGCTCGCCGCGGGCGCGAACGTCAATACCACCGAAACGACACGCGGCCAGTCGGCGCTGATGTGGGCGGCGGCCGGCGCGCACCCGGACATTGTGGCCGCACTCCTCGAGAATGGTGCGAATGTTGAGGCCCGCTCACGGACTAGCTCGCGCGTGTTCAACATGGGCGGAAGTCGATCAGCAGGGTCTGCCTCGGGCGGTATCACCCTCAGGGAGGTTCCTCAGGGAGGAAGCACGCCGCTGTTATTTGCGGCACGATCCGGAGATGTGGAGTCGGCTCGACTACTGATCGCCGCTGGAGCCGACGTGCATGACACGATGGCCGACGGCAACACCGCACTCGTCATTGCAGCCCACAGCGGACATGGCTCGGTGGCTGGTCTGCTACTTGAGCAGGGGGCAGATCCCAACGCGGACCCACTGGGCTACACCGCACTACATGCGGCGGTGCTCCGCGGCACCTTGCGGGACCGCAACGTCGCCAGCGTGGACCCTGGGGCGGGAATCCCGCTGGTCGAAGCCCTCCTCGCCCATGGCGCAGACCCCAACGCGCAGTTCGCAAGCGGCAGCCCGGTACGCCGTTGGAGCCATGACTTTGCGCTCATGGAACGTTGGGTGGGCGCCACGCCGTATTGGCTGGCCGCGAAGTTCCTTGAGATCGAAATGATGCGCGTGTTGGTAATCGCTGGAGCGGACCCGAGACTCCCTAGCCGAGACGGCACGACCCCGCTGATGGCAGCCGCTGGGCTTGGGTACAGTCGTGGCGGCGGCAGCGCGTTCATCAAGGACCGCCGGGATTTCTCCTCCTACAACCCCATCGCATCCGCCGCCAGCGGCTCACAGATCCCTATCGAAGAGGAGCGCCTCGCACTGGTGGCGATCACCACCGCGCTTGAACTCGGGGCAGATGTGCACGCAACTGACAACGCGGGGAACACGGCTCTCCATGCTGCCGCGTCGCACGGCATGGACACGCTCGTTCAGGCTCTAGTCGACCATGGGGCGGATATTCGCGCCGCCAATCGCCGCGGGCAGACCCCAATGGCGCTGGCGGTGTACTCGGACGGGATTGGAGGCGACCGAGAGGCCCGTGAGAGCACTACGTCGCTACTTCGCGAACTCGAAACCAGAACACACCCGATCACCGCGCACCGCCACCTCGACGTTGAAAGCCTTCAGAACCCGGTGTTCGCTACGCCCGCATCAGTTGCAGCCGGCGCCGGCGTCTACGAGAGTCATTGCGCTGTCTGCCATGGTCCGTCCGGTCTCGGCGATGGACGTCTTGCCGCTGCCACGGCGGCCTATGGTCAACGGCCACCCAACTTATCCGACGCCATTTGGCAGCACGGTGGCAGTGATGGCGAGATCTTCGCCGCCATCCGCGACGGCTTCACCGACGGCCAACAAGTTTTGATGGACGGATTCGGGGACCGGATCACCGACGAAGAAACCTGGCACGTCGTGAACTACCTGAAGCAACTGCGCTAGGGCCCGAAGCCAGACATTCGACTTCGCCAGCTACGGCAGAACGACCGCGATCAAACCAAGGCTGAGCATGCACCCCACTCGACCTCGAGTGGAGGGACCCGTCCGACGCACCAAGAGCGCCGTGGATCTTGGACGCACGGACATCACCCACCCAAGGACCGCGGCGCCCAAACTCAGCGCGGCCCCCTCCTACACGTCAGATAAATAGCCGAGTGGGCCGGTGCTGTCGCCGAATTGCTCCATGGGAAGCCCCAGTTTATCGAGCACGCTCACGTGGAGGTTAGCAAGCGGTGTCTCGCTCGGATACCGCAAATGCCGACCGCCCTTCAGATGCCCCGAGCTGCCCCCGGCCAACAAAATCGGTAGGTCGAGGTGGAAGTGCAGGTTCCCGTCGCTAATGCCCGAACCATAGACGAAGAGCGCGTGGTCCAGCAACGAGCCATCACCGTCCGGCGTTGCACGCAGCTTCTCCAGAAAATAGCCAAACTGGGCGATATGGTGCGTGTTGATCTTTGCCAGCATGGCCAAATTGTTCGGATCGTTCTGGTGGTGCGAATAACCGTGATGCCCCCCGGGCACTCCGATCTCCGGAAATGAACGTCCGCTAACCTCCTTACCAAACATGAACGTGCTGACTCGGGTCAGATCGGTTTGATACGCGAGCGCCAGCAGATCGAACATTAGACGCGCATGTGCCTCGAAGGTGCCCGGGATACCGACTGGCTGCTCAACAACCGGCACCTCTCGGTCGCTCTGTTCTTCCGCCCGCTGGATCCTGCGTTCCACGTCCCGGACCGCGTCCAGGTACTGCGCTAACTTAAGACGGTCGCCCGCTCCAAGACGCCGCTCCAGCACGTTGGTCTCAGCAGTCACGAAATCCAAGATGCTTCGATCTTGACGCAACCGCGCAAGCCGCGCCGCTGTGTCTGTGCTGTCGGCGGCACCGAACAGCCGCTCAAACACGGCGCGTGGATTGTTCTCCATCGGCAGTGGAGTCGTGGGATTTCGCCACGCGATCGTGTTGGCATAGGCGCAGCTATACCCTTGGTCGCACGCTCCCAGCACCTCCACCGAGTCAACCGCCAACTCGAGAGAGGCCAACTGGGTTTCCTTGCCCAGCTCCAGCGCCGCGATCTGGTCCATCGACACGCCCGCGCGGATATCGGGCCCTTCGGTTTTCTTGGCGTGCACGCCGGTCAGCCAGGTGGCCGCCGCTCTGGCATGATCGCCCACCCCTTCACCCTCCAGCGGTATCGCCGGCTTGTCGGCCAGTCCACTGAGCACGCAGACCCGGTCTCGAACCGACTCAAGCGGCTTCAGAATCGGTGAGAGCTCAAGCGCCGTTCCTTCAGCAGGCGGTATCCACGCTCGCATCTCGACCCCGTTCGGAACGTAGATAGCGCCAAGGCGCTTGACCGGCTGTGCCGCAGTCGCACGCAACGCCGAGAGCGCCGGTACCATGCCGTCCAGCAACGGCAGAGCCAAGGTCGCTCCAATACCGCGTAACATCGTTCGACGAGGGAGATACCGTTTTGTGATGATCATGGATCCTCCACACTACCCAAGGGTGCATCATCGGCGCGGCGCATCTGGAACGGCACGCTCTCGACGATACCTAGGATCAGTGACGACCAGCGGTGTGCCTCAGGCTCAGCGTCGCGTACGATCTGTCGCACCACCGGTGCATCATAGAACTCAAGGCCGCGACCAAGGGCATAGGTCAAGAGCTTCTCGGTCACCGTGCGGGTGAACTCGCCGGCCCAAGGCTCGGTGAGCAACGCCGCGCGAAACGCCGCTGGACTGTCAAACGCCGCCCCGTCCGGGAGGGTTCCAGTGGCGTCGATCAGGTTATCTGTACCACCATCAGTTGCGCGCCACCGGCCGACCGCATCGAAATTTTCAAGTGCGAATCCGAGCGGGTCGATTCGCGCGTGGCAGCTCGCGCAAACGGGGTTTGCCCGATGCTGGGCCATACGCTCGCGCATACCAGCAGTCTGCTCCCGATCCGGAGATTCTTCAAGACCCGGTACGTCCGGTGGAGGAGGCGGTGGCGGTGCACCGAGCAGGTTCTCCAAAAGCCACTTTCCCCGCAAAACCGGTGAGGTGCGGTGCGGATACGAAGTCACCGTCAACAGACTCCCTTGACCGAGCAGACCCGCCCGTCGATCGTCTGGCCAAGTCACGCGACGAAAGTGATTGCCATACACGTTCGGAATCCCGTAATGGCGTGCCAACCGTTCGTTCACGAACGTGTAGTTTGCGCTGAGTAGATCACGCACGCTGCGGTCACCGCGGAGCTGGTCGTCAAAAAACATCTCCGTCTCGCGGCGGAACGCCGTGCGGAGATTATCGTCGAATTCCGGGAATTGTGTGGCGTCCGGCGCCACCGACTGCAAGTTGCGCAGATAGAGCCACTGGCCGGTAAAATTCTTGACCAGCGCACCCGATCGCACATCGCTCAGCATACGCCGCACCTGCCGTTCCAGCACCACTGGATCTGAAAGGCGTTCATTGACTGCCAAGTCAAGGAGTTCCGCATCGGGAATGCTGCTCCAGAGGAAAAAAGACAGTCGCGAGGCCAAGTCGAGGTCACTGATGCGGTAGGGACTGCTTGGGGTCACGGTCGCTGGTTGTTCCTCAATCCGAAACAGGAACTTCGGCGAGACCAAGATCGCTTCAATGACCCAACGGATCCCGTCTTCGAATTCACCGGTGCGGCGACCGGCATCGTAAGTGGCCAACAGAGAGTCAACATCCTCGTCCGTGGCAGGACGGCGATACGCACGTGTGGCAAGCGCCGTCACGATCTGCCGAGCACACCGCCGCGCGTCGGTCCCCCCCGTGGCAGACGGATAACAGACGAAGATTCGCCCGCGCGCTGGTGTGTCCGCCGGCACCAAGCCATCGTAGGGTCCCAAGATCTCAATCTGGTCCACCGCCGGATCGTTCGGGTATAACGTGTACGCGAAGCTCGTGATGGGCGGTCGCGATGGCCGCGCGTCAACGGGCAGCGACTGGCCGATATTTCCGACGAACGACACTCCCACTAGCCGCGTTCCGGACAGCACCGGCAACCGGATTTCGAGCGGCGGTCGGTCACCTAAAGCAAACGTTGCCACCAGTTTCCGGTCCACTCGGATTTCGAGTTGATGTGGCGCACGGGCCCGGCCTCGTAGGTTAACTTTCAGCAGATACTCGCCATCCAATGGAAAGTGATGCCGGACAGCGAGGCCACCACGGGAACCGAACGGCAGGTTGTCGCTGACACGGCCATCCTGCGCCAGTAGGGGCGAAGTTTTGTAGATGGCGGTGGTAGGCCGTAACGTCGGGTCACCAACGGCCTGACGACTGATCTTCGCCGCCGCCAATAGATAACGTTCGAGCAACCCTGGAGACAGCGACAACACATCGCCAATGTTGTCGAACCCGTAGCCAGATTCGTCAGCCGGCAGCAATTCTCGGCCATCGACCTCAAGCCCAAGCAAATCACGAACCGAGTTCGCATACTCGGCGCGATTTAAACGATGGGCAACTGGCCGTCCCGGGTCTGGGCTGGCCAACGCAGCCTGATCAAGCGCCGTCTCAAAATACGAAACCAACGCGGTGTAAGTCGCCGCATCAGGCCGCGGTCGTGGCGGAGGCGGCATCATCCCGGTCCGAAGCTTCCCCGCAACCTTCTCCCACAGCGCCGGGTCACGACTCACCTCGCCAGGTTCGGCGTCATCCAAGTTCAGGTCGCCGGCCAGAGTCCGTTCGTTGTGACAGGTAACACAGTAACGGTCGAGCAGAATCCGCGGTGACTCCGCTGCCGGCCCCAACGTGGAACTCTGCCTGGGCGGCATCATCGTTCTTGGCGATAACAGCGCCAACGCTTGATGCGGCCTGTCTCCACCAGCTCTCGTGGCATCAAGTGAAACCTCGGCCGGGACCAGGCAGGTCCCCGCCACAACAACCCCAACGACACCCGCGCGCAAGCGTGTCGTGGTCAAGAGAAGGACACGGTTAGCCCTGCTGTGTGTGGTGAACATCATGGTTCAGCGAGATGGACTGGCCTCATCCCCGAAACCGGTTAAACCAAACGTTAACTGGACGCCAACGTTCGGATCGGCGCCTAGTTCACGCAGGACGCGGGCGGCTTCTTCGTGCCGCGCGAACGTGGTGCAACAAATCAAATGTCCCTCGGCGAGCCGCAGCGGTGTCTGTCGTGCCGCATTGGTCGCATCAATGCGCGCGCCGGCCGTCACGAGAAACCGGATCACCTCGTTCGCATTGTGATACGCCGCCGCATGCAGAGCGGTTTCGCCATGCGCATTTCCAGCGTTGATGTCGCCCCCGGCATCCAGCACCACCCTCAACGCCTCGATCGCGTTTGCCTCGTCCCAACTGTAGTACGTGATCTCCTGCGCCGCGCGCTTGCCAAGGCCCGCAGCCATCATCAAGGCGGTGGTGCCGTCCTCGGTGGTCATCGACGGGTCAGCACCCGCATCTATCAGCAGCCTCATCATCTCCGCATCCGCCACCTTCGCGGCGATGATGAACGATGTCGATCCGATTTGAGTGAGCCGCCCAGAACCAGGGGACTGCAACACCCCGATCTCGAACGCGTTGGTCAATCGCTGTGGGCGGGCCATCCGTGCATCCGGGTCCGCCCCCCGGGCCAGAATTTCCCGAGCTGCGCGCAGTTGACCCGTCGCACTCGCCACATGAAGAGCATTGTAGCCAGCCTCGCTGGGCGTCGGGTCAGCCCCCCGAGCGAGCAACCCGAGGGCTATCGTCTCGTGGCGCTTGGTCAGCGCCAACATCAACGCCGTGACGCCGTCCGGCGCCTGCTCGTTCACGTTAGCCCCAGCGTCGAGCAGTAAACCCACCCCCTCCTCGTGGCCGACGAGGATCGCGTAGAGTAGCGGCGTGAATCCACCTTCCGGTCGCGGCGGGTCACGGTCTCCATCCCGGGGGAGGCTCGCTGGATTGACAGCTTCAAACTCACTAAGCACCTTAGGCTCTCGCACGGTGCCGCCCGGTCGTCCCTCGCGCGCCTCAAAGTGTGTCCGGGCATTCACGTCCGCCCCGCGTCGAAGCAGCAACCGGATAACTGCCCGGTGCTGTTCGGCCGTCGCCCACATCAGCGCTGTTTGACCGCCCACTGTCTCGCTGTTCACGTCCGCGCCACGATTCAGCAACAGTCGCACCGTCGCCTCGCTACCCGACCGGGCAGCCAGCATCAGGGCCGTGTCTCCGGTTCCACGTGTCACCGCCGGGTCCGCTCCGGCCGCGACTAAGGCCCCTACGACCGCCTCACTTCCGTTTGCGCTGGCTAGCATCAGTGGAGTAATGCCTAAGTCTGTTGCTTGGTTCACGTCAGCACCGGCGGCGACAAGATCCTCGACCGTCTCAAGGGCGTCCCAGTGCGCGGCCCATGCAAGCGCCGTGGTTCCGTCTGCCTGTGTGGCATTCACATCGACGCCCCGAGTCAACAGTTCACGGACAACCACCAGATCTCGCCGCTCTACCGCATCAGCCAGCTCACTCGCTGCGGACACACTCGACCCGCAGCACAGGAACAGCAGGATGCCTGAGACCAGCGAGGACGAGGCACTCCGGCGCCCCTCGGCGATCCGCTCGCGAAGACGACCAAAGGCCGCGATCGTATGTTTCATCACGATACCGACTATTTAGAGGGTCCTCACTGGATTGTACCGGAGCTACCCTATAGGGGCAATCTACAATGAGTCGATTCCCGCCCGAAAACGAGTGCTATTGTTACACCAATCAGGAACAATTCCGCCATGCGTCGTAGACCGCTCGCGCTAATCATCGCCATTGCCGCCCATGGGTTGATCGCAGTCGACCTCGGGGCCCAGACGGCCCTTCCCTCAACCAACACCGGTGAGTGGCCAACGTACGGCGGTGACCTCGCAAACACCAGGTATGCTCCGCTCGATCAAATCGACGCCAGGAACTTCGACGAACTCGAGATCGCATGGCGGTTCAAGACTGACAATCTCGGCCCGCAGCCAGAGTTCAAGCTGGAGGGCACGCCACTAATGGTCGGGGATGTGCTCTACGCAACTGCGGGTACCCGCCGTTCGGTGATCGCGCTTGACGCCGACACAGGCGAGTTACTGTGGGTACACGGGGAGCGGGAAGGTGAACGCGCAGCTGCGGCGCCACGTCTACTTTCGGGGCGCGGCTTGTCGTACTGGACCGACGGACCGCGACGCAACCAGGAGCGAATTCTTTACGTCACGATTGGGTTCCAACTAGTAGCGCTGGATGCCAGAACGGGCCAGCGGGTACCCGACTTCGGGTCCAGCGGTAGTGTGGATCTCAAAGCGGCCGCCACCTACGGCGAGGGCCGCAGCATCGATCTCGTCAGCGGCGAGCTCGGCACTCACGCAGCACCGGCCGTGGCCGGCGACGTGGTAATCGTCGGAGGAACCTTTCGCGACGCCCCGGCCCCTCGAACGCACAACAACACAAAGGGGCTCGTCCAAGCGTTCGACGTACGCACTGGTGCACGACTGTGGACCTTCAACACGGTGCCCGGACCAGGCGAACATGGCCACGACACCTGGTTAAACGATTCCTGGGGAATCAACGGCAACAACGGGGTCTGGACCCAGATCTCCGTCGATGAAGAACTTGGGCTCGTCTATCTGCCGGTTGAGACCCCGTCAGGCGACTACTACGGCGGCCATCGCCCGGGTGACAATCTCTTCGGGGAAAGCCTCGTCGCCGTTGATCTACGCACCGGAGAGCGACGGTGGCATTTCCAGTTCGTCCACCATCCGATCTGGGGCTTCGACATGGCGTGCGCTCCCATCCTGATCGACATCGTCGTCGACGGGCGTCCGATCAAGGCGGTGGCGCAGCCTGGCAAACAGGCGTTCCTCTACGTTCTGGACCGCGAAACCGGTGAGCCGGTCTGGCCAATCGAAGAACGACCGGTCCCGCAAGGTGATGTACCTGGCGAGTGGTACTCTCCGACCCAACCGTTTCCCACCCGACCGCCCGCCTACGACAGACAAGGCTCATCCATTGACGACCTAATCAATTTTACGCCTGAGCTACGAGCCGAGGCGATCGACCTAGTGTCCCGTTACCGGCTCGGACCGATTTTCACTCCGCCAGTCGTGAGTCGGGCCGATGGCCCAATCGCAACACTTGGACTTGGAGCTGGCAGCGGCGGTACCAATTGGCCAGGTGGTGCCTTCGATCCCGAGACCCGCACAGTCTATGTACCGTCCCAAGCCAACTTCTACTCGTGGGAGCTCATCCCACCGCCAGACCCGGAACTGTCGGACATGCGCTACGTGAAAGGCACCGCCACCCGAGGCGTTGGGCACGGGGGACTCCGCGACCTCAACGTGCGCGGCTTACCACTAGCGAAGCCCCCTTACGGGCGCCTCTCCGCGATCGACGTCGACGAGGGAACTATCCGGTGGCAGACCCCGAAGGGACCGACCCCTGACCGTGTCAAGAATCATGCAGCACTCGCGGGACTCGACATTCCGCCGACCGGCGAGACCTGTTCTGGGCTGGTCGGACTACTGGTCACCTCGACTCTACTAGTAAGCGGGGATTGTAGCGCCCATGCCGTCGACGGCGGGCCCCAACGCGGCTCAATGCTCCGCGCATACGACAAGGCGACCGGGGTTGAAGTCGGAGCGGTCTACATGCCAGCGCAACAGTCTGGCTCACCGATGACCTATCTGGTCAACGAACGTCAGTACATCGTGGTGGCGGTGGGCGGCGGTAACTACTCCGGTGAGTACCTCGCGTTCAGATTGCCTGACTGAAGTACGAACTTCTGGATGCGACGACCGTCAAGGGTTTCGCCGACGAAGAGGTTGCCAAGGGAGTCGAGCGCAAGATTGTGGGGCGACTCGAACTGGCCAGCCCAACGCCCACGCCGACCAAAACTCTCGGTGACCTCAAGCGAGCCGCGTTCCAGTATGTGGACCGCGTGACCACCACCGTCAACCACCAGCATCTGCCGCTGTGCCGGGTCCCGGGAAAACGCAATGTCCCAGGGGGTTCCACCGAGTTGACCACCCCCTAGGTCCGCCTCGATGAACGCCTCGTCGACGAACGTCCCGTCCTTTTGAAAAACCTGGATACGCTGGTTCCCTCGGTCGCAGACGTAGACCAGCCCGTCGGTAGCACCGTTCACGCAGTGGGGCGTGCTGAACTGACTGGGAGGTTCCGCATTTCGGCTAAACCTTGGCACCGATCCGTCATCAGGGACGTTGCCATACCCACCCCAGTGCCGCACGTATTCACCAGTGAGCCCGTCGAACACAATGACGCGGCGGTTCGTGTAGCCGTCCGCGATGTAGACCTCGCCGGTCTCCGCGTCTACCCAGACGTCCGTCGGTTGCCCGAGAAACATAGTGCTGTCGCTTCCCTCGGTTCCAACGCCGAAGTCTCCGATCTGCAACAGAAACTCGCCGTCCGGCGTGAACTTGAGCACCAGCGCATTGTCCGTCGTCGCCCTTGCGGTCGGGTCGTACGGAAGCCCGCCGCCGAAACCAACCCAAACGTTGTCCTCATGGTCCACGTAGATACCATGGGTCTGCGTGCCCCAGTCGTAACCCTCACCTGGGCCACCCCAACTGTGCACGACGACACCCTCTGTGTCGAAGGCGATTACTGGTGGTGTCTCGGCCGCACCCGATTGGCTGTTCGGGCGATGGATGAGCCAAGCATGGTCCCGAGAATCGGTCGCAACCCCAACAACGTTACCCAGTAGCCACCCGTCGGGCAGTGGACGTGGCCAAAACGGATCCACCACATAAGCACCAGCGACGGAGCCACCACTGGCGGCAGGGGTCAACGCGTCATCGACCGAATCCGACTCGGGCATGCCGCACCCAAAGACCAAACCTAAGATCAGCGCTGACGCGCCAACCCGCCAGCCGAGCATTACGCACTTCATGTCAGTAACCGGTCCGAATGTAGCACGACTTCGTGCCTGCACGTGGCATCGTGTCAGCCCTTCGATCTGTTCCCACGCACGATACTACGGGTCGCCGCTGTGAGCACCCCCGCCGGATCAGCTTTCGCGAGGATCAAGATTTGGCTGGGAGGCAGGGATTCGAACCCCGATTACACGGTCCAGAGCCGCGTGTCCTACCATTGAACGACCTCCCACCAACAGCGGGGCCGGTGATTATAGCGAAGCTTCAATGTTCCGAGCAATGGCCCGTGCCAGGGCTCCGAGGACCAACGGTCCTATGTGGAGTTGAGTTGAAATTTTTGTAGCGCCGCAATCTGCGATAGTCCCTGGCGAGCCAAGGTCTCGGTTTCTGGACTGGGGTCGAGGCCAAGTGCCTCGACCAAATGCTGGTAGGCTGCAGTCGGTTGGCCGAATGTCCGGAGTTGCAGTAATCCGACCGCAACATGGGCGTCCGCTGCCCCATCCCCGATCGGATAGTCGCGTAGCTGACGCTGGAAGACCGATAGCGCCGCGTGCGGGTGGCCTCTCGCCGCCATCCAGTGACCAAGGCGTAACGATTGAGGCTCGGTGAGCGCCCGACGGGTTTCCCCAGACGAGAGGCCGACATACACGCGGGCCGCGGCTTCGTAGTCGCCTCCCTCAACCAGCGATGACAGGCTACCAGCAGCGGCGCCGGGTTCGTTCGGCAACGAAGACGTCTCAAAGTCGATGGATTTCGTTGTGAGCGACCGCCGGTTAATCACCCAAGCGACCAGCACCCCACCGAAGAACCCGCCGATGTGCGCGCCGTAGGCAACGCCACCACCACGACTTCCTAAGAGGAGCGGCAGTAGGTTATCCGCGACGACATAAAAGCCGAGCACCCAACGGGCCGGTGCTTTAATCACGTGCATGAAGAACGGGAAAAGCATGACCCAGAGGCGGACCCGGTTCCGAGGGAACCAAACAAAATAGACACCGAGCACGCCAGAAATAGCGCCCGACGCGCCGAGCAGGGGCAGGGGCGACGAACTAGCCAGCATCAGATGAAACAATGTGGCGGCGACGCCGGTGCCCAGATACGTCGCCAGATACCGCATGCGCCCAAGGCGGTATTCCACATTGTCGCCGTAGATCCACAGGAACAACATGTTGCCGGCCAAGTGCAGGAAGCCGGCGTGCAGAAACATGGCCGTCAGCAGATTCAATGCTTGAGGAGCTGCAGGACGAAACCCCCATTCAAAAACGAACAGGTCATACTGCCGCAACCCTTGAACAATGGCGTTAACCCCGCGAGGCGAAAGCGGTCGCGCCATTGACTCCTCGATTGCACCTAGATATTCGAGGACAACCGGGTCACCGGGCTCCGGGCCGACAAAACTCAGAGGGAGCGAAACAAAGAGGTAGGTCGCGCAGTTGATCAGCATCAACGCGTAGGTAACGACCGGGAGGCTACGGGGATTGGGTTCGTCACCGAGCGGGAGGATCATCGCCACCCCATCTTATGTCACGCTTGGGTCCATTCCGAGACCCTGGGCCTGCGCCTCCGGACTTCGGGCCGGCGCACTAAACACGGTGCGACCGCCAGCGGACGCCAATGGCACTCACGAAATGGAACGAACCGAGCAGCACCGAGTGTGGAGTTCTACCCTCACCGGAACAAGCCGCGGAAGGCAGAGGAACGAACTCACGTCTAACCGCTGTCACCCGGTAGGCTCCCGTCCGGTCGCCGTGCCACGCCATTCATGTCGACACACAAGTGGTCGAGACGGCGGACGAGTTCGTCCCGTACCGCCCTGAACCGTTCGAGTTGATTCACCCCGGGAACAGTAGAGCCGACCGGGTCTACCAGAGGCCACGCTAAATGTGTCACGGCGTCCGCAAGCACCGGGCAGATCTCCTCGTCGCACAACGTGATAACGGTATCGACGTTCGCCTGGTCAATCGCATCGATGTGCTTGGCCCGTTGGCTCGAAATGTCGACACCAACCTCGGCCAGCACAGCGACCGCATGCGGATGAAGCTTCCCCGGGCGTGATCCCGCGCTTTGCACTCTCACCCGGTCTCCAAATCGCGCTCGGGCCAGACCCTCGGCCATCTGGCTTCGCGCTGAATTCGCCACACAAAGAAACAACAGACTTGGCCCCGCTATGTGCGAGTCAAAACTCTGGGGATTCGACATGGTTACTCATCGGCCACTCGGGGCACCCGCGGACCGACCCTGGCAAACGGTCTCTGCGAAGCGCAGGGACGTGTTCGTGCGAATATATTACGGTGGGGCGGGCGTCCGGGGGAGTCTCAATTGCGCGGTCGTAACTACCCACCGTAGGTCATGGGTACCACAACTCGTCCCCGGTTCTCGAAAATCCTAGTCTGCGACACCCGTGGTGACGAGATCGCCGCCTACGTGACCACGCGACGGCCCGACCTCAACTGCCGGGTCCGGACCGCCGACAGTCTCACTGCCGAAGACCAAACATGGGCCGACGCACTGGTCGGTTTCACAGTGCCGGTAGATCTTGAGCACTCGTCAATCCGATGGGTACACTCGACCGGCGCCGGCGTGGATGGCCTGCTTTCGGGTCGCCCGTGGCCGAAGGGGGTCACGTTGACCCGCAGTAAGGGAAGACTCGGCGACAGGATGGCCGAGTACTGCGTCGGACACGCGTTGACACAGTCGCAACGCATCCTCAGGTTTCAACGCGATCAGGCTGCACGCCGTTGGGCTCCGGTCGAACCGGAGACCATCCGCGATTCAACCGCTGTAATCCTGGGTACCGGCTCGGTCGGCGCGGCGATCGCCGCGCGTTTTGCCGCGCTCGGATGTGTGACCATTGGCGTGTCTCGACGCGGCCGCCCACACCCCACTTTCGCCCGGGTCCATGCGGTGACTGAACTCGCCGCAGTGGTTCCGGCTGCGCGATGGCTCGTGCTTGCCGCGCCGCTCACACCCGACACGCGCCGCCTGGTGGGAGCGCGTGTGCTGAACCAGTGCCATGGTGCGTTCCTCATCAACGTCGCCCGGGGGGAACTGCTCGAGACCGGGGCACTTCTTGCGGCCCTCAAGACTCGGGCGCTGGTCGGAGCGGCCCTTGACGTGTTCGACGAGGAACCGTTACCCGAGGACTCGCCGCTTTGGGAAGCTCCCAACGTGGTCATCACGCCCCATATAGCCGGTGTGACCCACACCTCCGAAGCAGGTGCGGCGTTCCTTGAGGCCCTACGTAGACTCGAGGCCGGCGAGCCGGTTCCCATGGCGATCGACACGGCCTGTGGCTACTAACTTCAATCCGCGTTGGTTCTACGCTGCTCTGTGTGACCCACAGTTTCACTGAGGCTGTCAGCCCGTTGCGCCGGTTCCCGCGGTGAAACTCTACGCAGGAAATGCGCTGGGCCCGTCCGCTCCACACGGCCGACTATCCCGCTCAAACGAAACGCTAGCTGGTTGAATACGCCGCCGGTCAACGGCGTTCACAGCACTGCCGCGAGAAAACGCTCGACCGCGTAGGTTGTGACCTGGCCGCAGGGCCCGCGCAGGAGGTAGTCGCAACCGTGTACTGCCCACGGCAACTGCAAATACAAATGGGGTACTCGGGCCCGCAGCAGCCGGTCTGACAAGAACTCGGCGTGAAACGGAGAGACCAACTCGTCGCGTAGACCGTTGATAAGCAGAGTGGGCGGCGTCGCGTGACCGACATGGCTCAACGGGGAGGCCGCATCGTATTGCGGGCCGTGCGTATCTGGCGATCCCCCCAGATAGGCATCGAGCACGGCACTCGAGTCAATGATCGAAAGTTTCGCCGGGTTCGCATAGCCCCAGCGCAACGCAATCGGCCCATAGAAGGAAACGACACCCTTGATGGCTGGGTCGCGCAACGTGTAGGCGGTGACCAACGCGAGCTGGGCGCCCGCCGAACGTCCGACCAGCGCCAGCCGGTCAGCATCGAGACCCAGAGGCCCGGCATTACGCTTGAGAAAGCTGATGGCCGCCGCCACGTCGTCGCGCGCCGCCGGAAAAGGAAACCGTGGGGCCAATCGATAACTGACCGCGGCCACCAGATAACCCCTCGCGGCCAGATATCGGTTGAACGCCGGAAAATCGCGCCGGCTGCCGCTCTGCCAAGAACCACCGTGGATGGTAACCACGCCCGGCAGCGGCGCCCGGGCCGAAAGGGGACGATAGAGGTCAAGCCGCAGTTGCTCTCCGCCAGGCTCCGCATAGAGATGTTCCTCGAGTCCGACTTCGGGCGACGATAGACCGCCGAAGAGGTCGCGCACCACTAACGGCGACGGCCGAGGGTCGACAACCGGCGCCAGGGAACCCAGAGGCCCGAAGCGCGTCTCCAGCACCGTGGGAAGTTCCCGGCCAACCCCTATCGCACGGACCACCGGCGTCAGCAGGAGGAGAGTGCCGAGCCCAGCCGCTATCACGCCACCGGTACCAACCCAGCTGCGCCACCAACTCGGGAGCAGCAACAACAGACACACCGGCACCGCCCAGTGCCCGCCCTCGGCCACGAGCACACCCAACTGCCAGGCCCGGTCGTTGGCAGCAGGCAAGACCGCCAGACACCCGAGCGACAACAACACCGTCCCGACGAACAGACGCCCGAGGTTAAGACGCTTCGCTCTCGATCCCATCAGAACAGAGGCCTAACCGGTCAATGTGTTACCCCAAAAAACGGTCGGCGTTTAATGCGGCCACCGACTCCCAAGCGTGACATTGACGCACCCGACGCGTACCCGGTACCCGCAACCTTGATCCTGCACCATTTCTGCACGGCCCGCCAGCAGGACGGGCGCGACAAAACCAATAACGAATGTTCAACGACGCCGAACAGCGCCGCCTCTTTCTAGGCCTCCGAACCGTGCGGCCCGCGTCCGCGGTGACCCAGCTACCGAGACGTGTCTACAAGGGGGTGGGATGGGGCAAGAAACAGCGGGAATCCGTTCATAACCACCCGCTGAGGCCTCCGACGGCCAACGACCGAGAGCATGCGTTGTCCCCCACTAGAGGGAAAAACGTGCAGACCGGAGAAGTCTTTTCAGC
>UINC01001208.1_pt1 | contig 26094 bp, 22 predicted proteins | sample 5385821 | NCBI WGS metagenome assembly UINC01 (sample SAMEA4666929, study PRJEB26691) | marine metagenome | isolation source: Pacific Ocean | place: Pacific Ocean | collected 2011-10-13 | reverse complement strand
TCTATACGTGGCACTCACACGGGCCAAGTATGCCCTGCACCTGATCCTTCCCCCCGAGGGCGGTACGAAGAAGCACGGGGCTGGGCTCATTCGTGAAGCGCTGTCATTGGAAGATGCGAAAGCCACCAATACAAATGTCTTGATGGAGTCCGGAGACCCCCTTTGGTTCGATCGCTTAGCGGAGAGCGTGGAGCGTACCGTGGAGGGCGCTTTAGAGAGGACGGCCAAACCGACAGACGACAAGAGGTCCAGGACAGAAGAAGATCCAGGAGCCCCGCTTCTCGGACCCTCCTCCTCCGGGCCCGGTCGTAACCTGGCTCGACGTAGCCCGGCAAGCCTCGGGGGCGGAAACCACGTGGACCTGTCGCTTACCCTTCGACTCGACGCGTCCCCGGGCCTCCGTCGGGGGGAGGTGGTGCACGCGTGGTGCGAGGGCATCGAGTGGATCGAGGACGGAATCGACGACGACGATGTACTCAGAGCGATCGCTCGGGAGAAGGCCCCCGGGATGAGTCGCGACCAAGTGGATAGCCTGATTGGGGAATTCCGAGGTTGGCTGCAGGCGGAGCCCATCCGGAAGGTGTTGAGCCGAGAGGCCCATTCATCCGAGCCGGACACGGTGGTCCGCGTCGAAAACGAACTCCCCTTTGTCCGCCGATTGACGGGCGAGATCCAGGAGGGGTTCATCGACCGTCTGGTGCTAGTCCAGCACGATGGCCGGGTCGTAAGAGCCGAGATCCTGGACTTCAAGACGGATTCCATCGAAGCCGCTGACGCAGCGTCACTCACCGCTCGAACAGAGTACTACAGACCACAGATTGCCGCCTACCGCAGCGTGGTGCGTGAGCAGTACGGGCTGGCCGAGAACGACGTCAGCGGGAAGCTGGTGTTTCTGGGAGCGGGCGTGGTCAGGGAGGTGGTGCCAGGCGGGTGATCACACTCCTAGGGTGATCGTGGACGTCGAGCCCTCCCCCAGGACACTGTTCCTGGTTCATCACCACCGGCGGGATGAATAGTCGAAACCTCTCACCGTGTTGTGATGTGCGCTGTGCAAGAAAAGAATGGTAACACACCAACCCGGGCGCACCCCTTGTCTTTGAGGTGTAAACACTCCGATACTCACAGTATATGGTACAACTGCTCTGGATCCTCGGGATCTCTCTTTTCATCTCCTCCCTCTGCTCCGTCCTGGAGGCCGTCCTTCTGTCCGTCACGCACTCTTACGTCGAGGTGTTGAAGGACCAGGGGTCGAAGGCTGGCCACCACCTACACGTAATGAAGCAGAAGATCGATGAGCCAATTGCAGCGATTCTCACGCTCAACACCATCGCCCATACGGCGGGCGCTGCGCTCGGAGGATTGCAGGCCGGCATAGTATTTGGCGAGGCGCGGATCGGCTGGTTCACAGCGGGGCTCACGCTCATCATACTGGTATTTTCGGAGATCATCCCAAAGACGATCGGCGCCACGTTCTGGCAGCAATTAGGTAGGCCAGCCGCCCACCTGTTGTGGTGGATGGTGTTCATTATGAAACCCATCTTGATCCCCCTCAATTTTTTCAGCCAACTCTTGCGCCGCAAAGGGGGCTCTACGGTCAGCCGGGCCGAAATCGAGGTGCTCGCCGAGATCGGGTACAGCGAAGGCACCATCGACGAGGACGAGTGGCAGGTCGTGACCAACGTGATACGGCTCGGTGAAGTCACCGTGGGCGAGGTGATGACACCCCGGACCGACATGGTAGCGATTCCCCTGGAGTCGAACGTCGAACAAGCCATCGCGATCATGCTGGACGAGGGGCACCTCCGCCTCCCGGTGTACTCGGAATCGATCGACAAGATCGAGGGGCTACTGGTCGCTCGGGATCTCTGGAGAGCATACCGGGACGGCGTCACCGAAATCTCCGGGATCCTCAGACCGATCGAGTTCCGGCCGACCACCAAGCTGGTGGAAGATCTGATCCCCGAAATGCGGACCCAACGAGCCAAGATGGCCATCGTCATCGACGAATTCGGGGGCACCGCCGGGCTCGTCACTCTCGAGGACCTCCTCGAAGAAATCGTCGGGGAGATCCAGGACGAGCACGAAGAGGACGAGCCGATCAGATTTGAGGACCTGGACGATGGCACTGTGCGTATCTGGGGGGGGGTCGCGGTGCGAGACGTGAACGACCGATTGGATCTCGCGATTTCCGAAGATCCTCACGACACCCTTGGTGGGCATGTCTTCGGAGTGTTGAACCGGATCGGGCGGGTTGGCGACGTCGTCGAACTAGAAAACGCACACCTCCGAATTACCCAAATGAGGGGGAGACGCGTCGAATACGTCGTTCTGGTTCGCAAAGCACCCCCGATCGACGAAGCCGCCTACCCTCCCGGAACTCCCCCTTCGACATAGATGGTTTGGGTCGGGTAGGCGAATTCGATTCCCTCCTCGGCGAACCGCCTGAAGATCTCGAGGTTCACCGCGTGGTGGGTCTCGCCATAGGTCTTGAAGTCCGGCGCCAGGATGTAATACACCGACTCGAAGTTGAGCGCCGAGTCCCCGAAGACCATAAAGAAGCATCGGTCGAAACGGACATTCTCATGTGACTCGATGATCTCCTGAATCAAGTTGGGAATTCGCTCGAGCTTCTCCGAAGGCGTGTCGTAGGTCACACCGAGCGTAAAGGCGCACCGACGCTCCTGCCGGCGCTGGTAGTTCCGGATTCGACTGCCGAGAAGATCACCGTTGGAGAACACGAGTTGCTCTCCGGTCACGGACTTGAGTCGCGTACTCTTGAGGCCGACGTGTTCCACCGTTCCCGACAGGTCCCCTACCTGGATCGAGTCGCCCACCGCGAACGGCTTGTCGAAGATGATCGAGAGGGAGGCAAAGAGGTCCCCCAGAACACCCTGAAGCGCCAGCGCCAAAGCCACACCACCGATCCCCAAGGAAGCGATCAGAGGCCCGATATCGATATCCAGGTTGGCCAGAGCCAGCATAACGAAAGTCGCCCCGACGGCGAACCGAATGAGGAAGCCGACCGAGCCGAGCGCTGTAGAAATCGTGGGGTCGGACTCGAACTTCTGCTTGGCCCAACTTCCGAGCATGTAGTTGACGATCCCATTGGCCCAAAACGCCCCCTGGGCCAGAAAGCCGAGCACCAGAACGGTCGAGAACAGGTCGGAGACTTCCGTGGGTAACGTGAGGTAGAGGGCACCCACGTAGACCGCCAGCAAGGCCACGAAAAGGAATTTGGTCTTGTCCAGAAGTTGGCCGATCAGATCGTCGAGGTCGGTCTCGGTCTTGGACGCGATGGCCTTCAACCGTTTCAGGATGATACGCATCGCAGTCTGGACCAAGACGAACACGATCAATACCAGACCTGCGGCGATGATCCAATCTTGCCACGTGTTGCCCAGGAACTGGCTGTTCAGAAAATCCGTCATGAATACTCCGGCAGTTCTATTGGATCAATCAGCCGATAGCGGTGGGCTCGCCTTCCTCCCGAACCAAAGCTTCGGCGCGTTCTCGCCGCTCCTCCCCCCAAAACGAAATCGCCAAGAGCACAGCCCCACAGGTGATCGACATGTCGGCCACATTAAAAATAGGCCAGTCCATGATCCCCAGATCGATGGGACCGATAAAGTCAACGACACCGCGATCCCAGCGCACACGATCGTAGAGATTTCCAAGGGCGCCGGCCACGACCATTGAAATGGAAACTAGACGCAGCCAATCGCGCCGCGCTGCCTGTTTCAGAAGAACGAGTAACAGGATGAGCGCCAGGATCGTGATCGGAATGAAGAACCACCGTGAATCATCCCCCAGAGAGATCCCGAAGGCGGCGCCGCGGTTGTAGGCGAGGGTGAGCGGCACGAATCCGCCGAGAATCTCCGACCGACTCCCTCCTCCGAGGGTGTCCAATGCCCAACTCTTTGAGATCAAATCCAGGACGAGTACGGATGGGGTGATCGTGGCGAAGACGGTAATCTTTTCTTTCACAGGCTCGGCAATCTATCTGGTTGGTAGTGAATTCCCGACGGGGCAAATCTAATACGAAGGCACGCTCGGCAAAGCAAGGAGGCTAAGGAGTCTGAAAGCTTGCGTCCGACCAGAGTCCCGCTATGAGATCGCCCCGCCGAACGTAGATTGGGCCGTATAGCCGGATTTTCCGCCGCGGCGGTTCACACCGTAACCACGTTCCCTGACACCGAGGAATTCAACTCGACTGACGTCCCATTATTCAACTTCGAACTCTGGGAAGAAGACGGACTGCTGGATTACGACACTCCACCGGACGGGATTCTGTCTGGGCGAAACACCACTGACCTGGTGGTACGATCAGAAGAGGGGGAACCTAAGAGAAACCGCGGCGCCTACCATCTCTACATCGGGAGCGGTATATCGTACATTGCGATATCGATCCGACGACCAAGGAGGAGGGTCCATGAGCCGCATCAGGAGTCCGCGTCCGGCTTGCGCCAGAAAGCTCGACACCCCTATGGGTGCCCTGCTCACGTTGATCCTCGTGGGGATTACACCCCAGGCATCGGCCGGCCAGGCCAACAGCGTGACCTTCAACAAGGACATCGCGCCCATCCTGCAGCGAAGCTGTCAGAATTGCCACCGCCCCGAGTCGGTGGCCCCGATGTCGTTGCTGACCTACCAAGACGCACGTCGTTATGCGGCACGCATCAAAGAGCGGACGCAGCTCCGCGACAAGATGGGTGTCATGCCGCCTTGGTTCATCGAGAGGGACATCGGGATCCAGGATTTCCAGAACGACATCTCGCTGAGTGAAGAAGAGATCGCGAAGATCGCCACTTGGGTAGACAGCGGCACACCCGAGGGTAATCCCGCGGACCTTCCAGCGCCGCTGTTCTTCTCCGCCGAGGACGTGTGGGATATCGGCACGCCCGACCTCATCGTCGACTTACCGCCGTTTACGATGGAAGCGGAGGCACCGGACTGGTGGGGAATGATCCCGCCGGCATCCAGTGGCTTGACCGAGGACCGCTATGTCGCTGCAATGGAGGTCAAGGAGATCAGCGACGTCGAAGGTGGGGTGGGTGGAAAGTTCATCTACCACCACGCCATCATCGCCTCGATGGGTGGTCGAGGCGCCGGTCAGTGGCCCGTCCACGAAGTGGGTCGCAACGCCGAGGTGTTCGATCCCTTGGCGTCCCCGTTACTCGCGGCCGGGTCACAGTTCCTGATTCCCGGCGTCCATATGCACTCGAACGGCCAGAGGACCACCGCGTATCTGCGACTCGGCTTCAAGTTTCATCCCGAGGGGTACGAGCCCACACGGCGCTCTATCAACCTCGTGTTCGGGAATGGTGAAGTCGACCTCCGGCCCATGCAGGCCGGTCAAGAGGTCCATATCTACCAAACGCTCGAACAAAACATGAAGATGACCACCTTCGAGCCGCACATGCATGCGGCCGGGGTGAGGATGTGCCTGGAGGCCATCTATGGTGGCCGGACCGAGACGCTGACGTGCGCCGGTTACGACCATAACTGGGTGAAGGTCTACAACTACGCGGAGGACGCTCAGCCGCTGCTGCCGAGAGGCACGCTCCTGCACGTCACGGCGTACTTCGACACCACGTCGGACAACAAAAACGTGGTCGACCCCAGAAACTGGGGTGGTTTGGGCCATCGGTCGATCGACAACATGGCCATCGTCTTCACGCCCGGCCTCGTCCTGAACGACGAAGAGTTCGCCGAAGAGGTGGCCAAGCGGCGAGAGCGGCTCGGCCTCGCCAAAGGAGACGGGATGCTCGGGTGCCCGTTGTGCGGTTTCGAAGCGCTACCGAACCAAAGATGAAAACCCTAGCGTTGGCCGTGATGCTGGCCGCCTGCCTGCCGGCGAGCGCCCAGACGCCCAATATCGCACCCGTCTATGAGGGGTTCGAGACAAATGATGACGGGTCCTTCAACCTCCTGTTCGGGTACTACAACCGGGACTGGGAGGAGGAGATCAATGTGCCGGTCGGGCCGGACAACCGCCTCGAGCCTGGCGGCCCGGATCAGGGGCAGCCCGCGCACTTCTTTCCCCGGCGCAACCAGTTCGTCTTCCGTGTGCACGTCCCGGCCGATTTCGGTGACAGCGAGGTGGTCTGGACTCTGACCAGCAACGGCGTGACCGAAAGAGCATACGGGACCTTGAGGCCGCCGTATGCCGTCGACGAGGTCGTAATGAGCGCCAACTTCGGGGCCGGCGGGCAGACTGGCTTCAATCCTTCCCTGGTCGGGAACCTGGCTCCGGAGGTCACGGTCGAGGGCGAGCCGAGCATGCGGGCCGTTGTGGACGAGCCGATCAGCTTGAGCGCGGTCGCCACCGACGACGGGAAGCCGAGTCGGCGATCGATGTCTCCGGCCGTGGGCCAAACCCAATTCGTGCCCAACTCCGCCACCGGATTGCGCCTGTCCTGGTTCCAGTACCGGGGGCCGGGGAAAGTCATGTTCGATCCGCCGCAGACCAAAGTCTGGGAGGACCGCCGAGACGGTGGCAACTCACCATGGTCGGCCGGCTGGTCAACGCCGCCGATCCCCACCGAAAACCGGTGGGCGGTCCAAGCGACGTTCAGCGAGCCGGGTACGTACGTACTACGAGCGCTCGGCCATGACGGCGGACTCATCGACTATGAGGACGTCACCGTCGTCGTAACCCGATAGCGCCCTACCTTCTCGAAAGGAAAGGGTGGCCCAACTACTCGTCGTCTAGCGTCGCCACGATAACGGAGGCCTGGCCTTCTCCGTCGAACCTGACGCGCACGAGCCAGGGCTGGCAGCATACTTCGCAATCCTCGACATACTCCTGCAGCGCGCCGCCGCCCGGGTCGACGGATAGCTCGCCCGCCTCTCCGCAGTATGGGCAAGAAACGTGCACAACATCGTCGAGCTCGGCATCCAGGTCGCTGTCATACGTGCGGAGCGATTCGAGATCGTCAAAGTCCATGCCACACAGTGCAATCACGCACTGCTGAGTGCAAGCTTCTTCTTAGCACCCAACGGACACGACATCCCCGATCCATATTGAGCCTATAAACATAATTATATAACATGTGCTAAATAACATTACAGTAACACCTTACCATACCCTAGTACCCGGTGAATCAGGCCGCGTAACCGTCGTCGAGCGTCCGAGGACCGGTAGAGGTAAACGCGCCTGTTGTACCGGAGCACCTATTGTCGTCCGTCGGCCCCTTGCCCCCACGTACGATCCCGCTGTACTCTGCCGCCTGCGATAGGGCACCTACTCGATACTAGTAGTCCCTCTTCGCACCCGGAAAAATCAAGCACGATCACCTACAACCAAACATGACCATGACACCGAAAGAGTTTTTTGAGTTCGCAAAGAAGAACGATGCCAAGCAGGAAATGCTGTTCGTGAAATAGACACTCAAGGAATCTTTTTACCCCATAACCCCACAGGACCATGGCAAAATCGAAACTGGAGTACATCTGGCTAGACGGGAATCATCCGACTCAGAGCCTGCGTGGCAAAACCAAAGTTCTGGCTGACTTCAGCGGTAGCCTCGAGGACTGCCCCATGTGGGCGTTCGACGGAAGCTCGACACAGCAAGCCCCCGGTGGCTCGTCGGATTGTTTGCTGAAGCCCGTCGCGATCTTCCCCGACCCGGGGCGGCTCAACGCGTTTCTGGTGATGGCCGAAGTGCTGAACGCCGACGGGACCGCGCACGAATCGAACGGCCGGGCAACGATCGAGGATGACGACAACGATTTCTGGTTCGGCTTCGAGCAGGAGTACTTCCTGTGGGATCCGGACACTGATCTCCCGCTTGGGTTCCCGGCGGGTGGTTTTCCCGGACCTCAGGGCCCGTATTACTGCTCCGTGGGAGCCGCGAACAGCTTTGGACGCGAGATCGTCGAGGAGCATCTCGACCTCTGCCTCGAAGCGGGCCTCAACATCGAAGGCATCAACGGCGAAGTGGCCTCGGGGCAGTGGGAGTTCCAGAGTTTCGCGAAGGGCGCGGGGGCCGCTGGCGACGAGACTTGGATCGCGCGCTATCTGCTGGAGCGGACGGCCGAGAAGTACGGAGCTTCGGTGAACTGGCATTGCAAGCCGCTCGAGGGCGATTGGAACGGCTCCGGAATGCACGCCAACTTCTCGAACACCACGCTGCGCGAATGCGGCGATCAGGCCACGTTCGAGGCGATCTGCGAGGCTTTCGGTGCGTCGCCCGAGGTCATCAAGGCCCACATCGACGTGTATGGCGCGTCGAACTACCTTCGTCTGACCGGACTGCACGAAACTCAAGCGATCGACAAGTTCAGCTACGCCATTTCGGATCGTGGCGCGTCGATCCGGATTCCGATTGGCACGGTCAACAACGGCTGGAAGGGATACCTGGAGGATCGTCGGCCGGCCTCGGACGCTGATCCGTACAAGGTCGCGGCGGCGATCATTCGCACGGTCAAGTCGGTAGATCGGTGATCATTCGCACGGTCAAGTCGGCGGCATTTCCAGCGACGCAGGAAGCCGCTGCTGGGTAGGGCTCGTCCCGACTCGACTACGACAACTAGCAGACACGGCTGACTGTCGTACATCAAGAAGGCTCTGACTGCCCTGGCGGTGGTCAGAGCCTTCTTGAATTTGGGCAGCGGGGGTGACCTGCAGTCGTCTCGAACTTCGTCAACCGTCCTTGGCTCTGCCGAAGCGGGCGGGTTCGCCTGGTGGTGCGAAGCGGGGCTGAGTACCATACGACTATGCGACTCAAGCTCCTGATCGTCTGCTCTGTACTCGCTGCGGGCGCGTCTTCGCTCATGGGACAGAGCCCAAACGGGCGAACCGGCACGCTCGTCGTCCTCAACAAGAGCGTCGCGACCGCCACGTTCATCGATGTGGCGTCGGGCGAGACCCTCGCCACGCTCCCGACGGGGCGAGGACCGCATGAGCTCGCGATCACGAGGGACGGACGTTGGGCCGTCTCGACGGACTACAGCGGTGGAAACAGCCTGACCGTCTTCGATGTCCAGAACCTCAGCGTCGAGCGAACCATCGATCTTGGATCGTATCCTCGCCCGCACGGCGCCTTCTTCCTTCCCGGGGACTCGATCATGGTGATCACCTCGGAGGCGTCTCAGAACGTCGCGCTCGTAAACCCATTTCGCGGAGAGATCGTGAGCGTTATAGCCACCGGCGCAGGAGGCTCACACATGGTCGCCGTAACCGGCGACGGCGCGACACTCTACACTGGCAACATGCAGGCGGCCACCGTCTCTGAACTGGACGTAGCTACCGCGCGGAGGACTAGGACATTCGCCGTTCCAGGCACGCCCGAGGCGATCACGGTCAGCAGGGATGGCACGGAGGTTTGGGTCGGCTCGAACGCCGAGGGGCTCGTCTCGGTCGTTGAAACCGAAAGCGGTAACGTCAGTTCGCAACTCTCCGGGTTCGAGTGGCCCTACCGCATCCTCATCGTCGAGGATCGTGACCTCGTCGTCATACCCGACATGGGTAGGCACGTCGTGCGGTTCGTCGACTACGGCGATCACACCGACATCGAGACCCTTCCGTTCCCCGGGGAGGGCCCACAGGGGGTCGCCCTCACGCCGGATCACGGTACGGTCTTCCTCTCACTCAGCAGTTCGGGGGAGATCGCGGTCATCGACCTCACGACCCGTCGAGTAGTTCGGCGCATCGATTCGGGGCCGTCGCCGGACGGTATCGGGTGGTCCCCCCTCGTCCTTAGGCGGTGAGGAGACGCGGAGGCTAGCCTCCCGGGACCAGCCTCAGGCGATCCCGAGCGTTCGCCTCTACCGCCTCCCTGCTGAACGAGAGCGGGAAGTACTCCTGATTGCCCCAGCTCTCCGCCAGGTTCCCGTAGTACGGGCTGCCCGGCCGGCCCGACTGGCCGGGCGCATTCGTCGCCAAGGACCCGTCAATGTCCGCGAAGTCGACGATCTCGCGAAACGTCGCACCCGTGGCGGCTACCGTGCCCGCGCCGCCACGCCGTTCTACCGCCGGCAGGTCGTACTCGGATACGAGCGAGTGCGGGAACTCGCTCCTTTGCGTGCGGCCCCAACGCCACTCGGTCGGATCGTCGCCTTGCTCTTCTCGGATGCGCTCGAGCGCCGTCGCAAGCGCCTCCTCGTGAGCCCCCGTTGAGGCCGCTGCTTCGTTCGGCAGGACACGGCGCAGCTCTCCGTAGATCGCCGCCGTCCTGCTGTCCCGGTCCAGGACTCCGTCCCAGGCCACGAGCTCCTGGCGAAAGCGCTCGACCTCGGGATCGACGGCGGTCCAACCTCGGAACCGCTCGATGGCAGCGGCGGCCGGGTTCGAGTAGGCGTCCTGCTGTAGGAGACGCGAATCCTCGACCGTGAAGGCAGTGCCCCGTGTTAGCACGTCGGCGACGCGAGCGTAGCGCGCGAACGATCCCTGCCGCTTGAAGAAGAGTGGCGGGTCGTAGCCCTCAGGATGGATGTCGTGGTTCGCCGTGGCGACCCAGCCGCGCTCCGGATTCAGCTCCCGGGGCAGGTCGTCACGGAAGCCGTTCCACTCGTAACCACCGGTGCCCGGTACCGGGAGGCGTCCGAGCCACCCGTCGCGCCGCGGAGAGAGTGCCGACGCCTGCCAGGCGATGTTCCCGTCGGCGTCGCCGCAGACCATGTTCTCGGTCGGCGCGTACCAGTAGTCCAGCTCCCTGAGGAACTCGACGCAGTCCGAGGCCACATTGAGCCTCAGCCCAGCGAGGTACCCAGTCGAGCCCGGCTCGTGCATCGTCGAGCGCACGGCATAGGCTCGGTGGTTCTCGGAGTCCGAATGGATGATGGGACCGTGTCGGGAGAACCTGAGCTCCACGACCTCGGGGTCGCCTCCCTTCACACGGATCGTGTCGTGCTCGATGCGGAGCGGCTCCCATGCGCCGTTCCAGCGAACCTCGTTCGGGTTCTCCGGGTTGACCTCCTCCACGTAGACGTCGGACTGATCGGTGCCAACGATGGTCAAGCCCCAAGCAATGCGTCCGTTGTGGCCGATCGCCACGCCCGGTAAGACCGGCTCGGTGGAGCCGATCGCGGTCCAGCCGGGCGCGTCGAGGTGGACCATATAGCGGAGGGACGGGTTCGTCACTCCGCGGTGCGGGTCGTTTGCGACGATGACCTGACCACTCGCGGTGAGGCTACCGCTGATCGCCCAGTTGTTGCTACCGGGCGAGGTCTCCCGTGCGCCGAGGTTCGCCGACGCGACCGCACCCGTCCATGCGTTGTAGGGCGCGACGAGGGGCGGCCTGACGATCGTTCCCCTGAAGTCCCCAAGTACGTCGTCGACCTCGCCGTCGATGATCGAGTAGTCGACGTCGATTGGCACCGTCAGCTCCCTGAAGGGCGTGGGGCGCGCTTGCCGGTTCGCCTCTGTGGCGCCCAGACGCACGACGTTTCGTGCCAGCGATAGCTCACTGCGCGCGTCACCTGTAGGCATGGCCGTGGCGATGCGAAGTAGCGGCGTCTCCACCGACCATCGCTCCGGACTCAATCCGGTCAGTTCGTACTCCACCGGGAGCTCACCGGCAGACCCAGCGTGGTCGATATAGGCATTCACGCCCGCCGAAAACGCCTCGAGAATGCGCCGGCCCTCAGGGTGGTAGCTGTTGAACTCTTCGTCCGTCCACGGCCCCCGGTACTTGAGCAGCCGCGCCGCGCGATCGTGAGGGAGCGATTCGGGCCCCAGGATCTCGGCGAGCCGGCCCTCGCCGGCGCGGCGGTACATATCCATCTGCCATAGCCGATCCTGCGCTTGCACGAAGCCCTGGGCGAGGAACAGATCGTCGAGGCTGCCAGCGTAGATATGGGGCACCCCCCACGAGTCGCGGATGACCTCCACCTCGGCCGAGAGGCCCGGCACGGTGATCGTGCCATCGATCTGCGGAAGACGGTCCTCGGCGAGTTCGGCGAAGGTCGTGGGGGGCGCGTCACACGCCGCGAGCACGACGAGCGCCAGGGCTACGCCCACCTTCAGCGTGAGACGATAGAGCGAGTAGGGATGCCACTGCGCGCGCATACGATCCTCCTGAAGAGATGATCTGCCGAAGATGGGGAGGTTGCGGCCCGCGGGGAAGGAGGCGTTGAAATCGGGCCGGTACGGGCCCGCTGTGCGTGAACACGTGAACCCGAATGGGATCTCCACATCGGGGCGTGATGTCGCGTCGTTCGGGTCCCGCTTGCTCGGACCTCTCGTGCGCTCTATGCTCCGCTATGCACACACGAACACGACCCGCACCGAAAATGGCGCTCGCCCTGCTTTTGGCGGCTTCTGCGGGCGCCGTTCCCTTCCCTCTCGCCGCCCAGGCTCCCAGCCCGTACCGGCCCGACGTCCCAGGCTCTGGTGACCGCGCCGACTACGCATACGAGCTCGAAACGACCGTGGAGGACGGTTTCACGATCGCGGCGGTCGGCGACCTGATCATGGCGTGGCCGCCCGAAGTTGGCGATCCCAGCAACGCCGGCCTTATCGACGTGATCCGCGCGGCCGACGTGGCCTACGCCAACTTCGAGGCACACGTGCTCGACATGCGAACGCTGCCGGTGGAACGGAACGGTGGCTTCGTGGGCGAGCCGGAAGTGGCGACCGCGGTGAGAAACATGGGCTTCGATGTGGTGGGGCGCTCGAACAACCACTCGGGCGACTTCGGCCCGGGTGGGCTGCTCACGTCCGACTCGATCATCCGGGCTGCGGGCCTCGTCTCCGTCGGATCGGGACCGGACTATCGATGGGCCCGTGCACCAGGCTACTTCATGACGCCGAAGGGCCGGACCGCGTTCATCGTCGCGTCGTCCAGCTTCGGTCGAAACCCCGTCAGCGCTGACGACCCCACACGCGGAGGCAGCAACCCGCTCCGCGTAACACGGTGTACCGTCGTCCCAGCGGCTCGGCTCGCCGAGTTCAGGGACCGCTCAGACTGCGTGCGCGCCGGCGACGTCGACAAGCCGACGTGGAGCTATGCGATGGATCAGGGGGATCTTGAGGCCATCCTCGGGAGCATCCGCGAAGCCAAGATGCGGTCGGACTTCCTCGCGGTCGGCATCCATGCCCACCAGACCGTGTACGAGGACACTCCGGTCACGCGGTACGGCAACAGTGGCGCCGTGTTCGACCCGACCGTCGCAGACTTCCTACGCGAGTACGCTCATGCCACCATCGACGCCGGCGCGGACGCGTTCTTCGGCACGGGACCGCACATCCTGCGCGGGATCGAGATCTACCGCGGCAGGCCCGTCTTCTACGGTCTCGGCGAGTTCTTCCGACAGATGGGCATCATTGGGCTTCCCGGCTCCGAACCCACTCGTGGCTCCGGGACGCTTTACGATCCCATTCGCTACGAGCACGTGATGGCGGTCAGCACGTTCGCTGGCGGCGAGGTGTCGGAGATCCGCCTCTATCCGATCGACCTCGGATGGGCGGACAGGTTTTCCACGCGTGGGGTGCCGCGGTCGCCCACGCCCGAGGTGGCCCGCCGGATCTTGGAGCGCCTGCAAGACCTCTCGGCTCCGTTCGGCACCGAGATCAGCATCGAGGGCGAAATCGGAGTCATCCGTCCGGGCTGATTTCGAGAACGCTTCGATTATCTGAGCAATGGTCAAGATTCCGTGTTGCAGGCGGCGGGGGTGACCTGCGGTCGTCTCGTCGGTCAGCGGGAAGATCTTCGAGATCACCCCCCGTCCTCGGGTACGCGCGGGTTCGACTCCCGCCGCCGCAACTTGCTCTCAAACCCAAAAAGCCCTGACCATCTTCGCGATGATCAGAGCTTTCTGATGGAGGCGGCGGGAGTTGAACCCGCGTCCGCAAATGGATCCTACAAAGCCTCTACGTGCGTAGCGTCACTCAGTATTTCGCCCGGGGCGGTGAGCGAGCAACCGGTCCCCAAACTAGCTACCTGAACATCTCATCCCTGACCAGGGCAGCACCTGTCAGAAACCAGCCCGACTCATCGACGTCTCGGAGACCCGCCTCGGGCAGGCAGATCAGGAAACGGACTACGAACCGAAGTTACGCAGCCAATGCCAGTTCATTGTTGGCAATTAAGGTTTCCCAAGGGGTTTTACGAGGACCCAGGAACCTCGGCACGCTACTCTATATTCACCAAACGCGTCGAAGCCGTGACGCCCCCGATGTCCTACCGACCTATGGCCGTCCTACCTGTAAGATAAGCCTTCTGGACCGAAATTACTCCCCGGAGTGAATCGAGGGTCCTCGTCAGGCGGCCTCGTCGGCTCCCGCGAGGTGCCGCGCCAAGTACGTTTCGAGCAGGGTCTCAATCTCGTCAAGGGCCGTGATCTGGAACAACTGCGTTCGAAGTGCCCGTCCACCGGGAAGACCTTTCGTATACCATCCTAGATGTTTCCTGAAGTCGATCAGCGACTTCTTGGGATTGTCTTCGTATCGGATTCCGTGCCGCGCGTGCTCCAAGCAAACCTCGAACCGCTGCTCGACGCTCGGGGCCGCGGGAATGGGGCTCCCGTCGAGTGCAGCACGTGCTTGCGCGAAGATCCATGGCGAGCCGTGTGATGCTCTCGCAATCATGACACCCGCACAGCCGGTCTCATCATTCATACGGCGCGCGTCCTCCCCGGTGTTGACGTCACCGTTGCCGATGACGGGAACGTCGAGGGCCTGAGCGAGGGCAGCAATTTCGTCCCAGCGAGCTTGCCCCCCGTACATGTCCGTGCGGGTCCGGGCGTGGAGCGTCACCATGCGCGATCCCGCGTCTCGACAGCGTAGTGCGATGCCGACCGGATCACGGGAAGGCTCATCGTATCCGCTCCGAATCTTGGTCGTAACGGGCAAATGTGTATTGCGCACCACGGATCGGATGATGCGTTCGACGAGATCCAAATCACGAAGGCAGCCCGATCCACCATTGCGCTTCACGATTTTCTTGACCGGACATCCGAAGTTGATATCGATGAAGTCTGGACCAAAGAGATCCGTTACCAAGGCAGAAGCTTCGCCCATGGTCTTGGGGTCGGACCCGAAGATCTGGATTCCGATGGGCCGTTCGTCCTCGCTGAACCGGAGGTGTTCACGGGTCTGCCGATTCCCTTGCATGATCCCATCGGCGCTCACGAACTCTGTCGATACCACGTCAGCACCAAACCGTCGGCAAAGCCGGCGGAATGGAGCTTCGCTCACACCCGCCTGCGGCGCGAGGAAGAGTGGCGTTCGTCCGCTGGTGAACAACTCGAAGACATCAATCGACATGCTGAGAAAGGTAGGGTCTAGCAGAACACTGGTGAAGGGGAAGAAGGCCGCTGGCCACCTTTCATCCCTTTGACAGTCCTACGAACACCGAAGATATTGGACGGTCGTTCTCACCCCACCTGAGCCCACGAAAGTTCGCCCCTTCCGAGGTACCCACATGAAACTAAGGGAGCTGTTCACGGCCGATGCCGTGAACCTCAACCTCACGTCGGAGTCGAAAGACGAGACGATCGACCAACTGGTCTCTCTCCTCCAGCTCGACGAAAATTCAGAGGCCACCCTCTACAAGACGCTCAAACGCCGAGAGAACCTCGGATCGACGGGAATCGGCCGGGGCATAGCAATTCCCCATTGCCGGTCACTTGTAGTGAGTCGTCTCCACCTCGCCTATGGAAGAAGGCCTGGAGGAGTCGAATTCAAGGCCATCGACGACGATCCGGTATACAATTTCTTCCTCATCGTGGCACCCCCGCTCGAGGTATCCAATCAGTACCTTCCAGTCCTCGGCAAGATCGCCCAGTTTGCAAAGGACGATGACGTACCGGGCCTATTGGCAGATCTCGAGGAGCCCGAAGACTTTCTGAAGTTGTTGGAGGAAAGAGCCAGCTAAAAGGAGCCCCACCTAGAAGGGCGCGGCTACCCCGCCACGTACATCCGGGCCACGGTCTGGTCGCTGTCCACAACCAACACTATCCAGTAGGTCCCGGCCGCCAACACCCTGCCGAACAGATCGAGTCCATCCCAGTACACCTCGTACTGGCCTGAGCTAACGTATTCGAGACCGACGAGGGGAGCTGGTCCGCTGAGATGATCGCAGGCAGTCGGGCTGGCTACGTGCTGCAGGAGGACGTTGAGGATGCGTACTGAAACAACAACCGTTCGTCCGTCAGAGAACAGGTCTTCGTAGAGTTCGAAGGGAATCCTGGTCTCAGGGTCGACCGGACTGGTGTAGTGCTGCCCAAGCGTAAACCCGCTTTCTGGTCCCTCGGCGGCTGCCGGATCACTCGGCGTCTGGGCCGAAACTCCCGGCGCAAGTGCTAAGAGCACAGAAAACACGAAGACGCTCCGTCATGCGTCCCATTCTATACCCACCTATCGCAGTAGCTGTTGGACTATTCGCCCTCCACGGTGACTTCCATTTGCTCCCGACACGGTACTGCCCACACTGCCATTTGTATGGCTTGTCTCGCCCTAGTTTGGTTTCATCCCGGCCACATCTCTCCCGTCAGGGCCCCGTATTGTGAGGCCCATCTGGTCGAAATGACTCAGAATCGGGATCAGATGCTTGCGCGTCACAGGGACAATTTCACGGAAGTCGGAAGGACCTAGTTGGGTTGCACCGGCCAGCTCCGTGGCCACACGCTCAGCGGTGGCGGAAAATTCCTCAGCGTCCAGGAATAGCTCGTTCTCCAACGCCACCAGATGACCTCGACGCTCCAGCAGCTTCAAGAGTGGCCAAAGGTCGTCGCGACCCCGGAATGTCTCCGGCAACTCCGAGACCAGTGGCGCCGCCAGCCCGGCGCCCCGGTAGAGGCCCAGCAGCTCGTCCATGACTTGACGTTGCCGTTCGGTAACGACGGATTCATATCCCGGTCGGGACACCGCGCTGTCCCGGATCTCGAGAGATCCGGAAGCGACCGCCTCGCTCAAGAGCAGGTCGGCCAGTCGCCCTTCATCGTGGGTCGGTACGGTCTGGCGCAACAACTCCACCGTGATACCCGCACGAAGCGGTTCGTCTCGATGGAACGCGTCGACGGCCTCCTCCATGAGCGTGAGGGCCGCTGCGACGATCGACCCGTCGAATACACGACCCCCGGCCTCACGCGCCCCTTCCTCGACAAGGGCTGTCTTAGCCGATCGGCCGTCCTGTGGGGAAAGGCCCGCACGTACCGGCACTTGGTCGGTGGCAATGCCTGTCCATGAAGCCAACCGAAGGGCGGCACCGAGAGCCGATTTGGCGTCCCCGTGAATGATGGTATTCAACTCCGACGCCTCCTGGGTACGTAGCTTTTTGCGCTTGGTCGGAAGAGCCTCTGCCACAACTCCACCCCCGATCGTGGTCACGGGGGAGTACGACCTGATCACAAAGCGATCCCCCGTTCGTGCCAAAAGAGGACGCTCGAGCCGAAGCTGGACCCATCCCATATCTCCCGGTCCAATTTCGCTCCCCTCCAGCGTGACTACGCGGGCCATGACCTCCGAAGTGCCGACGTGTACCCTGACGCGCTGACCATGTTTGACCATCCAACCCGTCCCTTGAACTACCCGCAGCTGTGCCGTGAGCATTCCGGTCGCCCCCCAAGAGCCCTTGGGCACGAGGACCTGACCCCGCTCGGCACTGTCGAGGTCGATTCCCCCACCGGTGATCGCCACCGCCGTACGCTCCCCCGCTCCCGCATGTTTGACCTGAACGCCGTGGACCTGGAGGCCCCGCACTCGGCCCCGGGCACCCGACGGCTGCAGAACCACCGCATCACCTATGGATAGGCGCCCACTCCAGAGCGTCCCGGTGACAACCGTACCCGTCCCTTTTACGGTGAAGGCGCGATCGATCGGCAGCCTGGTAACGTCCTCGCTCGAACGCGCCGCGGCTCCCTTGGCCACTTCTACCAAGCGGTCCTTGAGCTCCTCGATCCCGGCACCGGTGGCCGTCGACGTGGCCACAATGGGCGCAGTACTGTAGGGTGACTCGCGAAGGGCCTCTCGCACCTCTTCTTCGACCAGCGGGAGCCACTCCTCTTCCACGAGGTCGGACTTGGTCAGCGCCACGACCATCTGTTCGACGCCGAGCAGTTGAACGATGTCCAGGTGCTCTCGCGTCTGCGGCATCATTCCTTCGTCGGCCGCCACCACCATCAGGACCAGGTCCATGCCGGTAGCGCCGGCGAGCATGTTGCGGATAAAGCCCTCGTGGCCCGGCACGTCCACCACGCCCAACCGAAGGCCCTCCCTCGGAGCGAAGTCCGCAAATCCGAGCTCGATCGTGATGCCGCGAGCTTTTTCCTCCAGCAGGCGATCCGTATCCACCCCGGTCAACACCTTCACGAGCGCGGTTTTCCCGTGATCGATATGACCAGCGGTCCCGAGAATCAGTCGCTTCTCGGTCATTCGTCGACACCAACTACGGAGCCGAAAATCTCGAACGTCTTGAGAGGTTTCGAGCCTGAAATGTGAAAGATCACGAAGTCATGGAGCAGCCGCAGATGCGCTCTAGGCTTCCCGAGCGTTTCGGGTACAACCCCCTGCAACAACGCCGCTAGCTGTTGGCGGGCACCAGGGCCCACACGGGGGCCCGCATGATCGGAGGCACAGTCGGAGCAGCGCACGCCACCTCCGGAGAAATCGAAGCGCAGCACCTCCGTGGCGCCGAGTGTTCTGCCGCAGTCGACACACCCTTCGATCTGCGGTTCGTAACCGAGTGTGGTCACAAGCATCCATCCCTCGGCGAGCACGGCCCCGACGACCTCCTTCCTCGGCTCCGCGTCGATCCGCCGAAGAGCATTGGTGAGGCGCTCGAATACCTGAGGGGTCGGGTCGGGCCCGGCGTGTAGAAGTACGATTTCCGCGAGTACGGAGGCGCCGGTGAACCGAAGGACGTCTCTCCCCAGAGACCCACCCGCTTCTTCGACCGCGAACTCCTTGAAGGTCTGGAGGTCGCGGGTCGGCCGTACGTATGCGGTGAGTTCGCCTCGGGAGAACGTGTCTATGGTACCCTGCCCGCGTGCACCACCTTTGCGGACACCCTTCGCCATGACGCTGACGAGTCCAAGGTCCTTGGTATAGAGTCGGAGGACTCGACTCGTCTCACTGTAATTGAAGGACCTCAGGAGAACCGCCGGGGTGCTCACGATTGACATCTTGGTCCATACTCCGGTTCTCTTAGTCGTCCCGAAGCAGGGCCAAAAGTGCTGCACGCCGTTCCAGGATCCCCGATCGCCCCTCGGGCGCCGACGCCTCGGCAAGCAAATTGTCGATTCGGGCCACTTCCAGGATCAACGCCTCACGGCCCAGACCCTGCCCCAGCTCAGCGGCCACTCGTCTACGCGGACGTGCGTAAGCGAAGAAGCCCCCCACCAACAACATCGCCGTGACCAGCAACGCGAGCCACTCGAGCGGAAGCGTGCCTTGCTCCTCAGTCTGGACCAGGGTGAGATCCACATCGACCATTTCACTCCCCACGTAACGGCGATAGGGGGTCCCCGGCCCGAGAGCCACCACGTCCAAGAACTCCAAGCCGCTCACAAGAACAGGTGGAGCGGGTTCCCTGATCATGAGTTCGAAGCTTGCGGTTCTCCCTGGAGCAGGAATCGTCGATGCAAGGCTCTCTAGGCGGTACCGAATCATGAGTAGCCGCCCTCCCGGAGGAAGGGGCGCGTTGACACGGACTCGGCCACTTTCGAACGTGACCGTATTCGGTGGCAGATCACCTTCCCCTAGTTCAGGCTGGGTGGCGCCTGGAGGGAGCGGGTAACTCCAAACGATACCGCTTTCCTGGGCCACCAGGGTTCTGTCGCCGAGGTTGTCGATTATGAAGGCGTCGGTCGCAACCCACTCCTCTCCAGTGAACTCAAGGAACAGATTTCGTACTTCCAGAGGAAGCGATACACCCTCCAGTGGCACCTCCTGCGCCTGGAATACCTGCACCACATACAGGCTGTCCAACTGTTCCAGCGTCGTGATCGCCCGCCCGAAGTACAAAACCCCATCGTATTCGACCGAGGCGAAGTAGACGTCACTCTCGCTGTCGGCAACTGGCACGGACGGGAGCAGAAATTCGAATGCGCCCCCCGGCCCGACCGTTACCTCACCCACCTCTCCCGTTCCGCCTGGACCCACTCGGTGGAGGATGACGCTCGCAGTGTCAACGGGCGAGTCCCCTTCGAGGACGATCCCTTCGAGAACGAGGGAGTCCTGGACGGCGGACGCGTTACCCACGGCGACACACATGAGCACCGCTGCGAAAGTGACAGAACTACGGAGTGAAGCGGCCAAAGTCCTCGGGGGCAAGCTTGCGCAGGTACTCCTGGAGTTCCTCAGCAGCCATCTCCGTGTCGGACTCCTGTTCGAGCACCAGCGGCTCGCCGATCGATTGCTCTCCTGGCGCTTCAGGGAATCCCCGCTCCAGCAGCGATTCATCGGCGAAGATGCTGGCTTGGAGGCGCAGCGCAAGCGCAATCGAGTCCGAAGGACGGGCGTCGACCGAGATCATGTCTCCGTTTTGTCGAATGATCATTTCGGCGAAGTAGACGGTGGCTTCGACCCGGTTGATGATCACCTTCTGGAGGGCACCCCCGAGACCACCTACCACCGACGCGAGCAGGTCATGGGTGAGCGGCCGCGGATACTTCTTCCTCGCGAGTTCACAAGCGATCGCGTGAGCCTCCATGTGTCCGATCCATATCGCGAGCACGCGCTCACCTTCATCTTCCTGGAGGACGAGCACCGGAGTATCGGACGCACGGTCCAACCTGAGACTCTGCACGGAAACCTGAACCAGCAACGACTCCGCCCTCTTCAATTTCACAGTCCATCGCTTCGATATTACCAATACTCCGGAGTCCGACGGGAGTTCTATGGCGGGTCCCCCACAGAGTGCTACCGCAGGCAAGACCTTGGGGCAGAGCCCTAGAGTTTCAACTCCGTTCGGATATCGTCGACACGATCGGACCTCTCCCACGGAAACAGTTCGACGGTGCGTCCCTCAGCGATACACCGGGATTCCGGGGTACGGCCGAAGTGCCCGTAGGCTGCAGTCGGAAGAAAGATCGGCGTCCGCAGGTCGAGTTGGTCGATGATCGACTGAGGCTGAAAATCGAACACGTTTTCCAGGGCACTGGCCAACTGCTCATCGGGCAGTTTTCCGGTCCCAAACGTGTCGACAAGGATCGACACCGGCTGGGCAACGCCGATCGCGTAGGCGAGCTGAATCTCACAGCGAGAGGCCGCCCCGGTGTCCACGAGATTGCGCGCTGCCCACCGGGCGGCGTAAGCCGCTGACCGGTCGACCTTGGTCGAATCCTTTCCGCTGAATGCGCCGCCTCCGTGCCGGCCCATGCCGCCGTACGTGTCGACGATGATCTTCCGACCAGTCAATCCGGCATCCCCGTGCGGGCCACCGATAACAAAACGCCCCGTCGGATTAATGTGAAACGTGCAGGCATCGGGATCGAGCAAATCCGAGGGGATGACGGGAACGATCACCTCGCGAATGATATCCTCTCGAATGGTATCGATGTCCACGTCAGGCGCGTGTTGCGTGCTGACCACGACCGTCTCGATCGAACGAGGCCGGCCGTTCTCGTACGCGACGCTCACTTGTGATTTCCCGTCCGGCCGGACCCATGGTAGGGTGCCGTTCCTCCTCACCTCGGCCAACTGCCGAACGAGGGCATGGGCGTAAAAAATGGGGGCGGGCATGAGCTCCGCCGTTTCGTCAGTAGCGTAGCCGAACATCATTCCCTGGTCGCCCGCCCCACCCGTATCCACACCCATGGCGATGTGCGGGGACTGCTTGTCGAGCATCGTGAGCACCTCACAGGCGGCTCCATCGATTCCATACTCGGCATCGTCGTAGCCGATATCGAGGAGCGTCTTTCGCACTAGGGCCGTCACATCAACTTCGCTGGCGGACGTGATCTCCCCCGCCACAATGGCTATTCCCGTGGTCACAAGCGTCTCACACGCCACCCGGGAATCTGGATCGTCCATCAGCATCGCGTCCAAAACGGCGTCGGAAATCTGATCGGCGACCTTATCCGGATGGCCTTCCGTGACGGATTCGGACGTAAAGAGAGTAGGGCTCACGGCTGACTCCAAATTTTCATATTAGGACTGTCTTGGGGACCGGGTAACGATCGTTACCCGTTGAAGAAAAACCTATTCCGTCCCTCCGAGAGTGACAACCTCGGGGCGCTCATGAGTTTCCTCAATCCGACCCGGTGATGTCAGTCGGGCGTGGGGAGGTTCCAGCGACCGGAGAACGCCGATAGGTCCACCGTCCCGCCAATCCCCTCCACGAGGCATTCCACGACTTCACGACTCGTCGGCGCGGTGACCGCGGCCTTGGCCGCCCGGCGCGCGTCTTCCATGCGGAAACAACGCACCATTTTCTTCACTTCCGGAAGTGAGGGCCAGGCGACCGACAGCGTTGTGATGTCGAGCCCCAACAACAGAAAAGCTCCCAAGGGATGCGCGGCCATTTCACCGCATACGCTCACTTCTATGCCTGCGCTCTTCGCCACCCGAGACACGGTGTGCAACTGCTGGACGACAGCGGGATGGAACGGATTGAACAGCTCGGCAAGCCTCGCGCTGGTACGATCCACTGCCAGCGTGTATTGGGTGAGGTCGTTCGTGCCGATCGAAAAGAAGTCGCTATGCCGGGCCAGCTCCACCGCCTCCAGAGCCGCCGCCGGTGTTTCCACAAGGATGCCGAGTTTATAGCCGGAATTAAAAGGTATGCCGTCTCGTCGGAGACGCTCCTCTTCCTCCTCGACGAGCTCGCGGACCTGCCTGATCTCTTCGACGTCGTTGACCAGCGGCACCATGATTCGGATGTCGCCATGCGCGGAGGCCCGCAGGATGGCCCGGAGCTGGGTGCGAAACAATTCCGGTTCATCCAGGCAAACACGGATCGCACGCCACCCGAGGAACGGGTTCTCCTCCACCGGCATGTGCAGAAACATCGGGAACTTGTCGCCGCCCAGGTCGAACGTGCGCACCGTGACCACCTGTTTGGGAAACGCCTCGGCGACACTCTTATAGGCCAAGTATTGGTCTTCTTCACCCGGCATTTGATTCCGGCCGACCACCAGAAACTCCGTACGAAACAGCCCGACGCCCTGCGCGCCATGGAGCCGCGCCCTCTCTGCTTCCCCCGGCAGATCCAGATTCGCGCGGAGTTCCACGGGCTGCTCGTCGGCGGTGATCGAAGGGAGCTGGGCGATGCTCTCCAGCTCATCTTCCCAGGCGAGAAGCTGGGTTTCCCGTTCTCGGAAAACGCTGCGATCGTGATCGTCAGGATCCAAGACCACACGACCGATCCGACCGTCCACGATGGCTTCCTGCCCCGCCCGGGCTTCCTCTGATACGACACCCATGCCGCAAACGGTTGGTATCCCGAGGGAGCGAGCGAGCATCACCCAGTGCGCCGTTCGTGTTCCATGATCGGCCGCGATGCCGAGCACTAACTTAGGATCGAACTGGACGGTCAGGCTGGGCGTCAGGTTGCGAGTGACAACGATGACGTTCTCTCCCAGGCTGGAAACGTCGGTCGGGTCCGGGAGGTCCAGAAGCTTATGCAGCAGTCTGACTTGCAGATCCTGCAGGTCATTGAGCCGATCGAGCACCATTGGATGGGCGGTTCGGCTCCACTTCGCCTGGATTTCGAGTAGGCGCCAATCCAACGCGCGTGCGGCGGAGAGACGATTCTCACGTATGTAACGAGCGGCGGCCTCGGTCAGGCCTGGGTCCTCCAACATAAGAAGCTGCGGCTCGAAGATTCTCGCCTCCACCGCTCCCAAGCGCTCCTCGGTCGAGTCCTCGATGACGAGGATCCGGGTCTTCGCCCACTCGAAGACCTCCAGGAGATGCTCTACCTCTCCCTCCACCTCATCGGCGTCGATCGACCGCCGTGGCACCTCTGGCACGCCCCAATTCAGGATGTGGACCCGGCCCGCACCGATTCCCTCGGAAGCGCCAATACCATCAAGAACCTTAGACACCGTGCATCTCCTCAAAACCTCCTGCGATCAAGTCCCCCAGGGCCGTAAGTGCGTCGTCCGCATCGTCACCCTTCGCGCGGATCATCAACTGTGACCCTTTTTCCGCAGCCAACATCAGCACACCCATAATACTCTTGGCGTTCACCTCCACACCGTCTTTCTCCAGCCATAAGTCACAACGAAACGACGCGGCCAACCGTACAAATTCCGCCGCCGGCCGGGCATGAAATCCCAGCGGATTGACGATTTCGACCTGGCGTTCGATCCGTTCGTTGGTCATGCGTTCCCAAGCGCCGTGAGCAGCGTAATGACGAGGACGACGACGAGCGTGGTCCCCCGCAACACCCGGTGTCCAAACTTGAGCCCCACTCCGAAAGCCGCAATTCCCGAGAACGACCAGAGCGCACCGGGGTCCTCGGCCGCTAGGCGACTGGCCAGGAATGCACCGACCAAAATCCCGAGAAGCAGCGTACCTCCCGAAAACACGCGTCCGCCCAACCGCGAAAGTTCGGCGCTCCGAAGCTGAACACCCACATCCTCACCGTATCGAAGACCCCGGCTGTATCCCCACCAGCGTAACGCCAGGTGCCCCAAATTGTATAAGAAGAGGAACACACCGACTGGAATCCAGGGCGGGGCTCCAGCCCAAACCAGTACCAGAGCGAGCAACAGCGTGGCGGGACGCCACGCGCCCCAGATCAGGAGATCCCCGAGCCCGCCGAGCGACCCCTGGATGGCGCGCTTGAACCTCTCGATCTTCTCGGCGTTCATACCGCTACCCTCCATCCGCGCTACGGCGCCGAGCGCGAGCCCGGCCAGATAGGGGTGGGAGTTGAACGGCCCCATGTGGCTTCGGACAGCATCATCCAATTCCTGCCCCGAAAGCCCTCGTTTCCGGAGCAACGGAATCATGCAGTAGGAGAAACCCGAGCCCAACATAGAACGATAGTTCCAGGATCCCTGAATGATGAATTGTCTGAGAAAGCTCGACATCCAACCCCGTGGTCTCTCGGTTTCCATGTTCGTCACAGGTACGCTCCAACGATTCCGGCCACGAGACCGACCAGAAAGACGGCGCGGCGACTCTGCCACCCCCCAAACCCCTTGAGTAACGCACCGAGATGGACCGCAGCACCTACCAGAACGAGCGCTACCGTGGTTTCATGGGGTAACGGCCATCGCGATACGAGTACCCCGGACAACCAACTCCCCACAACCACTGCCGCCGCCGTTACCACCGCTCCACGCACGAAATCTAGGAGCACCGAAAAGAGATGCGCTGATGTGACCTTCGGTGCGGTCATGGACCCTGCTTCGATCCAGCCGAAAAGATTGCCAACCAGACGCCGCTGAAGATCCACGCTCATTCCACCGAGTTCGGAGGTTACCAGACCAGCCACCAGGCCCAATGCCAGTCCAGCCAACCCACCAGCCGACACGGCAACCGCCACGGCAACCACCGAAGCAGACCCCGTTTCCGGAACGCGGGAGCCGCCGGCCGGGACCCCCGCGATATAGAAGAGTTCGAGAATCCATCCGATTTCCAGACCCAGCCCGGGATCTCCGAGCCACCAGCCGGCCAGCGTGCCAGCGACGAGCGGGCGCGAAATCATGAATTGCCCGACCGACGTCGCGTCGAGGGCCAGGAGGCCACCAAGAATGGCCAGCGACACAGTCATGCGTTTCCTAACCCAGGAGTGCTTCTAAGGCGACCGCGCGACTCCCCGGAAGGTCCCGGGCAGAAATCTCGACACCCTCGTCCGCAAGGGCCCGAAGGCCCTCCTCCTCCGCCGGACCCAGGTACACATAGGGAACACGCTCGGTGCGACCGGCCTCGTGATGTAGGCCCCCGAGGTTGACCTCACACCCACGTAGACCATCACCTTCGGCCAGTCCGTTCATCGCGGCGACCGTCCGGGTGAGCACCACCGTCCGCGGCGAAGCAGCGTCCAGTTCGCTGAGGCGTGCCCTGGCATCAGCGACTGTCCGGAACTCCGCGGTGGCCACCTCGGGAAGGCCCAGCCGGTATAGATCCTGCTCCCATTCGCTCGCGGCCAACTCATCGTCCACAACGACGTAGTGCTCCACCTCGAGTTCCGGCCCCCAGCCCATCACCACTTGTCCATGGATGAGCCGTTCGTCGATTCGATATAGGACGACGGA
>UINC01001449.1_pt4 | contig 26154 bp, 21 predicted proteins | sample 5385821 | NCBI WGS metagenome assembly UINC01 (sample SAMEA4666929, study PRJEB26691) | marine metagenome | isolation source: Pacific Ocean | place: Pacific Ocean | collected 2011-10-13 | reverse complement strand
GACGTACCGGAACGCGTAAACGCCGCTCACATCGCTGACGGCGACGTGAGTCGGGATCACTAGATCGTCGGATCCTTCCACCTCCGGAGCGCCTTCAACGCGAGCCGTTATACGCGCGCCTTGCACGGGCTCCCCAGTGATTCGATCGATGATGGAGCCCGCCAGCACCGTGGGCGTCATCTCGGCACCGGTCGAGAAAATGAACTCGAACGCGCCGACCATCGCATTCCTAAAGAGGTCCTGCACGACGGGCTGCACGGTCACGCGGTAGACCTCGTTGGGCTGGAAGCCTCCCTCCATCCTCACACGTAGCGCTCGGTTGGAATGGCGAACTCTGACCTCCCCGGATTCCGGAGAAATGGTTACCGCCCCGTCCAGCGTACCTTCGACAGCACGCTCGCTTATGCGCTCGTCGAAGGTGATTCGGATCTCGTCGTCGAAGCTCGTAAGTACAGCGAAGGTATCTGGAAAGGTTTCCACCACTTGTGGACCGGTGAGATCCCGCGGGCCGCCGGGGGGGCCCCTTTGATTGGCGCAGGCACAAATCGACAACAGTCCGATCATCCCCCATACGCTCCGGGTACGTGTCGAACGAAACTGGGTCATGACCCTGCGTCCCGCCTCCAGCTGGACAGCTTCAATGACTTTCTAGTCCGCAGCGAGGGATGAAAGCCGGCCTCGCAACTTGTTCAATTGCTCCTCGAAGCTGCTGAGTTTCTCGCGTTCCCGGTCCACGATATCCGGAGGGGCGCCTTTCAGGAATCCGTCATTCGACAACTTGCCACGAGTACCGCCGACCTGGGCGTCCAGCCGATCGACTTCTTCCTGTAGCCGTTCGCGTTCCCGTGCGATATCGATCACGCCCTCTAACGGAATGAACACCTCCACACCGTTCTTGAGGACCGCGTGGGCGCCGACCGCATCAGAACCATCGGTGTTGTCTCCATCCCCGTCCTCATGGAACTCACAAGCTTCGACCTTGGCCAAACGTTGAAGCGTATTACCCTGCTCCTCGACCACTGACTTGAACGGACCTTCGATACCACTCAGCCGCAGTGTGACCCCGCTCCCTTCGGGTACGGAGTACTCCTTTCGGAGGCTGCGTACCTGTGTCACCAGTTCTTGAAGCTCACCCAGGCGCTGCTCGGATTCCTCGTCGACCAGGTCAGCGTCCAGCTCCGGCCAGGGCGCCACGATCAAGGCCTCCGGCCGGTCCGCCCCGGCAGGCCAAGGCAGCCGCTCCCACAGGGCCGACGTGACGAAGGGAGTGAGCGGATGTAGCAATCGCAAGATTCCATCGAGCACGGCTACTAACGTGGCCCGGGCCGCCTGAAGGCTGTCGTCCCCGGATTTGCCCAGCATACGCGGTTTGATCAGCTCCAAATACCAGTCGGCGAAATCCCCCCACACGAAGTGGTAGAGCCGATCCGATACGTCGTGGGTGCGGAAACGCTCCAGCCCCTCGGTCACGCTCTCTGTCGTCCGTTGCAGGCGTGACAGAATCCAACGGTCCTCGAGTTCCAGTGCTCCACTCACATCCGCCACAGTGGGAACCGGATCGTCGCCCAGCGTCATCAAAGCGAACCGGCCGGCGTTCCAAAGCTTGTTGGCGAAGTTGCGTCCCGACGAGAAAGACCCTTCCAGGTCTTCTTGATCGAGTTGGATGTCCGTCCCGACCGCCGCCGCCGAAAGAACCGTAAAACGGAGTGCATCCGCACCGAAAAGGTCGACGACTTCGAGCGGATCGATCCCGTTTCCGCGGGACTTCGACATCCTGCGTCCCAGCCGGTCCCGAACCGTCCCGTGCAGAAGGACCTGCGTGAATGGCGCCTCTCCCATGAACTCGTATCCGGCCATGATCATACGAGCCACCCAGAAGAACAGGATATCGGGTGAAGTGACCAGGTCGTTCGTCGGATAGAAGGCACGGAGGTCATCGGTTTCTTCCGGCCACCCGAACACTGAAAAGGGCCATAACCAAGAAGAGAACCACGTGTCGAGTACGTCGTGGTCCTGCTCGAGCTCGGTGCTGCCACACGACGTGCACCGGTCGGGATCGTCTCGTGCCACGATCGTGGCCTCACATGACACACAATACCACACCGGAATTCGGTGGCCCCACCAAAGCTGCCGAGAAATACACCAGTCCCGGATGTTCTCCATCCAGTTCTCGTAGACTTTCTTGTGGTGCGGCGGCGTGAAAGAGATCGTCCCGTTCCTCGAGGCCTCGAGGGCCGGCTCGGCGAGGGGTTTCATGCGCACGAACCACTGCAAGCTCAACCGCGGCTCCACCAGCGTGTGGCACCGGTAACAATGGGGCACCGAGTGTACGTGGATCTCCTCACCGCCATAGAGACCGAGAGCTTCGAACTCGGCTATGACCTTCTTGCGCGCCTCGATCCGATCGAGCCCGCGGAACGACTCGGGGGCGTTCTCACCCATCGTCGCCTCGTCCGTCATCACGTCGAGTATCGGTAGGTCGCTTCTCTGAGCCATCTCGAAGTCGTTCGGATCGTGCGCGGGTGTGACCTTCACCAACCCCGTGCCGAACCCTGGATCCACCAACTCATCCGCGATGATCGGGATGGTCCGGCCGGTCAGCGGCAGTTCGATCTCCGCCCCGACCAGACCGGCGTAACGCTCATCCTTGGGATTCACCGCCACACCGGTATCCCCGAGCATGGTCTCCGGCCGAGTCGTCGAAACGGTGAGATACCACGTCCCGTCCGGAAGTCTGCCGATGGCCTCCACGTCGGACTCCGGTGCTGCCGCCTGGGCGACCGCGGCGGCTTGCGCAGCCTTGTCCCCCTCCGTCGAAGTAAACGGATACCGCAGGTGATAGAGCCTGCCCTCGACCTCTTCACCTTCGGCCTCTTCGTTGGACAACGCCGTCAGACAACGGGGGCACCAGTTGATGATGTACTCCCCCCGATAGATCAGATCCTTCTCGTAAAGGCGCACGAACACCTCGCGGACAGCCCGGCTGAGCCCTTCGTCCAACGTAAAGCGTGTACGGTCCCAATCGCAGCTCGACCCGATGACCTCGAGCTGCTCCAGGATCCGGCTTCCCGTCCCGTTTACGTGCCCCCAAACCCGCTCGACGAAGGCTTCCCGGCCAAGATCGTGCCGCGAGGTCCCGTCCTCCGCCAACTTTCTCTCGACGATGTTCTGCGTCGCGATCCCGGCGTGGTCGGTCCCTGGGACCCAGAGCGAGACGCGGCCCTGCATTCGCCGCCATCGGACCATCACGTCCTGGATCGTATTGTTGAGCCCGTGACCCATGTGAAGGATGTCGGTCACGTTAGGCGGCGGGATCACGACGACGTACGGATCCGGGCCACCAGACAACGCGGATTCGGGCTCGACGTGGAAGTACCCAGCCTCAGTCCAGGAACGGTAGAGGGGACCCTCGATGGTCTTTGGATTTAAGCGTGGTGGCAGCGTGTCGGCCACGGCCGTTCCTGTCGTTTTTCGGGGAAAGGCGGTTGGGAACCTAGCTTATCCATCTCGGGAGTCTGAGCCAAGAGAATCCTATCCTCCCGAACCCCCAGTCGAGTCGGCTGCTGCGTCGTTCCCGTTGCGATTGCGATCTTGCCGCCGCCGAATGGCTTCGGCGCGTTCGCTCCAGCTCGACCTCACGGCCTGGGTGTTCGCACCGTTGAGGATGTCCATCTCCTCCCATGCGCGCCGGGCCCACTGATCGCGCTCCCAAGCGTTCCCGCCGAAGTAGAACGGCAGCGGAAGTGTGAGGCCGCCCAAGTGGATCTGTCCGGGTGTGAAGCCCCATCTCCGCCCCTGGCTATCGGTGGTGGTCCAATCCGTGAGCGCCATCTCCGCCTCGAGGGCTAGGGCCACCGAGTCACTCCATATCTCGAGACGCCCTGCCAACGCGAGCTCCATCCGCTCGGCGTCCGTGAGCTCGAAGGCTTCGGGCACGGCCTCACGCCAAAGTCGCGTGTCAGAACTCGTCACCTTCAAGACTTCGGCGGCACGGCGGTTGCTCGGGGGCTCACCCAATTCGACAGGGATCTCAACGGGCGCGGGGCCGACATCGGCAACCTCCACGACGATTTCCTCGGTTTCGGGAAGTTCCTCTGGGGTCTCGACGATCAACTCTGGGATTTGGATCTCCACCACCCGCACAATTCGCATGTCACTCGAAGGCTGAGAAGGCGAATCGACCCCCACGACCGTCACTCGCGGAATCCACTGGGTCATGACCGCGGAATAGAGCACGACGAGGAGGATGTGGAGAACAGCCGATATACCGATCCCAAGCGTGAGGGCGCGCCTGTGCGCCGCAACCTGTTGCTTGGGCGCACCCCCCCCCTGGGAGCGGTCGGTTCGTATCGGCTCTGTCATTGCGTGTTCTAACCCCCCCCCTGTTGGGCGGTTCCTGGGCGCGGGCCTATCCTACCCTGGCGCGAGCCTCCCCAACCGTGCAACAGCTGCTCTCATACGCTCCTCGTCCACAGTGAGGGCGATCCTGAAGAAGCCCTCTCCGCCAGCGCCAAGCGCGACACCTGGAAGCACAACGACTCCTGCTGCCTCCAGCGCTCGTTCGGCAAAAGCAAGCGATGACCCGCCACCCGGAACCGGGACCCAAAGATACATCGTGGCTTTCGGTTCGGTAACCGTGAATCCGGCCTGCCTCAGGCCCTCGACCGCGATGTCACGACGGACCTGAAAACGGGCCACATTACCCGGCACCCAATGTTCGTAGGCCGCAAGCGCCGAGGCGCCGGCAGCCTGAACCGCCTTGAAGACCCCGATGTCCATGACGGTCTTTACCAGCGTAAGACTCTCGATCAAATCAGCGTTTCCGGCGACCCACCCCAGACGCCACCCGGTCATATTATACGTCTTGGAGAACGAGTGAAACTCGAGCGCTATTCCGTCGGCTCCCTCGACCTCCAAAATGCTCGGCGGACGGTACCCGTCAAAGGCGATCTCGCTGTAAGCGTGATCGTGGACGAGCACCGCATCGTACCGACGGCAAAAGTCCACCACATGCCCGAGGTACTCGGGCGGGGCCGTCGCTGCAGTGGGATTGTTCGGATAGTTGAGGTACATCAACCCAAGGCGGGACCGCACATCGTCCGGGATTTCGTCGAGCGGTACCAGGTAGTCGTTCTCCGTGCGCAACGGCACTAGGTGCGGCTCTCCCCCGGCCAGGATGACGCCGCCCTGGTAGGCCTGATATCCCGGATCGGGAATCACTGCGGCATCGCCCGGATCAAGAAACGCGAGTGGTAACTTGGCGATCCCCTCTTTGGAGCCCATGAGAGGCAAGATTTCCGTGTACGGGTCGAGCCTCAAGCCGAAGCGTTTGCCCATCCAGCTTGCGATGGCTTCGCGGAGGTCGGGTAGACCCGACTGAAAAGGGTACCGCGACATGCTCCGCTGCGAGCCGGCCTCAGCCAGCCTACGGACGGCCTCTGGTGGTGGATCCAGGTCCGCGTCGCCAGCCCCGAGATCGATGACATCGACGCCTGATGCCTCCAGGCGCACCCTGGCTTCTGGAACACCAGCCAACGGATACGCGGGTAGGTTCTGAAGCCTTCGGCTCCGCTCAGGAGCCAACGTCCCCTTCTCCATCGACCGGATTACGGAGGATATCCAGCCCCTCCAACTCGACCTCCACCTCATCCCCGGGGGAGAGTGAACCCACACCCTCGGGTGTACCCGGCGAGACGATGTCACCCGGCTCCAGCGTCATGATGCGGGTGATGTACGAGATGAGAGTCGGTATCGAAAAAACCATCTCTGATGCCTTGGCCCGCTGCCGTTCTTCACCGTTCACGCGAGTGACGAGCGTGACATCCGTAAAATCGTCATGGGAGACGGTAGACGCCGAACCGATGGGACAAAACGTGTCGAATCCCTTGGCCCTCGACCACTGGTCGTCCTGGGCCTGTAGATCGCGGGCTGTAACGTCGTTCAGCGGAAGAACGCCCTCGATCACACTCCAGGCCTCGGCTTCCGACACGTGTCGAGCCCTCGTGCCGATCCGTACAGCGATCTCCCCTTCGTAGTCGACCCTGCCCACACCTGTCGGCATTACGATGGTCTCCCCCGAGGCGATGATACTCGACGGGGGTTTCAGGAAGATCAACGGCTCGGAGGGTACGGTGCTTCCAAGCTCGGCGGCGTGTGCATAGAAGTTCTTGCCCACACACACGATCTTGGTGGGAGGACGAGTCATGCCCTTGCCGTCAGTCGTCGATCGGCTGGGTGTGCAGCCATGTGCCGATCACCGTGCCCACCCCCCCTATGGTGAGGAACGTGGCGATCACAGTCCACCAGAAGCCGATATCAGTGTAACCTGCGGACCAACCGGCCGCGGAATCATCCCATGCGAAGCCGGCCAGGACAAGAATCCCGACCCCCGCCATCATGCCCAAAACACGACTACGACTCATACGTCATCCGTCGTAAGAATACCAGGACCCGGGCATCACCCGGGTAAGACCCGTCCGACCGGCCGGAATCTATTGTGGCACCACAAGACCACAAGGTGTAAGAAGGCTGTTGTAGGCGGTACACACCCCTCAGTCGTAGAATTCCTTCAGGAGCCGCGTCAGCTCGGTCCATGGCCCCTTCCTCAATGGAGCGGGGGGCAATGATTCGCGGAGGTAGGCGCCGTACCTCTTGCGGACAATGCGATCGTCGAGGATCAGGATGGCGCCCTGATCCTCCCGGGATCGAACGAGCCGACCGAAGCCCTGCTTGAGTTTCAACGCGGCGAGGGGCAGCACGAATTCTTCGAACGAGCTCCCGCCCCGACGTTCGATCGCTTCGATCCTGGCTGCGGTTATCGGCTCGGTCGGGACCTTGAACGGCAATCGTTGGATGATGAGTCCCCTCAGCGGACGCCCCGGCACGTCGACGCCCTCCCAGAACGATGCCGTGCCCAGCAGAAGTCCCGAGCCCGATTCCACGAAGCGCTCCAGCAAACGGGCCCGTGTGTCCTCGCCCTGGACGAAGAGGGGCCATGGAAGCGCTGTATCCGCGCGCAACAATTCGGCCACCCGACGGAGCGCACGATGGGACGTGAACAGCACGAACGTCCCACCACCCGAGATGCTACAGGTGTCCCTGACCACTTCGGCGGTCGCCTCGTCGAACCTACCACTGGGGTCATTCACGTCGGGCAAATCCGTGGGAACGACCAATATGGTCTGTCTATCGAACTCAAAGGGCGAGTTAATGATAGACTCGTTTATCTCCAGGTTTACATCATATTCGATCGAGGTGTCGTCCAAGAGGCCGATTCGGCTCCGGAGGAACGCGAAAGAATCCTTCGTGGCCAAAGTGGCCGAACACAGGACCGCGGTCTCGACCTTCCCGAACAGGTGCTCCCGAAGGAGGTCACCCACTTCGATGGGGGCTGACGCGATCACGAGATTCCGATTCTTTCCCCGTGACTTTCCACGCCACTCCAGCCAGCGCACGTAACGCACCTCCTCCGCGTCCCCGTCGAGAACGGTCTGCAGAGTGTGTGCGGTGTCCACTAAGCGGCCTTCCCCATTCCTGAGATCCAGAAGGCGGCCCTCCAACCCCTCTCCCAGTGTGTCGTGGTCCTCGAGGCGCTCCCGGACGCCACGCAACTCCCTCGAGAGCGTTCGGAAAGCCGACACCAGTCCATCGAGGCGTTCTCGCACGGCAGGGTGCGACGCCGGCTCGGGCATCTCGGCCGTGCCGAGCCTAACCGCGCCCTTGGCGTCGGACGGAAGAATTGGCTCCAACACGTCTAGGAACAGGGTGAGCTCAGCCCTGGCCTCCTCGAGAGCTGGACGCACCCGCGATTCGATCCGTGATCTCAACTCCATCGCGGGCTCTCGCTCGGTCCTGCCAGCCAACGCCTCCTGCACCGCCGTAAGCACACCCCGTCCACGCCGATCCAGGCGGGCCAACATCCGGAACATTCCGCGACGGGTGACCTCCGATCCGAGATGTGACGTAGCGGCGTCCTCGATGTTGTGCGCCTCGTCGAGAATCAGATGTCGATAGGCGGGGAGCACGGCGGAGGCCTTGTAGTTCTGGGTCGCCATCCGTACTGAGAGATCGGTGAAAAGAAGGTGGTGGTTGGTGATCAGCAGCGTGGCCGACGCTGCCCGCCGCCGCGAGCGCTGATAGAAACACGCCTGAAAGTGAGGGCAACGAGCGCGGAGGCAGATGTCGGCGTCGCTCTTCACCTCGTCCCAGACATCCTCGGTGGGAACGAACGTGAGGTCGGCACGGGACCCGTCCTCCGTCTGGCCGATCCAACCGAGAAGTTGATCCAACTCATCTCTTCGATCGTCCGAAAAGAGAAGAGGGGCGGACTCTGCCGCCAATTGGGCCCTCCGAATAGAAATGTAGTTCCCCCTGCCCTTCACGAGTTCCCAGTCGACCTCCTCTCCGAGCAGCCTTCGCACCAGAGGCAGATCCTTTTGATCCAGCTGCTCCTGAAGGTTGATCGTGTTTGTGGAGATCATCGTCCGCTCCGCATTGCGCAGCGCCCACTCCGCAGACGGAATGAGGTAAGCCAACGACTTGCCCGTGCCCGTGCCCGCCTCCACCAACGTGACGCCTCCTCCGTTGTACGTCTCGGCGACCCGACGGAGCATGGTGCGCTGCCCCGGACGGTCTTCATAAGCGGGATGTTCTTGCACCAGGCGGCCCTTCGGGCCGATCAGGGCCTCGAGTCGATCGATCTCCAGCGGCTCAACGACGTGTGGTTTCGGGGGCTCGACGACCACGAATAGCCGATCCGCATCGTTGGTGGTGATCGCAGTCCCGATGCCCTCCTCGTACAAGCGCCCGGCAACCCCCAGATCTGCATCGGACGGCTCCAGGTCACCCGAAGGATGGTTGTGGATCATGACTGATCCCTCTTCAGCGTCACGGGCGGCGGCCAGCACCGCGGCCTTGTTGCCCCGCGCCACGGCCCTCGCCTCCACCAACATTCGGTCAGGGCTGACCCGAGTGAGGAAGCACACCTCCCTACCGCCGGCCTTCCCTATCTCAGCCCGAATGCGCTCTGCGGAGTCGCGCGAAAGACGTAGGTCGGATGTGGACGAGGCCGGAGAGGACGAAGCCGAGTCGGAGGGTTGCACGGGCCTCAGGTTTTGAGCTGCTGCTTCCTGGCCGCCGGGAAGAGGACGTTGTTCAGAATGAGCCGATACCCGGGAGAACTACGGTGCAGATCGAGGTTGGTAGGCGGGTCCCCGATCTGATGCTCCGGATCTTCGGGATCGTGCCCGCCGAAATACGTCCACGTCCCCTCTCCGAGGTTTCCGTGCACGTACTTCACGATGTTCCCATCTTTCGCCAGTACGATCGCACCGGGCTTGAGCCGGTCCATCCGAAAGGAGGTGGTGAGCCCGTAAAAGTCCGGAATAACAGAGACGTGGTTCTGCGTGAGCATGGCGGGCACGGGATCGAACTTGGCCGAAAAGTCGAAGAGGGTGAACACGCCGAGCTCCAGGCGCCAGGGGGTGTTGACCTGGTGTGCATCGATGTCGCTGAAGGCGTTGACGGACGGACTTGTCTGCACGACACCATCCATAAAGCCCATCGTGAGGTCCCATTCCATCTTGCTCGTGGCGTTCGGATCCGGAGGTGACCCATCTGAGTACGAGGCCGCGATGTCCGCGTGCTCGGCACCCAGCGCTAGTTCGAGCGTCTCGGTGGCGGAACACATGGCCAACAAGAAGCCGCCGTCCTCCACGTATTGGCGGAGCCGCCGGGCGACACCCTTCTTGAGGTCGGGCACATTCCCAAACCCTAGCCGTTCCGCCATTTCTTCATTTCGGGACACCTCCTCCTGGAGCCAGGGTGACCCGGCATACGTGAGGAAGAACTTGGAGTACTGCCCCGTGAAGTCCTCATGGTGCAGATGTAGCCACTCGTACTCGTCCAGTCGCCCCTCGATGACATCGTCGTCCCAAATGGTCTCGTACGGAATCTGGGCATACGTGAGCGCCATGGTGACGGCGTCGTCCCAGGGCGTGCTGTTGGGGGGCGTGTAGATCGCAACCTTCGGCGCCTTCTCCAAGATGACCGTTTCCATGTTGGAATCGGCGATCACGGCGCGGATCCCGGCGATATCGGCGCCACTCACCGGCTCGATGGTGATGCCCCGGAGAGAAGCCTGGCGGCGCAGACCCTCCATGTCGGGAAGCAGGAATGAACCGCCACGGTAGTTGAGCAGCCACTCGGCTTCTCCGTACTGTTCAAGAGCCCAATACGTGAGGCCGTACGCCTTGAGATGGTTCTCCTGGATGCGATCCATGGGCACGAGCAGCGACTGGGCGGCTCCGGCCATGGGCCAGGCCACAAATGCCATGACGCACACGATCCGGGCAATCCTCATGAGTCTGGCCCACCCCGTATCCGCTGTAACTCCCGGCGAGCTGTCGGTACGATCGCACCATTGGGCTGATCCAGGATAAGGTCCTCCAAAAGCCGAATCGCCTCGTCGACACCCTCGGGGGTCGCTCCCTTGAAACGTGCGAGCTCGAGCGTGGCCTCGGGTACCTCCGAGGAGTAGGGGTGGTCGCGGATGATTCTCTCCCTGAAAGCGGCGGCCCGTTCCGGTACTCCCCCCTCCGCTGCTATCCGGGCGCCCATCGCGAGCAGCAGCGGCCTCGTGTCCTGCGCCACAGATTCGATGGCGACGTCCAATTCAGACAGGGCCTCCTCGGTGCGCCGTTGATGAGCGAGGACAGCGCTTCGCATGAAAACCGTTAGAGTCTCCCCTTCGAGCCGGTCGAGAACGTCCAATAGCGAAATTACTTCCGTAGCCACTTCCGCGGAGACACCCGAGAGGGCCCCTTGAAAGGTCTCCCGAGCTTGTACGACTTCCCCGGCGGCCAAGTAGAGGTACGCGCGCTCGATAGCGCTCTTGGGGCCTGCAGCACCCTCCAAGAGTGATTGGGCGGCCTCTCGATCCCCTCCAGCATCGAGCCGCGCTGCCAACGTCATCAGAAACTCATCCACTTGGGGGGCATCAGGGAATTCTTCCCTGAACGCTTCCAGCAACCCCCTCGTCCCCACTCCACCCCGCTCGATCCCGATCCGGATGATCTCCGCGAGCGCCCGCTGCCGTTCGATGCTGCCCTTGGGCAGATCGTCGGCAATCGACTGTTGGGCCTCGAGGGCTCGGACCGTATCCCCGGTTGCCAGCGCCGCGTCCGTAATGCGCTGATCCAGGGCCCGGGTTTCGGCACCATCGGCGGCGTCCTCTCGCAGAGTCTCGTAGGCCCAGAGGGCCACCTCCATGGCGGAGACCTCTTGAGCCTGCCGGGCGAGAGCCGTCAGAAAGCCACGGCGCGTCCGGTCCGGCAAACCGTCCAGGGCGGCCTCGGCCAGGGTCTTCGCCTCCCCGAACACACCAGCCTCCAAGGCGATTTGGGCGCCAGCCCGGAGTCGAGCTCCGCTCGTGGGCGGTTGCCGCAACTGCTCGAGAAGAGGCAGCACGAGGGTTTCTCGGTCTTCCTCGATTTCACGCACTCTTCGCATCACGCCCGATACCTGGGACCCATCGTTTCCAATGACTGCGGCCCACTCGAGGACGGCCTCTTCCATGCGGCCAAGATCTCTCAAGAAATCGCCCGCCTCCATGGCGAAAAGAGACGAACGGCCGAGTTCGCTCCTGCCTCTCTCGAGGATGGACAACGCCCGTTCGGGACCGAAGACCCGGCCATACGCCCTCGCTACCTCTCGATAAGGCTCGGGAAAGGGCCCAGCGCCGTCCATCCAGTCTTCTGCCGCGTCCTCGAGGCCTTTCTCGTCGTCGAGCTCCGTATACACCCTGAACTCGAGGAGTCTCGGGACAGAAGCGTTCGGATCCAGGTCCGCGAAGCGCTCGGCGAAGGGCAGAACCTCATGAACACGGCCTTGAGCCCGAAGGACTCGCTCCAAAGCGGCGATGCCGCGGGTGGACGTAGGCCGTTCGCCCATGAGGCGGCGTAGGGTCTGCTCGGCCCCCGGCAAGTCACCCGAGGACTCGTCAACAGCGGCGGTCCGGAGCAGACGCGTCTCCAGGCGAGGATCGGCTTCCTGGGCATGGACTCCAACTGGCCGAAGAAGGGGCACAAGAAAGAGCACATACAAAAGCCCCAAGCTCCACCTTCGCGCGAACGTTCTCACCGTATCGTGCCTCTCGGTCCGTCGCGGCGTTCCGCCCGATTGAGGCGCTCGAAATACTCCAGCACCATTTGGCGTTGAGCCGGGGAGAGCCGCTGGAGCTCTTCCGTCGGGGGGAGTTGAAAGCGCAACCCGCCCAGGTCGTCGGACGACAGCGCTTCCACGTCATTTCGCTCGAACTCACCGGGCGCCGTGGATTCGCGCTCGTCCGAAAACTCGTCCTTCTCCAGGCTCCGCCCTGCATCCAGAAGCCGGTGGAAGAGCCGTTCTTGTCGCTGAAGTGTCTCGACGTCCAGACTCTCTCCGGCAAGCCTTTCGGCGAGTGCTTGCGCTTCTTGGGCCAGGGCCTCGAGATCGCCCAGAGGTTGAGCTTGGTCGGGCGGTCGATCCGCAAGCTGGCCGAGCTGTTCCGCGATTCTCTGTTGGCCAGAGGCCGCCTCTTGAAGCTGGTTCGACCTCGCCTGCTGCCCGAGGTTCATGGGAGTGATCTGCCCGGTCCGCTGGTTCACAGCCCCCTGTTGCTGGGCAATCTCCTGAAGCTGTTCCGTGACCTGGTCTCCGGACTGCCCCTGAGGTCCTTCGCCTGGGGCTTTGGCAGCCGAAGCCGCCATCACAGCCGCTTGATTGAGCGCGGCAACCGCCTCCTCCGCGGCGCTCTCAGGAGCGGGCGCGTCTCCCCGTTGACTCTCCAGCGCATCGAGAGCCTCTTGCATGGCCTCCATCGCCCGGCCTACTTGCGCGGCGACCTCGTTGCTGCCTTGGTCTCCCGCCGTCTCGGCCGACAGGTTGTCCGCCATGTTCCGGGCCCCCTGGAGCAGCGCCGCCTCATCGCTGCGCATGTTCGCGAGCTCTTCCGGAGTCGCACCACGCATCCGATCCTGCAGCGCCGACTGTTCGCGAGCGAGTGACAGTGCATCGGTGGCCGTCTGCTCGAGAGCCTCCCGGGCGGCCTCCATGTCCTGCTGTGCCATCTGACGCTGCCCCTGCTGAAGTTGCTGGGACATCTGCCTCATGGCTTCCGCGGCTTGCTGGGCGGTCTCCGACGCCTCCTGGGGCTCGCCGTTCCGTGCCTGTTGGGCTGCCTCAGACATCGACTGCTGCGCCTGCTGGCCTTGGTTTTGGGCCTGTTCCACCGCCTCACGCGCCTGTTCTTCCCCGGCCTCGGCCAACCGCTCCTGCAAACTATCGAGCGACTCGTTCAGGTCCTGGGCACGGGCCTCCAAGGCCTCCTGCTGTTCGGCCCTCATCTCGGGGGAGTCTCCCTCCTTCATTGCGTCGGCCAACGCCTGCTCCTGCTGGGCGAGTTCCTCCGCCTCCGCAGCAGTCGCCCGGAAATCCTGCTCCAATGCTGCCTGCTCGAACTGCTCGATCGCCTCTTGCAGCCGATCTCGAAGAGCTTCTTGGTCGGCGGCCAACTCTTCGAGCGCCTGGTCGGCGTCGGTAGCGTTCATTTCATCGACCCGTTCCGTGAGTTCCGACAGACGCTCCTCGAGGCTCTCCGGCGCCAACTCATCCATGAGTCTCTGGAGCTCCCTGATCTCCTCCTGGAGCTCCGGATCAGCGAGTCCCGTGGCCTCCAGGTCCCGGTTCAACTCGGCCATTTCCATTTCGAGGGAGTCGATAGCCGCGAGCAGCTCCGCTTGGGCCTCCAGAGCCTCGCGTATTTCCTCTTGCTGGTCGAAGTCCAAACGGTCTTCTGTTTCGTCTCTGGGGTCCCGGCTTTGAGGATCGAGCTGGCTCGAGAGCTCCCGTTCGAGCTCCTCTGTCTCGGCCGCGCGCTCCTCCGCCCGATTCGCCAATTGCTCGACACCGCGTGCAGCGTCATCTAAACGCTCCTGGGCTTCCCGCCTCAGATCCGCCGCGGTGGGCGGTCTCAGTACGTACTCCCGTGTCTCACTCACATTGGGGATCGGGGCGTTGTCTACGGCCCTCACGAAGTACCGGATGGTGTCACCGGGTAACAGCTCCCAACTCGTGAGGTCGATGACCGGGCGCAGCAACGCCCCTCGGGTCCCCCCAACCGTCATGGGCTGTTCAACTGGAGTCATGCGGTCCCCGAACGCGGTCACGCGATAGACGACCAGCGCCAGGTGGTCCAACCCGTAGTCGTCCGAGGCCTCGAGAATGAGGGGCTGCCTGAGCGAGACAGGGAGCAGCGTATCCTGCCCGGGGAGCAAGACCGAAATACTAGGATCTGAATCCGGGACCATCGTGAGTCCTAGCGACGGAGGGAGGATTTCTGCCGGCTCTCCTTCGATACCCACAAACCGCCATTCATACAGACCACTGAGACGTGGCATCCACTGCCCCTCGAAGCCGCGGCCGTTCACGCTGAACTCCGCCGCCTCTACCGGCGCTTCCGTCGTCTGCGCGTCGACCGCCTCCACCTCGGCCTCGAAACGCTCAAGTCCGGCGGAAAGAAGGGGACGGCTGGCTCGTCCCTCAAACGAGAACACGCTCCCAACCGGGACTTCCAGCGGAGGCACCACAACGCCGTATTCCTCCGGAGAGCGGCCCGTGTACGGCGGAAAGGCCACTCGCACGATCAGGTCGCTCACCAAGAGCGGATCCACTGGCTGAAGCTCGTATCGGGGCGACATCGCTCCATCCGGAGCCTGGACCCAATACTCGGTTCGGGCCGTGACGCTTTGAAGTATGAACGTTCCCCGGTCTCCGTCTAGATCGATCGTCTCCCTGAGCGCGACGTCACCGGCGGCCTGCCAGTGTACGGTCACCGTTGTTCTTCCGGGCGCAGAAACTTCCATGGTGACGTCAGAGCCCCGCAGGACTTCGACTGTTCCGGGTGTCACCACGAGTGCCGGAAGGGTCGGTCCCGCCATCAACTCGAATGGCCTCGCCAGCCCTGCCCATGCCATGAGCGAGCGTCCGGGTGCCGCAAACGTGAGAACCGCGACGAGCGGCATCATCACTGTGAGGCTCAGCCCCCCCCGTCGCATCCAGCGCCCGACCTCCCGAGTCATCCGTCCCGCGAGGTCGCGATGCTCACCCCCGAGTTGTCCCAGGGCATCCTGGGCGGCCTGATCCGCAAGCCCCGACGACACACCGGGCGGCAGCGCTCTGGCCAATTCCAGGGACCCCCTGAGGACCCCCGGCGCCATTCCGACCTCCTGCTCGATGCTGTTCGCAACGTTCCGCTCGCGGAGCCATGATCCGGACAACCTCCGATGCACCAGCCAGCCGGACACGCACATCCCCACGACCAGCACGTCGATGAGCAGCGGCACCGACGTTCCCTGTCGCCAACCCTCTGGAGCCACCACCACCCAGGCTAGAGCCAGCGCGCCGGCAAAGGCAGCAACGAGCCACAATCCAAGCGCCAGGCGAGCCCTCCCGAGCAGGTGCGCCCTGACGCCCCCGACGATCCGAACCACACTAGCTGGCGCCGGGCTCATGGAACCATCTGGCTGAGGACATACAGATAGAGATTCACGCCCATGCGGAGCGCCGACTCACGGATATCGGGCGCGTCGTCGTGGACATCGGCATCTTCCCAGCCATCGCCGAGGTCGGACTCGTAGGTGTAGAACACAACCAGTCGCCCACCATGGAAAATGCCGAAGGCCTGAGGCGGCTTCCCGTCGTGTTCGTGGATCTTGGGCAAGCCATCCGGAAAGTCGTACATCATCCGGAAGACTGCTTGGTCCGGTGGAATCTCGGAGAGCTCGTACTCGGGAAAGATCTCCGCGATCTCCTCGCGGAACGATTCGTCCATCCCGTAGTTGTCGTCGGCGTGAAGGAAACCACCAGCCAAGAGATATTCCCGCAGTGCGGTCCGCTCTTCGGGTGAGAAGCGCACGTTCCCGTGGCCGGTCATGTACAGGTAGGGGTGATCCTTGAGCGTCGGATCGAGAGGGCGGACCGTCTGCGGTTGAGCCGACACCGGCAAGCCCGTCCGTTCTCGAATGGCCGCGAGCAGATTGGGCAGGGACGACGGATTCGCATACCAATCCCCACCACCCTCGTACTGCAGCCGAGTGATGGTCAGAACCGAATCGGGTAGCGCGCGCAAGCGGGCAGTGGGTGCCATGTCCAAGCTGGCAGCGGGATACGCGCCCACGGCGGCCCACGTGAGTGCCGCCAGAAAAGGAGCCAGCATTACGATGGAATTCCCTTGATCAACCCAACTCCTCCTCTGAATCGCCCTCTAATGAGTGGACAATTTCGTACGCTGCGTTCTTGGCGATACCGAGGCGGGACGAAACTTCTCGCGCGGCCCGGCTCAGGTTGAGGCCTTCATCGACGAGGGCGCGCGCCAGTGCTCGAGCGGCAACCTCGTCGACGCTTTCCCTTCCTTCGGCCATCCCCGACGCCGGGGACCGCGGGGAGACCACTACGGTCACTTCTCCCCGCGCCTTGTTCTCCGCGTAGTAGCGCGCGGCTTCCGCCATTGTTCCCCGGAAAAACTCTTCATGAATCTTGGTCATTTCGCGTGCCACAACAACCTGGCGATCGTCGGCTACGACCGCCACGAGAGCCCGCAGCAGGGTGGCCACTCGTTCGGGGGACTCGAAGACGACCGATGTCTCCGGCGCTGATGCGATCTGCTCGAGCATCACTTGCCGAGGTTTACCCTTCCTGGGGACGAAGCCATGGAAGATGAACGGGACGGTGGCGAATCCAGCCCCCATAAGGGCGGAAAGGATCGCCGACGGGCCGGGCACTGGAGTCACAGTGTGTCCGGCATCTAGCACGGCCCTTACCAGCCGTTCGCCAGGATCCGAGAGGAGCGGTGTGCCTGCGTCGGACACTAGAGCGAGGCTCTCACCGGCATCCAATCGCGTAACAACTCGCGGGATCCGTGAGGTTTCGTTGTGCCCATGAAGGGACGTCAGCGACGTGCGAAGGTCATAACGGTCGAGGAGCTTCCGAGTACGGCGTGTGTCTTCAGCCAGAATACCATCCACCGCTCCGAGAACTTCGATCGACCGGCCGGAGGCGTCGGAAAGGTTGCCGATTGGGGTGGCTACGATGTACAAGGTGCTCATGCTGGCAGTATAGCACCTGGGCCGAATCAGGGCCGTATTTGCTGGTTGCAGTCCACGCCCTATCTCCTGGCATCGTCCAATATCACGGCCTACTTTGACCTCGCGTGCGACGGCCTTTTCGGATTTCTGTCTCTTCAACCCCTGGAGGAACAATGATCGCGCGAGCGTCAATTTCGGGACTCGTGCTTTGTCTCGCCCTCGCACCGACGGGATTAGAAGCCCAACGATCTGATCCCGACTGGCAAGCGCCCAGGACCGCATGGGGCCATCCGGACCTCCAGGGTAATTGGAGCAACGCGACGCTCACACCGTTCGAGCGGCGGCGGGGCCTCGGTCCTGTCTACACGCAGGCCGAGGTCGATGAACTGGAAGGCCGAGAGCGGTCCACGGTCCAGACCGGGTCCGACGCGAGTAACCCGGAGCGCGGGCCGCCGCCCGTCACCGGCTCGATCGGTCGAAGTTACAACCAGATCTACTACGACCGTGGGGACCGCGTGGCGAGGGTCGATGGCGAGGCTCGGACCTCCCTCATCACGTTTCCGTCAGACGGCAGGATTCCCGAGCTTACGCCTGAAGGCGCGAGGCGAAAGCAGGACTACCATGAGTTTCGCTCTCGGTTCGGTGAATTCGACCATCCCGAACTCCGGCCGCTCGCCGAACGCTGCATCGTTTTCTACGGGTCGAGCTCCGCCAGCGTGATGGGACCTCCGATGACGCCTACCCGAGGGTACAACAACAACTTCATGATCGTGCAGGACGTCGACCATGTGCTCATCATGTCGGAGATGATCCACGACGTCCGGATCGTCCGACTAGGTGAACCGAAGCGGCTACCCGTACGCATCAGGCCCTGGTTCGGCGATTCGTGGGGCCACTGGGAGGGCAATACTCTCGTGGTCGAAACCACAAACATCCATCCGAGCCACGGCATGAGAGAGCAGACCGACAAGATCGTCCACTCAGAGGATCTGAGGGCAATCGAGCGCTTCACCCGAGCCGATGACGACACGATCCTCTATACATTCGAGATTCACGACCCACGGACCTACACTCAGGTGTGGGGCGGAGAAGTTCCCTGGAGGAAGTACGACCAGCAGATCTTCGAGTACGCCTGTCATGAGGGAAACTACGCGCTCGCGAACGTCCTGAGCGGCGCGCGCTACGAGGAAAGGGTGGAGGCCCAGGGATCGCGGTAAGCGGCCGTTGGGGCTTTGCCCTGGGCGGTCCCTACATGTGCTCCTTGAGCTTGGCCTCCAGGGTCGAGCGCGGCACCGCCCCGACCACTGTATCCACGTGCTCGCCGTCCTTGAAGAACAGCACGCTCGGGATCGAACGCACGGCGAACCGGGCGGTCACATCCGGATTCTGGTCGACGTCCAGCTTTCCGACCGTGACACCATTGCCGCTGTAATCGTCGGCCAACGCCTCGACGATAGGCGCCACCATACGGCAGGGGCCACACCACTCGGCCCAGAAATCGACCATCGTAAGGCCTGTGGACCCCTCGATCGTATCCGCAAAATTCTGATCCGTGATCTCTACGATGTTTTCGTTCACACCCATCATTCGATCTCCTTGTACCTTCAACGGACCGGACCTACGATACGGTCCAGCTTTTATCGACCTTTAATGTAACACCACAATGAACGGTCTTCCGCTTGACCACATCGGTGTCGCAGTTCCATCCATTCACGAGTCGGCTGCGACCTACGAATCCATCAGTGGGGCTACTTCTTCACCAATAGAAGAACTCCCGGAACAGGGCGTGAACGTCGCTTTCGTCGGATCCATCGAACTCATCGAGCCGAGATCGAGCACTGGCTCGGTCGCACGTTTCCTCACGCGCCGCGGACCCGGCATCCACCACATCGCCTACAGGGTGTTCGACCTTCGCTCGACCCTCCAGGATCTAAATATTCGAGGGTTCCAACTCATCGACGAAGAACCCCGGCTAGGCGCGCGTGGACACCTGGTAGCCTTCGTTCATCCCGAATCGACCGGTGGTACCTTGATCGAGTTGGTGCAACGCGGCCCCTAACCCGCAGCCCACACTTCTTCCAATTCCGAAGTGACGCCGGGTATGGCTTTTATGCCAACGTGAACCCTGAGGTCGAACACCCTCGGTGGAGCCAGGCGCGGGAGCGGCGGCTCGGCGAGTTCGGCCGACGCGATACCCTGCTGTTCAACGGTTACGTCGACCAAGTGGCCGGCCTCTATGCAGGGATGGACCTCCGGGTCTACTATTGAGCGAACACGGATCAGAAACGACGAGGAAAAGCGAACTGAAGCCCCTACACCACCGAGCCCGCGTCGTGGTTTTCATCGTCGCCCTGATGGTGTGGTGGTCCTGTACTGACGCTGCGACGGTTGTCCTCGAGGGCACCGCGGAACGCGAGGTGTTCATCGAGACCTACGTGGACCTGCGGGCCAAGGCTATGGCCGCGGGGACCACCGAAATCGAGGCTGGCGTGCGGGACAGCATTCTGGCGGTGTACGGTGTCACCGGGGAAGAACTTGTGGAGTTCATCGACATACACGGAGAGGATGTCCAGTTCATGGGCGACCTTTGGGGTGAGATCGAAGAACTGCTAACGGAGCGGCCCGAGGAAAACTGAAGAGTTGACCTACTCCCACTCGATGGTTGCGGGCGGCTTCGACGACACGTCGTAACACACCCGGTTCACACCCGCGACCTCATTGCCGATCCGGGATGAAATCCGTGCGAGGACCTCGTGCGGGAACGGATACCAGTCCGCCGTCATCCCGTCGCGGGAGGTCACCGCACGCAAAGCGATCACATTCTCGTACGTGCGGTTGTCCCCCATCACCCCGACCGCCTGGACTGGCAAAAGGACCGCGAAGGCCTGCCAGATCTCGTCGTATAGTCCTGCCGACCTGATTTCTTCGAGATAGATCTCGTCGGCCTCTCGCAGCACGTCGAGTCGCTCCTTGGTCACAGAGCCGAGCACCCGGATACCCAGTCCGGGACCGGGGAACGGGTGTCGGCGAATGAATTCTTCCGGAAGGCTCAGTTCCCGGCCGACCCGCCGCACCTCATCCTTGAAGAGTTCCCGAAGCGGCTCGATGAGCTCGAAGGGCAGATCTTCCGGGAGGCCGCCGACGTTGTGATGGGTCTTGATCGTCTCCGACGGTCCACCCGTCGAAAGGGACTCGATCACGTCCGGATAGAGCGTCCCTTGAACGAGGTGACCCGCCCCGGTGCCCTCCTCCCTGGCGACCCGGCTAAACACATCGATGAACACGTGACCGATGCGCCTGCGCTTTTCTTCGGGCTCCTCGATCCCGTCCAGCGCCGCGAGAAATTCGTCCGTCGCATCGACGACCACGAGTCGGACTCCCATGTGCTTTCGGGCTGTACGCTCAACGTCCTCACGCTCGTGTTTTCGAAGAAGCCCGTTGTCCACGAAGACGCACGTCAGGCGGTCTCCGATCGCACGGTGTACCAAGGCAGCGGCGACGGAAGAGTCGACCCCACCCGAGAGTCCACAGATCGCGGTTCCCTCACCTACCGCGGCCTGAATCCGTTCCACCGACCCCTGTATGGAGGCGCCCGCCGTCCAGGTCGGGCGACACTCACAAATCCGGAAGAGAAAATTCGAGATGATCTCCTCACCGCGGGGTGTATGTGCCACCTCTGGATGGAACTGTACTCCGAAGATGGGACGCTCGGTATGCCCGAACGCAGCTACGGGTAGCGTCTCTGTCGAGGCCAAAGCACGGTAGCCTTCGGGGGGCTGGTCGACGTGATCGGCGTGCGAGCACCACACCTGGCTCGACTCATCCGGAAGAAAACCGTGGAACAGGTCGCTTGATTCCGCCACGCTCAAGTCGGCCCTGCCGTACTCCCGGCGCCCCACGGCGACTTCACTGCCCTCCAACTGAGCGATGATTTGCATACCGTAACAGATACCCAGGACCGGAACACCCAACTGGAGGATCTCCGGATCCATGATGGGAACGCCCTCGTCGTAAACCGAAGCGGGTCCACCTGACAGGATGATCCCCTTGGGAGACCATTCACGAATCCAATCCAGCGATCGAGTCGGGGGGTGGATCTCGGAGTACACCCGTTCTTCCCGAATACGCCGTGCGATGAGTTGCGTGTACTGGGAGCCGAAATCCAGAATGAGAATGCGGTCGTGCTTCATGGGATTTCTCCCCGGAGCAAATCGTCGAGAGTCTCGCGCCGGCGAGCGAGCGTGACCTCCGTACCGTTCACGACGACCTCGGCGGGCCTACGCCGGGAATTGTAGTTGGACGCCATCACAAAGCCGTAGGCGCCCGTCGTTTGCACAGCGAGCAAGTCGCCCTGAGTCGGCATCTGAAGAACCCGGTCCCGAGCGAGGAAGTCCCCGGTCTCACAAATCGGACCGACGACGTCCACGACTTCCCGTGCCGCCTCTCTTCGCGTGCCGCCTCTTTGCGCGAGATCACCGGCTCGATCCGATGGAACCCTTGATAGTGGCTGGGACGTATGAGTTCGGTCATCCCACCGTCCGTGACGACGAACGTTTTCGACCCAGAGTGTTTCACGTAAAGCACCTTGGTCACGAGGATTCCTGCCTGGCCGACGATGAACCGGCCGGGCTCCAAGATCAGGCGTAACCCCGTCTCTGCCACCCTCGGGACGACGATGGCCGCCAAATTTTCTACCGACAGCCCGTCCTCGCCCTCGTAGCCCACGCCAAATCCGCCGCCCAGGTCCACGAAATCGAGATTAATCCCTTCTGCTCGTACCTCCGTCGCCAGGTCTAAGACCTGAGCGAGCGCTCTCGTGTAGGGCTCTGGATCCAAGATCTGTGATCCGATGTGGACGTCGATTCCCCGGACTTCGAGCGAGGGCTGGTCGGCAGCCCACCGGTACAGGTCCAGGATGCGATCCACCGGGATCCCGAACTTGCTGGCCCCATCCCCGGTGCGCGTGTACTCGTGGGGCGTATCTGCGACGATGTCCGGATTGACCCGCAACGCCACCGGTGCCGTTCTCCCCAGCCGCTCCGCGACACGACCGAGCGCCTGAAGCTCCTCGGCGCTTTCGACGTTGAACGCGAGGATTCCAACCTCCAGTGCCGCCTCCATCTCCACTTCTGTCTTTCCCACTCCCGCGAAGACGACGTCGCTCGGAGAGAATCCGGCCGCGAGGCATCGGTGGAGCTCTCCATGGCTCACGATGTCGGCTCCCGCACCGAGGGCCCTGAGCCGCTTGAGGATCTCCAGATTGGAGTTGGCCTTGACCGAGTATGCAAGCAGGATATCCGCGCCGGCAAAAGCCGATTCGACCCGCCGATACGCGGCTTCGATCACGCCGGCGTCGTATACATACAGAGGTGAACCGAACTCGGCGACGAGATCGGCAACCCTGCTCTCGGCGGCCCATAACTCACCGTCGATGCGGGGGAAAGGTTGCGTCACGGCCATGCAGTGCTGATCGGCGTCAATATGCTCTCGCCCACACAACCTCCATCGTTGCGTCCCCCTCGCCCCCGATACACTTCGTTGGGGCCTCCGCCGATCGAAACTCCTCTCCCGGGATACATCGGAGTGTGCCTTTCGTCTCTTCCTTGATTCGCTCTTCGACGGCGGGATCCCCGCTCCACCCTGTGTAAACGTAACCACCCGAGCCATCCAGGATCTCGGCGAGCTCACCGATGGCCTCCACGCCACGATAGGAATTCTGTTCCCGGCGGGCGATCGCGTCCTCCAGAAGCTGCGCCTGGAAGGCGTCGAGCCGCTCGGGAATCGTCGCAAGCGCCTCGGCTTCCGGCAGGAATTCCTTACGAGGGTCGTCCTCGGCACGCACGCGCTTGGCCAATACGACCTGCTCCTCTTCCATGTCCCTCGGCCCGATCTCCATCCTGAGGGGGACGCCCTTTCGCTCCCACTCGTAGTATTTGTTCCCCGGATTCAAGTGAGCACGGGCGTCGATCTTGGCCCGCACACCTTGATCCGCCAGAGAACTCCGGAGAGCCTCAGCTTTTTCGAGAACGGGACCGACATCGTCACCCTTGAGGATCGGCACGATCACCACTTGAGTCGGCGCCAGCCTGGGGGGTAGAACAAGCCCCTGGTCATCGCCGTGTATCATCACCAAGGCCCCCACGAGGCGCGTGGAAACACCCCAGGACGTGTTCCAACCGTACTCCTCCTTGCCCTCTTCTGTTTGGAACGTGAGGTCGAACTGTCTGGAGAAATTCTGACCGAGAAAGTGGGTCGTACCAGCCTGGAGCGCCCGATTGTCTTGCATCATGGCTTCGCACGAGTAGCTGCGAACGGCACCGGCGAACTTCTCGGAGTCGGATTTGAGGCCGGTAACCGGCGGCATGGCCATCCACTCTTCCATGAAGGTCCGGTACACATCCAACATCCGCAGCGTGTGTTCCTCCGCCTCGTCTGCCGTAGCGTGTACTGTATGCCCTTCCTGCCACAAGAACTCGGACGTGCGAAGGAACAGCCGGGTACGCAACTCCCAGCGCATGACGTTCGCCCACTGGTTGATGAGAAGCGGAAGATCGCGGTAGCTCTGGATCCACTTCGCAAACATCGACATGATGACCGTCTCGGAGGTAGGCCGCACCACCAGCGGCTCCTCAAGCTCTTTGCCACCCGCATGTGTTACGACCGCGAGCTCTGGCTTAAATCCCTCGATGTGCGCCTTCTCCTTCTCAATGAAACTCATCGGAATCAAGAGCGGGAAGTACGCGTTCTCGTGGCCCGTCGCCTTGAACATGTCGTCCAGGGCTCGCTGCATATGCTCCCAGATCGCGTAGCCCCAGGGCCGTATGACCATGCTCCCCTTGACCGGGGAGTGATCGGCGAGTTCCGAGCGATGCACCACTTGGTTGTACCACGCAGCGAAATCCTCCTCGCGCGGTGTCAGGTTCTTATCTGCCGCCATCGTCTCTCATTTCAGTTAAGTGATATCCTCGGTATCGGCGCGAACGGCACCGGCTTCACCGCCGATAGCAGCGCCGTATCGGGCTCTCGTCCGCCGCTCCCGTCTGAACACGATCCAGCCTGGCACAACAAAAAAAAGGAGCGACGAAAGGGCCCACGCAAGCCTGAACGAGACGCCCATCAAACTCTCGGCCATCCACGCCGCGAGCGCCCCAGCGAGCAGCGCAAGCCCCATCGCAACGGCCAGGATCAGATACTCCAAGGCGTTCAATCGGCGTATGGCCGTCTCCATCATCCGTCGCGTCTCGGGATGTGCGTCGCCCTGCATCATCGAAGCTCCTTCAGTGGGACCTCTCGCTCCTCACCGGAAGCCATGTCGCGCAGCACCGCACACTCTCGAGCCACCTCATCCGGTCCTAGCACAATTACCTGGCGAGCGCCCGCGTTACCCGCCGCAGTGAATTGTTTTCGAACCGGCTGCTCGCGAAGCGCGTACTGCACGCTGGCTCCCTTGTCACGCTGTGAACGCGCAATGGCATATGCGAGCTCGCGGTGCTCTTCGCCGATGATCACGATGAAGTAGTCCACTTCTGGCGACACCGGGTCCGCAAGATCCAGCTCACGGAGAAGCTCGCCTAGCACAACGTCGCCCATCCCGAAACCTACAGCTGGAAGGGGGTCGCCTCCGACCAGTTCGAGCAAATTATCGTATCTCCCGCCACCACAGATCGCCCGTGACTCTCCCTTCCGATCGAAAATTTCGAACACGATCCCGGTGTAGTAGGCCAAACCCCGGACGATGCGGAGGTCGAAGTCGACGAAATCCCCCAGGCCCATGGCTTGCAACGAACCGATGTACTCCTCCATGCGTTCCAACTCGACGCCGACCTTGTCGAGATCGCCAAATTCCGATTTAACGTCGTCGAGGCCGCCCTGGTCGAGCAATCCGAACGCGGCCCGGGCCCGGGCCTCATCCAGACCCACTTCGGTCTGAAGACGATCCAGGGACCGATCCGCGGGGGTACGCTCGATTTTATCGATGATCGCGAAGGCGATCGGGAGCCGAGTATCTTCGACTCCGATCGCCGACAAGATCGCACCCAGAAGTCGCCGGTCAGAAACCCGGGCGTGTACGTCGCCCTGATCGAGTCCGAGGTCCCGTAGGCCATCGAGCGCCACCGCGATCACTTCTACATCCGCTCCCACACCCTCCTCGCCGATCACGTCCACGTTCCACTGAAAGTGCTCACGGAGGCGCCCTTTTTGTTGCCTCTCGTAGCGGAACAGGTGCGGGATCGAGAACCACCGAATCGGCTTCGCCATGGACCGGTGGCGATCACCGAGGATCCTGGCCAGGGAAGGTGTCATCTCCGGTCGCAAAGCGACTTTACGATCACCCTTGTCCTGGAAATGATAGAGCTGGCCGACGATTTCCTCGCCACTCTTCTCCACATACAGATCGAGGGGCTCTAGGGGCGGGCCGTCGTACTCCTGGAACCCATAGCGGACTGAAACGCGGCGCCAGGCGCCGAAAATGTGCTCACGGAACGCCAGGTCCTCGGGAGGGAAATCCCGGAATCCCGGAAGTCGTGCGAAGGTCTGCTTGGGCATGCGGGCGAATCTAAACCTACGCTGAAGAAAGTACAGTGGAGAGGGGTCTATGAAAGCTCCAGACCGCGCCCCCTCAACGCGTCTCCCACCGTATGGACCGATCCGCTCACGACGATCGTTCCCGATCCCGCGAGCTCGCGGGCCCGGTCGAGAGCGTCGTCGAAATCCGTCCGAATCTCCGCGATTCCCGCCCCAGCTTCCGCGGCCGCTTCGTGCGGGTCCCATCTACGGGCCAAGGGCGCGGAGGGCGCCTGGGTGAGAACCGCGTGGTCCGCTTTTTCGAACAGAGGCGGAAGCATCTCATGCCAGTCCTTGTCGCCGAGCACGGCGGTAAGGACCACGATGGGGCGTGGAAGCTCCAGCCGCCCCAGCACCGAGGCGAGCGCCGTCGCGGCGGCAGTATTGTGGGCGATGTCGAACACCCAGGTCGTACCATCCAGGTGCTCCACCTGAGCTCGGCCGGGCCAGTGCACCCGTGACACTCCAT
>UINC01001204.1_pt1 | contig 26166 bp, 27 predicted proteins | sample 5385821 | NCBI WGS metagenome assembly UINC01 (sample SAMEA4666929, study PRJEB26691) | marine metagenome | isolation source: Pacific Ocean | place: Pacific Ocean | collected 2011-10-13 | reverse complement strand
TGCCGCCCCAGGAATGGCCCATCACCGCCACTTGATCCAACCCGATATGGTCAAGTAACCCAACCAAGTCGTCGGAGAGGGTTTTCCAGTCGTATCCCGATGGTGCACTGGTGGTCTGGCCGTGGCCGCGTTGGTCCGGTGCATAGATGCGGTAGCAGTCTCGGAGCAACGGCGCCACGATGTCGTACCAATGGGCCGAGGACGCCAGCCCGTGGAGGGCCAATAGAGGTTGACCGTCGCCGCCCCAGTCAAGATAACGGACCCTGAGTTCTCCGATGTCGGCCCAGAGTTCTTTCGGTGAAACGTGGTTGTCTACCAAACCGCTACCTCCGCTTTGGGTGTCGCCGGCTGCAGGGTAGTATATCAACGATCATGCTCGTCCAACTCCATCTGCAGCAACCGGGCCTTTACCCCCAGCCCGCCGCCTCCGTAACCGCCTAGGCCGCCGTCACTGGAGATCACTCGGTGGCAAGGGATTATCAGCGAGAATCGATTCCGGGCCATGGCTTGTCCGGCGGCCCGCATGGCCAGAGGGCTCCCCGCTTCGGCAGCCAGCCAAGCGTAACTCCGAGTCTCGCCGGGTGGGATGTTGCGGCAGGCGTTCCAGGCCGCGGTGAAGAATGGCGTCACCGTCGAGAAGTCGAGGCTTATCTCGTCTAACGCCGTCATGTCCCCTTCGGAATAGCGGTGCAGGCACTCGATCACCTGGGAGAAGGCGTCCGGGTCGTCTTCCGCACCGTCCAGATCCATTCCCAGATCCTCGATGGCCTCCTCGGGTGTGGGCTTTAGGGAAGCCCGCTTAAGCCCGTCTTTTCCACCAAGTAGGACTATCCAGCCCATGGGCAATTCAACCAAGTGATATTTGTCTCCTTTCATCGCACCCTCCGTCGAATCACCGCCCAGAGCATGGGCAGCCTCAATCTTTGCCAGGCCACCGTCAGCAGGCGCTGCTCGCTGGCCGTAGGGTTTTTGTTCCCGTACCGGTTCCGCACGTATGCCGTCACTATGATGGAAACCGAGGTCTCCTGAGCCGGCAGGACCTGCTTCAACCGATTTCCGAACTGATATGGGGTTTGAAACTCCGACGGTCCGGCCGATGCCATCGCCGCCAGCATGGCCATATGCTGGAAGGTGACTTTAGGGTTTCCGGACGCCGCCAAGAACCTTTTCCAGAGCAGGTCGGCTGCTCTGCCAACCACGATCAATCCAGCCAGTAACCCAAGGAGCCAAGGCCATAGACTGAAGATGGAAATTCTATCATCGTTGCCAAAGTTGAATTGGAATGTTGAAGGTGTTTGTTGTGGATTGGAACAGTCTTCCAGACCGTCGTAGCACTCTTCGTCAAAGGGTTCGGTGTCTACCAGCCCCGCTGAGCCGGTCAACATCGGTTTTTGTCCCGGCTGGTAGATGGCTGGCAGCGATTTCCCGGGAGTTGGCTCAAAGGGAATCCAACCGAATGCTGGGAAATAGACCTCCACCCAGGCGTGGCTGTGGCTGTCGGTGACCGCGAAGATCGCCTGGTCGCCAACCGGGTCTCCGGTGGTATAGCCCACCGCCAGTCTGGCCGGGACTCCCACTGTCCGCAACATAACCGCCATGGTCGAACCGAAGTACTCGCTGTAGCCTTGGCCGAGGGTGAACAAGAAGTGGTCCACACCGTCGGCGTTGTATGGAGGTGGGTCAATTTTGAGGTTGTAGGGGAACCCGGATTTCAAGAACTGCTCCACCGCAGCTGCCTTATCGTAAGGCGTCCCGACTTCGGCAGTCAATCTGAAGGCCAGGGCCCTCACTCGTTCCGGAAGGTCCCCGGGAAGTTGCAGGTACCGCTGCGACACCCAAGCCGGGTACTCGGAGCTGGCGGTGCGCAACTCTTCGGGTCCGGCCAAAGAAATCGCTGAAGTCACCTCGTAGGGAGCCCCAATCTTGAACTTGCCATCGGGGCTGGTGACCGACAACACCTCGGGTATAACCGGCAGGGCTTCTGTGATCTGTACCTTCTTGACCCGTCCGTTTTTCCGGTCCACCTTATCCAGGCGGAACTGGACTGGGAGAGATTGCGCCAGTTGCCGGTCTGCGGTGAAGGGTTCGTCCCTAGCGACGATTTCGGCCAGACCGTCTCCCACCTCTTTCAGATAGTTGGGCAACGACGCCCCTTGCTCCAAAAGGTCAAGATCGATCGTGAAAACCGGCGGAGCCTGGGTCTCGATCAACACATCGCGGTCGACGTCTAGCACCTGGTCTCCGGAGAACAGCTTCTTGGAGGCATACAGTGGGGTCACGGTGTAGGTGACCTCCGTGCGCAGGCGGTCTACGACATCCAAGGAGAACCTGGGGGTGTATCCCAGCGGCTCGGCCACCGTGTGCTCTGATAACCACCCCTTGCCGTTATAGGTGCTGTAGGTCCTGGCCTTCCAATACAATTCCGTTGGCGAGTCTACCCACAATACCTGAGTTGTAGTGGGATAGATGCTTCCCTGCAGGGCCATCACGTCGTCCCATATGCGGAAGCCCAATGGTCGGCGGGCTGGAAGTCCAGCGAACAGCCGGTTGAAGTCGTCTTCTATGGTTTCAAGGGGGCTTCGCATGGACTCGTAGGCGTCGTTAGCCGCGCTCCATCTGGGTGCCGTGGGGAGCATGAACGCCACAAAGATTACAAAGACCGTCAAAGCCAAACTGTCGGACAGCGACAACCCGGCCAGGTGGTCGTCAACTTTGACGGAGCGCCGCTCCCACTCATGTTTGCGTCGGATGGCTTGGACCCGGGCAATTAGCAGCAGGGCGGTAAACAGATAGAGACCGAGGTGGAGCGAGGTGTTGGGCGGCAGGAATGTGAGGTTGGAGAGGAGGCCGATACCGCCCAGGATGAACACGCCCCAGAAATTATCGTAGCGCAAGAACAACCATGCGCCTAGAAAACCGGTCAACCACGTCGCCGTCATCAGCGCGAAGGAAAAGGGCAGGCCGTCGATGTTGATCGAGCTGGACTGTGCCGCGTCCAGCCATAGCTCCAAACGTTCCAAGACCTCTGCAGTGCCACCGACGGCCGCCCCGTCTAAGGTGAAGTTAGAAAGCTGCCAAAGGATGACCGCCAATCCCACCGCCAATCCCACCGGTATCAGGGCGATAGACCAGAGCGGTATACGGTACAGGGCCAGACCCGTCACCATGGCGAAGAACAAAAGTGCAACCAGATTCGGTGTGGCTACCCAGTCAGCCTGCTCCACCGACAGCACCACCACCACCAGGTTGATGACCATCAGGATACCTGCGACCCAGCCTGCAGTGGGCCGCAGGGTGCGCTCCATCCCGGCGATACCGTCACGGACAAAATCGAGGCCTATGCCTTGGCGGATGGGCTCGTCAGCCCACAGCGTTTCGGAGCTCATACAGAACCTTCAGCCACGCCGCCTAGAGTCGCTCCGCCGACCCAACTTCGGGGTATCTCGCGCACTGGCGTCCGAAGGGCTTGGTTCAGTTCGTCGCCCTGGCGGACAATATAGGTCGGGATCAAATTGGCGCTCAGCTCTTCCAACGGGGAGCTCATATTGGTCGGCGAACCGAAACTGGACCGGTCCACCAATACCACCGCCACCTCAACTCCTTTCCGACGCAGGTCGGTTAACGACGCCACCCATTGGGTTTCCACTGACGCGGTCACAACCGTCAGCGCGTTGTATTGGTTCAGGTGGGTACGCACGCCGTAGATGAAGTCCTGAAGCGGACGTAGGCCGTGGGCCCGCACCTCGGACAGCGTTTCCATGATCCGACCCCGCTGCTCCAGACTGCTATCGGGACGGTAAATGTGTTCCTGGTTGCCGTTGGCCGCTAGTCCCACCGGCATGGTCTGCTCCATGAGACGGTCGATGATTGAAGCGGCCACCGTTACCGACAGTTCCTCAGTGTTGTTCACATCGTCCAAGGCCGCCCCGTAATGCGAGGTATGGTGCATGTCCAGTAGCACCCAGGCTTCCGCCGACAGTCCCATGTCGAATTCCTTGACCATCAACTCATTCATGCGCGCGGTGTAAGGCCAGTGGATGCGGCGCATGCTGTCGCCTTCCGCGTAGGAACGGATGGAGGCTACGTCGGTTGTGATCTGCTCCCAATGGCGCGTCGCCCGACTGTCGCTGGGCAGCCCGGCGAACCTGGCGTCCAAGTTGGGTAACGGTTCGAGGGCTGGAAATACGATGTACGGATGGAGGTCCAAGAAATCCCGGTGCAGGCGGAACAGCCCAAAGGGGTCTTGGCTGACCAGCCTAACTTGTCCCGACCGGTACACGCCCCGCTTGGCCAGGTAGGTCTGGATGCGCCAACTGCGCACCTGCTTCCGGGCCAACGCCAGGCCCCGGCCACTGGTGTTTGCTGACGGGCCAGTGGCTTCTGCAACCTCCAGCCATGATTTGGGCGTTCTGGTGCGGTTGACGATGGACACCTGACCCGCAAGGTAGCCACCTACCTGGCCCCGGTTGGCGTCTCTGGTAACCCTTACGTCGATACCCCGGAGGCTCAGCCATGCCCATACAAACCCAACGGCCGTGACCAACAGCAGGACGTAGAGAAATCTGAAGAAGAAATCGAAGCCGGTGCCAAGGGCGTAGAAAACCACTACTACCAACAGCGCAACCATGCCGACGAACCGCCTATTCATAACGGCTATTGTGACATGGCATTGGAGTCATAACGCCGGTTGCGGTGGTGAGATGCTGCGACATGGAAAACTTTCGGTTATCGGATCGCGCCGGGGACTGCCACCGATTCGAGAAGGCCGTCGATGACCTGCCTGGTTTGCAGGCCGCGCATACGGGCAGACGGGGAAAGGATCAACCGGTGGGCAAGCACGGCGTAGGCAAGTTCCCGAACATCGTCTGGGATCACGTAGTTCCGTTCTCGCATGATGGCCATGCCCCGCACGGCCCGAAACATGCCTAATGATGCCCGTGGTGAGGCGCCCAACGATACGTCCTCGTGATTTCGGGTCGCGTCGATCAGGCCAACGATATACTCCCGCACGGCGGAGTCCACATAGATGTTATTCGCGGCATCTTGTAGCTTTATCACATCTTCCGGGGAGGCGACGGCCTCCAGGCCGTCGATGGGATGGGTTTGTTCTTGTTGCTCGATTACCGACATCTCCTCGGCGAAGCTAGGATAGCCCAGGCTGATGCGCATCAAGAACCGGTCGAGCTGGGCCTCGGGTAAGGGAAAGGTCCCTTCATATTCGATGGGGTTCTGGGTGGCCATCACCACGAACGGCCTTCCCAGCGGGCGGGTTACCCCGTCCACTGATACCTGCAACTCCTCCATGGCCTCAAGCAGAGCGGACTGAGTCTTGGGCGTGGCGCGGTTGATCTCGTCCACCAGCACCACCTGGGCCATCACTGGTCCTGGCCGGAACTGGAATTCTCCGGTGCTCTGGTTGTAGATGGAAACGCCCACGATATCGCTGGGCAGCAAGTCGGGCGTGAACTGTATGCGCTTGAAGGAGCAACCGATGGACGCTGAGATGCTCTTAGCCAACATGGTCTTGCCGACTCCAGGCACGTCCTCGATGAGGATGTGCCCTTGGGCGATGATGGCGGCCAAGGCTCGCTCAATCACAGACACTTTACCGACGATCACCTTGGACACGTTCTCGACGATTTTCTGGGCTATGCTTGTGGCCGACTGGGCCTCTTTCAACTGCCTCTCCGATTGCTGGCTGCAGACTGGAATAAGATTGGACTCATAGCTGAGGCCGAATTTTATCACAGCATATAATGGCAAGCTCCAGAGGCCTTTTAGGGACACCGGTTGTCCCGCCCTATCGTCTGTTCGTAATACTCGTGTTAGATAATCCAGGTACGGATTGCCAAGGGTATCGTTTCAAATCACTTCGTAGAAAATAAAGGCTAGGACGTAACCATCTTCGCTGTTGGCGGAAGTCTATTGGCCGTGAACGAGCCTAGGATGTGAAACGTGATTGTGGCCCAGACCTACACTCAGGATAATATATTGACCTTGAGCTTTCATTTGAATGATTTCAGAACCTTAGCCGTCGCATTCGGAGCTTAGGAAACAGGACCATGAGGAACAGCATCAAGGGAACCCTAAACCGGGTGACTAAATCCGGACTGGTTATTCCGGCATTAACCACGGTCGTCATAGCCCTGGTTTTGGCATGCGGTTCCTCGGCGGCGCCCGGCGTGGTTCCCCAGGCCACCTCAGCCCCTGCCGACCCAACCGCCATTACCCCCATCCTGGCTACCACCGTTCTCGAAGTTGGTGAGCAACGGCTGGCATTCCTGCTGACTACCACCAAGGGTCTGATCAAAACACCTACGGCCTTGGTTACTCTCATCTTTTTGGATGGAGACGGCACTCCGAGTGTGCCTTTGGAAGCGGCCTTCAACCTGTGGCCCTACGGCATCCGTGGATCCTACAGCACCTACGCAAACTTCGACCGGGCTGGACGGTGGCGTCTGGATGTCCAGGTGGACAACCCCCACGGCATGGACGAAGTCCAGTTTGAGGTCGAAGTGATGGAAAACTCGCCGGTCCTCGCTTTGGGCAGCAGGGCGCTCCTCAGCGTCTCCAAGACCCTGGCCGGCCACGAGGCCATCGAAGAGATAACCACGGATTACTCACCCGACCCAGACCTTTACCAGTTGACTGTCAAAGAGGCTGTAGAGAACCTATTGCCGTCGGTAGTGGTGTTTGCCAGCCCCGCCTTCTGCACCAGTCCTACGTGTGGGCCCCAAGTGGATATGGTGACCGAATTGAAAGACAGGCACCCTGGAGAGGCAAATTACATCCACATTGAGATCTACGACCACCCCGCTGAGATACAGGGAGATCTGGACCGGGCCGAGATATTCAGCGTGGTGGACGACTGGGGCCTGACGGCCATCGAAGACTACTTCAACGAGAGTTGGACGTTCATTATAGACGCCGACGGAATGATACATGACCGTTTTGAGGGGTTTGCCACTTTGGACGAACTGGAAATCGCCCTGATCAAAGTGCTCTCCCGGTCTTAGGCGGAACCCTTCGCCTGGGCCGACGACCTATTTGACGTCTTGGCCGTTGCCGTCGGATATGGGGATATTGGCTTTGTACGTCTCTTGAAGCAGATTCAAGAAAGCGGTGGCGATAGAGCCATGGTGTTGTCAACGGCGCGGCAGCAGGTAGGTTGGCAACAACACCGGCTGTACTGCACATTGGCGACGGCGATCAATGCCAACGTACCTGAATCCATTTCTTTTCGCACACAGCTCCGCGGCAGAAATGAAATGCCGAGGCCTAATTAGACCATGTTCTTCACTGCTTCAACGCTATCTAGGTTCATCTCTACGTTGGGTGTAACCCACGCGTTACGGGAGACGCGGTTGATGAATTGGAAATAGGATGAACCGGGGTCGTCGGGGTCGTGAAGTCGTCATTAAACCGCCCAATATAAGACCGTAAGCGTATCCACCTGCGAAGGGTGTTCCGCTCTGCGGCTGGCGTCTATACCTAGCGGCGTCTGGCACCCGTTTTGACACTCTCGTGAACGCCCGGCTAAAATCCACGCTTGTGCGCGACTAGACCCTCTGCTAGAATCTTCTCGAACCTCGCTGGCTCGAAGATTAAGTACACTTCAGGAACTAAGGCTGCCGCAGGCCCTGTTCCCGGATGCCAACGAATCAATGTTCATAAGGCTTCTGTAGGAGGAACTCTATGCCATCATTTTGGGAGAACCTAAGATTTGCCGGCGTGCGCGAAATGGACGACCTACACGGCGCACAGGGATTGGATATGGCGACCTACGTCAGCCATCCTTCCCCGTCTGAAGGAAACAACTTCCCAGCGATCATCGTGATCATGGAAGCGTTCGGGGTTACCGGCCACATCGAAAAGGTGTGCGACCAGTACGCCGCCAACGGTTACGTCGCCATCGCCCCCGCCCTGTACCACCGCCAGCATCCCAATCCCAAACTGGGATACGACGAGATGCCCGCGGTACAGCAGTACATGGGTGAGCTGCGGGATGACGAACTCGTCGAGGACGTCAACGTGGCCATAGATTATTTACAGAACCACTACCAACGGACGCACGGTCAGAAGATCGGAATCGTCGGCTACTGCGTCGGCGGCCGAATCACCTACCTTGCGGCCACTAGTTGCCCAGGCCTTAGCGCAGCATCTGTCTACTACGGTGGACGCATCTTGGTGCCGTTCGGTGACGGCCCCGCCCCCATCGACCTCACCGGTAACATCACCATCCCCGTCATGGGCAATTTCGGAGATGACGATGAGAACCCATCGCAGGCTGATGTTAAAGTTATTGATGAAAAGCTAACAGCTGCGGGAGTGACCCACGACTTCAAGTCATACCCCGGCGCCGGTCACGGTTTCAATTGTGACGACCGGGGCAGCTACAACGAAGCAGCCGCCAACGATGCTTTCGCGCGCACGCTGGGTTTCTTCAACCAACACGTGAAGTAACTCAAGACCTCCTTGCGCACTTTGGACCCGTCCTTCAACGAAAGGACGGGTCCTTTTCTATCTGCCGAACTCCTTTCTTGATTTGTTTACTCCAGGTGCCGCGAATACAATGCCCCGTAACCTAACCGAATACAGCTAATGGTCAAGGAAAGGCGACAATGCTAAAAGCTGACCGCGACCAGATTATGGAGAATTTGTCGGCGGAAGATTGGAAGCATTTCCGGCAGTTCATTGACGACTACCGCGCCAAGCGCAGGGCCGCCTCCGGCGGCCCGATGCCGGCCCGGGAGATGTTGGATGCTATTGGCGGAAACCCAACCAGCATCCTGCGCCAGGCCGCGGAAGCGGTGGTGCTCAGGGACGAGATGGGCCCCCACGCAGGAGATGTGCCCCCGGATTTCGACCTGAAACGCATGGGCTCCGAGGAACGTGTCCGGTTGTCCACTTTCAAAGGCCGGCGGCCTGTGGCACTGATCTTCGGCAGTTACACTTGACCCCCCTTCCGTGCTCAGGTCGAGCACATAGAGCGCCTATACGGCCAGTACCAAGACAGCGTCGAGTTCTTCATGGTCTACGTTCAAGAAGCCCATCCCACAGATGGCTGGCAGGTAGAGTCCAACGTCAAGGACGAAGTTTTCTACCGCCAGCACCAGAGCTTTGACGAGCGGGAAGAGGCTGCCCAGTCGTGCGCCATCGGCCTACACATCTCCATCCCGACGTTGGTGGAAGAGATGGACAACGCCATCGACGAGGCTTACGGAGCAGCCCCGGAGCGCCTGTATCTGATCAGCAAAGACGGCAAAATCTTGTACCACGGAGGCGTCGGCCCCCACCTATTCGATCTAGATGAATTGGATGAGGCCATCCAGATGATGGTGGCCGTTGGAAAAGTCGGCTAGTAGGCCCAGAATGATAACGAAAGGCCCGCCAATTGGCGGGCCTTTTTATTTGCGAAATTGAGTACCATGTCAGTCCTGACAGTTACTCATGATTAGGTATTGACTAGCGCCTCGATCAGATATTCTCCAGGAAATTCAGCAGGTGGGCAGTGTATTCGTCTGGTTTTTCATATGGCGGCCAATGACCGCAGTTGTTCAACAGTACTAACCGGGAGTTTTCGATATTGTTTAATGCGGCGATGCCAATCTCGAAGACGCACATACGATCGTAACGCCCCCATAGTATCAGGCTGGGCGCCTTGATGTTTGGGAGGTCGACTCCATGGTCGTAGGGCACGCTCACAGAGGCCTTGTTGGCCGCAACATGGTTGGGGTGACCGGTGTAATTCTGGTGGATATAGTCGATCAAATAGTCGGTCACAAGCGTCTGATCATCGATGTGAACTTTTAGGTACCGCCGGACATTCTCTCTAGTGGGTTCAGCAATCACGTCGTTGGTGGCCCGGCTACCCTCAGAAGGGCGATTACCCATTAAGTAGAGGTCTCCACCGGTCTTGATATGACAAGCGCCGAAGACCAGCCTGTTTACCCGCTCTGGCCATTTCATCGCAACCACCATTGCCGATTGCCCGCCCTGGGAATTGCCCACAAGGTGGGCTTTTTCTATCCCCAGCTCATCCATTAGGGCAACGGTTGTTCGGGCCTGCAGGTTATGCAACGGCTCGTTATAGGTGACCGGGCCGGTCCTGCCAAAGTTGGGCAGGTCCATCACTATGCAACGGTATTGCTGGGCGAGGGTAGGCAATATCTTGTGAAAGGTAATCCAACCAGTAGTTCCGGGACCATAAGAGTGTAGCAGCACGATGGGGTCGCCTGACCCAAGATCGTGGTAGTGGACATCCATGCCTTCCGCACGGACTGTCTTGCTTGTTCCATCCTCGGTGAACTCGATTGAAGACGACACACATGTCCTCCCTTCCTCCGTTTTAGCACGGGTTCTCCGGTTTCAAGTTTGGTTGCCGGTCTTGCGCCCCTTGACCCGAAACTCATTGCGCCATATCGTTAACCAATTCCATTTACTTATCGGCGCCCAGAGACAGCGATCAGGAGCAATAATGGCCGTTTCTGAAAAAAAATACAATGTGATCGACCTGAATACAGGAAAACTCGACCCTAGGATTTTTTCTGACGAGAAAATCTATCAAGAGGAGTTGGAGAAGATATTTGGCCGGACGTGGCTGATGATCGGCCACGAGAGTCTTGTTCCCGAGGTGAATGACTTTTTCCACACCTACATGGGTGAAGACTCAGTGATCTTGACCAGGGACTCGAATCGTAAACTCCACGCCTTTTTGAACATGTGCCGCCACCGAGGAAGTGCGTTAGTCAGGACCGATGTGGGCAACTCCAAGAACTTCTTTTGTCCCTACCACGGCTGGACTTACTCGAATGAAGGAGCACTGGAGTTCATCCCAGGAGAAGAGCAAGCATACTACGGTGCTGTTGACCGGAAGCGGTTCAGACTGGTGGAAGCACGTGTGGACACCTACGCCGGAATCGTTTTCGCCAACTGGGACGCTGGCGCGCCCTCTTTGGAGGAGTACCTGGGGGATGCGAGATGGTGCCTAGACGTGGCATTCAACCGACTGGACTCTGGGACCGAAGCCATCGGTCCCGTGAAGTGGATCGAGCCGCTAAATTGGAAGACGGCTGTCGATAACTGCTCGGACAACTACCACGTTCCCACGACTCATCTGTCTACGATCCTGGTCCAAGGAAGGCACTTCGGCATCCCCCGCCTCACCCACGAGCAGCAGTTCGAATCTCCCAACAAGCACCTATTCATCAATGGTCATTCGATGACCATGCGGATGTTGGAGCGGCCCGACCAAGCCCGCCAAACCCATGGCGTGACTCAAGAGAACAGGGCGTTGTTCGAAGATTACTACCGGTCTACGTTGGCCGAGGCTGAGCGCCGTTTAGGGATTGTCAGGGCAGGGCAACTACAGCTTGGTAATCACAGCCTGTTTCCGAACGGGGTTCTGGGGCTTCGGCTAGCCCATCCCAGAGGTCCGCTGGCGACTGAATTCTGGCATTTTGTCGTGCTGGAAAAGGATATGCCAGACGAGCTCAAAAGCGCGCTGCGCAGGGGCAGTGGGAACTATAACGGGGTTGCTGGCCTATTCGAGCAGGACGATATGGACAACTGGAGGAGCGTGACCAGATCAAGCCTGACTCCTCTAGCTCGGAAGTATTCACAGGAGCTGTCGATGGGCATGGGCAGGGCCGGTGCTGACCCCGACTTCCCTGGCACGGTAGCCGAACGATACACGTCCGAGAACAATCAACGGAATTTCTACCGGCGCTGGGAGGAATTTATGAATGCCGAAGGCTGGTCAGACATTCATATTGAGCCGGGAAGTGTTGAATTTGAAGGCACAGCCTCGATGAACGAATAAGGCTAAAAGGCCAACAATAATCTGGAATCCGGCTGAGGTAGTGATGAGAACCCAATCGTTTGGGAAAGAGGTCTCCCAAAGTGAACTGTGGCACGAGTTGATGCAATTCTACATCAACGAAGCCTGGTTACTTGACGACCGGAAGTTCCGCGAGTGGCTGGACCTATTCACCGATGACGTTTTCTATTTCATGCCACGTCGCCTGAACGTGGGCCGCCAAGACTTGTCTCGAGAAATCTCCGAAGTCGGAGACCTGGCGATCTTTGAGGATGACAAAACCTACATGTCGATGCGGGTCGACAGGTTGGACACCGGTATGGCTTGGTCCGAAGACCCTCCATCACGCACGCGGCACATCGTTGGAAACTTGGTGGTCGAGCCGATGCCGGACGGAGACGTGAAATGCCGGACTGCTTTTATCATTTATCGGAACCACCACGAAACAGACGAGAATATCTTCGCCGGTAGCCGGGAAGACAACCTTCGGAAGGAAGATGGCCATTGGCGGATCTACAAGCGCGTGATCGTCCTGGACGCCAACGTCATATTGGCCAAAAACCTCAGTATTTTCTTCTAGAAACGGGCTCGAGAAAAACGCCCGGAGGATCGTTTCGTGGATTTTCGCCCATCCATGCGCCAACAAGAGCTGATGGACCTCGCCCATCAGCTGGCTGTTGAGCGCTTCGCCCCACGGGCCGCAGATCTGGACCGAGATGCGGCTTTCCCGTTCGAGGATTACCAGGATCTTCACACGTCAGGGCTATTGTCTCTGTGTGTCCCAGAGAAGTTCGGCGGCCATGGCGCGGACTTCGAGACCTATTGTTTGGTCGCTGAGCAATTAGCGCAGGGCAATGCAGCCACCGCTCTCACATTCAACATGCACTGTCTGACCATGCTGATGATGGGCCCATTGATGGAGGGACTGGAACTACCGTCGGAAGTATGGGACCGGCACAAAGATTTGAGCGCCAAGCGCTACCATGAAGTTGTGGAGAATGGCGTTTTTTATGGTCAACCTCACAGCGAACCAGTTGAGTCGGGGGAGGAGGACCAACTCATGGTGGGTGGGCGTCGTTTCGGGACACAGGCATTTCGCAAGGATGGTGGGTATCTAGTCAACGGCAAGAAATTTTTCGTTTCCTCCTCCGGAGCCGCTAACTATTTCGCCACGCCGGCGCTGCTGATGGCGGAGGCTCCTTGGGAGGACCGTACCCTGTATCTATCGATCCCAAGAGAAGCAACGGGTGTTTTATTTACCGGGGAGTGGGACCCCATCGGCATGCGGTCCACGGTGAGCCGGGATATGATCTTGAATGACGTCTGGGCGCCGGATGATGCCGCGATTCTTCCGCCTGGCGTTTTCGGCCAGTTATTTCAGCGGCAGCCTCATATCTTTATCGCCTTTTCCGCCGTATTTTTGGGAGTTATGCAAGCGGCATTCGACTATACCATTGCCTATCTCACGGGCAAGGCTCCTGGAGTGGCCGGTCCACGTAGCGAGCCGACTACTGGCGGTGGCCCTCTCGCTGAGATGCTATTCACCCTTGAGGCGACCAGGGCCTTGTTCTATCGTGCGGTCTCTGAGCAACGATTGGACCCACCTGTCGCGGATGTGCAGCGTGCCAGAGCTGCTCATGCTCGGGTCCAGCGTTCAGTTGTCGAATTGTCTGGAGAAGCGATACGGATCTGTGGTGGAAGGGCGATTCTAAAGAGGCATCCTCTGGAACGGTACTATCGAGATGCCAGGGCCTCCGCGGTAATGAGGCCCTGGACTCAAGAGCAGGTCACTTATGATGCCTGGGAGACCGCACTCCGGGGCTGATCTAGGATAGCTAATCCCCCGGCTGACGTGGCTCCACAAAGGTGTTCCGGAACCGGTAGAGAGTGAACTCAGGTTCCACAGGGGCCACAGACAGGTAGCCCGCTTCCTCGATCTTGGCCACTATGAAGTTTGGCCCGTCTGTAGAAGCTAGCGCCTCTGAGACAGCGGCCTCCAGATCTTCTAGATCCGATACAGTCTTGGTGTGAGTGATGCCGCAGCTTTGGGCCACCTTCTCCAGATCGGTGCCCATTCCGGTGTGGCTGGTCTGCCCGCCGGTTTGGCCCCATTTCTCGTTGTCCCAGACTACGACCGTCAAGTTCTTGGGTTGCTCACGGCCGATGGACGCGATGGTCCCTAGATTCATAAGCATGGACCCGTCGCCGTCCAGGGAAATGATCTGCTCATCGGTGGCCATTGCCATCCCTAGAGCGATGGACGAGCAGAGCCCCATGTTTCCGTAGGTGTAGAAGTTACGGTCACGGTGCCCGGCATGCCAAAGCTCGTCTGAGGTGGGGCCAAGGTTGCTGACGATGGGGGCGTCGCCTGCCAATCGCGAAATAAGTTGGGTTCCTTGGAATCTACGCAATCTTGCCTCCGTGTAGCATCTGAGTCAGACATATTGCTAACGGCTGCCGATTGGCATGGCAGAGTTTCATAGCGCCATCCAGTAGCTTATCCATCTTTCCGTCGTCTTCAAGGGTGAAGTGGGGCAACCCCAGCTGGTCCATGATGGGAATCACGGCGCGGCCCATCGCCACCTGGGCGATGTTGAATTCGCCGGGGCCTCCGCGTAGGTTGATGAACATGGGTATGGGCGTCCGGGCGGGGATGCAGAGACTGGCCAGGGCATTGACGCTGTTGCCGAAGCCGCTGGATTGCATGAACACGGCGGCATTCCGGCCTGCAGCGTAAGACCCCACTGCGACACCAATGGCCTCTTCCTCTCTGGTGGCCGAGACCAACCGGAAGAAGGGGTCATCATTTATCAGACTAGTTACCTGATCGATGGAGATGTCGGGTACATAGACAATCATGGACGTGTCCCAGTCCTTGAGTGTCCTGACGATCTGTTCCGCCCAGTTCATTTATCAACCTCCCGCTTGGGCCTTTTAGATATTCGTGCTCAAGAACGCCCCAGGCGTGAGCGGCTACCAACATAACAGTGGGACTTTGGATTGTCAAAACTTGGCGAGACGGGTGGCGGAGGATATAATCGCACCTGTAAAATAAGGACGACAAAATCGTCGGAGGAATTGAGTTGATAATCGACCCTGAGACCTTTGAGAGGTTCAACGCCGTGCTGACGGGAGTGATAGTCCCTAGGCCCATAGCTTTTGTCTCCACGATATCTCCCGACGGCGAGGTCAACCTGGCCCCTTACTCGTTCTTCAACGCCGTTTCTTACTCCACTGTGGTGTTTTCTTCATCCCGTAACGTAGGCACCAAGAGCAAGGACACCCTTCGGAACATCGAAGAAACAGGTGAATTTGTAGTAAATATCGTAGTCGACCCCATTGCCGAGGCGATGAATGCCACGGCCGCAGAGTACCCCGAGGGTGTGGACGAGTTCGAGATTGCCGGCCTCTCCCATGCGCCGTCCCAGATAGTGAAACCGCCCAGAGTGGCCGAATCTCCGGTGAACATCGAATGCAAATTGGACCAAGTCGTCAAGATAGGCTCGGGAGACCATGAACACGGTTTGGTCATTGGAACTATCCTGCTGATGCATGTCCGCGATGACGTCATCGACGGTCATCGCATCGACCAGGCAAAGCTGATGGCCACCGGACGTATGGCCGGCAACATGTACTGCCGTACCAACGACCGGTTCGAGATGGTTCGTCCAGTGTATGACGCCGAGAAAAGCGCTGCCGCGAACCGGTAGATCAAGGAGCAGTTGCCATGGCTACCAAGATGTCCATACTCAGTCCGGCGGCCGAGGCGTGGCGTCCTACGGAGGGCGACATCCCTCATATATCTGACCTTCAAGGTACCACGGTTGCTATCTTGAACAACCGCTGGACCAGCATGAATATCATAGCCGAGCAGATTGGCATCATTCTCAAGGAACAGTACGGTGTGGCCCATGTCTTTGAGAAGCTGATTCCCCTGGCCTCGGCCGCTCCCCAGGAGACCTTCGACGAGGTGGAAGCAAAGGCCCAGGTGGCCATCGTAGGTCTGGCGAATTGAGGGTCCTGTACAGCGTGGAGTGTCCACGACAGCGTTAAACTGATCAAAAGCGGGATGCCCTCGGTGGTGCTGGTAACCGAACGGTTCACTATCTTGGCCAAGGCGTCCATGCGCGGCAACGGTGTCCCCGACGCCCCAATGGTCATCCTGCCTAAGACCGAGCTCACGGAGTACGTCGAGCCTGACTTAGTGCGCGCAGTCGCCAAAGAAGCAGTTGACCTGATCATCGCTCAACTGCGTGGGCCGGAAAACGCCAAAGATAGCTAGTGTCTCCACCGGCAATCTATCCGCTCTCTTCGGTGAACTCGAAGGGGGCGGTTTTTGTTTACAGACCACTTGAATCAGGAGTGACTCATGGCGATGCCTCGAGGGCTGAGTTCTACCCCGTTCGACATTTTAGAAGACTCACCGGAAGCCGTCTTTCAGTTCATGTTGGACCAAGGTTGGTCCGATGGGCTGCCGGTGATTCCTCCCACCCCGGACAGAGTGCGCGCCATGCTGGATTACATTCAGGGGGACGCCAATGAGTCGGTGGGCTATATCAACCCGGATGCCGGGTCAGCTACCGTCGAGAAGATCGCCGTTAACGCCGTAATGGCCGGTTGTTTGCCCGAGTACATGCCCGTATTGATCGCTGCCGTTCAGGCCATTACGGAGCCCGCATTCAACATCCATGGTCTGCAAACCACCACCAACCCGGTGTCGCCCCTGCTGATAATCAATGGGCCAGTACGGGAACAGATCGGACTAAACAGCAGACGGGGGACCCTGGGGCCCGGCTACCGGGCCAACGCCACCATCGGCCGGGCGGTGCGCCTATTGCTACTGAACGTTGGCGGGGCCAAGCCCTGGACGACCGACATGGCGCTGCATGGGAGCCCGGCCAAATACATCTCCTGCATGGGCGAGAACGAAGAGGAGAGTATCTGGGAACCGCTCCACGTGGAGCGGGGTTTCTCAGCCGGCGAGAGCACGGTCACCGTCGTGGGCGCCCAGGGGATGAGTAATTGCCTAACCTTCTACAAAGAACCTGAAAGTTTTTTAACCATGATCGCCAGCGCTATGGCCGACATCAGCGACAACAATTATCTGCTGGCCGCCGGCAACCCATTGGTCATACTCACGCCGGGTCACGCCCAGATATTCTCCGATGGTGGCTACACCAAACAAACGGTCAAAGAAGCGCTGTTCGAACTCTGCAAGGTCCCCTTCGACAAGTTCCCGAAGGAAACATCGGTCATCACTTACGAAGACGGATTTGCCATGGACGGCGACCGGGTCTGCCCCTGCCGATCTGCCAACGACCTGATAGTCGTCGTTTCAGGGGGGCCAGAACCCTATCACGTTCTCTACTGCGGCAACTTTGGCGACACCACCGCCGTCACAAAGGCAGTCCAACTCCCTTAGCCAGAGTCAGCTAAGAGTTTCCTAGACAAACCAAAATCCCGGCTCAACTAAAGAGCCGGGATTTTGGTTTCCTCATCTAGTTTGCGAGGGCCTAGTAGGGGACGTCGTCGTTCTCAGAAGAACTCTCGCCCATCCGGTTCGCAGGGGGAATCTCTTCGACTTCTGGCTTGAGCCCGGACTGGATCTCCGTCTGCTTTTCTTCCCCGGTTCCCTCGACGTAGTCCGTTCCCCGCTGGTCGCCATGGAAGGCGTCTAGGGCTTCGTCCAGTTTCTCCATGAAAGTTTGCGAGTCTTTAGTCAGGAGCATTAGACGTTTGCCATTCGCCATGCGAATCCTCAGCCGGTCGCCGATGGGCAATGTTAGCAATTCCAAATTGGAGATTTCTTGGAACGGGTAAGCCTTAATCCTGGGCCGCCCGTAAATAATCACCAGGGCGTCACGGTAGATCAGATATTGTTTAGCAGTGGTCAGCCAACTGTATATGGCTACGCCGACACCGATGACGAAGAGCGGGGCCTGACCGAAAATGCCAATCACGGCGACGATCAAAGCAAAGAAGAACGTCAGGTTGATATTAGTCCGGTGGTTGTCCCAATGGAGGGGCGGTTCTTGTGTCTGCTGCATACCGCAACATTCTATCACATGATTCGAGCCTAGGAACGTTTACTCCTGATGGTTGTTGGGTCAGATAGAGGAGCCGCACGACCGACAAAAATTATCGTCCGGCTCCAGCGCGGTGCCGCAGTTCATACAGAATCTGACGTCGCTTTGATAGCTAGGCGCTACCGTGGTTCCTTGGAGATTTGGGCCTATGGGCGACATCAGGGGGTCATCCCCGTAGTCGTTGGCGCCACGGGTCCCTGGCTGAATGTACCAGTAGAGCAGCGGGATTATTCCTATGATCGTGAACGCGATCAAAAACCACCACCCTGAACGGTTGACGTCATGGAGACGCCTGACTGCCACGGCTATTCCTGGGATGAACAAAGCTAGTGACGAAAGCCCGTTTAAGATGGCCACGCCCATCATCAGGTCAAGGAGGGATGTCGCGATTCCGACCAGCAGCGAAAACACGCTCCACCACCAATACTCCGACCGGCTAGATCTGGTGCGGAAGTCGAAATATCGGTGTAGCCCCGAGGAAACCGCCTGAGGGAACGTCATCTATCGAACTTATCTCCGAATTGGATATGAACGGCAATTGTTTATTAAGAGATGACCATTGTACTCGACCCACTTACTCCTAGAGCAAAAACGCTCCAGGCGTGGTACCATCGGGTCACTTTTTGGGCACCCCATGTAGATGATTTGGAGGAGATATGATGCAAGTCGGGGTAAACGTGGCCGTTAACAGTGATACAGTTGACATCGGTGCCTTCGCCAAAAGAGCGGAGGACTTGGGGTTCCAATCCCTCTGGATGGCCGAGCACCCCATCATCCCGGTGCACACAACATCCAAGTATGGGGGTACCCCTGACGGCAGCATCCCCCCGTCCATGAGCGATATGGCCGACCCGTTCGTCTGCCTGGCCATCGCCTCCGCCACCACCAACAAGATCATGCTGGGCACCAGCATCTGTCTGGTACCCGAGCACAACCCACTGGTACAGGCCAAACAGATAGCCGCATTGGACTTCCACTCGGGCGGGCGATTCATTTTCGGCATCGGCACCGGCTGGCTACGGGAGGAGACCGAGATCATGGGCGGCGACTTCGACCACCGCTGGACCCAAGCCCGGGAGTCCATCGAGGCGATGAAAGAGATGTGGACCAAGGACGAAGCAGAGTACCACGGCCGCTACTACGACTTCCCCAAGGTCCGGGTCAACCCCAAACCTGCCCAGAAACCCCATCCTCCGGTGTTCCTCGGCGGGGCAGCGACCAACGTATTCAAGCGTGTAGTGACCTATGGAGACGGTTGGATGCCGGTACGGGCCACCCCTGAGAGTGTCAGAGCGGGCCGGGCGTCGTTGGACGAATTGGCCGACGCGGCGGGACGCGACCCCAAGAGTATCCAGATCCTGATCTACGGAGCCTCCAGCCGTGACGAGATCGATCAGATGGAAGAAGCCGGCGCTGACATGGCCACCGTCCGACTCCCTTCCACCGCCCCCGGTGAGGCCATACCCGGCCTGGAGCACCTGGCCGAAGAAATGTTGGTGTAGACGCATGCGCATAGACATCCACACACACATATCCCCAGACCGCATTGCCGCGCCCGTGTTGGAGAACATGACGGAGACGTTCGGGTACCCGGCGGTGGGGGTCAATACCGTCGACGGAATAAAATCTCACATGCGTGCGTCCGGCGTGGACAAATCGGTGGTGTTGGGTGTGGTGGAACGGGTGCAGCATGTGAAGCCGGCCAACGATTGGCTGATCAGCATCCAAGACGACATGCTTGTTCCTTTCGGCGCGATCCACCCGGACATGGATGATATGCCCGGCGAGTTGCGCCGCTTGCGGGAGGCCGGTATCAAGGGCGTGAAACTGCACCCTATGGTCAACCAATTCTTCCCCGACGACCCCAAGATGTTTCCACTTTACGAGGAACTTGGCGACGACATGGTGGTGGAGATCCACTCAGGGAAGTGGTCTCATACGAAGCCCGAGGACACGATCTACTCGCCGCCCGACCGGGTGATGAATATGATTCGGCAGTTCCCCAAGATGAAAGTGGTGTGCCTGCATCTGGGAGGGTTCTACATGCTGGACGAAGCCGAGCGGGAGCTAATCGGGAAAGACAATGTCATCATTGACACCACCTGGCCTCCATATCTGAAGGAATTGGGCACCGACACCCTGGCTGCCATCATCAACAAACACGGCGCCGACAAGGTTTGCTTCGGGACCGATTTCCCCTTGGCCGACATGGCCAAAGACTCCCAGTTTATCGAAAGCCTACCCATTCCCGACGCCGCTAAGGAGCGTATCCTAGGCGAGAATTTCCGGGAACTGGTGGGGTTGTAAATCCCGTTGACCAACAGGTGAACTATGCCCGCCGAACTTGACGCCTGGCTGGAATTGACCAGAGAAGAAGCCCTGGATCCCGACCTGCCTATCTGCGACCCCCACCACCATCTATGGGACAAGCCCGGAGACCGTTACATGATTGACGAAGTCACACGAGATTTCGCCACCGGGCATAACGTTGTACAGTCTCTGTTTGTTGAGGTCGATTCCATGTATCGGGCGTCCGGCCCAGTGGAGATGAAGCCCGTCGGCGAGGTCGAGTGGGTCCGGGGTCTTGGCGCTCAGAGCGATAGCGGGCAATACGGCCCCACCAAAGTTGCTGCCGGGATAGTGGGGCACGCGAACCTCAACCTGGGACCTGCCGTGGGCCCGGTGCTGGAGGCCATGGAGTTGGCCAGCAGTGGACGGTTCCGGAGCATTCGCCACACCTGCAGTTGGGACGCACACGAGTCGCTGCGTTCACACCGTTCCGGCTGGCCAGGCATGATGGCGGAAGTTAACTTCCGCGAGGGGATTGGCGAGCTCTTTCGCATGGGCTACGCTTTCGATGCCCTGGTTTATCACCCCCAGTTGTCTGAATTGACGGACCTGGCAAGTGCCTTCCCCGACGCCGTCTTCATCTTGAACCACATTGGACGGCCGTTGGGCGTCGGACCCTACGCCGGGCATCGGGACGAGGTATTCGAGGTCTGGAAGAAAGATATGACCACCCTGGCTGAACGCCCCAACGTGGTCGTTAAAGTAGGCGGTCTCGGCAACCGGGTCAGCGGGTTTGGATGGGACACCCGGCCAGCCCCGCCCGACTCAACTGAGCTAACCGAAGCCACATCGCCCTCCTATCTACATACCATCGAGACATTTGGGCCGGGGCGCTGCATGTTCGAGAGCAACTTCCCGGTGGACAAGAATTCCTATTCGTATACTGCCGTCTGGAATTCATTCAAGCGGATGACCGCCAATTTCTCCGATGACGAGAAAAGATTGTTGTTTCACGACACCGCCGCTAAAACCTACCGTCTCCCTTTGCTGTCTGACCAGTAACGGCTAGAAAGCACGCGGTGGCAGTATCCGGCGATAGACCCCGGGGGAGCCGGAGGGATGGCTGTAATGTCCGCCGATGAACTCTTGCATGGTGTCTTCGCTGCGGTGCGCCTCCCAGGCCAATGACTCAGGGACCTTCTCGTGCTCAAACTCATACATAGTCAGGTACTTGGGTACTCCCTCAACCGCGTGATACCGGCGCACGAACAGGCAACCTGGCACCGTCAGGTTGCGAGGGGTGCGCTGATTGTCGTAGTAGTCGTTGTATTTGGCCTCGATATTAGCCGGAACTTCCATGCGGCCGATCTGTAATGCCGGCGCCATACCTCGACCCATCGTATCGGGGTCGCTTTCGGTAGGCGATATCTGAGAATACACATTGCGGACTGTGCCCCGGCCGATAACGGTTGGGGAGATGCGTTTAGTCCATTCCGTGGGATTCTGACTCATGTGTTTATATTCGGAAGACTGGACCGCCGCTGCCGATTCCAATTCATAGACGGCTAGGTATCGTGGGCCCCCCTTGACCGCCTGGTACAAAGCGGCGTCCAAGAACTTGGGGGCGCTGAGCCGCTCGGATAGATGCTCCTGGTTATACCAAGCATTGAAATCGGCATCATGCTCCACGTCGACATCGGCGAACACCAACAATAGCCCGGCGCCCTTCTTTTTCACCATGGTCTTCTATTCTCCTAGCCGCCGTTCCGGATGAAGTCGGCTATGCGCTCGCCAATCATCATGGTCGTGAGATTGGTGTTGGCTCGGATGCAGTTGGGCATGACCGACGCGTCTGCGATTCGCAGGTTCTCCAGTCCATGCACACGGCCGTGCTGGTCGACCACGGCCATGCCGTCCGACGCAGGGCCCATCTTGCAGGTGCCGGATATGTGCTGACCCGTGGTGACATCCCTGGCGCAGAACGCGTCCAAAGCGTCGTCGGATTCCAGTTCCTCGTCAGTGGGCTCGATGCGGTACTCGACGATGTCCTTGAACTTCTCATCCGCCCCCAGGCTGACACAGGTGCGAACCATCTCCCGCATCCGCTGGCGGTCGAATGGGTCTTGCAGGTACCGGTAGTCCAACGATGGCTGCTCGTTCGGGTCAGTGGAGGTCAGCTTCAGCTCCCCCGAGCCCATTGCCAGGTCCAACACTCCCAGCATTCGGATGCCCAAGGGCTCCATGCGTTCTCCGCCTCGGTCCACGCGCTCGGTGGCGTAAGACTGCATCAGTATCATCATGTCGTTTCGGAATTCCGACCCTTCGGCGGTCCACCGCAGGCCCATCTGCACCCTCGGGGCGTAGCCGTTCATTGGGTGCCCTTCTTTTGTCTTAAAGGTAACGTAGATCATCGGGTGGTCTCGAAGGTTCTGACCCACCCCGGCGAGGTCGTGGACCACAGGTATCCCCATCTCCGTGAGATGACCTGCGGGTCCGACGCCCGAAAGGAGCATGATCTGAGGAGATCCGATGGCGCCGGAGCTGAGGATGACTTGATCGGCCTCGGCCACGAATGCCTCTCCACCGCTTTCGACCTCAACTCCAACGGCCTTCTTCCCTTCGAAGATTATCCGACGGGTCGTGCAGTTGGAGCGGATGGTCAGGTTCAGGCGGTGCCGGGACGGGGTCAGATATCCGATGGCAGTGCTGAACCGGATGCCGTTGGGGTTGTTGAATGGGATGGGGCCGATTCCCGAAGCCTCCGGATGGTTGTGGTCGGGGCTTTCAGGGAATCCGGCGGTGCGGCATGATGCCAGGAATGCCGCTTGTTCCAGCAGCAATTCATCTTGCTTGAACCGACGGGCGATTATGGGGCCCTCTGAACTATGAAAATCGTCGTCCGGGAAATCGGAGTCCGTCTCGATCTTCCGGAGGTAGGACAGACACTGAGTAAAGCTCCACTCGTCGTTGCCCATGGCCGCCCAGGAGTCGTAGTCCTCAGGGACGCCCCGAAGAAACACCTGGCCATTGATGGCGCTGGACCCGCCGGTGACCTTGCCTCTAGGGACCATCATGGGCGGCGCGGTTTCGGTGGCCTTGCCCCAAAATTGCCAGTTGTGGTCGCTTGTCATGATGTCCGTGGCCGTGGCGTAACCGAACTTCACTTCGTCAGGCAGTTGCTCGAATTCGGGGTAGTCCGGGCCCGCCTCCAATAATAAGACCGAGCGGTCCGGGTCTTCGCTAAGCCGGGAAGCCATGATCGAGCCGGCCGAGCCTGCACCAACAACTATCACGTCGTACTTCATTGTTGTTATCCCCCTTGGTTCATCCGGTGGCGTCGGCCCAGATGATACTGGCGCTCCAATCCAGCGTCAACCTCGGCCTAAGCGAGGCCGGCGCCGGTTTGACAACCCGGTGCGCGCCATTAAAATGGCAGAAGCCAATCAGAAATGAGGATTAAAACATGATTAAGAACTTCGGCAGCCTGTATGCCGGACATGTTGATCTGGGAGACCTGGGTTTAGGAGCGACGGCAGTCAACGACCGCCGCTTTGACAACGATCATCTGAGCACGATATTCAACCGGGTAGAGCAGATGGTCAAGGTGATGGACGACTTGGGCTACCACAGCTTCTGGGCCGCCGAGCACCATTTCCAACACGAAGGTAACGAGGTTATTCCGAATTTACTCTTGCTCTACGTGCACCTCGCCCACATCACTAAGAACTTGAAATTTGGCTGTGGATTTAACATCAACCCCATGTGGCACCCGCTGCGCTTGGCCGAAGACTATGCCACCGCCGACATCTTGACCAACGGACGGGTGATCTTTGGCGTGGGCCGAGGTTACCACTCCCGGGAAGTCGATACCTTCGGCGTTCCCAGCACCAACTCAGATAACGATGCCAACCGTGAGATGTTCGAAGAGCAGGTCGAGATCATCATGAAGGCCTTCAACGAGGAGTCCTTCTCCCACAAGGGCAAGCACTACACGCTGCCGCCCGAAGTACCCTACCGGGGCTATACCCTGAAGGAGATCACCTTGGTGCCCCGGCCCATGAACCTGCCCGTGGAGACCTGGCAGCCCATGGTCAGTTCCACCCAGCGGGCCATGGACTTCATGGCAAGCCACGGTATCCAGGCAATCATCGGCGGCGGGGCTGTTACCGGCGGCCCATCCGACGATGTTATCGAGCGCTGGACTGAGACGCTGGTCAATCATGGCTACAAGGATGTCCAGTTAGGCAGCAGATTGGTGGTCGGCTTGCCCACGTTCATAGCCGACACTGAGAAAGAAGCCATCGAGCAGTCTCGGAAGTATCTGGAAGAGGACATGAAGATGTTTGCTCCCCTGGGATTCTTCCGCGCCTTCACGCCTGATATGATTGATACTCTGGGTGACCCGAGCCGAGCGCCCACCGGAGGGTTTCCAACCATGGAGGACACCATAGCCGTTGGCGCTTGGTCCTGCGGCACCGCGGATATTATCACCGAGCGCATCATGGAGATCCAGGACAAGTATCCTGGGCTTGAGTACATGCACGTTGGCTGTGGCCGCCAAGGCACTCCTCTCGACGTCATGATCGAGCAACTCGAACGTTTTGGCAAAGAGGTCATGCCGAAGTTCAACGTCGACAAACCCGGCCCATAGACGGGTTCAAAAGGTTCAAGCGGCCAGATTTATGCGCGAGCGCCGGAATGTGAAACCCTTCCGGCGCTCTGATTTTGTCTGCTTGATCGATAACCCCAACCCGGCTATTCCGCTGGGTGAAGGATTTGAATGGATACAACGCTAGGTTGGGGGTCCGACGTTCTGGTCTGGAACGCCGTGATCCTCACGGTAGTCTCGCTCGGTGTTGGGCTGCTTGGGGGATTCGTGGGTCTGGCCTTGGGCACGATGCGCCTCCCCGCTATGCTGCTCATGGGCATGGCCGCACCAACCGCCGGCGGCACCAACATTTTGGTCAGCAGCATAAGCTCTATTTTCGGCGCAATCAGGCACATCCGCGAAGGACGCGTTAACTTCCGGTTGGTGCTGATCATGGGCGGTCCGGCTTTCGCGGGAGCTTTCATCGGAGGGTTCCTAGGTGGCCGAGTCTCTGAAACTATTCTCCTCTCCGCCGCCGGTTTGTTGGTGCTGTGGCAGGGCGTGGAACTGCGAGCGAGGGGGCGAGCGGTGGGGGCCAGCGCAGATGATTTTGTAACCGAGTACGACCGCAAACGCATGTTGCTAGGTGGTGGGATGGGCTTAGGCGTTGGCCTCCTGGGCGGCGCGGTAGGGCTTATTCTGGGCAGCATCCGCCTGCCTGCGTTGATCAAGGTACTGAAAATGGACCCCCGGATCGCGGCAGGCACGAACTTGGTCATCGGCTTCGTCATGGGGTCCTTGGGCTGGGTCGGCCACGCCATCAAGGGGGACATCGACTACCAACTGCTCCTTCTGATGGGCGCTGGTGCGGCAGTGGGCAGCTACTTCGGGGCGAAACTCACCGGCAAGGTCGACCTGGCCACACTGATAGGCGCCATGGGTTACGTCCTGGTGGCGGTGGGTGTGCTACTAATCTGGCGGGGCGTAACCGTGTAGCCAGCACCTCAGTGAGTACAAAAAGAGGCCTACCGCATGAATTTAGGAGGTCTGTCAGTAGACGTGTAATTGGTAGTTTTACGCATAAACGCTTGACATAAACAGAACCTGCATGCTATAATAGCGAAGCGTTTTCGGAAAATGTTCTGAGGGCGCTCTTTTTTTGCCCAATAACTTCAGAACAAAGCCCCTGGTTTCCATGGGGCTTTTTTATTTTATAGCTTAGATTGGGAGAAAATCACTAATGCCGGTTGAATTCTGGACTATGGGCGCAGGAAGACCTGGAAGGCCGGGTTCCAATGTATTCAGCGGCACACGACAAGCCATCGCTGCGGAAGAAATTGGATATGACGGGATTGCGTACGTAGACTCTCAAAACCTTTCAGGCG
>UINC01001202.1_pt1 | contig 26189 bp, 20 predicted proteins | sample 5385821 | NCBI WGS metagenome assembly UINC01 (sample SAMEA4666929, study PRJEB26691) | marine metagenome | isolation source: Pacific Ocean | place: Pacific Ocean | collected 2011-10-13 | reverse complement strand
CGCTTAATCCAGCCGGCAACATATTCACGGCACCGGAAAGAATTCCCGTTTTCCGGATCTTTCACCTGTCCGCATTCATTGGGTATAGTTCCGGATTTATGATCAAAAGGCAGATCCGCAAGCGGTTTTCCAAGGTAACCGATTGAACGGAAAACCAGTCCTGCATCTTCTTCAATTTTTTTCTCAGTAGCTTGAGGACGCAAACTGCCGTCGTCCCTTCTCACCAGTTGATTTCGTACCATACTGATTTTTTCTACTTTGCCTTCTCCGGAAATTTCAACGGGTGAAGCAAGAAAGAGGAAATGAACGCGTTTCTTTTTTACGGAAGCCTCCCTCTCTGAAATTTGCTTTAATATTTCAATGTTTTTCTTTGTATCCTTGCCGGCCTCAGTTTCGAGTATTTTCTGACTTTCAGTGTCCAATTCCAGAGGTCCACCCTCCACAACAGCTTCAGCCTCCCGGAGCTCTAGGAATTCCCTGGCTTCAGAAGGTGTAAAGGCCGCCTGTAATGGACCGCGGCGCCCCACCAGCCAGATGTTTTCAAGCTGACTTTCACGCAGAGCTTCCAGGGCATAACCGGCAATATCCGTTGCAGCCAGTTCTTCCGGAGTCTTTGCCAGAATTCTTGCAACATCGAGTGCGACGTTGCCCATGCCAATCACAAATGCGTTCTTGACCGACAAATCAAATTTATGATTACTAAAATCAGGATGTCCGTTATACCATGCTACAAACTCAGTTGCAGAGTGACTCCCAGATAAATCCTCGCCTGGAACCCCCAGCGCACGGTCAGCTGGACTTCCTACCGAATAAATAACTGCGTCATAGTGATCCAGCAAATCAGACTGGAAAATGTCCCTGCCAAATTCCACATTACCGAAAAATCTGAAGTTCGGATTTTCTGCAATTCGGCTGTAGATTTTTGTTACAGATTTTATTTTCTGGTGATCTGGAGCAACTCCTCCGCGTACAAGGCCAAAAGGCGTCGGCAGCCGGTCAAACATGTCAACTTTTATAGAAAATGATTCTTGGCGAAACAGCTCTCCCGCTGAGTAAAATCCTGCTGGACCAGAACCGATCACAGCAATTCCCCAGGATGCATCCATCTGTTCTGTTTATAGATATTGTTAATTATATTTAAAGTTTTAACAGTCTGATAATAAATCGTCACTCCCGTGGAAAAGGGAATCCTGGAACTTATAAGACTCTGAAATACCAGTTTACCGCTTCCTAATCTGTTCAAGGGCAGGTCCAGCATGAATCACAAGAAAGTCAGGCATATAAAACCATGATAGTTGCTCCCGCGGAAATAGAAACAGACAAAGAACGAGTTCAAAATTCAATATGTGCTGTGGAAACTGCCTTTCGTAAAAGTTCACCAGCACCATTTTTCAGCAATGAATGTGCGACATCTTTTCCAAGTCTCTCAGCATTTTGACGTGGAGCACTTCCTTCGCAGCGCAAAATAGTTTTACCTTCAGGATCCCCAATTGCAGCACGTAAAAACAGCTCCTCTCCGTTTAGGACGCAATATCCTGCCAAAGGTAGCTGACAATTACCCTCCAGTTCAGACAATAAAGCACGCTCAGCCAGCAAACAGTCCCAGGTATGTGAATCATTGAGGTGCTGAATCAGACTCAGTGTTGCCTCATCTCCCACTCGCGTTTCAATGCCGATTGCACCCTGACCGATTGCAGGAAGCATCCATTCCATAGGCAGAACTTCAGTAATTCGCTTTTTCAGCTGGATCCGCTTTAATCCTGCAACTGCTAAAATGGCAGCATCTACTTCTCCTTGGTCAAGTTTTCTGAGCCGCGTTTGCAGATTTCCACGTAAACTCCGAACAATCAAATCCGGTCGATGATGCTTCAATTGAGAAGCACGCCGCAATGAGCTTGTTCCAACAACTGCACCTTGAGGAATATTATCGATGCTGCCGAATTTTGGACAAATCCAAGCGTCTCCTGGATCTTCCCGCTCCGCAATCACAGAAATCTCAAGCCCTTGAGGAAAAAAACTGGTCACGTCTTTCATGCTGTGCACGGCTAAATCTGCACTTCTGTCAAGCAGAACGTTTTCCAATTCTTTGATGAAGAGTCCCTTGCCGCCTACTTCTGAAAGCGGACGGTCCTGAATACGGTCACCGGTGGTTTTTAGAATTAATAATTCAACAGAAATTTCAGGACGCTTCTCAAGTATCCTTTTTTGCACCCATTCTGCTTGCCAGAGAGCAAGTACACTTCCTCGAGTTGCAATTATTAAGCTGGATTTCTTTGTTTCGCTTGGCGAAGCCTTGGGCATTTGTCAGGATTTTACTACTTTAAGTCTGTGATGTTTTTCTGGCGCCTCTTGTAGATTTGCCTGAACTGGACTCAAATCAAATATTTTTTTCACAGATTCCAGGTAGAGGTGAGCATCTTCATCATGTGCAATTTCCTTGAGGTTCCGTGATGGATCATGCAAAAGTTTGTGAACCAGCCTGTGCACCAATTGCTCTACTTCTTTGCGCTCAGACTCAGGTATTTTTTTCAAGAGACGAAAGGACTTTTTCATTTCCTCTTCAGCCACGGAATGGAAGTTTTTTCGCAAACTTCTTATTGTCGGCACAGCGGAGAGAGACTTGAACCAGAGTTCCAACTCCAGTATTTCATTCTCAATAATTCCCTCTGCTTTAACAGACTGCTTCTTTCGCTCCTCCTGGTTTTGAGAAACAAGAGATTGCATATCATCGATATCGTAACAAAAAGTTCCAGGTAACTCATTGATTTCAGGATCTATATCACGCGGCACAGCAATATCGATGAAGAACATTGAACCACCTCTACGTTGACACAAACAGTGCTTAACCATTTTGGGAGTGATAATATAATCACGGGCTCCAGTCGAACTGATGATAATATCTGCTTGATGAAGATGCCTCTCAAGATGCTCAAATGGTACGGCCAATCCCTGAAATTTTTCTGCAAGTTTTGCTGCACTTAAAAAAGTCCGGTTGGTCATAAACAGCTGTGATATTCCGCTGCGCATGAGATGACGAACTGCCAATTCTGCCATTTCACCGGCCCCGATAACCATTACAGTTTGTTTTGAAAGATCCTCAAAAATATGCTTTGCCAGTTCTACTGCAGCATAGCTAACAGAAACCGCGTTACTGGCAACCGTGGTTTCAGTACGGACCCGCTTGGCGGTAGAAAAAGCACGAGTAAAAAGGTGGTGAAGCAGTTTTCTCGTCAGGTCTGCCTCATTGAAAGACTGAAATGCGTCTTTCAGCTGCCCAAGAATTTGAGGTTCTCCCAACACCATGGAGTCTAAACTCGATGCAACTCGGAAGAGATGCCGTACTCCATCTAAATTATGGATTATATAGACACTTTCCCGCAGTTCGGAAAGTTTCCAATACTTCTCGAGCATCTCGATGATTTGATCCAACTGCTGTTCCGCATTGACAAGGAAAAACTCGGTGCGGTTGCAGGTGCTGAGAATTGCAATACCACCCAAGTTGAAGCGGTTGCTTAGCTGGTGCCCAAGTTCAACTTGCTGATCAGGAGTCAAAACGAGGTTATCCCTAACTTCGACAGGTGTTTTCCTGAAATTCCAACCTATAATTGTAAAGCGCATAAGCAATAAAGTATTTTGGAGACTCTTGTGTTAGCTTGAGATCCCGATAGTGACTTCACAAAATTCGTTCACTCTGAAAGGTAAATTGCTTTTTTCCCTGATCACGGGCATTATACACTCTGGACGAAATAACTCAATACAGGAAAATTATTTTATGATTGCTTTTTTTTCCAAGTGGCTTACTGCCAATCATTTAACCACATTACGGGTTGCATTGGTACCCTTTATTTATGCAGGTATGGTAGTTGGAAAAGATGAGCACTGGATTTTATTCAGCAGCTGGCTGATCTTTGTCTTCGCGTGCCTAACCGACTATTGGGACGGTGTGCTTGCTCGACATCAGGGGCAAGCTACCAAACTTGGGAAATTACTGGATCCTGTGGCAGACAAAATATTGATTGGTTCCCTGTTGGTTTTATTGGTAGCAATGGGAAGAGCACCTGCGTTATTAACGGTGCTTCTCATTTCCCGTGAATTTATTATCAATGGTTTACGCTCCATAGCAGCTGCAGAAGGAGTCGTAATATCAGCCAGTTCAGGAGGAAAAATCAAAACAATATCTCAAATGTTTGCTGTGGGTTTCCTCATTATCCATTACCCCACAATCGGCATCCCCTGCCATGAGGTTGGAGTCATTCTTCTCTGGATTTCTACGGCAATTTCTCTCTGGAGCGGATACAATTATGTTGCGGCTTATTATCTCGCTTTACCAGACAAATGACGACCTGTTCGGTAATCAGTATCCGTGAAGTATTTATCTCTCGTCTGGACAAAATCTTCTCAACTGCTATCATATACATCATAAATGCATAATTACAGAACAATTTAAATCTTATGACAACTATTCTCTGTGTACGTAAGAACAATCGTGTTGTGATGGCCGGAGACGGACAAATCTCCATGCAAAAAACCATCATGAAACCTTCTGCCCGTAAATTGCGCAACACCTTTGACGGCAAGGTAATTGCCGGGTTCGCCGGTTCAACTGCCGATGCCTTTACTCTCTTTGAAAAATTCGACGAAAAACTGGAACAGTACAACGGGAAATTGCTGCGTTCAGCCGTTGAACTGGCCAAGGAGTGGCGTACCGATAAAATGCTGCGAAACCTCGAAGCCCTGCTGGCAGTTTCCAGTGCGGAAGCATCACTTATTATTTCCGGAAATGGTGATGTGATTGAGCCGGATGACGGACTGATCGGCATTGGTTCCGGGGGAATGTATGCTCTTGCGGCTGCCCGAGCACTGATGGATACAAAACTCAGCCCCCGAAAAATTGCTGAAAAATCTATGAAAATTGCCGCCGAAATTTGTATTTACACAAACGAAAATATTACTTATGAAGAATTGAAATTTTAGCCACATGAAATCTTCCCCTGAACTCAACATGACACCGCAAGAAACGGTTGTTGCCCTAGACCGTTATATCATCGGTCAAACTGATGCAAAAAAGGCCGTGGCGGTTGCTCTGCGCAATCGTTGGAGACGCCTGCAGCTTGATGATGATTTAAAAGACGAAATATTACCAAAAAATATCATCATGATCGGTGCAACCGGCATTGGTAAAACTGAAATTGCACGTCGTATTTCGAGGTTGGTCAATGCTCCTTTTGTGAAAGTTGAAGCTTCTAAATTTACTGAAGTTGGCTACGTGGGGCGTGATGTTGAATCGATGATTCGCGATTTGACGGATTATTCAGTCAATATGGTGAATCAGGAGCAAATGGAGCGGAAACAGGAAGCAGCTAAAGAAATGGTTGAGGAACGCTTGCTTGATTTACTGCTGCCTCCCATGGAAAGTGAGAAAGATGCTGCTAAGGAAGATTCTTCAACAAATCCGACGCGGGAGAAATTTCGCAAAAAGCTTCGTTCCGGCGTTTTGGACAAGCGAATGGTTGAACTGGATGTTTCCGAGCGACCTTCAGGGACAGTCATGGAATTTATGCCGATTTCCATGAATGACAACATGGATATGAATATTCGCGATATGCTCTCAAATATGATGCCCAAGCAATCAAAGCGCCGCCGGGTCAGCATTGAAGATGCACGAAATATTTTACAACAGGAAGAAGTCAGTAAACTGATCGACATGGATGAAGTGTCCCGTGAAGCTGTAGCTCGTGTTGAACAAAGTGGAATCGTATTTTTGGATGAAATAGACAAAGTTGCATCGCGCCGTGGTCACTCACAGGGACCTGACGTTTCCAGAGAGGGTGTACAGAGGGATTTACTGCCGATTGTAGAAGGCTCCACAGTAAACACCAAACATGGTCCTGTTCAAACTGACCACATCCTGTTCATTGCCGCAGGCGCTTTTCATCTCACAAAACCATCTGACATGATTCCGGAATTGCAGGGGCGTTTTCCTATTCGTGTTGAACTGCTAGCACTCAGTAAAAATGATTTCGTACGGATTCTGACAGAACCAAAAAATGCACTGATTGTGCAATATACAGCCTTAATGAAAACAGAAGGTGTTGAATTGGAATTTACCAAAGATGCCATTGATACTATTGCAGAAATTGCCTGCCAAATTAACGAGGATTCGGAAAACATCGGGGCGCGCCGGCTGCATACCGTTATGGAACAGTTGCTTGAAGAAGTCAGTTTTACCGCTCCTGATTTGAAGGAGCAAAAAATTTCTGTTACTCCGGAATATATTCAGAGTCGACTCTCAAACTTGTTGAAAAATCAGGATTTGAGTCGCTACATTTTATGAGTAAACAACAAAGTATAAAATGATCAAAACCATTTTTTTTGTTAAATTCGAGAAAAGTATTATCAAACCTGTCTCGTATTCTTGCCGCTCTCTAATGAAAGCTGCAGTTAATTAAAAGCCTTTCCTAACAGGAGGAACTTTGGACTTTCCGACCTTGCTGCTGCAGTTAGAAAATCAATTGCAGTCTCTTCATAAAAAAGGAGTCAACTACCTGAATATTGAAGCTATGCCCAAGGTTGAACTGAGGAGGCTGCTCAGAGGATTGGAGGGGATGGTGGTTTCACAAACTGTAGTTGCAGATGAACAGCATGTAGATCTCTTTTCGTTTTCAGCACAAACGGAGTCTGCAGCAAACACTCAACACGAAAATACAAATCCCAGCGTATTTCCTCCATCAACAGGTATTGCAAATTTTCAGGAAAGAAAGTCCTTGGCAAAACAACAAACTGTAACAGAGGCCTTTTCCCAAATTATACCTCAACAAGAAAAAGAAAATAAAATCGCCTCGCTCTCAGAGTTGGCGGAAAAGTACAAATCCTGCCAACGTTGTGCATTGAGTAAAACAAGGACAAATCTGGTTTTTGGCAGTGGTTTGTCACACTCAACATTGATGTTTATCGGAGAAGGACCAGGAGCAGACGAAGACGCACAGGGCGAACCATTTGTCGGGCGTGCTGGTAGATTGTTGACCAAGATGGTCAACACCATAGGAATTGACCGTGCAGATGTTTACATTACCAATATAGTAAAATGCAGACCTCCTGGGAACAGGAATCCAACTCCAGCAGAAATTTCATGTTGCCTCCCAATCATAAAGCAGCAAATTGAATTACTGAATCCAAAATTAATTGTCACACTGGGAAATGTACCGACAAAAACACTGATTCCAGATCTGCCGGGAATTACCAAGGTACACGGTAGGATAATGCAATATGAGAAATGGACCATGCTTCCGACCTTTCATCCGTCTTACCTCCTACGAAATCGTGCAGCAATGCCACTGGCATGGGATGATTTTAAAATAATTCCAGAACTGGCTTTTCATTCTTAAACAGAATCGAATTACAGGTTCTCATTTCATAAACAGGCCACAGAAGAACATCGAATATGATTGATTTACAACCTGTCAAGGGTACACGTGATTTCTTTCCGGATGAAATGCGTCTGCGTAACTGGTTATTTGAAGTGTGGCGCAATGTATCTGAACAAGCAGGTTTTGAGGAATATGACACTTGTGTGTTGGAACATGAGGAGCTTTATGTCCGCAAAACTGGTGATGAAATCAGTAAGCAGCTTTACAGTTTTGAAGACAAAGGTGGAAGACGCTTAAGTTTGCGTCCGGAAATGACACCTTCACTGGCCCGCCTGGTTCTTCAGCAAGAAAAATCATTATCCTTTCCGATTAAGTGGTTTTCCATGCCGCAGTGTTTTCGCTACGAACGCATGACAAAAGGGCGGCGGCGTGAGCATTTTCAGTGGAATGCAGATATTATTGGACAACATGAGGTGGTGGCAGAAGCTGAAATTTTGATGCTGTTGATTTCTGCTTGCGAGTCAATGGGACTTTCTACAAATGATTTTCGCGTTTTTATCAATGACCGGCGGATTTTAAATGCGATTCTAAGTCAGATAAATGTGCCGCAGGTACTGCATAGCGAAGTGATGGTAATCATGGACAAACGTGATAAAATTCCTCCGGAAGCACTGTCAAAAATGTTGGAAGAGATGAGAATGACAACTAAGCAGGTGGGGCAGTTAAATGAATATCTGTCAAAATCTGACCTGGAGGAATTAAGAGAAAACTTGAAAAACACTGAGGGTATAGAGGAACTTCAGCATTTAATGAAACTGATGGAAACAGCAGGATACAAGAATTATCTGCAATTTGACATTTCCATCGTGAGAGGACTATCTTATTACACAGGTGCAGTTTTTGAGGTCAACAGTCCTGAAAAACAACACCGCGCTATTTGCGGCGGTGGACGTTACGATTCGCTACTTTCAACTTATGGCGGTGAAACTGTACCCGCAGTTGGATTTGGGTTTGGAGATGTCGTTGTTTTAGACGTACTGAAAGAGTTGGAACGCTTTCCAGAGTTGCCCAGAAAATTGGATTACACAATCATTCCTTTTGCCAATGAACAGATAGGAACTGCTTTGAAAATCGCTGCAGAGTTGCGCCTGCAGGGCTCGACTGTGGATTGTAATTTTAGTATGAAAAAAATAAAAAAAATGATGCAGCAGGCTCATGAATCTGGTGCAGTAAAAGCGATTCTTCTTTTTCCAGATGAGTTGTCTGATGACAAGGTGGTAATCAGGGATATGCAGCTTCATGAACAGAAGCCTGTTAGAATAACGGATTTATTTTCTTCTGCGGAGTGAGCTTCTTGAGTCTTTCTGTAACCGTTTCATCGCCTTCTTTCAGGTTAAATTGGATATTAATGATCCTCTTATTTGGATTGGATCAAAGCTCAAAAATATGGATCAGGGATAACGTGCCTCTATATGAAACTACCGAGCTGTTGGCAAATTTCATCGACTTGACCCACGTAAAAAATCCGGGAGTAAGTTTCAGTTTTTTGGCAGACTTTTCCGATTTTTTTCGAATTCCGCTGTTAGTTGGAGTTTCTCTGCTGGCTGTTGCGGCAATGCTCTATTATCAGACGCGCTACTGGAATGATCTGGATTTTTTTACACGCTCCGGACTGGCCTGCGTTTTACCGGGTGCTGCTGGAAACCTGATTGATCGTGCAGTTTATGGATATGTTACAGATTTTTTCCATTTTCGCTGGTATGAAACGAGTTTTTTTGTCAACAACCTTGCTGATTGTTTCATCAGTCTCGGTGTTGCTTTCTTCGTTGTCCCACTTTTGTTTTCGAAAAATGGTAGTACTTCTTCAAAAACGGTTTGATTCACTTTTGTACTTCAAAAAACATTTCATCTAAATTTCTGCTGCAGTTTTTTGTCATCAATACTTTTTGCTTCTGGAAGCCTTGCCAAAGAAGAGACACGCTATATCAAAGTATTAAGGACAGTCTTGCGTGCACAGCCGTCAATTCAGAGCAAAACACTCACAAAACTGTCAATGGTACTTAAATGCTTGCCATGGAGACAAAAGGTATCTGGCATAAAGTTGAAGCAGAAGAAAATCAGGGTAGGATTTTATGAGGTAAGATTACAAATTTTCCATTTAAAATCAAAAAATCGATTTTGGGTCAAAAAATACGCGTTTCGGCTTATTCACCAATTACACCAACCTTCCTCAAACAGATTCCTTAAAGGTTGCGCCGTATGAGTAGATAGACATCTATGGTGCAAGTTTGGGCTACACCTCTTACTCCTCATCCTCCTCTCTCACTTAAGGCGCTATTTACATTTCCGGCTCCGGCAAAGCCTGGTTGTACTCCGGAAGCACCATAACAAGAAACATGGAGCGTGATTCACTCACACTTTTGTTTTCAGCAAGTTCAAGTTTATGAGCTGCAGATGCAGTTGCATTTTTGCTAAGCAGCAGGAATAGAGCGAATCTGCAGAGACGTGCGATAACCCTCACCTGTAAGAATGTTGGCAAGAACAACTACTTGCTCTTCAGCAGCAAATCCTTCCGTTTTCTGGAGAATCCCCAATGCATCCTGAATCGTGTCTTCAGGATTATCCCGCAGTTCCATCAAGAAAGGATAGACGCCTCTGTAGAGCATCATGGAAGTAAAAACTTTAGGGCTATTAGTGAATGAGTAAATTCCAATCCGGCGTGGACGCAGATTTGAGAGATATCCTGCTCCTCGACCATTGCGAGTGATAACAACAGTGGCACGAATTTTTAAATTTGTGGCAATTTGAATTGCGGATGCAGCGAGGTGTTGCCCATTATTACCTTTTATCAATTTTTCGGTGAAATTCACTCCAGGAAAATTTTCTGTACGCCTTGCTATCCGTATCAGTGTTTCCACTGAGCGAACTGGATATTTACCTACAGAAGTTTCTCCGGAAAGCATAATAGCATCTGACTGTTCAAAAACTGCGTTTGCAACGTCTGTAACTTCTGCTCTGGTTGGCACCGGATTTTCAATCATTGATTCCAGCATTTGTGTCGCCACGATTAAGCGCTTGCCGAATTTAGCGCACAAATAAGCGATCCGTCTTTGAATTTGCGGAACCTCTTCCATCTCAACTTCGATTCCCAAATCACCACGGGCAACCATCACTCCATCTGCTTCTTGAACAATTTCTACGAGGCGGTCAACACCTTCCTGATTTTCAATTTTAGCAATAATCTTGATATGCTGAGCATGTTCTCCAAGTAAATCTCTTACCTCCCGAATCGTTTCAGAACTGCGTACAAAAGACAGCGCAATGACATCAACTTTTTGTTTAACTCCAAAAAGTATATCTTGTTTGTCAGTTTCTGTGATACCAGGCAGTTTAACGATAGTTCCCGGCAAATTAACATGTCTGTGTCCCTTTACAACTCCACCGTCAATCACTTCGCAATCGAGTCCTCTTTCGTTTTTACCCAAAACCTTTAAACTCACCAAACCGCCGTCGATGGAAATATAATTTCCTGGCTCCAGATCACGTTTCAAAGCACTATAGTTGACAAAAAGTGTACCTTCTGTCTCTTCATGCGGCGGAGAGCTGACAGTGACACGTTCGCTGGAAATAAGAGTTACTACCTCATTACCAGTCCTGATTTCTGGGCCCTGTGTATCAAGTAATAGTGCAATTGGAAATTGTCTGCTCCGATTCAATTTTCGAATTTGCTCAATAATTTTTTTATGAGAATCATGCGTTCCATGTGAGAAATTCAAACGTGCCACATTCATTCCTGCCGCAGCCAGTTCTGCCAATCTTTTTGGAGAATCACTGGCCGGACCGATAGTGCAAACAATTTTTGTACTTAACATTTTATCGGGTTATATATGATTGTAGATCGGTGGGATTCAGCAATTGTTCAATCGATGTAATGACCATATCTGAAATGCTTATACTGGAGGGAATCCTGAAAAATATAGGGTTTGTAGATTGATTTTCCGAGGAGCATACGAATACACTCCTGGATTCCCTCAATGATGGAAGGATGAGGGTGGATCAATTCGGCCAATTCCTCAACACCCTTGTCTGTGGCAATCAACAAAGCAACAGCCTGAATTGCGCTGGAAGCATGTTCTCCAACTGCACGCATACCCAAGACTCTCATCTGATCGTCATCAGTAACAAGTATTTTAAAAAATCCCTGAGTGTTGCGCATAGCAACTGCTCGTGGAATGCAGCAAAAATCTAGACTGGCAACACGATAATTCAGCTTTGCTTTTTGAGCCTGTTGTTCATTCATACCCACTCCGGCAACCTCCGGATTGAGAAACATGATAGTTGAAATGTTTTCGTAGATCATCGGTCGTTTTGGTTTGCCGTAAATTTTTTCAACAGCATGGCGTCCCTCCAACTCACCGACGTTAACCAGTGCAATGTCTGCAGTAATATCTCCTACTGCATAAATATTGGAAATGCTGGTTTGCGTATCATTATCAATGATATGTCCGGCTGCACTCAGTTCCATTCCTATCTCTTGCACACCAGTATTTTCTACATTCGGTACACGTCCCACTGAAACCAAAGCTTTTTCTGCGTGAAAAACCTCTCTCTTTCCATCCGGATGTTCCAGGACATATTCAACCTCACCATCTGCAATTACCATTTTTTCTAGGTTTGACTCCCGGTGAATCAGCACTCCATTGGTCTCTAAATTGGATTCAATCACTTTAGCCAAGTCCGCATCTTCGAAAGGTAAAATGCGATCGTCTTTGGAAATAAGGTGAACTTTTGTTTTTCTGAAATTGGAAAAAATGGTTGCAAACTCACAACCAATTACACCAGCTCCAATAATTACTAGACTTTCGGGGAACTCTTCTAATGAGCTGATACCGTCGCTGGTCATGATGATATCTTCATCAATGGCAATATAGGGGAGTTTACGAGGACGGCTTCCAGTTGCAATAATTATATTTTCTGCAAATACCTTATGTTTTCCGGAATCTGATTTAACCTCAACCTCACTTGAACTAAGTAACCTAGCACTGCCTTTGAGAAACCGGAAGGAATCGGGACGCAGTTGAATGATCTTTTGAAGATGTTCTTCAATTTGTTCGGAACGTTCCAAAACCGCATCATTAACTTCTTGAAGAACATTATTAAAATGAACATCCGGTTCAGCCAATCCGTAGTGGCGCATTTTTTTACTGAAAGAGGCAAATTCTTTAGAAATTTCCCAGAAGGTTTTAGAGGAAAGCGCACCGTCGTATATTCCGGCACCACCAAGGCGGTCACGCTCCACAAGCAAAACAGTTTTATTAAAATCAACCGCACGCATTGAAGCTGCGTAACCGGATGGTCCTCCTCCAATTATACACAGATCATACTTTTCCATTCAGGAGAATCTCTCTTAAAAACTCAAATTTTTTGGCTTCGTTCTTTAATTTCGTGATTCAAAATACGATCGTTTTCAGAATAATCAACTGGCAGTTCAATAAGATGGACTCCGGGCTTTTCATGACATTTTTTCAAGAGCGGAAGAAAATCATCAGTTTTCTCCACACGATAACCGTTTGCACCATGGCATGAAGCAAACTTGACAAAATCCGGATTCCCGAATTCAAGACCGAAATCATCAAATCCCATATTCGCCTGCTTCCATCGAATCATCCCATAAGAGTCATCCCTCAGAATCAGGCAGATCAAATTCATTTTCAGTCGTACTGCAGTTTCCAATTCCTGGGCATTCATCATGAAACCACCATCTCCGCAAATGGCCATCACTTTCCGATCCGGGTAAACCATGTGGGCTCCCATTGCAGAAGGCAGGCCAGCACCCATTGTGGCTAAAGCGTTGTCTAGTAAAACTGTGTTTGGCTCAAAGGCCTTGTAATTGCGTGCGAACCAAATTTTGTAAACGCCGTTGTCAAGTGCGATAATCCCGTTGGAAGGCATCGCTTCACGCACATCTGCAACAAATCTTTGCGGTAGCATTGGAAACCGTGGATCATCTGCACCTTCCAACAAATGAGATTCGACGGCTTCTTTGACTTTCAAAGAATAAGAAAAATTCCAAGTGCTTTGAGGCATTATCCTTTCTTTGATTTGCCAGATGCTATTTGCAATATCACCAATAACTTCCAGTTGCGGAAAATAAACGGGGTCGACTTCTGCCGAAGAAAAATTGATATGAATTACCTGAAATGAGTCCTGTTCCATAAAAAAAGGAGGCTTTTCAATGTCGTCATGGCCAACGTTAATGATCAAATCAGCTTTCGAAATGGCACGGTGCAAAAAATCATTAGCTGACAGCGCAGCATTACCCAAAAACAGAGGATCACGTTCATCAAGCACACCCTTCCCCATTTGGGTACTGATAAAAGGCATTTGGGTTTTATCCACAAACGACCGCAACATACGACCAGGCCTTTTCCTATTGGATCCTGCTCCGATCAAGAGTAGCGGATTTTTTGCGTTTTCAATCATTTCCACGGCCTGCTTGATCGCTTTTTCTTCAGGTACTGGACGGCGGGCACGACTGCAGGGCAAGGGCTGAGCTGTAGTATCTTCATTCGCTACGTCTTCCGGTAATTCCAAATGTGCTGCACCCGGACGTTCTTCCTGAGTAATCCTGAAAGCTTCCCGCACTAGTGGAGGGATGTTGTTCCCGCTCACAATTGACTTCGTATATTTTGTCAATGGTCGCATCATTTCGACCACATCGACAATCTGGAACTTGCCCTGTTTGCTGTGCTTCACCGGCTTTTGCCCAGTAATCATTACCATCGGCATTGCTGCAAGTTGGGCATAAGCAGCAGCAGTTACCAGATTGGTAGCACCCGGACCAAGTGTAGACATACAGACTCCGGTTTTTCCAGTGAGTCGTCCGTAAGTTGAAGCCATGAATCCAGCTGCCTGTTCGTGACGAGTCAGAATCAACTTGATTGAGGAATCTTTAAGAGAATTGAGCAGGTCCAGATTCTCTTCTCCTGGAATGCCAAAAATATGTTCAACACCCTCTTCTTCCAAAGCTTTAACAAATAAATCAGAGGCTTTCATTATATTTTTCAGTTTACAGTTATCAATATTAGAGATGCATTACATAGCAAACTCAGGGAGAGTCGCATTTATTAATTGGTTTCCGAAAAACTATCGGAGCGTGCCGCCTCACAGGCTCGCGCATAGCTCTTTGGTTTGGTATCTTCAAGGAGAGAACCTTCCTCAATGTATTCGTAGATTTCGGAAAAGTTACGGATTTCATAGGCCTCGATTCTACGCATCAAGTGCCAGGGTCTTAGATCTTCTGCTTTATCCAATCCCATTGCCCCCATGATTTCGCTGGCACTGGCCACAGTATTTCGATGGAAATTATAGACACGCTTACTTTTGTCATCCGGAACAAGTGCCCCCATCAAACTGGGGTTTTGTGTGGTGACACCAACTGGACAAACATTCGAATTGCACTTACGGGCTTGAATACAACCCAGTGCTATCATCATGGCTCTTGCTGAATAACAAAGGTCCGCGCCCAAAGCAAGTAGCTTGACCAATTCAAATCCGGATGTCATTTTCCCACCACCGATAACTTTTATTTTTTTTCTTAAATCAAATCCAGCCAAAACGTTATGCACAAAAATCAGCCCCTCAACGAGCGGAGTTCCAATATGATTAGAAAATTCCAAGGGTGCCGCACCAGTTCCTCCTTCACCGCCATCTACACTCACAAAGTCCGGAGTAATTCCAGTTTCTTTCATAGCTTTGCAAATGGACATAAACTCCCTTCGTTTTCCCACACACAACTTAAATCCGATTGGTTTTCCTCCGGACAATTCCCGAAGATGCTTGACGAATTCCATCAGTTCAAGAGGATTTGCAAAGGCGGTATGCCCAGGAGGAGAGTTCACATCCTGTCCCATTGGCACATCCCGAATTTTAGCAATTTCTGCAGTCAGTTTAGCAGCTGGTAGGATTCCCCCATGTCCAGGTTTTGCACCTTGGGACAGTTTTATTTCAATCATTTTGACTTCTTCTGTTGTCGACTTTTTTGAAAAAGTTTCCGGACTAAACTTTCCATCATTGTCGCGACATCCAAAATAACCAGTTCCAATTTGCCAGATTAAATCTCCTCCCTGAAGATGATACGGGCTGAGACCTCCTTCCCCAGTATTGTGAGCAAAAGCACCGATTTTTGCACCTTGATTGAGTGCAATCACAGCGTTTTTACTCAGAGCGCCAAAGCTCATTGCTGAAATATTGAGAAGACTTGCTGAATAAGGCTGCTTGCAGTCTGTCCCGCCAATCACAACCCGCAGATCCGAAGGCTCCATATGTTTTGGGCTGAGTGAGTGATTGACCCATTCGTAGCCTGTTTCATAAACATTTTCAACAGTGCCGAAAGGCACCGTATCACGGGAATTCTTTGCTCGTGCGTACACTACGCTTCGCTGTTCTCTACTAAAAGGACGCCCGCTTTGTTCAGATTCCACAAAATACTGCTGCATTTCCGGACGAATTTCCTCAAGCAAAAAACGCATGTGTCCTAAAACAGGGAAATTTCGCAAGATGGAGTGAGATTTTTGAGTGATGTCTCGCAGACCAAGCAAAATGAGCGGTCCGAAAATAACCATCGACCAGAGAACTTCCGGTAGATAAAAGTAGGAAAACACGTTAATGGCGAGAATGACAAAAGTTGTTTGCAGAAATAATGTGCGCATAGTGACAGTCTCCAGAGGCAAATAGGTCAATACTTAGCAAACAGTAGCTTCAGTTTGTTCTAAGTATAACCGAAACTTTTACAGGAAACTGTCATAAAATGCAAGTGTTACTCTATGGGTAAAAATGCAGACTAACCACCAACACGGGACATGACAAGAGTAGAGCCAGTGAATGCTACATCTTGTTTGTACGAAATAGATTTTTTAACAAGATTTTGCAGTGGCACTGATGGATCAGGATGATCCAAAAAATGTCGGATAGAAATTGGAGTCGGGTTACTCAAGCAACCAATGAGTTGACCATTGGAAGTAAGACGCAAGCGGGAACAGGTAGAGCAAAAAGGTGCGCTGTTATTTGGGATAATTCCAAAAAATCCACCAGGAACCCAATAACGAAGCGAAGTTGAATCAGAATCCGTGGAAACAGGCTGTATTGTATAACGTTCTGAAATTCGCTCCAGAATTTCGTGCATATACACTAGTTTAAAATCATCTTTTTTGTAGAGTGGTCCCATTCCCATAAGCTCGAGGTAACGTACTTCAACCCCCCGAGCCACGCCGTATTCAAGCATTTTAACGATCTCTTCATCGTTCTCACCCTTGATTACGACCATGTTGACTTTAACCCGAAGTCCATATTTCAAACACTCTTCAATTCCCTCCAGTGTTTTATGAAGTTTACCAACTCGTCCCAAACGTTTAAATTTTTCTGGGTCAAGGGAGTCAAGACTTAGGTTAACGTTCTTGAGACCTGCTTCGGAAAGAGCTTTTGCTTTTCTCGCCAACAACTGACCATTAGATGTCATGCCGATGCTAGTGATTCCCAAATCACGAATTCCAGAAATAACTTTAATTAGGTTAGGATAGAGTAGCGGCTCCCCTCCAGTAAGACGCACCTTTTCAATTCCGGCATGATCTTTTAGAATCCTGATTAAGCTCAACATTTGATCCATACTCAATTCGTCAGGAGCACGCTTGTGATCGCTAAGGCTGGTGACACAATAAGTACAGGCCATGTTGCAGACCTCACTTAGAGAAATGCGGAGCTTATTGATGTTTCGACCGTGATGATCAATCATCGGTGGGTTCTCCTTTCCAAAGCCGGGAGGCAGACCAGTTTCCATGTCAGCCCTATCGTTCGCCAAACCATGGTTGTCACGTTAGGTTTTGGCGAATCGGAGATTATTCAATTATTGGATTTTAGAAATTTGTGTAAATCCTATTTCAACAAATACATTAAGTCAAGCCCTATTTTATATAAAATGATTTGATAAAAAACAGATATTTGCTTTTATTTGGCTCCTCTTCTAAGGTAAAATTATCTTTCTTAGAAAAACAACTCTAAGTATATTGACCAAAATTCGCTCATTTGAAGAGACCAGCAACCATATTCCAGCTTAAATCAAAAAGCATCCAGTTCAAATATCGAATGGCAAAAAAAAAGTGGGGTCAAAATTTTCTTATCCACCAAAAAGTGGCAGAAATAATTGTTGATGCCGCAGATGTCCAAAATGAAGATTCCATTCTGGAAATTGGTCCCGGCCACGGAATGCTAACCCGTTCACTGTTGAAGAGAAATGCACAAGTCACTGCTGTTGAAGTTGATCCGGAGTTGTGTGATAAATTAAGAAAACAATTTGAGAACGTAGAAGGATTCACTTTGCTTGAGCAGGACGTGATGGAACTTGCACCTGAAGCTCTGGCCAAATTAGTAAGTGCTCATGCAAAAGTGGTTGCAAATTTACCATACAATATTGTTACTCCATTATTATTACGGATACTTCCTGTCCGCAAAACATGGCAGTCTTTGACTTTAATGATTCAGTTGGAAGTGGCTAGGCGGATTTGCGCTACACCTGAATCCGGAAAATCTTATGGCCCATTATCTCTAGTTGGAGCTCTGGGCTTTCAGAGCAAGATTATTAAAACAATTCGTCCAGATTCTTTTAGGCCAGCACCAAAAGTTGATTCGTCAGTAATCCGTCTTGTTCCTCGAAATTCAGGACTCACTCATGAAGAAGAAAAACTGTTTCTAAAGTGGAGTCATCTTCTGTTTCAGCAGCGAAGAAAAACTTTACTTAATGGAATCCGCAGTCATTTCCCGGAATGGTATCAAAACTGCGAAGATTTACTTAGCGAAAAGTTTGCTCTCCGCCGCCCAGAATCATTAGCTTTTACAGAGTGGTTGAATCTTTTTGAAGATTATTTGCAAAATGAAAAAAATGAATCCTGCTAAGGCATTAAGAAATAACAATAAAAAGATAATTAATTAAGGTATTTCGGTGTTTAAACTCTTTGCGAAGATCAGCCTTTTTTCTACATTATTCAGCCTGCCGTTCGCTGGAATTTCAGTTGGTGTTGAGTCGTCAATACAATCTCTTGACTTTTCCGGAAGCGGACCCTTATTTCTTTCAGATAATCAAATTCAGGAAGATTTACATCAAGCAGAACGCTTACTGCAAGACAATTATGTCCGCTATCCACTTCTAGAGAAGGCCGGAGTAAGTTGGCAATCAGCCTTTAAAAAATTAGCAGATCAAATGTTAACAAAGACTAATCCAACTCTGACACATCATTTTCAAAAGCAGTTGATAAAAGCTTTGGAGTTTACAGAAGATTCTAATTTACAGGCAGATCTATTTTTAAATAAACGACATTACGTTCAACGGATTGAACCAAAAGTAGCATTTTACTCAGGAATCCGCATGGCACAGCAACAGGAGCGCTTTCGTGTCTTGCCCTCTCTGAAGCAGCCGAAAAATATTGTCAATCACTGGTTCATCGACTGCAAGACAACACAAGAGGTGTTCTTCCCCGTTTTGCCGGAGAGGCAGTCTGAATTGCTTTTCATGTTGGGGCAACAGGCCAATCATCAACTTCAATCCCTAGATTGTACATTCGAAAATGATTCTGCAGTAAAACAGCAAATCCTCCTTCCACTGATTATGTCTGAGGCCGAACTGAATCGACCTGAAATGCCCGTATATGAATACAAGGTAGGGAGGACACCTTACGTTCGCTGGTACAGGGATGGTAAACCTGAAGAGATCGCAGTAAAGCAGTTCCAGAAACTTGCCAGAAAATTACAAACAACCCGCACACTGATCATCGATGTACGGGGTAATAGGAATGGAAGTTTTGCGTTTATTGAAAAGTGGCTCAAGGAATTTACAAGCAATCATTGGAAAAACGTGATTGTACGGGAACGGCAAACACTCCCTGTCTTAAAGGGCCTGCTGAACAGAGTACAATGGAATCTGCATCATTCCACACCACGTTTACTGATAGGACAACATCAACTGGAACAAAAACGTATGCAGTTGCAGGCACTTATTAATCATTTCAGGGACAAAGGTATTGATGAAAAATGGGTAGAAACAAAATTCATTTTCAATGGACAAAACAACGCACCAAAGTGGAACACACGTCTGATCGTTATAGCCAACCAGCACTGTGGAAACGGTTGCCAGTTCTTGGCAGCCTTGACCAGACAAATCCCCAATGGAATTCTTATTGGCACAAATACAGGACCTTTTCCCAAAAACATTTCCGGACCAATTTATCAACTGAAGCATTCCAGCATCATGCTTTCATTCAGCCATCGGATGCATCTGGATCATCGGGGAAAGCCAGTTTCACCCTCCGGATATCTTCCGGACTACTGGTTGTTTCCGCCAATGGGATTAACGGATATCCTGCGCTTTGCCAGCAAATCTAACTAGAACTCACAACATTTATTACAATTCAACAACTTGATATTCTCCGCACTTTAAGTCAATATCAACCGGTGTTTTGCACATAAAGCTGTTTTTTGAGAAATACCAACAATATGCATCAACAATTTTAAACTACTGATGATTCAACTTTTGACTAATTCGATACGTATTCCAATTATAGTTTTTTTGTTCATCCTCAATACTTCATTTCACGGAACACTTGTCAGTTTGTGCGCTCCGGTCAAATTCGTAATTCCTCTCTCTGGATGGCGTCACCTTTGGGGCAAAATTTCTTACTGGATTTCCGGAGGTTTTATCATCACAAATAATTTCCTTTTGAAAATATTTTTTCATATAGAGTGGGACGTTAAAGGATTGGACAATTTGAATCCGGATGGAACATATTTGGTGATCAGCAATCATCTTTCACTGCTCGACATTCCGGTGGCACAAGGACTATTTTTAAGACGAATTCCTTTTTTGCTCTTCTATATCAAACAGGAGCTGCTTTGGATCCCATTCCTTGGACAAGCACTCTGGGCTCTGGAATATCCAACCATGAAACGTTATTCCAGAGAAACTTTAAAAATTCGCCCTGAATTGCGAGGTAAAGATTTAGAAACCGCAAAGATTTCCTGCGAAAAATTACTGGGACATCCGGTAACTATTTTGAATTATGCAGAAGGAACACGCTTCACGCCCGAAAAACAGACCAAAACCAAATCACCTTACATAAATTTACTCAAACCACGTGCAGGAGGAATTCACACAGTTTTGAGCAGTTTAGGCGACGAAATGACATGCATCCTCAATGTCACACTGGTCTATCCAGGCCATTCTTCGCCAAATTTTTCCGATTTACTGTATGGAAGGGTTAGCAGAATTGTGGTGCGCATCGAAACCCTGAAGCTTGGAGAAGGTGTGGTACCATCGGTGGAAGAGATTCGGGGCAAAGGAGGGTCTTTAGCGGTAAGGAACTGCCTGAACGAGCTGTGGTGTGTCAAAGATAAATTCATCAGCAAAATCCATAGTGAATCACAAGTGAATACAGAAACAAATCAGCCCACTAATGAACCATCTTCCACAGAATCCGTTGGTTCCAGCAGCACTACACCTTTTTCTTCAGAATAAGCCCCAAGTACCAGCACCTCTGAATTAACACCGGCTACACGTTTGACAGGGAAATTTACCACAGCCGAAATTTGCATTCCCGTTAAATTACCTGACAGGTAGTTTTTTGTAATTTGCGCGGAGCTAGTTTTAATCCCTAGTGGACCAAAATCGATCTTCAGAATGTAGGCAGGATTCCTGGCCTTGGTGTTAAGTGTTGCCTCCAGAATAGTTCCTGTTCGAATTTGAATCCGTAAAAAATCTTCAAAATTGATTTCTTCCAAAATATACCTCTTTAGGGAGAAAGTTTTAGTTGTTGTTATTGGAGTTTATTTTCCCAGATGATTTCCCTTAACAGTGCCTGCAATGGATGCAGTGGACGAAAACCTTCGAAGCGCTTTACCTGGCTGCGGCAGGAAAAACCGGTGGCCAAAATATTTTGCCGCAAAAATTGATCAGCAGGGATCTTATTTTTCCAGCTTAAATTGTAAATTCCACGGGATTCTTCGAAATGTTCTGTTTCGTGTCCGTAAGTTCCAGCCATGCCGCAACAGCCCACAGGAATCAACTGTAAAGACAAACCAAATACCTTAAAAACCTCCTGCCATTGCTCTTGTGAAAGCTGAACTTGGGTTTTTTCGGTGCAGTGCCCCAACAATTGATACTCCGGCAAATTTGACTTTGCTGAAACTGCAAATTCACGAAATTTTTCGGAACTCTTCACTAACAATTCCTGCGGCAGCAAAACCTCAAAGGGCAGCTCATTTTCCCCAAGAATTTTTAAATATTCATCACGATAAGTCAACACTACACTAGGGTCGAGTCCAACCATAGGAATTCCGGAACGTGCAACATGAATCAGCCATTTTGTGTTTTTCTCTGCAACTTTCTGAAATTTATCCAGGAAGCCTTTTACATGCAAAGGTTTGCCGTTAGGATGAAACGGTGCAACATAAACCGTATAACCCAAGTGACACAGCAACTCATAAAATTCCAGCACAAGCTGCGATTCGTAAAACGAGGTGAAGGCATCCTGCAGCAGAATCACACTCTGTTCTAATTCTTCCGGAGTACGTAAAATCAAGCCATCCAAATCAAATGCTGGTGCAGCAGAATTCAGCAGACGCCGCCTGACAGGTTCCGGACTGTATTCCGGTAAATCTCTTAAACCAATTTGCTCTTTCAGTAACATACTGCTTAGAGGCCAACTGAAAAAAACGTTTGCAACTGACGGCATTTGCGAAAATAAACGACCGAATGATTCCGTAGAGCCTACCAAATAATCTTTGAGGGGACGCAAATAACGGGAATGATAAAGGTCAAGAAATTTTGAACGCAATTCTGGAACATCAACATGCACAGGACATTGAGTCGCACATGCTTTGCAAACTAAACATCCAGCCATTGACTCATAAACTTCGTGTGAAAAATCGTACTCACCATGTTTTTTGCGCCATGACTTTTGAACTTTGTTAAGCAAATTATACAGAAACCCCCGCGGTTTGTTTGCCGAAGCTGATACTCCCTGATTCAAAGAAAGTATCCGGAGCCACTCACGCATCAGTCCTGCTCTTCCTTGCGGAGAATGAACACGATCACGAGTAATTCTTGAAGAAGGACACATCACATGATCTGGAGAAAAATCGAAACAAGCTCCGTTGCCGTTGCAGTTGATCGCTGATTCATATTCCTTCAGCAATTCTGGAGTAATTTGCCGGTCTTTGTGTCCGCGGAGCGGACCTTCCAGCCGAACTACCTGGTCACTGAGAGAAAGCGGGGTGACTATTTTTCCGGGATTGAGCCGATTATTTGGATCGAATGCTTCTTTAATGCGGCGCAAATCTTGATGCAATTCTTCACCAAAAAATTCTGCTGTGTATTCACTGCGAAAACCGCGTCCGTGTTCGCTCCACATTACGCCCTCATATTTTTTCACTAGTTCAACTACTTTATCAGAAAGTTCCCTGATCCAGCTTTCTTCTTCCGGATTCTTCAAATCCAAAGCCGGACGCACGTGCAAACAGCCAACGTCAACGTGACCGAACATCGCGTACTCCAAACCAAATGATTCAAGTAATTTGCGAAATTCACTGATATAACTAGCTAAATTTTTCGGAGGAACTGCCGTGTCTTCCACAAACGGAAGAGGTTTCTTCTCACCTTTGGTATTGCCTAAAAGCCCAACACCTTTTTTGCGCAAATTCCATAAATCACTAATTTCCTGCGAATCTGAAGTCCGGTAATAACCCGTTGCTTCTCCGGAATCATATTTCTTTGCGTCAATAATTTTGCAAAGTGCTGCAACCTGTTTTTCCAGATTACTTTTGTTGCTGCCACAAAATTCGACTAGGTTAATCGTCCGGGTTGGGTGATTTTTGCTTTCTGGTTTTCCAGTTTCGTCTGCAATGAAATTTTTGATTTTCAGATATATCTCATCTTCTTTTGCCAGGCTGAGTATTTTTTCGTCAATCGTTTCAATCGCTGATGGATCAGACTCAACCAGGACTTCTGCATTACGAAGAGCATCATCAAAAGCCTCGTATTTGACAACAAGCAAACGTTTGTGTTTCGGAAGCTGAGTCAAGCGGAGCTTAGCCTCGCTGACAACTGCTAATGTTCCTTCTGAACCGGACAGCAAATAGTTAAGATTAAAGTTTTTTGCTGAATTTTCGTAAACTTTCGCCAGATTATATCCTGTCATAAAGCGACTCATTTTCGGAAATACTTCTTGAATGAGCTCCGCTTTATCAGAAACCACTTGGTCAACAACTTTAAAAACATTTCCTGAAATTCCAGATTTTTGCTTATATTCTGCCAGTGTTTCCGAATCGAGTGGAATGGATTGTAAAACTTCTCCGCTGGAGAGAATACAGGTCAACTCTATAATATGGTCGCTGGTACGCCCGTAAATACGAGAGCCTTTACCACAAGCATCGGTGTTGACCATGCCACCCAATGTGGCTCTATTGCTCGTTGATAAATCAGGAGCAAAAAATACTTTGTGTGGAGCAAGGTGTTCGTTGAGCTGGTCCAGTACAACACCGGGCTCAACACGAACCCAGCCATCCTTGAAATTCGTCTCGAGTATACGGTTCATGAATCGTGAACAATCGAGAACGACGCCTTCTGTAAGAGACTGTCCATTTGTGCCAGTACCTCCACCGCGTGGAGTGATTTTGATACTTTGACGAAATTGCTGTTGTTCTGTAATTTTCAGCACAGTCTGAATGTCTTCCGCATTTTTTGGATAAACAACTGCTTGCGGTAAAACCTGATATATACTGTTGTCTGTTGCGGTAACAAGACGTGTTCCGAAATCATGCTTTATATCTCCGGAAAACGTACTTTCCCGCAACTCTGAAAGAAAATTATGTACAAATTGAGGTCTGCTTTCAGAAAGACTGATGCGGGGAATCATAGTGTATTAAAATTTAAGAAGATTTTCTGGAGTTAATCTTTGAATTCCGGAGATCGGCTTTCCATCATGGCCATTACCGATTCCTCCAGATCAGCTGAAAGCAGCATGGCAGAGTTCCAGGTAGCCACATAATCTAGTCCGTCTGCAACAGAATGATCGCGGGCATGCAGCAGCATTTCCTTCACGCCGCGCAAAGCTAAAGGGGGTTTGCCTGCAATTCGCTCTGCAATTTTCTGGACTTCAGAAATCATTGTTTTCTGGTCATCATAACAGCGGTTGACCAAACCTAATTCAAGGGCTTCTTTGCCGGAAAACTTTCGTGCAGTGTAGGCCAGTTCACGGACAATACCCTGTGGAATCAGGTGAGGCAGACGTTGCAAAGTGCCAACATCGGCTGTAAGTCCAAGATCTATTTCTTTGATTTGGAAGACTGCGTTGCATGTAGAATAACGCATATCACAAGCACTGATCAAATCGACACCACCACCAATGCATCCACCATGAATAGCGGCCAGAACTGGCTTACGGCACTGCTCAATTTGAGTAAAAGCTGCTTGCAACTTTAATATTTTTTGGCGTAAAAAATCACGCTTTCGTCCTTCACAGTCATATTTCTCAACTTCCTGCCCCATAGTCTGTAAAAAACCGAGATCAATTCCGGAAGTAAAATGATTCCCGGTACCACTCAAGATACAAACCCGTACCGCTTCGTTTTCACTTAATTCATTAAAACTGTTGCCGAGTGCCATCCATAATTCTTCATCCAGTGCGTTTGCCTTTCCCGGACGGTTTAGCTTAATTTCCGCAACTGACGCATCTATTTTAATTAACAGTGAGTCTGTCATATTAGATCATTGAATATTGAGTTAATGGCTGAAGCGGACCGGAATCAAATTCCAGCTGTTTGAGAAATTCTTTTGCTTGTTTCAATTCCAGCTCTGCTTCATCATGAATCTGATTTGAAACTTCATATTTTTTGAACAGAATATTGAGTTCTTCAAAAAATTCTTGAGCATCAAATTCATTCTGCAATTTTTCCGAAATTTCTCTTTGTTTTTCCTCCGGCAAGCATTCGTGGAGCAAAAAGCAGAGCGGGAACCACAGTTCATGTTCTTTCAATTTTTGCAGAAATAGTTTTTTGTTTCCAACTGCCTCCAAATCAGTTTTCAACTGAGCTGCCATTCCCACATGCACACCAAAGGAAAACAACGTTGAAGCCGTCACTTCCGATGAATTTCCCCAGTAAGCCGCACTTTGCGCACCAGCACCGAACAAGACTGCAATTTTGTCACGTGTAACGCTGCGCCAGTGTTTTGGGGTTGCAGTAAGAGACGGTTCTGAAACTTCAAGAACCTGTCCGCGTGCAATATTTTGTGTGGCCAATGAAACACATTCCAGCACATCCAAATTTCCTACCCGCGTCAAAATTTGAAAAGAGATGGAAAGCAGATAATCACCCAATAAAACACTGGTTTCACTGCCCCATAATTTTTGAACATGCTGCAGACGGCGTCTGGCTTTTTCTGGTTCTTTTATGTGTCGGTGCAACGCAGCTGCAGCATGCAAATATTCTATGGTACTGCCGATATCTATGATGGCTTCATCCGGATTATTGAAGAGATTTGCGCTCTGCAGTAGAACCAGTGTACGCGTTTGATTGTTGTGTGGAGCTACCATGTGGTGTACAATGTCTACCAAAAAAGGAAGGGACACACCCAAATTTTTTTTCACGGCATTTTGAACCAGCCGTACATTATTATCACTGTCCAACAAATTATTTTTGCAGAGAACTTGTTTCATTATTTACTGGTTTCTAATCTCTTTCTGCAAGTTTTAGCACACGTAATGACAGCATGATTAACACTTA
>UINC01001198.1_pt1 | contig 26282 bp, 37 predicted proteins | sample 5385821 | NCBI WGS metagenome assembly UINC01 (sample SAMEA4666929, study PRJEB26691) | marine metagenome | isolation source: Pacific Ocean | place: Pacific Ocean | collected 2011-10-13 | reverse complement strand
TTGACCATAAGCTCATAGATAAGTCTGCGAAAGAAATCGTAGAGACAGTAAAACGAACAGGAGCAAAAGTTAAAGGGCCAATACCTTTACCAGTGAAAAAACATAAAACCACTATCCTAATTTCCCCTCATAAAGATAAAGATGCCCGCGACCAATACGAAATAAGAACTCATAAAAGAACACTAGATATCATGGAACCATCAGAGAAAACCCTAGATGCATTAACTAAATTGGAGCTATCCGCTGGAGTGCTAGTACAGATTAGTTTGGATGAGGTTTAATCATGTCTTTAGGTTTAATAGGTAAAAAACAAGGTATGACACGTTTCTTCACAGAAGAAGGGGGGTCTCTACCTGTAACTGTGGTTAGTTTTGATACTAATACGATTATCCAAATAAAAACTTTAGAAAAAGATGGTTATAACTCTGTGCAAGTAACTACAGGTCAAAAAAAAGAAAAACATATAAATAAACCTACTTTAGGGCATTTCAAAAAATCTTCTGTAGTTCCTGGAGAGGGCTTATGGGAATTCGCTATTGGAAATGATGACATGGAGAAATTAGAGGTTGGAAAAGCTATCCCTTTAGAGTTATTTCAAGAAGGACAAGCTGTGGATGTTTCAGGCGTATCAAAAGGGAAGGGCTTTGCTGGCACAGTTAAAAGATGGAATTTTCAAATGCAAGATGCGACCCATGGTAATTCCCTATCTCATAGAGCACCAGGGTCTATTGGACAGTGTCAAACCCCAGGTAGAGTTTGGAAAGGAAAAAAGATGTCAGGTCATATGGGGTCAGAAAAAGTAACTATTCAGAATTTAAAAATTGTTTCTATTGATATAGAGAATAGTTTGATACTTATTCAAGGTTCTATACCAGGTGCAACTGGTTCTCGGGTAATGCTGAGACCTTCAAGGGGAGAAAAAGTGGAATTCCCAGTTGCGGAAGAAACCCAGCCAGAAGAAACCCAGCCAGAAGAAACCCAGCCAGAAGAAACCCAGCCAGAAGAAAATAAATCTAAAGAAGAAGCTGAAGAATCAAAATAATAAAATGAAAATGCAAGTGATAGATCAAAATGGAGCTAAGAGGCCTGAGATAGACTTCCCGGAAGCTATTTCTTCGCAAAAGTACAATTTTGATCTAGTTCATCAGTTAGTTACAGCTTACATTCATAACTCTCATCCAAATACAAAGGCTCAAAAGAATAGGTCTGCAGTTAGAGGTGGAGGAAGAAAACCCTGGAGACAAAAGGGAACGGGAAGAGCTAGAGCAGGAACTATAAGAAGTCCAATATGGAGATCAGGGGGGGTTACCTTTGCCCATGTCTTTAAACCATCAAAGAAGAAAAAGGTAAACAAGAAAATGTATAGAGCTGCTTTGAGATCTATACTTTCTAGATTAATTAATGAAGAAAGGTTAGTTGTTATAGATAACCTAGAAATTAATGAACCCCCCAAAACTTCTGAACTAAAAAAAATAGTGTCAGGCTTAGGCTTAACAAATGCAGTTTTTGTTTTTAAAGAAAAGAACCCAAATTTTGAGATTGCTTCTAATAATCTATTTAATATAAGTTCACAAACTGTTAATTCTTTAAATCCTGTTGATCTTATAAATGCTGAAAAGGTAGTTTTTACTTTGGATGCCATTAATTCACTTGCTGAGGTACTTGCTTGATGAAAAAAGATTTATACAGAACTATTAAAGCTCCACATCTTACTGAAAAGGTTACTAATCTTATGAATGTAAATAATCAATATGCATTTAAAGTAGATGTTAATTCCACTAAAAGAGAGATAAAGAAAGCTGTGGAAGAATATTTCTCAGTTGAGGTAAATAAGGTCAGGGTTTTAAAAGTAAAAGGTAAATCTAAGAGATCTAGGTTCAGAATCAAGAAAAGACCAAATTGGAAGAAAGCTTATGTAAGTCTTGCTGAAGGACAAACAATAGATGTGGGGATGGAATAAGTGGCAAATCAAATAAAAAAATCTAAACCTACATCTGCTGGAAGAAGGTTCAGATCTTGGGTTTCTAGAGAAGGGCTTCATACGGGGCGAGGTTACCAAGGCCTTCTTGAAAGTAAAAAACGAACATCTGGAAGAAATAACAAAGGCAGGATTACTTCAAGGCATAGAGGTGGAGGTCATAAAAAGAGTTATAGAATTATTGATTTTAAACGTGATAAAGATTCAATAAAAGCACGCGTTGAAAGATTGGAGTATGACCCTAACAGATCAGCAAATATAGCATTGGTTCTTTATGAAGATGGAGAAAGAAGATACATAATTGCTCCGGAAGGGTTAAAAAATGGAGATTTAATAGAATCTGGGTCCTCTTCTTCAATCTCTATAGGAAACTCTTTATGTTTATCGAATATTCCTTTAGGTACATCTGTTCACTGTATTGAGATGTTTCCTGGAAAAGGAGCTCAAATAGCTAGAAGTGCAGGTTCTGCAGCTCAAATATTAGCTATTGAGGGCAGGTATACTACTTTAAGACTTCGTAGCGGAGAAGTCAGGAAAGTTCTTTCAGAATGTAAAGCAACAATAGGAACTGTCTCAAATTCTGAACATGCTCTTAGATCTGTAGGAAAGGCTGGTGCAAAAAGATGGTTAGGTCGAAGACCAAAGGTAAGAGGAGTAGCAATGAACCCTATAGACCATCCACATGGAGGAGGAGAAGGAAAAACTTCGGGAGGAAGACATCCTGTGACCCCTTGGGGAGTGTCAACAAAAGGGTTTAGAACGAGAAAATCTAAACAACGAAGTAACCGCCTAATAGTAAGGCGTAGATATCAATAAAGAGTTATGCCTAGATCAGTAAAAAAAGGACCTTTCGTAGATTTACACTTACAGAATAAAGTGGATAAGGCTATAGCAGTGAATGATAAAAAACCAATTAAAACTTGGTCAAGGAGGTCGCTTATCACTCCACAAATGGTTGGGCTTAATATAGCTGTTCATAACGGAAGACAACATGTACCCATTTTTATTCAAGAAGATATGGTAGGTCATAAATTAGGAGAATTTGTATTAACTAGAACTTTCAGGATCCATTCAGGTGATAGAAAGACAACTTAAAAAAGAAAATGGCTGAAGTTAATGCAACCCTGAGAAGCGCTAGAGTATCTAGCTACAAAGCTAGATTAGTAGCTAATCAAATACGTGGTAAACAAGTAGAAGAAGCTTTAGATATACTAACTTTTGATCTTCAAAAATCAGCACCAATCATCAAAAAAGTATTGGAATCTGCAATTGCAAACGCTGAACATAACCAAGGCTTAGATATTGATAGATTATTTATTTCAAAAATACTTGTTGATGAAAGTTTCACCATGAAACGGATAAGGCCTCGAGCGAGAGGTAGAGCAGATAGATATTTAAAACGTAACTGCAATATTAAATTAACATTAGAGGAAATAAACTAATTATGGGACAGAAGGTACATCCAATCGGTTTTAGGCTTGGTATAACCAAAGAGCACACTTCTCATTGGTATGCTGAGAAATCTAAATATACTGAAAATTTACTTAAAGACATTGAAGTAAAGGAGCACTTATTTTCAAAATTAAGTCATGCTTCCGTAAGTCGGATTGAAATAGAAAGAACAGCTGATAACGCAAGGGTTTTAATACATACCGCAAGGCCTGGTGTAGTTATTGGGAAGAAAGGTGAGGACATCGACAAGATGAGGGAAGAAGTAACTTTAATGATGGGTATTCCTGTTACTTTAAGTATTCAAGAAATTAGAAAGCCTGATCTAGATGCGAAGCTTTTAGCTGATAACGTGGCACAACAACTGGAAAGAAGAGTTATGTTTAGAAGGGCTATGAAGAGAGCTGTTCAAAATGCCATGAGACAGGGAGCTCAAGGGGTAAAGATTAGGGTTGCTGGTAGATTGGGTGGTGCCGACATAGCCAGAGCAGAAGTGCACAAGGAAGGAAGAGTACCACTTCATACTCTTAGAGGAAATGTAGATTATGGTTTGTCAGAAGCAAAAACAACTTATGGAATCATTGGAGTTAAGGCTTGGGTTTTCAAAGGAGAAGTTTTAGACAAGAAAACTAAAGATAATAAAGAAAAATAGTGGATTAATATGTTTCAGCCTAAAAGAACAAAATATAGAAAACAACAAAAAGGGAGAAATACAGGTAATGCTTTCAGAGGAAGTACTATCAGTTTTGGAACTTATGCTCTAAAAGCCACTTCTCGTGGAAGTCTAACTTCAAGACAGATAGAAGCAGCTAGAAGGGCAATGACAAGGAAAGTAAAAAGAGGTGCAAAAATATGGATAAGAGTTTTCCCAGATAAACCTATAACAAAAAAACCTCTAGAAGTAAGACAAGGAAAGGGTAAAGGTAATGTTGAATATTGGGTTTGCCCAATCAAACCAGGAAAAATTCTTTATGAAATGGAAGGAGTTGATGAAGAATTAGCTAGAGAAGCTTTTGCTCTTGCTTCTTCAAAAATACCTGTTTCTACTAGTTTTGTAAAAAGGACTTAAAAATGGCTAAGAAAGAATCTTTTTTATCAAAAATAAGGGGAGAATCTTCAAATTTAAACAAAGAAGAGGAACTAAGAAAAGAATTGTTAGATTTAAAGATTTCACTTTCCTCTGGTCAGTTAAAGGAAACGCACAAGATTAAAGAAATTAGGAAATCCATAGCTCAATTAAAAACAATTCAGAAAGAAACTTTAAAAGAACAGAATAATGATGGATAAAAATAGTAGAAAAATTACTGGTAAAGTTATTAGCTCAAAAAGAGATAAGACCATTACCGTTTTAGTTGAGAGGAAAGTCAAGCATCCTATCTATAAAAAAATATTAAGAAGGTCTTCAAAAATACAGGCTCATGATGAAGTCAATGAATGTTCAATGGGAGATGTGGTTACTATTCAAGAAACTAAACCCTTTTCTAAAACTAAAAGCTGGAAGTTAGTAAGTATAGAAAAAAGAGTTAAAGATATTAGTTAATAAAAAATGATTCAAGAACAAACATATTTAGAAGTTGCAGATAACAGTGGGGCAAGGAAACTTATGTGCATAAGAGTTCTAGGGGGATCTAAAAAAAGATATGCCAAGGTAGGGGACATTATTAAGGTAACTGTCAAAGAAGCTATACCTACAGGAAGAGTTAAAAAAGGGGAAGTTATAGATGCAGTTGTTGTTAGAACAAAAAATAGATTAAGAAGATCTGATGGTTCTGCTATTAGATTTGATGAAAATGCAGCTGTTCTAATTAATGCTCAGAAACAACCAATAGGAACAAGAGTATTCGGGCCAGTGTCTAGGGAATTAAGAAGTGAAGAATTTATGAGGATTATCTCTTTAGCACCAGAGGTTTTGTGACCCATGATTAAAATAAAGAAAGGGGACGAAGTAATAGTTATTGCTGGGAGGGATAAAGGTAAGCAAGGTACTGTTTCCTCTTTGGAGCCAAATGGAAAATGTTTTGTTAGCGGTGTAAATATGGTGAAAAGACATACAAAGGCCAATCCTCAGGCAGGAGAACAAGGTGGAATTGTTGAGAAAGAATCTTTGATCGATATTTCAAATATTTCCATTTTTAACCCATCTTCTAAACAAGCAGACAAAGTAGCTATAAATATCTCAGAAGAAGGTAAGAGGATAAGAGTTTATAAGTCTTCAGGTAAGGAAATAAAGTAATGTTTTCCCTAAAAGAACACTACTCAGACTCAGTAATAAATGAGCTAAAACAGACTCTCAAATTGTCTACTGGAATGGCTGTACCAAAAATTACTAAGGTAACAATAAATATGGGAGTTGGTGAGGTAATAACAGATAAGAAAATTTTAGAAAATGCTGTTGAAGATTTAACTTCCATAAGCGGGCAAAAGCCTTTGATAACTAAAGTAAGAAAATCCGTGGCTAATTTTAAAATAAGAGATGGCATGCCAATTGGCTGTAAGGTAACCCTAAGAGGAGATCGTATGTACGATTTTCTTCAAAGATTATTAGGTATTGCTATTCCCAGAGAAAGAGACTTTAGAGGCCTAGATATTAGTTCTTTCGACGGCCGTGGAAATTATTCTATAGGAATAAAAGAGCACATTATTTTTCCTGAAATTGATTACGACAAAGTAGACAAGATAAGAGGAATGGATATTTCTATTACCACTTCGGCTACTAGTGATCATGAAGGTGAGTTGTTGTTAAGGGCATTGAAGTTCCCTTTTAAAGATTAGAGGTTGATATGGCGAAAGCATCAATGATTGCAAGAGAAAGAAGAAGAGAAAAAACAGTTCTTCGTTATTCTAAAAAGAGGGCTGAGTTAAAAAAGATAATCAAAAATCCTAATAGCTCAGATGAAGAAAGAACAGAGGCTCAAATTAAATTACAAAAGCTTCCTCGAGATGCTAACCCTATTAGATTGCAAAGAAGATGTGCAATAACAGGTAGGCCTCATGCTGTGTATAGAAAATTTGGATTAGGAAGAAATAAATTAAGAGAATTAGCTATGAAAGGAGATATTCCAGGATTAGTTAAATCTAGTTGGTAGTAAACATGAGTATGCAAGATCCAATATCAAGCCTTCTAACTGGAATTAGAAATGCACAGACTAGAAAGAAATCAGAAATTGTTGTTCCTTCTTCTACAAAAAAAATTGCTCTATTAGAGTTATTGGTTAGAGAAGGATACATTGACTCTATTACCTTAGAAGAAGGAAAAAAGCCTCTAGTCTCAATTCTCTTGAAATATTATGAAGGTAAGCCGGTAATTAGAGAAATTAAGAGATTGAGTAAACCTGGACTAAGAGAATATGTGGGAAAAAAAGATATCCCAGAAATTAATGGAGGATTGGGCATTGCAGTTGTGTCTACAAGTAAAGGGTTGATGACTGATAAGGAAGCTAGAGAGGCTGGCCTGGGTGGTGAATTACTTTGTTCAGTATTTTGATTTATGGCTAAGACGTTTTTAAAACCAATTAATATACCCTCAGAGGTATCTTTATCCTGTGAAGATAAATCTATTTCAGTTAAGGGTAAATTAGGTGAGCTAGAATTAAATGTTCATTCTGATGTAAATTTTTCGTTAGAGACTGAAAGTATTTCGTTTTCTCCTTCGAACGACGAGCCTGAAACTCTAGCTTTAACTGGAACCATGAGAGCCCTAACAAAAAATATCATAGAAGGTGTAAACTCTGGCTACGAAAAGAAACTAGAAATTAATGGTGTTGGTTACAGAGCTAAATTATCAACTAATAAATTAGAATTAAGTCTTGGCTTCTCGCACCCAGTAGAGTATCAATTGCCCGAAGGGGTTACAGCTGAATTGCCAAGCCAAACCGAGATAGTTTTAAAATCAACTGACAAACAGAAGATTGGTCAAGCTGCAGCTGAAATAAGAAATTTTAGACCTCCAGAACCATATAAAGGTAAAGGAGTGAAGTACAGCGATGAAATAATCAAAAGGAAAGAATCTAAGAAAGCGTAAAGATGAGTAAAAAAAATATATCAAGGTTAAGAAGAGCAAGAAAAACCAGATCAAATGTTAGGTCAAAAGATATTCACAGGCTAACAGTCTTCAGGTCAAGTAAGCACATTTATGCTCAAGTTATGTTAAATGATGGATCAGAGGTACTCACGGCCGCCTCTTCGAATGAATCAGATATGAAAAGTAAAAACAATGGAAATATTGAGGCTGCTTCGAAAGTAGGTAAATTGATTGCCGAAAGATCTTTAGAGCAAGGAATAAAAAAGGTTGCTTTTGATAGAGCAGGTTACAAGTTCCATGGAAGAGTAAAAGCACTTGCAGAAGCTGCTAGAGAAGCCGGATTGTCATTTTAGGTAAGGATTAAGAATGGAAAAAAACATAACAAATGAAAGTCTTGGCTCTGAAGTTCTAGAAGAAAAACTAGTACAAGTAAATAGAGTAGCAAAAGTAGTAAAAGGGGGAAGGGTATTTGGTTTTACTGCTGTAACTGTTGTTGGAGATGGAAATGGAAAAGTTGGTTATGGTAGAGGAAAAGCTAGAGAGGTTCCTATAGCTATTCAGAAAGCCTTGGATAATGCCAGAAGAAATATGGATTCTATAGAGCTAAAAGGAAACACAATTTATTATCCCATTAAGGCTAAGCACGGTGCTTCAATTATTTTCATGAAGCCTGCTGCTCCTGGAACGGGAATTATTGCTGGAGGAGCTATGAGAGCTGTTCTCGAATTAGCAGGAGTTCAAGATGTTTTAGCTAAATGCTATGGCTCAACTACTCCTGTGAATGTTGTGCAAGCAACTATAAAAGCTCTAAAGGAGATGGAATCGCCAAAGTCAGTAAGTGAAAGAAAAGGAAAGAAGTGAATTAAATGAGTTCTGAGATACAAGTGAAATTAGTAAAAAGTTTAATAGGTTCCAAAACCTATCAGAGAAACTGTATCAAAGGATTGGGTTTATCCAAATTAGGACAGGTGGTTTTAGTTAAAGATACACCTGAAAATAGAGGCATGATCAATAAAGCAAATCATTTATTAGAAGTTAAGGAATAGAAGATAAATTATGAAATGGTATACCTTAAAGCTAAATAACCTGATTCCTTCCAAAAGCTTATCTTCAAGAACTTCAGCTAAGCGAAAGAGAAGAGGGAGAGGTGCAGGCAGTGGCTTGGGTAAAACAAGCGGCAGAGGACATAAAGGTCTTGGTCAAAGGTCGGGTGGAGGAGTTCGCCCTGGGTTCGAAGGAGGTCAAATGCCTCTACAAAAACGGGTTCCTAAATATGGATTCTTTTCTAGAAAAGGAAGGTTCTCAGAAGAGATAAGATTAAGTTCTTTGATAAAACTAGGAAAAGAAGAAATAGATATGGAAGTTTTAAAGCAAGAGGATTTAATTAATCACAATACTTTTACAGTCAAGATCATAAAAGACACTGAGACTTGTCCAAAATTAAATTTAAAAGGAATAAAAACAACTTCTTCTGTTAAAAATTTAATAGAAGATGCTGGGGGAAAAGTAGAGGTTTAGTTATGTCAACAAATCCTTCTCTTCAACAGACAAAAGGCCTTTCAGAATTATGGAAGAGGCTAAGGTTTGTTTTATTTGCAGTTATTGTTTATAGAATAGGAACTCATATACCGATTCCCGGAATTGATCCTGATAAATTAGCTTCAATATTTCAACAAAATCAGGGCACTTTATTAGACTTATTTAACATGTTCTCTGGTGGGGCATTGGAGAGAATGAGCATAATGGCTTTGAACATCATGCCCTATATAACTGCATCGATAATAATGAGCTTAATGGAAGGAACTAATCCTTCATTAAAGAAAAGATTTAGAGAGGAAGGAGAAGAAGGAAGAAGGTTAAGGACATCCTATGTGAGATACGGAACAGTCGGACTAGCTCTTCTTCAAGCTAGTGGTTTAGCATTAGGCCTACAAAATCAAGGCCTAGCATTAGATCCAGGGCCCTTGTTTCAGCTTATTGCTGTTGTATCTTTAGTAACAGGTACAGTTTTTCTGATGTGGTTAGGAGAATTAGTTACTGAAAGGGGAATAGGAAATGGGATTTCAATTATAATTTTTTCAAGTATTGTTGCCGGATTACCTAGGGCAATCGGACAAGCATTTGAAGGTGCCCGTCAAGGAGACATAAATCTACTTCTCCTATTATCTATAGCTTTTGTAGCAGTTGCAGCTGTTGCATTTATAGTTTGGGTTGAAAGAGGACAAAGAAGGGTTACTGTAAATTATGCAAGAAGACAACAAGGAAGGAAGATGGTTCAGGGTCAGACTTCTTACCTTCCCATGAAACTCAATCAAGCAGGAGTTATACCGGCTATTTTTGCTAGTAGTATATTGCTTTTTCCCGCTTCAGCTTCTACTTGGTTTGGTCAAGGCCAAGGATTAGAGTGGCTTCAAGAAATCGCTCTTGCTTTGGGCCCAGGCCAACCTTTGTATGTCATTTTATTTTCAGCATTAATAGCTTTTTTCTGCTTCTTCTATACTGCATTACAGTTTGATTCTAAAGATATATCTGAAAACTTAAGAAGGTCAGGTGCTTATCTACCCGGGATTAGACCAGGAGAGCAAACAGCTGACTATATTGACCAAGTAATGACAAAATTAACTGTTTGGGGTTCAGGTTATTTAATCTTGGTATGTCTAATGCCTCAATTTTTAATTGTTTCAGCAAGTGTGCCCTTTTATTTAGGTGGAACATCGTTATTAATTGCGGTTGTGGTTGTTATGGATTTTATGGCTCAAGTTCAATCTCATTTAATGTCCCAACAGTATGAATCTTTGCTTAAGAAAGCTAATTTAAAAGGGTATGGAAACAACCCTTTGGGTGGAAGATAAGATATGAAAGTTAGAGCATCAGTAAAGAGAATTTGTAGAGATTGCAAGCTAGTTAAGAGAAAAGGAAGACTTTACGTAATTTGTGATTCAGAACCTAGGCATAAGCAGAGACAAGGATAGGAGTAAATATGGCACGTGTAGCAGGAATAAATATCCCAGACAATAAACATGCTGAGATTTCGTTAACTTATATTTTTGGAATCGGCAAAACTAGAGCTTTAGATATTTGTTCTAAGGCAGGTATTTCACCTTCCACAAAAATAGGAGACTTAAAAGAAGATGAGCTTGAATTAATAAGAAATGAAGTTAGTCAATATTTAATTGAGGGAGATTTAAGAAGAGATATAGCAACAAATATTAAAAGACTTCAAGATTTAGGGACGTATAGAGGAATTAGGCATCGCAGACACCTCCCTGTAAATGGTCAAAGAACAAAAACCAATGCAAGAACATGCAAGGGACCTAAGAAACCAATAAGAAGGTAGGATTTATGGCAAAAGGTAAAAAAGGTACAAGAAAGAAAGTAAGCGAAGGAATAGCTCATATTCATGCTTCTTTTAATAATACTCTAATTAATGTAACAGATAGGCAAGGAAATACTTTGGCCTGGTCAAGTGCGGGTGGCCAAGGATTTAGAGGATCTAGAAAAAGCACTCCTTTTGCAGCCCAAAAAGCTGCCGAAACAGTAGCTGAACAGATCAGACTAAATGGAATTGAGAGTTTAGAAATAGAAGTAAGAGGACCAGGCTCTGGAAGAGAGTCTGCGATAAGGGGTTTAAATTCTATGGGCTTTAAAATAACGAAAATTACAGATGTAACTCCTATACCTCATAACGGTTGTAGACCGCCTAAAAGAAGGAGAGTTTAATATGGGTAGATATTTAGGGCCAAAAAGTAAGCTATCACGAAGAGAAGGAAGAGACTTGCTTTTAAAAAGTGGAATAAGAAGTTATGAATCTAAATGCCGTTCAGAAACAACTCCTGGGTTACATGGCAGGAGAAGAGGTCGAATTTCTGATTATGGTATTCAGCTTAGAGAAAAGCAAAAAGTGAGAAGACTCTATGGGGTTATGGAAAAACAATTTAGAAATTATTATAAAGCTGCTGCACGAAAAAAAGGAGTGACAGGAGATAACCTTCTTCAGAGTCTTGAAAGCAGATTAGATAATGTAGTTTATAGGCTTGGATTTGCTTCTACTAGAGCTGAAGCTAGACAACTTGTAAGCCACAAGGCGGTTGAAGTCAATGGTTCTACTGTAAATGTCCCGAGTTATCAATTGTCACCAGGAGACTCTATTAACCTTAAAGAAAAGGCTAAAAAACAAAAAAGAATTCAGGAAGCACTGGAGATTTCTTCATCTAGACCAGAATGTGAATGGTTAGAGGTAAACAAACCAGATTTTTCCGGAGTATTTAGTTCAGCTCCGGAAAGAAATTTATTAGATTCTGATATTAATGAGAATCTTATTGTTGAACTTTATTCAAAATAATTTGAAGAGGAATAAAAATGACTGATAATTACGACATAATCAAAGATTTTCTTGTACCGACTGAAATTTTGGTAGAGGAGCTAGGGCCAACAAGATCAAAGATAATCCTTGAACCTTTAGAACAAGGTTTTGGGCACACTTTAGGAAATGCCTTAAGACGTATCATGCTTTCTTCAATGCCAGGAACTGCTGTATCAGAAGTTAAAATAGATGGTGTTTTGCATGAATATACAACTATTGAAGGAGTTCAAGAAGACGTTATAGATATTCTTCTAAACCTAAAAGAGCTCTCAGTAAGATTATTAGAATCCGAAGAATCAGAGTTAAAAGTCTCTAAGAAATCTAAAGGTAAGTTAGTTGCTGGAGATATTGATACTCCTGCTGGGGTTGAAATAATTAATCCTGACCACCTTATAGCTACTCTTACGGATAAAGGATCTATTAATATGACTTTAAAAGTAACTAGAGGTAGGGGATTTGTTCCAGTTAAACCTCTTTCAGAAGATGAAGGACAAGAAGCCGGTCTATTGAGGCTAGATGCTACCTATTCTCCTATAAAGAGAGTTTCTTATACTGTTGAAAATGCAAGAGTAGAACAAAGAACTAATTTAGATAGGTTGATAGTTGATATTGATACTGACGGAACTCTTGATGCTGAAGAGGTTTTAAGAATTTCTGCAACTATTCTTCAGCATCAACTTTCAGCTTTTGCAGAATTGGGAAGATTAGAAGAGGTAATAGAGGAAAAAGAAGAAGCCAAGATAGATCCTGTAATGTTAAGACCCGTAGATGAATTAGAGCTAACAGTGAGGTCAGCAAATTGCTTAAAGGCTGAAAATATTCATTACATAGGTGATTTAGTTACCAGAATGGAATCCGATCTTTTAAGAACCCCAAATCTTGGAAAAAAATCTTTAAATGAAATAAAAGAGGTATTAGCTTCCAGAGGGCTTTCTTTAGGACTAGTCTTAGAGCATTGGCCACCGGAAGTAAGCTAAAATTTTACTAATGAGACATAGAAAGGCAGGAAGAAAACTTAATAGAAATAGCTCTCATCGAATAGCCTTGATGAGAACTTTAGCTATTTCTATTATTCTTCACGAGTCAATTAAGACTACTTTGGCTAAAGCAAAAGAAATAAGAGGTTTTCTAGAGCCTCTGGTTACTCTTGCAAAAGAAAATAATGTCGCAAATCAAAGAAAAGTCTATGCGAAATTAAGAGACAAAGCTGCTGTAGCAAAATTGTTCAATGAAATAGGTCCTAGGTTTGTAGAAAGACCTGGTGGTTATTTAAGAGTAATTAAAAGAGGGCACAGACCGGGTGATAAATCCCCTATTGCCCAGATTGAGTTCTTACAAGAAGAAGCCGAACTATCCGAAAGTAAAACAACCGAAGAAGCAACTAGCTAACAGCTTTCTTAATTCCTTGTGATTTCCTAGTTTTTAATATTTTTTTAAGATATTTTCCTGTATGAGAGGCTTTAGATCTTGCAACTTGCTCAGGAGAACCTTCAGCAACTATTTCTCCTCCTCCAGAACCACCTTCTGGACCTAGATCAATAATCCAGTCTGAACATTTAATAACTTCCATATTGTGCTCAATAACAACCACTGTATTTCCATTATTCCTAAGCTTTTCAAGTACTCTTAATAATAACTGAACATCATGGAAATGTAGTCCTGTAGTAGGTTCATCCAAGATGTAAAGGGTGTGGCCGGAACTAGATTTAGACAATTCTTTAGCAAGTTTTACTCGTTGTGCTTCACCACCAGAAAGGGTTGTAGCTTGTTGTCCTAACTTTATATATCCCAGACCCACTTCCATTAAAGTTTTAAGTTTATTATTTATGGAAGGGATAGCACTGAAGAAATCCAAAGCATCCTCAATCGTCATATCGAGAACCTCAAAAATATTCTTTCCCTTGTATCTTATATCCAAGGTTTCTCTGTTATATCTCTGCCCACCGCAGACATCGCATTTTACATAAACGTCGGGAAGAAAATGCATCTCAACCTTAATTAGGCCGTCCCCTTGGCAAGTCTCACACCTTCCGCCTTTAACATTAAAGCTAAATCTCCCCACTTTATAACCTCTAGATCTAGATTCTTGAGTCCCAGCAAAAAGTTCTCTGATAGGAGTGAATAAACCAGTATAAGTGGCAGGGTTAGATCGAGGAGTTCTACCTATGGGGCTTTGGCTTATTTCAATAATCTTTTTAATATTCTCTGCTCCTTTAATATCGCCATAAGGTTTTGCGTTAAGCTTTTCCTTCATATTGAGAATATTAGAAACAGCAGGAAGTAAAGTTTGATTTATCAAAGTTGACTTACCTGACCCTGACACACCTGTGACACATACAAATAGACCAATAGGCAATTGTAAATTTAAGTTTTTCAGGTTGTGACCAGTCGTTTTATTTAAAAATAGCCATTCACCATCAATGGTCTTGTTTCCTGGTTTAATTCTTTCTTTAGGTATCTCAATTTGTTTCTTGCCAGAAAGATATAGACCGGTAATTGAAGTGGTTGATTTAGATATTTCTTTTGCAGTGCCTTCAGCACATACTTGCCCACCATTAATACCTGCCCCTGGACCAATGTCTATAATATAATCAGCAAAATGCATTGTTTCTTCATCATGCTCAACCACAAGGACTGAATTACCAAGGTCTCTAAGTTTTTCAAGAGTTTTTAAAAGCTTTTTATTATCTCTTTGGTGTAGTCCAATGGAAGGCTCATCTAATATATAAGTAACGCCAACTAATCCTGCTCCTATCTGACTGGCTAGCCTAATTCTTTGTGCTTCTCCGCCACTTAAACTTTCTGCACTCCTATCTAAAGTTAAATAATTTAATCCCACATCTATGAGGAACTCTAATCTTTCCTTTATCTCTTTTATGATTCTGTCTGCTATCTCCTTTTTTGTGCCTGAAAGCGATACTTTTGAAAATAAATTAAATGCTTCATCGATAGTTAGACTGGTAATTTCAGGAAGTCTATTTTCTTCAATGAATACGTTTCTTGCTTCCTCTCTTAATCTGGTGCCTTCACATAACTGACAGTTTTTAAGGCTAATTAGTTTTGACAGTTCTTCTCTGATGTAACCTGATTCTGTTTCTTTGTACCTTCTATTAACATTATTAAGGACACCCTCAAAAGGAAAAAACCTTTCTACTAGTCTGCCCCTCTTATTCCGCCAGCTGAAATTAACTACTTCTCCTTCTGTCCCCAAAAGAACTAAGTCCTTAATTTTTTGATCTAAATTTTTAAAAGGTTCATCTAAAGAGAAGTCGTATTGTTTAGATAGACACCTTATTAGATGAAAATGATATCTATGACTGGAATCCCATCCTCTTATAGCACCTTCGCTAAGACTAAACTCTGGTTCATGAAGTACTTTCCCTTCATCTACATAAGGTTTTACACCTAGACCTTCGCATTCAGGACAAGCCCCAGATGGGTTATTAAAGGTAAATAGTCTTGGTTCCAATTCAGGGATACTATATCCACATTCAGGACATGCCATCTTAGATGAAAAGGTAATTTCTGAATTATTTTCTGAATCTAAAAGCTTAAGAATCCCTTCGCCTATATTTAAACCATGTTCTACTGATTCAGATAATCGTAAAATAAAGTCTTCATCCTTTGTTTTAGAAGGAATCTGTAGCCTATCTATTACTGCTTCAATAGTGTGCTTCTTGTTCTTATTTAGTTTTGGTGTGTCATCTATATCTACAATAATTCCATTAACTCTAACTCGCACAAAACCTAAAGCCTTTAATTCCTCAAAGACATGGAGATGTTCACCCTTTTGATCTGTTAACAGGGGAGCTAAAATTACTGCTTTGCTTTCTTTATTATTCTTTAATATTTGATCTGTTATTTGTTCTACAGTTTGGCCTTCAAGAGAAATTTGATGGGTAGGGCATTTAGGGGTCCCAGCTCTCGCAAAAAGAAGTCTTAAATAATCATAGATCTCAGTAACAGTACCTACCGTGGATCTAGGATTGTGAGAAGTTGATTTTTGTTCGATAGATATCGCAGGGGAAAGTCCTTCAATGTGGTCAACATCAGGCTTTTCCATAATCGACAAGAAATTTCTGGCATAAGAAGAAAGAGATTCAACATATCTTCTTTGACCTTCTGCATAAAGAGTATCAAACGCAAGAGAAGACTTACCGGATCCTGATAGACCAGTTAAAACTACAAGTTGATTTCTAGGAATATCAACATCTATATTTCTAAGATTATGCTGTCTTGCACCTTTAACTTTAATATGTTTCATTTAGTGAAAACTTTTGAACTGAAAATTTAAAAACTGATTATAATCTGTTAAACAAAAACTAATAAATTAAATTAATTAAAGGATAGTAATGGCAAGAAGTGGAATAAATAAAGTAATCATAGTTGGAAATTTGGGACAAGATCCAGAAATTAAATACACAGCGGGAGGGGCAGCGGTGACTACTTTAAGTATCGCTACTTCTGATTCATGGAAAGACAAAGATTCCGGTATGGATCAAGAAAGAACTGAGTGGCATAGAGTGGTACTTTGGAGAAGATTAGCTGAAGTTGCAGGTGAATATTTAAAAAAAGGATCAAAGGTTTACATAGAAGGCCAACTACAAACCAGAAAATGGGAGCAAGAGGGACAGACTAGATACACAACAGAGATAATAGCCAGAGATATGCAATTCCTGGATAGCAGAGGCAGCTCGAGTAACGAGTCAACTCAGAAAAGCTCTGAAATGAATGACCAGTCTGCAGCAGATGTTCCAGATAGTGCTATTGATGATGACGATATCCCTTTTTAGGCGTATGTCTCAAATATTAAACAGGCATTAGTTCCACCAAAACCAAAGCTATTACTTAAAACCCTATTTACATCGAGTTCTTTATTTTCAAGCAGGATTGGTGCATCTTTAATCTTTTCATCTAAGTTATCAATATTAGCTGACCCTGCAAGGAAATTTTCCTTAAGCATAAGCAAACTGTAGATAGCTTCGTGTACTCCAGCAGCTCCCAAAGAGTGTCCAGTTAAAGACTTTGTTGAACTTATATAAGGTATTTCTTTACCAAAAAGTTTTTTAATGGCCTCAATTTCAACAACATCTCCTGCTGGAGTGCTAGTGCCATGAGCATTTATATAATCTATTTCCTTTTTGTCAGCCATAGACCAAGCTAATTCCATACATCTATAAGCACCTTCACCTGAGGGACTTACCATATCTTCTCCATCTGAAGTGGCTCCGTAACCTACCAATTCAGCGTATATATGAGCCTCTCTTTCTTTTGCGTGATTCAGTTCTTCCAGTATTATCGCTCCTCCTCCTCCGGCTATAACGAATCCATCTCTATCACTATCAAAGGCTCTCGAAGCTGACTTAGGGTCTTCATTGTATTTTGTTGAAAGGGCACCCATTGCATCAAATAAACTTGTTGTACCCCAATGCTCTGCTTCTCCTCCACCAACAATCACGATATCTTGCTTGTCTAATTGAATTTGTTCCATACCTGAGCCAATGCAATGAGAACTGGTTGAACAAGCAGAAGAAATTGAATAATTAATCCCTTTTATACCTAAAGAAGTGGCTAGACATGCCGAAACTGTACTTCCCATTGCTTTTGTAACTCGGTAGGGTCCTATTCTTTTTAAACCTTTAGACCTCAATATATCTGCGGCGTCTATCTGGTCTTCTGAAGATGCACCTCCGGATCCCATAATTAAACCAGTCCTATGATTAGAAATTTCTTCTTCTTTTAATTTTGAGTCTTCTAGAGCTTGAACTGCACTGAGATATCCATAAGCTGCAGCATCTCCCATAAAACGATAGGCTTTTCTTTCTATCTCCTCTTTTAGATCAATTCCTTTGATAATTCCAGAAACATGACTTCGAAGGCCCATCTCCTTGTTTTTCTCATTAATATCTATTCCTGAAGTTAGAGATTTAAGCGAATCAGTAACTTTATTAATATTATTACCTATGCTTGAGATAATACCCAAGCCAGTAACTACTACTCTTTTCATAAGATTTAGAAGGAAGAGGTATCTTTAAATAAACCTACCCTTAGACCTTTTGCTGTATATATGATCCTATCATCTACTGCCATAGTTCCATTACCTATTCCTACAACAAGCTTCTGTTTTAATACCCTTCTCATGTCTATCTCATAGGTAACTTTTTTTGCTGTGGGTAGAACCTGACCAGTAAATTTAACTTCTCCTGAACCCAAGGCCCTTCCTCTACCAGAGTTATTTATCCAAAGAAGAAAAAAACCAACTAGTTGCCACATAGCATCAAGACCAAGACACCCAGGCATAACTGGATCCCCTTTAAAATGGCAGTCAAAAAACCAGAGAGTAGGGTCGATATCAAGTTCAGCAATTATTTTTCCCTTTTTGAACTCTCCTCCCTCACTAGAAATATGATTTATTCTGTCGAACATGAGCATATTTGGGGTAGGCAATCTTCCATTTCCTTCTCCAAATACTTCTCCCTGACCGCAATCAAGGAGCTCTTGCTTGTTGTAGCTATCTTTGGCAATAAAGGTCATAGATATACTCCTGGGCTATATTTAATCCAAATCTAGAGGTTATTTTATCAGTATAAGAGATATTTAATTCTAAGATTTTATTTAAGTAGCTCTTTCTTTTAAGCCAATCACTATAGTTTCGAGGCATTTTTTGTAAATGGAATTATCAAATTTATCTAATAAATTCAAACACTTATTGGTATAAGCTTCTGTTTCTTCCTGAACGACTCCAATTGCTCCAGATTTTTTAATTATTTGAATAACCTGTGTTAAATCTTTTCTGTCACCTCTTTCAAAAGCACTCCTCAGAAAATCTGATTCTTTGCCCTCAGTTAGATCTAGGGCTTTGATTAAAGGTAAAGTAACTTTACCTTCTAAGAAATCCTTACCTATTTTTTTCCCCATCTTGGTTTCTTTTCCAGAATAGTCCAATAAATCATCTCTAAGTTGGAAAGCAATGCCTAATGAGAAACCAAATTCACTTGCAGTGTTTATTGTTCTTTCATCTACTCCTGCCAAAATTGCTGCTGTAACTGTAGCTGCCTTGAACAGTTCGGCTGTTTTTCTGCCAATAATCTCAAAGTACATACTCTCTTCGAATGCACTAGACTCAAGAAAGTTTAGCTGTAGAACTTCTCCTTCTGAAATTCTATTGGTTGAATCTGCCAGAGTTTGAATAATTTCCTTGTTAGACAAAGAGGCCATTAATTGAAAAGCTTTGGAATAAACAAAATCACCTACTAAAACCCCATGCGCATTATCCCATTTGTTATGAATACTCATTTGGCCTCTCCTTATTTCACTTTGATCAACTACGTCGTCGTGAATTAAGGTTGCCGTATGGAGAAGCTCTATCGCTGTGGCAAGATTTATCAATTCTTGTCCTTGATAATTTAGAGTCTTTGCTAATAAAACAGTGAGGGTAGGGCGAATCCTCTTGCCACCAGAGTTGACAATATATGCGCTTACCTCAGTGGCTAGCTCTACGTCAGAGTGTATGGACTTTTGTAAAACTTGCTCTAATTCACTTAGCTCAGCTTCAATTTGTAAATAGGGACTTGATTCCATAATTTTTTATATTCTAGAGTATCTTAAACTTAGATTCTTTTATTGCGATAAGTTTTTCTTTTTCGTATAGTGCGCATCCTCAGATTTCCAGTTTTTGAGGTTAAAAATGTTTGCAGTTATAGAAAGCGGAGGGAAACAACATAAAGTTAGTGAAGGCGATTCACTTCAAGTTGAGCTTTTGACTGGAGAAGAGGGCTCAAAAGTAGAGTTTGATAAAGTCTTAATGATCTCTGATGGGAAAGACTCAAAGGTAGGCACCCCTTATCTCGAAAAAGCAAAAGTGACTGGAAAAGTTGTAAGGCATGGAAAAACAGATAAATTAATAGTTTTTAAGATGAAAAGAAGAAAAGACTATCGTAGGACACAAGGGCACAGACAAAATTTTACTGAGGTCCTAATAGAGGCAATAAACTCTTAGTTTATATATTAGTTATGGCACATAAAAAAGCAGGTGGAAGTAGTAGGAACGGAAGAGATTCTAACGCTAAACGTCTAGGAGTTAAGCGGTTTGGTGGGGAAGCTGTCTCTGCGGGTTCAATTCTTGTAAGACAGAGAGGCACAAAGTTTCACCCAGGAAAAAATGTAGGCTGCGGTAAAGACCATACCCTTTTCGCAAAAATAGACGGCAAGGTTTCTTTTACAAAAAAGGGAATAAAACTTCGCCAATTTATCAATGTAGAACCCTCTTAGGGTTTTACTTTCCTTCACTTATTTTAAGTTAGTTCGATGGATTTCATTGATGAAGTACATGTTGATGTTTCTGCAGGAGATGGAGGCGATGGGTGTCTAAGCTTCAGAAGAGCTAAGAATTTACCTAAGGGTGGACCTGATGGCGGAGACGGAGGTTCAGGAGGCGATGTTGTCTTTAGAACCAATGCTGGCTTAAACACATTAGCCCGATTTAGATATGAAAAATATTTTGGTGCAGAAGCAGGAAAAAGAGGTTTAAGTAACAATAAAAGTGGTGCAGATGGAAAAGATCTTGTTATAGAGGTTCCTGTTGGAACAATTATTTATGATGAATCTTTTAAGGAGAAGGTAGCTGACTTATCTAAAGATAATCAAGAATTTGTTGTCGCTAAGGGAGGTAAAGGCGGTTCTGGTAATCTGAGATTCAAAAGCTCTACTAATAGATCCCCAAGAAAAATAACACAAGGTAAGGAAGGCGGCTCCTTGTCGCTCAGGCTAGAACTTAGACTGTTAGCTGATGTAGGACTTTTAGGAAGGCCAAATAGCGGGAAGTCTTCTTTAGTTAAAGCGGTATCGAGTGCTAATCCAAAAATAGCAGACTATGAGTTTACTACGTTAAAACCGAGCCTAGGTGTAGTCGACTATAGTACTGACAAGAGCTTCGTTATTTCTGATATTCCAGGCTTAATAACCGGTGCCTCCAAAGGAATAGGACTTGGGTTCCAATTCCTAAAACACCTATCGAGGACTAGGTTGGTTTTACTCCTGATTGATGTAGATGGCAAGGAAAGTAAAGAAATAGAGGAAGAGAGTCAGGATCTATTAAGAGAGCTTAACGAATATGATAATAATTTAGCCGAAAAGGTTAAGTGGTTAGTTTTAAATAAAATGGATTTGATTTCAAAAGAAAAACAAATGAAGCTCAAGGAATACTTTGATGAACAGAAAGATTTAGAGGTTTGTCTGATTTCCGCTAAGAATAGACAAGGTACTGAGAATCTAATGAAAGAAGTTGGATATAAGTTAGAGAAGATTGATGAGTAAACAACAAGAGCGATGGGTAATAAAAGCAGGGAGCAGTCTTGTTGCTGGTAAAGATGATGGTATCAATAAATCTTTCATCAAAGATTTAGTTTTACAGGTCCAACAGTTATTAAATGAGGGCATTCAGGTAGTGATAGTTTCATCAGGTGCCGTTGCGAAAGGGATGCATGAATTGGATCTAACTGAAAGACCTGGCTCTCTCAATCTTCTTCAGGCCGCAGCTGCAATAGGCCAACTGGGGTTAATTGAGGGTTATAAAACAGAATTTTCAAATTTTGAAATAAAAACTGCACAAGTTCTTATCAGTCATGATGATATAGCCAATAGAACAAGATACTTGAATGCAAGGAATAGCTTGTTAACTCTACTAGAGCTAGGTGTGGTACCAATTATTAATGAAAACGATAGTGTATCAATAGAAGAAATTAGTTTTGGGGACAATGATACTTTAGCAGGAGCCATAGTAGGTCTAGTCGATGCAGATAGATTTATTATGTTAACTGATGAAGAAGGAGTTTTTTCTCAAGACCCAAAAAAGTACAAAAATGCGAAGCTGTTGAAACAAATCAATCTGGATGATCAATCTATTGAAATAGATCAAATTACTGAGGGATCAGCGGGAGTTTTAGGTCGAGGGGGTATGAAAACAAAAATTAAAGCAGCCAGATTGTCTCTTGATGCAGGTGCACAAACTTGGGTTGCTAATGGCAATGACCAACAAGTCCTAACCAATGTGTTAAATGATCAAGAAGTAGGAACATTTTTTGAAGGAAGCAGAGATAAACTGCAGTCTAGAAAAACATGGATTGCCTCATTGGGTTCTCCTAAAGGACAGCTAATTATCGATGAAGGGGCGGCTAAGGCTATTAGTGAAGAGGGGAGCAGTCTTTTACCAGTAGGAATTACAGCTTTAAAAGGTGAATTTAAAAAAGGTGACTTAGTTGCTTGCCACAGTCAGAACAAAGAAGTTGCTAGAGGTTTTAGTAATTTTAGCACTTCTGAACTAGATCAAATCATCGGCCTTAAGTCAGAAGAAATAAATACCAAATTAGGATACACCTCAGCAGAGGAAGTCATTCATAGGGATAACTTAGTTCTTAGTTAAAGAGATTTTATTCTTTTACTAAGACGTGATTTGGTTCTCGATACCTTATTGGCATGAATAACCTTCTTATTTGCCATCGTATCGAGCACTTTCTCAGCCTTTTTAAAAGCTTCTGAAGCGGATTGTTTGTCTCCAGAGTCTATCGCTGTTTTTACAGCCTTAACAGCTGTCCTAGTAAGCGCTCTTTGAGAGCTTTTTAAAGCATTTCTTTTGATATTCTGCTTGGCTCTTTTTAATGCAGATTTAATTCTTAGCTTTTCTCTGTTTGCCATAAACTTGTCTTAGATTAAGAGTCGCGCATAATGCATTCTGGAAAGACCAGTGTCAAGCGAGTTTCAGTAAATGGTTGAGAAAACACAAAGATTCCTAGTAGCCGTTCTTAGATTTCATGGAGATGTTCTTCTAACCACTCCTATGATCAATGAAATTAAAGAAAATTATCCAGATTCCATTATTGATTTACTGGTTTATAAAGGCACGGGTTCTATCCTTGAATCGGATCATAGAGTAAATAATATTATCGAAGCGGAACCCTCATCTAATGCCAACGTGATAAAAAGAATTTTCAAGGAAATTCAATTATTAAGAAAATTAAATAGGACCGATTACGATTTTGGTGTATTTCTCACTACGCAATGGCGAATGGCTTTGATGGCGAGATGCTTGAGGGGAGCTAAGACGGCTGGAGTGGATGATGTAAAAAGACGAAAGTCTTTTTGGGTAAAAAGCTTCACTTTTATTTTTCCGGAAGCCGGAGAAGGCCATATTGTTGAAAGAAATTTAAGTGCCCTAAAACCCTTAGGCTTATCCAGTATAAATAAGGAAGCTGGATTGAGTTTAATAATCCCTCAAGAAGCTAACGAGATAAATGAGAGATATGCTATTGGAACTAATTATTGTTTATTTCATCCTGTATCAAGGCGAGAAACTAAGTTATGGAAGAAGGAAGCCTTCGCTAAATTGATTGATCACTATGCCAATCAAGGATTAAAGGTGGTTTTGACTTCAGGTCCAGATCAAATGGAAATTCAATATTTAAAAGATATTGAAGAGTTAACAAAAGCCAAAGTAATTAATCTAGGAGGAAAAACTAGCTTAATTGAATTAGCTGCTTTAATTAAAGAATCTAGATTCTTCATTGGATTAGATTCGGTAGCTTCTCATATAGGGGCAGCAGTAGGGGTCAGCGGAGTGACTTTATTTGGCCCAAGCAATCCGGTTAATTGGAGACCTTGGTCCGATAAAGTGTCAATTATTGCTAGAGGCCAAGAAGAGTTTTGCCAAACACACGGGCATATGGAAGGAAAGTATAAGAAATGCCTTTGTTATATTTCCGTAGAAAGGGTTATCGAGGAGGTTGATAGATTAATTAACTAAAGGGACTTAATAAAATCTATTTTATTTAAATAATCGTCCAGATCTTCATAAGGTAAGCCACAAACAATTCTTTCTATTCCCATATCTTCAAATTTCAATAATTTCTCTTTACTTAAATTTTTATCCTCAAGATCTAGCCTGCTGACCACACTAATTTGGTCGCTGGGTTTATTTTCAGAGTCACAGAGCTCTCGATAGATTTCTAAACTTTCTTTGAATTCTTCAGGTGCACCCACAATAGGAATCCATCCGTCTCCATGTTTTACGGCCCTCTTAATTGAGTAATCTTTAGATCCTGCTATGTATATAGGCGGTTTAGGGGGTCTGGGCTTAAACAAAAATTTTTGTTCATTTAATTCGACCTCATCCTGATTAAAAGCTGTATTTAAAAAAGTTAATAGTTCGTCCGTCTTCTTTCCTCTCTTTTTCCGATCAACCCCAAGTGCTTTGAACTCAGCATCCATCCATCCAAGACCGATACCCAATAACAAACGATTGCCCGATAGCTCTTGGATGCTCGCGATTTGTTTAGCTGTCGGTAAGATTTCACGATAAGGCGCAATCAAAACCCCGCTTCCCAAATTGATGGTTGAAGTTAATCCTGCCAGCCAGGCTAAACTGCTCAAAATGTCGACATAACGACCCCCAGAGCCCTCTGAGTCTTCTGGTGGGATGGCAATATGATCTACCACCCAGATGGATTCAAATTCCCTTTCTTCAGCTGCCAATGCTGCTCCCGCCATGATTTCTCTGGTCGATTGATCGCCCATGTTTCTAATCATTAACCCAATATGCATGTTTCTTTCCTGAGGTTTGATTTATAGTTTGCTTTAATAAGCTGTATTGGTAAATATCCATTTACGTATTGGGAGGAAAATTTAAACATGAGCAAGAACACAGAAGTCCTTATTGAGGGCCTAACATTTACAGAAGGTCCTAGGTGGCACGACGGAAGACTTTATTTCTCTGATTTTTTTACGCATAGGGTTTTGGCTGTAGATACCAAGGGCAATATGGAAACCATCGTTGAAACACCCCAACAGCCTTCCGGTTTGGGTTGGTCACCTGACGGCTCCATGCTTATTGTTTCTATGAACGATCAAAAATTATTATCTTTTAGTAACGGAGAATTGTCTGAGGTAGCCGATCTAAGTCAATTAGCCACTCACTTTTGCAACGATATGGTTGTTGATAAGAAAGGTAATGCTTATGTGGGAAATTTTGGTTTTGATTTACATGCGGGAGAACCTATAAAACCAACTAATCTAATTTTGGTGAGACCCGGAGAGGAGCCCTGTGTAGTTGCTGAGAATGTTTTTTTCCCTAACGGAACTGTTATTACACCGGACGACAAAACTTTAATAGTGGGAGAAACCTTTGCTTCTTGTTTAACAGCGTTTGATATCAATGAAGATGGAACTCTAGCCAATAGAAGAGTATGGGCAGATTTAAGATCGATAGAGGAGGGCTATACGCCTGTTCCAGACGGAATCTGTCTGGATGCAGAAGGAGCAATCTGGGTCGCTTCGCCTTCAACCAATGATGTAATTAGGGTTCAAGAAGGCGGCGCTTTATTAGATAAGGTAGAAGTTGATAGGGGAGCCTTTGCTTGTATGTTGGGAGGTGAAAACGGAAATACCCTATTCATTTCTACTGCAAACGACTCCACAGAAGAGACTTGCTTAAAGGAAAGGTCCGCAAGGATCGAGGTAATTGACGTAGACGTTCCCCGAGCTGGACTGCCTTAAAGAAGATCTAAAGCTCTGTAGGAATCCCCTGTACCCTTTAACGTATCTTCAATTGAGTAAGTAGAAAGACCGAGCTCTTCTATCGCTAAAGAACAGTAAGATCTAGGAGAATCATAAGTTTTCTCTTTAGGCTCTCCTTCTTCCATTTCTTCGCCACCAATATTTTCAATTTCGGGAAATAACTCTTTTAGTTTGGCTTGAAGTTCCCAAGTGAACATTTCGCCTGATCTATCGGTTGCAGAAAGAATGTATCTTGAACCATTTTTTGCATTAGGACTTTCAGTACCTAACCTGTGTGCTCTGGCTACATCTCGAACATCCACCATATTCCATAACATAGTGCTGCCTCTGAGTTGCTTCTCATTGATATAACCAAAATCTTCCCCCTTCAGTAATTGCCCAATAAAAAACTGCCAACTAAAGAATTGGTTATGATTTTCAGTCATTAAAGGTCCAACGACATGCAAAGGGTTAATGGAAACAGCCTCGAAGCTTCCGTCTTCTTCGGCAGCCTTATAGATCATTTTTTCTGTATTCGCCTTGGCCATGGCGTAAGCTATGTCACGGTTTTTGGAGATGTTTTCCTCGGTCCAAGCGCCTCTGTAGCCTTCCACATTATCCCCGCACCAATCTTTCTCCGTGAATACATAACCTTCCTGTCTTGGGTGGCCCACCGCCGCAAAAGAACTGGTAAAAACTAAGCGTTTTACAGTTCCAGCTTTCTTTACTGATTCAACCACATGTTCATTTTGGGTAAAACATCCGTCGTATACTTCCTGTGGCGTTTCCCGATTGAAACCCAGAGCAGCCCCCGCATGAATGACTCCTGCACAGCCTGAAAAAGCCTGATCGTAACTACCTGGATCTAAAAGGTCGGCCTCAAATAATTGCACACTGCCTTCAAGTCCTTGACCATTCAGGTTGAG
>UINC01001196.1_pt1 | contig 26313 bp, 24 predicted proteins | sample 5385821 | NCBI WGS metagenome assembly UINC01 (sample SAMEA4666929, study PRJEB26691) | marine metagenome | isolation source: Pacific Ocean | place: Pacific Ocean | collected 2011-10-13 | reverse complement strand
GGAACAGTTCCTCCAGGGGAATTCCGGAATCCGGAGTCTCCGGATGCAGCGGAAAGTGTGTCCAGCGCACGGTCAGTCCGTATTTCTTTTTCAATCGTTCGACACGCCCGGTGACGAGGTAGCACCACGGTCAGACGAAATCGCTGAATATTTCCAGAACTGGGCTCATTTCCATTGTTATTATTTCTGATTTAAGGGAACGCGATATTTCTTGCAGAAATAATATACACATCATGCCCCACATATTTTGTCATCCCGGACTTGATTCGGAACCCGGACAACGTTCTGTTTGCAAGCATTTTTTGCGGCAACACCCCTGGATTCTCACTTGCACGGGAATGACAACTTGTGTTGTAGTTTGTCCGGTTCATATTTTCAACAATAACGCTCGACTCCCACAATCTGCTCATCTGAGTAGCGGTCACCATGCGCAAAACCGACAGGGAGGATTCGTTCAATTTCCGCTTGGTCTTCTTTGCTGAAATTAATTTCAGAAGCCCCCACCCATTCTTTAAGATGCGCAGCGCTTCGTGTTCCGGGAATGGGTACCAGATGCTCTCCCTGATCCAGAACCCATGCCAGGGCGACTTCAGTTGTGCTCCAGCCCCGCGAACGAGCAAAGTCCCGGAAAGCGGAAATCAATTTACAGTTGGCAGAAAAATTCGGTTCCAGAAAGCGCGGCATGTTTATGCGGAAATCTGTTTCAGGGAATTTGGCTGGCACTGGGTAGGAATTAGTTAACATTCCCCTTGCCAAAGGAGAGAAAGGTACGAAAGTCACGCCGAGTTCCCGGCAAGTTTGCAGCATTCCCAGTTCAGGATAACGTGTCCAGAGCGAATATTCATTTTGTACCGCCGTTACCGGATGCACCGCGTGCGCTCGGCGCAGCGAGGTTGGGGCTATTTCTGAAAAGCCAAAACCACCAATTTTACCTTCCCTTTTGAATTTGGCCAGAGTCACCGCAACGTCTTCAATTTCTATTGAAAAGTCTCTGCGGTGAATGTAGTAAAGCTCTACATGCTCTAACCGTAGACGTTTTAGAGATCCTTCAAGTGCTTTACGCAATGCTTTTTCCGAATTGTCAGTCTCGCCCCGCTTCCCTCCAATGATTATTCCACCCTTGGTCGCAATCTTAAAATTATGACCACGGACTTGCTGGTATTCCCCAATCAATTCTTCGGATAAACCTTTGCCGTACATTTCAGCTGTATCGAGAAAAGTTATACCATGATCCCTTGCGGCGTCGAGGCATTCGAAGCTTTCTGCTTTATTGGTAGGGCCGAAAAATCCTGCAAAGCTCATTCCGCCCAGGCCTATCGCTGAGACCTCAGGACCGCCGAGGCCGAGTTTTCGTGTTTTCATATATTTGTCCTTATAAATAGGCAGATTGAAGCAGATGATTATTATTTCTGATAATTTTCTTTCCACTCTCCGTATGTCATGCCATAGACAATTTCTTTCGCGGAATCAACATTGACCTCCTCTCCGCGTTCCACCGCCTCGGCAGAATACCATTTTGCCAGACAATTGCGGCAAAAACCTGAAAGGTTCATCAGGTCAATGTTCTGCACATCCTTGCGTGAATCAAGATGACCGATCAGCCTGCGAAAAACGGCGGCTTCGATTTCGGTACGTGTCTCTGTTTTCATTTATTCCCTTTTCTTTTTGTTGTGAGTTTTTATTTAATAATTATTTAAGTACTCAGCTCAGTCCTGTGACAACGAGTCATTTCTTCTGGCGGAGTATCGGGGGATAGCAGTAAAATGTCAAGTGGATGTGTAAGACGCTCAAATCATTTTGAGTGTAGACTGCAATTAGATAGCAGCTTATCGCTCAGGTTGTTAAATGTTTTTAAGTATCGCCGGCGGATTCCCGCTTTCACGGGAATGACAATGAATGAGAATACAAAAGATTTATCAAGAGTAATGAATCATCAAATGTTAAAGTCCTAGCGAGTAAGGCGCTTTTCAGCTTTTTCTTGACTGACATCGCAGGCTTCACGGATAGTATCCAACTGGCTGTCATATTCAACAAGACAGAAAAGAAACTCCTTGCCTTTCCGTAGACGATATTTGACAACCTGAATTTCCCGTTTGAGGTTCTGATATGGTTTCAGTCCGGGGCGTGATTCGACTTCGCTCTGCTTTTCAAGAACTTCCCAGCCTTGCCGTTTCAGCTCTAAAACACTCCCGATTTCTGCGGGCTCGCTTGCAAAATTTAGATTCAATCCCCAACAGTTAAAATTCAACAAAAAGAAGATTGCGCCTACAGAAAGCTTTTTCATATTTTCTCGGCAGGTCGGGTTCATTGTAAATAAAAAGAGATGATTATTTCCCTATGCTAATTATTAACTGCGTGTCTATCATATCCAGTTTGCAGTTCGGTACGAAGAAATTCACCGTAAATAATAGAATCAAACTGCTTTGGTCGGCGATGAGTTACACAACTAGGCAATGGCGATACTTTTACGTTAACATTTGGTTCGAAGAAAAAAGGACAAGAAAAACGCTCTTGACCAGTACTGTTTATCACGCGATGAGGCGTAGAAATTAATAATCCGTTGCTCCAGCGATGCAGCATGTCGCCGATATTCATTACAAACGAATCCTTGATAAATGGAGCATCGATCCATTGACCATCAGTATTTTTTACCTGCAAGCCTCCTGTTTCATCTTGAGCTAGAATCGTAATACAACCGAAGTCTGTGTGCGGAGCAGAACCGTAAAGATTACTCGATTCATTTTGGAGTATTGGCGGATATTTTATTAAGCGCAGAAATGTTGTAGGTGGATTGAATTCTGCGGCAAAAGTTTTTAAGTCGGCTCCTAGAGCTAAAGCAATTGCACGGCATATTTTGTGACAAAGATGAGTGAGTACATCGAAGTAGTTGGTCAATGTTTCCTGAAAACCGGGAAATTCTTCCGGCCACTGGTTAGGGCCGGCTAGATAGTCTCCTGATTTTACTGCGGGATCGTCGCTGTCAGCCTCTCTCATCATAATGAATGACTCACTCTGGTTTGGTTTAGTTACTACTGCCAGTTTGGAATTCTTGTCAGTTGAAGTGTTGATAGGAATAAATCCTCTATGCAGTTCATTCAGTTCAATCTTAATTTTTTCCTCGTAAGACAGTGAGTGAAATTCAATAGATTTTTGAAAAAGTTGTTTGATCAGGAATGGATCCACACCATGATTTACAATATAAGCGAATCCGGCCGTTCCGTATGCTTTTTGTATCTGCCGAACTATAGATTCGATTCCAGGTCCATCAATTTGGTTTATTTCTCCTATATCGATTATCGGTATTCGGTCAAATGATCCCATATTATTTAATGCAATAGTAAAAATTCAGGTACGGGAGCTGAAAAATGTTTTCATTTCTACCATTTTTCAATTGAGGTACGTAGGTCAAGTTCAAACGTCCATGACTGTGGCGACTGATTATAGAGGTATGAGTAGCTGTCAACAATACCTTCGATATTTATCATTCCTTCTTCTCCCAGTTTTTCTGCAAGTTCAGGAAGATGACGTTTAATCTTGTCACCGGCTATGGCACCGTCAACTATAACATGCCCCACATGAATTCCCCTTGGACCATATTCCTTGGCCATCGCCTGTGCAAGTGTACGTAACCCTGCTTTTGCGGAATTGAAGGCGCCGAAATTGGCACGTCCCCGTAGTGAAGCGCTTGCACCGGTGAATAGCAGAGTCCCTTTACCGGACGGGACCATGCGACGGACAGCCTCTCGGCCAAATAGAAAACCTCCAAAGCAGCATGATTGCCAGCTTTTTCTGAAATATTCTGCATCCATATCAATGATTTGACCTGGATAATTGTTGCCGGTATTATAGATTGCCAGGCTCAGACCGTTGCCTGTTTTTTCAAAAAGCTTTATCACCTGCTCCTCGTTGGTTGCGTCAGCGCAGACTGCAGTGGCTTTTCCTCCTGCTTGTTCAATTTCAACTGTCAAAGCGTCAAGTCTGGACTGAGATCGACTGGCGACAAAAACATGCAGACCTTCTGAGGCAAAACGTTTAGCCAGTTGAGCTCCTAATCCCTGCTCTGCTCCGACACCCATGATGACTGCCTTTTTCAAATGACCTCCTTTGATTTCTCGGATTCTGCTGCGAAATTTTTTAAATAATTTATTGATTATTTTCAAGTGATCTTAGTCTAAAGATTCTTCCACTGTCAGTTGAAAAATAAAGCCATCCTTGAGGACTTTCTACCAGGGCGCGGATGCGTTCTCCAAGTCCTTCCAGAAGTCTTTCTTCTGCAACAGCCCTGCCTGATGAATCAATTTCTACACGATTCAGGTGAGTCAACTTTAAGGCACCCGCAAACAAATTTCCTTTCCAGGCAGGAAAGGCTTTTCCGGAATAGACAATCAAACTCCCCGGTGCAATTGAGGGGACATAGAACTTGACCGGCTGTTCCATACCTTCTTTTTCCGTACCTTCTCCAACTTGAACTGGACCCCAGTATTCCTTACCGTATGAAATAACGGGCCAGCCGTAGTTGCGTCCTGGCAGGATGAGATTGATTTCATCACCTCCGCGTGGACCATGCTCGATTGACCAGAGACGCCGCTGTTTTCTGTCATAGAAAATTCCCTGCGGATTGCGGTGTCCGTAACTCCAGATTTCCGGCAGGGCGTTTCTCTGCTGCACAAAAGGATTATTTTCAGGCACACTACCGTCTAAAGTTAAACGCAGAATCGAGCCAGCGTGTGTGGATAAATCCTGGCCATTGGGACGTACTCCGCGATCACCAACAGAGAAAAAAAGATGTCCTGTCCCATCAAAGGTAATGCGACTTCCGAAATGTCTGCCGGTAGTGCTGGCGGAACGTGTAATCAGCATATCTTGAAATGCAACAAGACGCTTACCGTTCAGTCTGGCACGAGCCAATGTGGTAACGCCCTTTCCCTGCAGTTCCTTGCTGTAGGTAAAATAAATCCAGCCCCCCTGAGAATAACCCGGAGGAACCGCAACATCCAGTAGACCGCCCTGTCCGGAATGCATAACTTTCGGTCCGCCTGTGATTCTGGTAATTACACCGCTTACTGTATCCAGAATTCCAATCTTCCCGTTTCGTCCAGTGAACAAAATTTGTTCCGGACCGATAAATACCATACCCCACGGAACTCCGAGTCCATCCGCAACTTTATTTAACTGGAAAGACACGCCCTTGCTGCTTTTCAGCAGAAGTGTTTCAGCCATTGCCAACTGACTCAGCCAGCAAAACGCTAAGAGCAGTCCCAGAATTTTTGCCAGTTGCCTGACAAAATAATTTTGTTTCACAGCGATTGTTCCGCAGGGCGACTGAAGCCTATTTTCTTGGAATACGACCCAGCAGGTAAAACTCATCATTTGGCCTCATACTTGTTAAATTTGCCATACGATTGGATAACGCAAAGAAAGCGGAAATTGCCCCCGTGTCCCAGATTTCATCATCTGAAAATCCGTGCTTTCGCATTTTTTCAAAATCAGCATCATTGATTTCAGCAGAATTCAGAGTGACTTTGATGGCGAAATCAAGCATTGCTTTCTGTTTTGGAGTGATATCTGCCTTGCGGTAATTTGTGGCAAGTTGATCTGCGAGATTCGGACTTTTTTCACGAATACGCACGATCGCACCGTGGGCTACAACACAGTAGGTACATTGATTTAGGCCTGAAGTGGCTACCACAATCATTTCGCGTTCACCCTTTGTAAGACCGCCTTCTTTTTCCATTAAGGCATCATGATAGGCGAAAAACGCTCTGAATTCATCCGGACGTTGAGCCAGCACGACGAAGACGTTTGGCACAAATCCGGATTTTTCCTGAACGGCGATGATTCTTTCATGTATGTCCTGGGGTAAATCTTTGAGTTCAGGAACTGGAAAACGGCTGATAGGTTTTGTTGACATCAGTTTTGCTTTCTTCAGGGGGTTAGTAGAAAAATGATTGCTGATCTTCGGGAACAAGTGATCTGCTCCGGAAAATCACTTTACCTCCTCAGCTTAACCGTAATTAATTCTGCATGAAAGCTAAAAACAGCTTGTCCAATTTATGCTTTGTTACGGTTGCGTAACGCGGTCTGAATTGAAAGATAACCGGTGAGGATACCGTCTTCGTAGTTGAAAAGGGAGTCGGTGGAGAGTTGTGGAAAATCCTGGGGGTTACGGATGTCTTCCGGAGTTGCGTCTGGTATAATATCGCGGGCAACTTTGAGAACTTTGGTCTGCTGCAGTTCGACCATTTCCTCAAGCAGTTTAGTTATTGCAGAATTCGGCATTTCGCTTTTAGCAGACAGCTAATCCTCCATACCGTCTCTGGTCATCAAACGCAGCTTGGCGCGCAGCTTGAGGATTGTTTTTGTTCTTATTTGCGAAACCCGTGATTCAATAACTCCGAGGATTTCGCCGATTTCCTTCAGGTTCATTTCTTCCTGATAATACAATGAAAGTACCAACTGTTCGCGCTCCTCAAGTTCAGCAACCGCATCCGCGAGTTTGCTCTTCATCTGTTGCATCGAAAGCAGAACAAAAGGATCCTTCTCTCCGGGCTTAGCGAGAATTTCCAGCAAACTTACACTGTCTTCCTGGTTGGAATGTACATTAAATTCTTCTATGGAAATTAAAGGTGTCGGGCTCGCTTTGAGGATAAATTCGTGATACTCCTCCAGATTCATTTCCAGATGATCCGCCATTTCCTGGTCACTCGGCTCACGTCCATATTCAAAGGTCTGGCTGCGCCACGCTTTGCCCCACTCATTGGTGGCGGCACGCACAGACCGGGGTACCCAGTCCATGGATCGCAATTCATCAAGGATAGCTCCCTTGATGCGAAATTCAGCGTATGTTTTAAATTTAACATCCCGGGTTGGATCAAACTTGTCAACTGCGTCCAGGAGTCCGATCATGCCGACTTGATACAGCTCTTCATGGTCCACTCCCGGAGGAAAGCGGGCGGCCATTCTGGTTACCACACGTTTAACCAGAGGGGCATGTTTAATGAGTAGATCTTCTCTACTCTGCTGAGTTTTTTCGTTGTATGGGTTTTTCGTGGTGGGCATGGTTTCTACTCATTTCTCATGTTCCGGAAATGTTCAGCAGTAAATCAACTAAACGCTCCCTTGAGGCAACCTCAAGATCTTCAGGAACTTTCTGTCCTAACGTCAAAAAGGAGAGCGGTTTTTTGAAACGAATAGCATGGTTGAAGAGGGAGCCGTAAGTGGCACTTTCGTCGAGTTTTGTGAAAATAATACTGTCTATCGGCATACAGCCGAATTTCCTCGTGACTTCGTTCATGTCAACGTCTTTGCTTGTCGCGCTCAGTACGAGTGAGTTATGGATACGTCCGCGTTCGTCAAAAATTTCACGCATTTCGTACAATTGCGCGTCATTACGCTGAGAACAACCGTCGGTGTCAATGATGATTGAATCATAATCTTCATAACTGTTGATAAGACGGTTCATCTCTGCTTTATCTTTAACAACACTAAACGGGACTTTGATTAGTTTGGCGAAAGCCCGAAGTTGTTCCGCGGATGAACGGTGGTTCGTATCAACAGAAATCAGCGCTACTTTTCGTTTGTATTTCCGCATTTGCTCAGCGGCGATTTTGGCGACAGTGGTTGTTTTACCGACTCCGGTTGGTCCCAGCAATGCTACTATTCTTTGTGAAGGTTTAAGCCCCTCAAGACCTCTGGTGATTTTAATTATTTTCATCAACATACGGGCCAGGAAAATTTTCACGTAAGCGAAATTTTCCAAATCCTCTTCAGTCATATTACGCTGCGCTTCCATAACCAGCCGCCGGGCGAACTTTTCTTCTAAACCACTGAATTTCATCTGCTGATATAACAGCAGCAGATTTTCCGGAAGATCCGGTTCACTGAGGCTATCCGTCCGTGAAGCTAAAACATGCAGCATGTGCCGCATCTCTCCAAGCTCGTGTTTCAGCTCACCGGCCAGATGATCGTCAAAAGCATTTGACTGTGAACTCAAATCTCCTAAAGTCATTCGAATTCCCTGCAGCTCTTTTTGTATCGGCAGCATCATGTTCCGTGTTTGATCTGTAACCGAAAGCGCGGAATTTTTCTGTGGTCTCATGAATGTATCAGCCAGTGCGTTTTCAGCACCGCCGCCGCTGTATGCTTCAATTGCTGTTGTAGCCGGTACTTTTGGGGCAGAGCTGTTTTTTTTCTTTTCACCTGGTGCAGCAGTTACCTCCAACATTGTTTTACCGAACATTCCAAAAGCACCTTTGCCTTCTTTTACCTGACGGGTAGAAACGATCAGAGCGTCTGGTCCCAGATCACGCTTGATGAATTTCAAAGCTTCTTTGATATTATTTACGCGGTAGCGCTTGAGATTCATAGGATTGCTTCTTAACAGATTTTAATTTTGAGTTTTGAGTTGATTTAACTACAAAGCAGAAACTCAATATATATTCGCTTAACTGCTTAATTCAACTACGCCGAGTGCTTCAATACGGACATCCTGTGCTACCTCATTATGTGAAAGTACCACAAGATTAGGAATAAAACGCTCCACTAGCTTTTTAACATGCGGGCGAATCAACGGTGAACAAAGCAAAAGCGGCTGATAATTGTTGATCGTAAATTGCTCCATCATTCCGTCGATCCCATTTATGATCGCCTGTGCCATGTTAGGATTCAAGCCAAGATATGCACCTTGACCAGAATCCTGGATTGCAGAGGCAATTTGATTCTCCAAATCCTGGTTCATTGTAATCAGGGGCAGCATCCCGTCCGGTGTTTGATATTGTCTGGTTATCTGCCTTGAAAGACTCTGACGTACGTGTTCCGTGAGTAAATCAGGATCTTTGGTGATTGGAGAAACATCCGCCAGTGTCTCAAGAATCGTATGCATGTCACGGATAGATACGAGTTCTTTAAGTAAATTCTGCAGAACTTTTTGCACAACACCTAATGATACCAGTGATGGGATCAATTCTTCAACAACTTTTGGTTCGGACTTGGCGTGAGAGTCAATAAGTTTCTGGGTTTCTTGTCGTCCGATAAATTCAAATGCATGATTTTTCAGGACTTCTGTCAAGTGTGTGGCCAAAACAGTGGGTAGGTCAACAACTGTGTATCCGGCAAATTGAGCGCGTTCCTCATCTTCCTCCGCAATCCAGATTGCTGGTAGTCCAAATGCAGGTTCAACTGTGTCAACGCCCGGAATCTCTTCATCAACATCTCCAGTCTTCATGGCAAGGTGGTGTCCCATCATCAATTCATTACGGGCAATCTCAATACCTTTGATGGTAATTGAATATTCACCTGGAGAAAGTTCAAGATTGTCTTTGATATGCAGCGGAGGCACGATGTATCCGTAATCAATGGCAATTTGCCGCCGGATTGCCTTGATCCGTTTCAGCAGTTCACCATCCTGTTCTTCATCCACCAGCGGTATCATTCCGTAACCCAGTTCCAGACCAAGGATGTCAATCGTGAGCAGCGATTCAATATCTTCCGGTTCTTCACTCAATTCTTTCTGTAGACGTGCCTGTTCTTCCTGATGTTCTTCCGTGGCAATATGTACATTGGAACGTTTACTCATTTGCGCCAGCGTGAAAGTGACTAGTGCTAGCAGTAAAAAAGGAGCCACTGGGAGTCCCGGGATTAATGAAAAAGTAACAAGAACCGCGGAGACTACATACAATGCCTGAACATTACTGAAAATTTGTTTTTGTAAATCAACAGAAATTTTATTTTCACCGGAAGCTTTGGTGACGGCAATACCTGCGGCGATTGAAATTATCAGCGCGGGAATTTGCGAAACGAGTCCATCACCAATCGTTAAAGTCGCGTAAGCGTCAAAAGCATCTCCGGTAGACATGTCAAACTGAGTGATTCCTACCAGCAGTCCGCCCAAGATATTAATTGAGGTGATGATCAAACCCGCAATTGTGTCACCGCGGACAAATTTGCTGGCACCGTCAAGTGCTCCAAAATAATCTGATTCTCGCTGAATGGTTGAACGCCGCAGACGGGCTTCATCTTCATCAATCAGACCCGCGTTTAAATCAGCGTCAATTGCCATCTGTTTTCCAGGCATTGCATCCAAAGTAAAACGTGCGGCAACCTCCGCGATCCGTCCTGTACCTTTGGTGATGACAACAAAATTGATGATAACCAGAATCAGGAAGATGATGATACCAACAATCTGATTTCCGCCGACTACAAACTCTCCAAAAGAATTAATAATCGATCCCGCAGCACCAGGCCCCTGATGACCTTCCAGTAAAATAAGCCTCGTGGAGGCAACATTAAGAGAAAGCCTGAAAATCGTCGCAATTAGCAGTACAGAAGGGAAGGAGGAAAACTCGAGTGAACTTTCCGTAAATAAAGCTACAAAGAGAATCAGTACTCCTACTGTGATGCTTAAAGCAAGAAGTAGATCGAGAACTAAAAGTGGAAGGGGTACCACCATTATCAGGAGCATTGACATCACGCCTGCGGCGAGAACGATGTCAGCCTTACTGATTATATTATTTAAAGGTATGCTTGTTGCGGCCACTGGTCATCCATTACCAAAAGGTCGTTAAAAATATCCGCGTTTCAAAAACGAAACGCACGGGTCAGCCTGTTGCAAATAATGCTCCAAAAACAAAATTTGGAAAATATTCCGGCTATCCTCTGAGGATTAGTTTTGAAAGGGGCAGGACTGCAAAAAATTTATCTTTTCCGGAGCCTGTAAACAAAGGCCAGTATTTCCGCAATTGCTTTGTAAAAACGTTCCGGAATGTCTTCACCGATTTCTACGTTTGCATATAAATCACGGGCCAATTCTGGACGTTCGAGGATGGGCACATTATTTTCCCTGGCAACTGTACGCATCCGCAGGGCCATGTGATCCGCACCTTTTGCGGTAACTTCAGGAGCTACCATTACATCACGGTCATAAAGCACAGCAACTGAGAAGTGAGTCGGATTGACTATCAGCGCGTCTGCTTTCGGCACTTCCTGCATCATCCGCGCATTTGACATTTCGCGTTGAATCTGGCGGATTCTGGCTTTTAACTGCGGGTCACCTTCTGTTTGTTTTGTCTCTTCTTTGACTTCCTGTTTGGTCATCATCATTTGTTGTTCGTGATGCCAGCGTTGATAAAAATAATCAAAAATTGCAATTGCCACCAGCGCGAGCACGATCTTTCCCGCAACTTCCGCGACCACGGTAAAATTGTATTTGAGAATTGCCTCCGGAGTTGAAACCGAAAGTCCGTTCAATTCTGAAATTTTATCCATGTATGTTAAATAACCGACAAATCCGACAATAATCAGTTTTGCCATACTCTTGAGAAAATCAGCCAGAGACTGTGATGAAAAAAGACGTTTGATTCCGGTTAAGGGACTTAATTTGTTGAATTTAGGAGCAATGGCTTTGAAAGTGATCTGTGCGCCAACCTGTATAACAGAAGCAAAAATAGCCACAAAAACAATAGCTGCAATGAATGGTGTGAATGCTGGGAGCATGGTGCTGAGAATTTCTTCGGACAAAGTATAAACACTGTTGATGGATAATTCATCCGCAGATGCAATCTGTCGGAAAATTCTTGTCATGAGTTCCCGAAATGAATCGAGGATAAAAGGGCTCGTGGCCACCAGCGTGAGCACAATTCCTGCCAGCAAAGCTGCGGAAGAGAGCTCCTTACTGAAGGCGACTTGCCCTTCTTCACGCGACTCTCTGCGTTTTTTCTCCGTTGGAGCCTCAGTTTTTTCCTGACCTTGTTGTTCTGCCATTGATTTTCAAGAAAAAGTGCTTTAAGTATTGAAATTAGTACGCAATTCAGACGCGTGTTTATTATCTACCTGTGCTTCAATGTAAGTTGTCATTTTTTAATTTTTTGGCTTATCCACCTAATAGTTTAAGCACACTAAATAATTGTGTGTCAAACATCTCAAACATCTTGTGTACCGCTTGTCCATAAAAGGGCATACCGAAAAGCAGAAACAAAAATCCGAGTAATAAGGTCAGAGGAAAACCAACCACAAAAACCTGAATTTGTGGAACCGAGCGTGCCAGCAGGCCGACTATAGCGTTAGCGAGAAAAAGAGCTACAATCAGCGGTGCGCCGATTTGTAAGCCAATGACAAAAACACTTGCGGAAAGCTCCGTCAATTTATCAACCAAAGGTTGGTTGATTCTCGCGCCGCCTGGAGGCAGAATGGAGTAGCTTCTGACAAGTGCCTGAATGACAATCAGGTGTCCGTCCATGGCTAAAAAAATGAGTGTCGCGGTCGTGCTTTCGAATCTTCCCACCAGGGAGACCTGCTCCTGAGATTGCGGATCAAAGACGTTGGCCATACCGAGTCCCATTTGAAAGCCGATAACTGTGCCGGCGAATTCGACTGCAGCAAATAAAAAACGGCCGATCATTCCGAGTACCAAGCCAATCAGCAGTTCACTCGCGATCAGCACAATATAGTGGTCCGGACGATCAGGAAAAACTTGTATCGTGGGAATGAAAGGGAAGAGAATCAGCGCCAGCATCAGACTCAACACAATCTTTACTTGAGGCGGCGAAACTGAACTGCCGAAAATAGGTGCTGTAGAGATTATTCCACTCACACGAACCAGTACCAAAATAAAGGCCAGTAACTGGCCGGCGTCATAACTCAGCAGATTGGCCATGTTGTTCCGGAATTAGAAACTGTAAATTCAGGCACTATTTTTCGTAATTGGTTTTAATCAACAAACTTAATGTAACTGGAGTCGGTACCCGTGAGTGCCTCTGAGATGTTAGTTTGAGGCTGCATCTGCTCTAATCCACGGTTCCTGAGTGAGGCTAAATAATTATTCGTCACTTAAAACTTGACTGGAGTAGTCTGCACGGGAAAAAGCATTTTGCGCGAGTCGGCTGCGTTCTTCATTTGACTGGCAATTGATGCACATACGGGTCAAAGGTACTGCCAGCAGTCTTTTTTTGGAAATGTCTTCACCGCACTCTTCACAGTAACCGAAGTCATCAGACTCCATACGTTGAAGAGCATTTTCAATGCCTTTCAGTCTCTCCTGTTCTCGATCCTGTAGTAACAGGTCTAACTCTCGCTCCTGTTCTTCAACAGAAGAATCAATGGCGTCGCCGATATCACTGTTTATTTTGTTTTGTTTGCCTGTTTTTTCCCGGATGTCCACGAGAAGCGCCGCCTTTTCTTCCAATAATAGGCGTTTGATTTCTTCCATGATTACTTGTCTTTCTTATATTTTGTGTTTTTGTCAGCCAACTTTTTTATTGGCATAGACAAATTTAAGCAAATTCCAACTGCAAAATCAAATCCAATTACATCTTTTTTTATTATTTAAAGCAAAAGATTTTTTTGAAGTAAACAAAACTGGTCAAAATAGCTTTCGGATTTTATATAATGCAGAAAGCCGGTCAGCCTTTGACTGTACTCATCAAAATCTAAAGTATTCTTTAGTATTGCGCTTGCGCCGGTAGAAAATCTTGGCATAATAAAGTCTGCTCTGTTTTGAGAAGTATCACAAAATAAAAAACTAAAAATAATGATAAACTGTACAAAAAAATGAGAAGGGTGGAAGAAAACTGCAATATTTGCGGGAAGGCGGTTTCACGCTTTCAGGCATATAAAATGGTCTGCGTACACTGTAAAGAAGTTGTCTGCCGCCAGTGTCAGGTGGATGTGTCAAACGCAAAACCTCATTGGAAAATTTGTCGAAAATGCGAAGGAGCAATCAACTGATGCTGTGGCTGAAAAATATGAATTTTAAAAATTATTATCTTCACACGCTGTTCATAAGCGGAGTGCTGCTTTCCGCAATCTCTGTTTCTGCGCAGGAAGCTTACCTCGATGAACTGCTGCCGGGTACAAAAACTTCATTTAAACACTGGGATGTGCAGCGTTCAGAAATCAGCGGATACAGTCATTTTCGTTACGAAGCGGTGACCAGGGGTGCTAAAAAATTTATCGTTGAAAGAAACGAAAACACCAAAGCGGACGGAGAAGTTTTTACACGCAAAACTCTCTGGTTTGCTGCAAATTCCGGTGTGCTGGAATGGTATGAGGAAGAAGATCTGCGTGAGGATTTCCGGATAAAGAACACCTATTCTGGACAAATTATGCGTACCAGACTGGAAAAGGCAGGAAAGGTGCTGGAGTTCGAAACAAACTTGAGTCAGGAAAATGCTGTTCCTTTTGAGGTCGTAATTTTCTTTCTACGTAAAAATCTGCGTCACATTCTGCAGAGCAAAGATTATTCTTTCACCCTCTTTCTACCTCTGCTGGCAATTGAATTGGAAGAAAAAGGACTTCCGCGCTCTATGAGCATGATCCAGATGAATGTTGAACCTCAGGAAGAACTCAGTCTTGAAACTCCATTGGGTAAGATGAAGGCACGCAAAATATTAATTTTACCGAAATCTGGTTTTTTACGTGCTTTGCTGCCGAGGGAAAAAACGCATTTTGAATTCACAATCGCAGAAGCTGCTCCGCATTACCTTCTGCAGTTTACCGCAGGAAAAACCAAACATATTTTGACGCAGCTCAGCCTAGCGAAATAAGCAGACACGGTTAATCAAAGCCGTCGCAAAGTTGATAAGGTTTGTGTCAGAGATTTGCGTAGATCAAGCGGACGCTTAATCCGAATATTCTGCTTCGAGTGAGCTTCCTGCGTCAATCAGGTGCAGCATTTTACGTTTCCAGACAATCCCTTCGCTGGACCAGCGGATGACAACCCGTACAAATTCACGTCCAAAACCAAGTTTGCGTCCGATATAAAGCAGGTAGTCAATTTCATTTGCGCCAAGCACATTGTCCACAGAAATAACTGTGGCCAGGTCAATGAAAATCTTAACCTCCAACTCACGTGTCGCGCCGGGAAATCGTTCCAGCTGAGGAAGATTCTGGTCTTTAACCGCCTGCATCATTTTTACAACATCTGCTTGTGATGGTAAAAAGGAGAGGGCTCGTTCAAGATATTCAAGTTCCTCAGGAGCAACGGAACCGTCAGCGGTAATCGCACCGCAGATTGCGTTGGCAAGCCACAATTTCTGCTCGTCTTCAAGCAGTTGAGGCTGTAATCCGGATGTTAACTGAAATTCCATATTATGTTCCTAAGCAGGCATCATGAGCTGTGTGTTATATCTTTACCATTAAACTTTTACCGTAATTTTTCTGAAAATGCAAGAATTTGAGATTTTTACATCTGAATTTAAAGCTTTAAAGTTCTGCGATAAAGCAAAAAATATGCTGAAAAAATTTGTTTGAGTACAGACAAAATAATCTACAGTCTTGACAGTAAAGGAACTTTGATTGATGATCTGTAAGAACTGCTTTATAATGGAGCCTGCAACAAAATGATTTTATAACTGATAATGCTGATTTCAGCAGAAGTGAATAATGAGCAAATATTTTATGCTTAAAATTTTTATGTTAAGCTACATTCCTTTTTTACTGCCGGAAAACGCATGAGCCACGCCTCAGTTTATGTGCTCGACATCAGTGTGTTGCTTTATACTCCGGACGCTCTTTATGAATTTCCGGAGCAAGAAGTTGTCCTGCCGGTTAGCATCCTTGATGCGCTGGATACACTCAGGCAGGATTTAGGTGAAAAGGGCAGGGCCGCCAATTTAGTCAACAAAATGCTGGATGAATGCAGCCAACTTGGTAATCTGGTAGAAGGTGTTCGTCTACTGAATGGAGGTAAATTAAGGGTTGAACTTGCTGATCCGGAAACAGGCTCAATTCCGTACAGTCTGAATTCTAATAGTTTTTCGAATCGTGTTTTGGCTGTTGCCTGGATGCTGAGCCGGAAAAACAAGGCTGTTGTTTTTGTTTCACTTGATGAAAATTTACGTACTAAAGCTAATACGCTCAATGTTCCAACTATTGCTTATCAAGGTCGCAGGAAAGACGATTCAAGTTTATATTCAGGCATACGCCGCTGTGAGGTCAGTAAGAAAAAATTACGGAGCCTGAGTCAACAGTCCTTAATTTCAACGGAAGAACTACAGGCGGAACTAGATGATAATGTTGAGTTTTCTCCAAACCAGGGACTTCTGCTGAACTGCCCTGAAGTTCCGGAAGAAGATGTTTTAGCAATTTATGATCAGGGCAAGAGTAAATTTGTAACAGTTTCAAAGGAACAGGGTGTTTGGGGTATACGTCCTAGGAATCCGGAACAGCGTCTGGCGCTGGCGTTGCTGAATGATCCAAAGATTTCGATTGTGACTCTCAGCGGAAAAGCAGGTACAGGTAAGACTTTACTGGCACTTGCAGTAGGTTTACAGCAAATGATGGTAGAGAATATTTATTCGCGTATGCTGGTCTCCCGTCCGATTTTTCCTATGGGACGTGATTTAGGTTATCTGCCTGGAGACACACAGGAAAAACTTGCGCCGTGGATGCAGCCGATTTTTGATAATTTGGAATTACTGATCAATAATACTTCCGCAAAAAAAGGTTCAAAACGTGACTCTTATCACGAGTTAATGGAGCGCGGAATGCTTGTTGTGGAACCGTTGACGTATATTCGCGGACGCTCAATTCCGAATCAGCACATGATCGTGGACGAATCACAAAATCTGACTCCGCATGAAATGAAAACGATAGTCAGTCGTGCAGGTGAAGGCACAAAAATAGTTTTGACAGGTGATCCAAACCAAATAGATAATACAGATGTAAATCTTTCTTCTAACGGATTGAGCACGCTGGTTGAAAGCTTCAAGGGTTCACAGCTTGCGGGGCATGTGCGTTTTACGAGTGTTGAACGCTCAGCTCTAGCTGAATTGGCAGCAAATGCTTTGTGAAATGATTAACTACAGAAATATTTTAAACAACAACGGTATCCTGAAATAAAGATACCCGACACCTTTTTCTAAAATTATCAATGTCTTTAAACTGGAATCTTCAACCACCACCTCCTTCTGAATTAGCTGACCGTGAAATCCGTTTAACCGGAAGCCATTTGTCCGGAAAGCGTGTCGCGTTGCTGATCACCGGAAGCATTGCGGCTTACCGTATGCCCGATCTGATTCGTGATTTTCGCAGGGAAGGCGCGGATGTTGTCGTTTATGTAACTGAAGGCGGTTTACGTTATGTTGCTAAAGAAGCGCTTGAGTGGTGTTCGCAAAATCCGGTCATTGACCATTTTACTGCAGATGCAGAGCATTTGAGCGATTCCTCCCCTTTTGATGTTTTTGTTGTCGCACCTGCTTCTTACAACACTTTGAATAAGGCGGCACTCGGAGTTGCGGATTCTGTAGTCTCAGCAGCGATCGCCGCTGCTCTTGGACGTATGGAACGTCAGGGAGTGCCCATCCTGTTTGCACCAACGATGCACGGTGCGATGCATAACAGCATCCTGACCCGCTCACTCAAGACTCTGCAGGAAATGGGCGCTACCATGATTCCACCTCTGCAAACCCACGGAAAAAATAATCTTTCTTCACTGGACTTAATTGTGGCAGCAACGATCAGGTCACTCAATCAATCTCCACTAAGCGGAAAATCTTTGTTGATAACCGGCGGCCCAACCCCTGTTCCTGTTGACAATATTCGACGTATCACCTCACGTTTTACCGGTGCGCTTTCCATCCAAATCGCTCGGGAAGCGTGGCTGAGAGGAGTAAAGGTTGAGCTGATTCTGGGCAAAGGCAGCCAGCCTGCGCCGGAATATTTAAACGCAAAAAAAGCTGCTACTTACACAGATTATAAAAATATTGTGCATGAATCGCTGACAAAAACAGCTGTTGACTGGGGAATATTTACTGCGGCTGTTGCGGATTTTCAACCCGAAACTTTTATTGAGGGAAAAATTTCCAGCAAAGTAAAACATTTAAATTTGAAACTGCTGCCGACCGTCAAGCTGATTGATGAGGTGCGAAAGAAATTTCCTGCATTGAAAATGATTACTTTTAAATATGAAGAAAATATTTCTCACGACGAACTGCTCGCAATTGCGCAAAAGCGCTTTTCCAAAAAAGGTGGTTCACAGTTGATTGTCGCAAACCGCAGGGAAGAATTTAAACCGGACGGAACACAGGTGGCATGGCTGCTGGATCCTGAGCAGGAGCCTCAAATGTATGTTGGCAAAGAAGCTATCGCAAATGCTATTCTGGACAGGATTGAAACTGGTTTGTAATAAAATCTGTAAGATACTGTTTTCTTAATCGACCTAATTCTTACGGCATTTGACTTCAAAAGTTCATACGCAACTCTCAACACACTATAAATTTCATTTAAATCTCAATTTTCAATTTCTGCTAATTTACTTATGGTTGACCGCTGGGCGAACACAATTGTACATCCTACCATGGAAGACATCGCTGAGTATGTACCCCGCCAAATTTCTGCTGACACAATAACTCTCGTCGGTTTTGCGATTGGGATGGTTGCAGTTCCTTTGCTCTGGATCAAACTCTATTCACTGGCGTTGGTATTTATTTTGATTAACCGTTTTTGTGATGGACTTGACGGTGCGGTTGCCCGTAGAAACGGTATCACGAGTTTAGGCGGATTTCTCGACATCACCTGTGATTTTATCTTGTATTCTGCGGTTATTTTAGGCTTCGCATTGGCTGATCCGGAACAAAACAGTCTGGCGGCTACTTTATTAATTTTTTCATTCATGGGCACAGGTGCGAGCTTCCTGGCTTTTGCCGCAGTTGCAGAAAAGCACGGAATTTCCTCAGAGGTACACGGACAGAAGGCTTTTTATTATTTGGAAGGTTTAGCGGAAGGAACTGAAACGATTTTATTTTACATTATTATTTGTTTGTTTCCAGAATACTTTCCTGCATTGGCCGTGATTTTCGGTGGTATCTGCTGGCTCACTGTTATCGGACGTTTTGGTTCAGCTTATTCTTTGTTACGCTGAAAGTAAATTTCCGGAATTGAAACGTGTCACGGTTTAACGAATAATTTCCGCGGGACATTGGCTAAAGTCTCAGCACCGGTTTCAGTGATGACAAAACTTTCCGTGATTTCCAGACCCCAATCGTCAAACCAGAGTGCAGGCATGAAGTGGAAAGTCATGTTCGGTGCAAGCACGGTTTTGTCGCCTTTACGGAAACTGACGGTACGCTCTCCCCAGTCCGGAGGATAGCTCAGTCCGATGGCATAACCGGAACGGCTTGTTTTTTCATAACCGTATTTGCTGATGGTTTTGCTCCATGCAGCTTCAATATCCTCAGCGAGATTTCCGGATTTTGCGACATTCAGTGCGGAATCAATACCTTCCAATACAGCTTTTTCCACATCAAGATATTTTTGCGGAGGCTTTCCCAAATAAACGGTACGTGAGAGCGGACAGTGGTAACGCTGATAGCATCCGGCAATTTCAAAAAAGGTTCCGGAATTGTTGGCAATCGGTTGATCGTCCCATGTCAAATGCGGGGCCGAAGCATCCGCGCCGGTTGGGGCCATCGGTACAATCGCCGGATAATCTCCGCCAAAGCCTTGCTCTCCGGAAGTTGCACTTACTCCTGAAATTGCGGAATGATAAATTTCTGCCACCAGATCATTTTTACGCATTCCGGGTTCCATAACTTCCAAAATGCGGGCGTGCATTTTTTCCACAATTCGCGCTGCTTTACGCATGTAAACCAATTCCTGCGGTGATTTCACGGTACGCTGCCAATTGACTATACCAGTTGCGTCCGTCAATGTTGCTCCGGGTAAATTTTTCTGCAGGGATTCAAGACACGAAGCGGAAAAATAATAATTGTCTTTTTCCACCCCGATTGTTTTATTCGCCAAGCCTGTACCGACGGAAGCTCCGGAAGCAGACGTTCCGGCTTTTCCTTTGAAAATTTCACTCAAATAATCCATTGGATGTTTTTGCGGATTTTGTACATAGTCATCCGGATAACCGATAATATTTTCATGCTGCATGAACACTGTCCGTTTTGCACCGTTAGCGTCCATTCCGCGTCCATACCAGAAAGGTTCGCCTTCCAAAGTCAAAATCACACACTGATGCACGTAAAACGACCAACCGTCATATCCCGTTAGCCATGCCATGTTGGAAGGATCTGTGACGATCAATACTTCAATATTTTTCTCAGCCATACTTTGCCGCACCTTTGTGATACGGACATCATATTCTTCTTTTTCAAATCTTGGCATATTTCATTTTTCTTGATGTTATTTTTTGATGGAAGCGTAAACAGTCAGAAATCAACAATTTTTCTAGCAAAATTGTTAGTTCTCAGCTTATATTCACTCCCCCAAAATATAATGCTCATACAAAATCTGCAAAGAAGAAGACAAATGTTCTTCTTTTAGCAGATAACAAATCACATTTTCGCTGGAAGGGATAATTTCTGCGTTTGGAACATTTTTGCTTTTTGCCGCACTTTTGTCAAAGACCACCGAAACAGTAGCCCAGCCCTCTGCCTTCTGCAGAGTGGCAGAACTTTTGCTGAACAGCTTTAAGTTGTTTTCCAGATAAACATCATTTTTCAGTAGAAATCTATGTTCATCAATTCGGATCATTTCCGGAGCTAATTTCTGCGCATCCGTGGTTTCCTCAAAGGTGATGAGTGCCAAGTTTTCTCTGTGCGCCAGTGTAACCAGCTTGCTTTGCTCAGTAGCGTCATGGTGAAAAATTGTGGTACCGGCTGCAGCACTGAAAGTGTTGCGTGCGACAATCGGTGTTTTTGTTTTGAGTGACGCTTTCACTGCCCGTGGATGAAGAACCGAGCTGCCTTCGTTCGCCATGCTCAGGATTTGCTTTGCACTGATTGAATTTATAAAAGACGCAGCCGAAATTTGACGGGGATCACAATTTGCGATACCGTCAACATCAGAATAAATTTCCACTCTCTTTGCATTCAGTGCGGCACCCAGCGCTACTGCACTCGTATCACTGCCTCCGCGTCCAAGTGTACGCACATCTCCTGCTGCGGTTGCTCCCTGAAAACCGGCGACGACCGCGATTTTTCCCTGATTCAGCGCCGTCAGAATTCGGGCGGGATTGATTTCCAGAATTTCAGCGTTTCCGGGATTATCGTCAGTTAAGATACCTGCCTGTCTTCCGGTGAATGCTTCTGCAGGAAGTCCGTTTTGACTGAGCAAATGCGAAAAAAATGCGGAACTTAGTGTTTCCCCGATACTCATTACCGCATCGAGTTCCGAGGGATTGACCGGTTCTCCTAAATCTTTGAGCAGTGCAATCAGTGTGTCTGTTGCATAAGGCTCACCTTTGCGTCCCATTGCGGAAACTATCACAACCAGCTTTTTGCCGGATTCGGCATGAATGCGAATATGTTTAATTGCGTGGGACCGTGACTCTTCACTGCGGACGCTGGTACCGCCGAATTTCATCACGATGATTGAATCTGCGGATTCGTTATTATTCTGCATATTATTTTTGATTTTTATTGAAAATTAAGGAACTCTGACCAAGTCCCGTTTTACCAGTTCCTGTGCAATTTGAACGGTGTTCAGAGCCGCACCTTTGCGAAGATTATCGGAAACACACCACATGTTGAGCGCGTTATCCGTTGAAAAATCCCGGCGGATACGTCCCACAAAAACCGCGTCTTTTCCGACGGCATTCAAAGCAAGCGGATAAACATTATTTTCCGGATCATCCTCAAGTTCAATTCCGGGAGATGCGGCGAGCAGTGTTTTTATTTCCTCTATCTCAAAGCTCTTTTCAGTTTCGACATTCAGGCTTTCACTATGGCCGTTCGTCACTGGTACCCTGACTGTGGTAGCAGTTATTTTAATCTGAGGATCAAGTATTTTTGCCGTTTCCAGGATCATTTTCATTTCTTCTTTGCTGTAGCCATTTTCCAGAAAAAGGTCAATGTGCGGCAGAATATTGAAAGCAATCTGATGCGGATAAACTTCTGCAAGCATTTCCTCACCGTTTGCAAAAGCATGTGTCTGCTTCTGCAGTTCGTCCACCGCGGCCTGTCCGGAACCGCTTACGGCCTGATAAGTACTGACGATCACGCGCTTGATTCGGTAATTGTCATGAATTGGTTTTAACGCAACCAGCATTTGAATCGTTGAGCAGTTTGGATTGGCGATTATTCCACGGTGATTTTCCAGCGAGTCTGTGTTTACTTCCGGAATAACCAGCGGATGCTCTGGAACCATTCTGAATGCAGTGGAATTGTCGATTACCACACAACCTAGTTTTACCGCCTCCGGAGAGAGTTCCAGCGAGGCTTCAGCACCTGCGCTCATGATGGCGATATCGACTCCTGCAAACGCTTCCGGTTTTGCTTCAATTACAGCATAATCCGTTTCACGCCAACGGACTTTTTTACCCGTGTTTTGCGCGATATCCATCAGCACTAGGTTCCCGACTGGCAGCTCACTTTTTTCCAGAATGTCACGTATTTCCGTACCGACATTTCCCAGGGCGCCGACCACCGCAATAGTATATTTTTTCATTATTTATTTTCTATATTATTAATTGAAAGCTGTTCCGGTTTTCACAGGCGCAGCTTTTCATCATGACAGCAAATCCGGATTCTGTATTTCAACCTTTCCAAGAGTATTCTTTGGTCAACAGATCCGCGGCTGAATTCAGCGCTTTTGTGGTACGCTTTACGATGTCGTCCACTTCTGTTCTGGTGATGCTCAAAGGCGGTGCGAAACCAAGGATGTCACCGTTCGGCATAGCACGCGCGATAAGATTTTGTTCGAGACAAGCCGCCGAAACCTTAGCCCCTACTTTCCAGTTAGTGTCAAAGCGCAGTTTTTTTGATTTATCCGCCACAAACTCCAGCGCGGCCAGTAAGCCTACACCTCGTACTTCTCCAACCAGCGGATGGTTTTCAAACGATTTTTTAAACTTTTCCTGCAGATATGAACCTGTCTCACGCGCATTTTCGGTTAATTTTTCCCGTTCCAGAATATCAAGATTTGACAGCGCCGCTGCGGCGCCTAAGGGATGCCCGGAATAGGTCCAGCCGTGTCCCATGGGACCGAGCTCTTCGGAGCCACGTTCGATTACTTCCCAGACGCGTTCACCCACAATCACTCCGGAAAGCGGTAAATAGGCGCTGGTCAGGCCTTTAGCAATCGTGATTAAATCCGGACGCATATCATAGAGATGTGAACCAAATGGCGTACCGACTCGTCCAAAGCCGCAAACGACTTCATCGGCAATTAAAAGCACTTCGTATTTACGCAGCACTTTTTGAACAGCATCCCAATATCCTTCAGGTGGAGGAATCAATCCGCCTGTTCCCATTACCGGTTCACCGATGAAAGCTCCTACTGTTTCAGGACCTTCCGCCAGAATCATTTTTTCCAACTCGTCAGCACAGTGCTGCGAGAATTCGGTTTCGCTCATGCTGTCCTCAGCATTCCAGTAAAAATGCGGAGAAAGTGTGTGGAGGATACCGTCAATCGGCAAATCAAAAGCTTGATGAAACAGGTTAAGACCGGTCAAACTTCCTGCGGCAATACTCGAACCGTGGTATCCCCTGTCTCGTGAAATAATTTTCTTTTTGGACTTATTGCCCAGAATATTCTGATAATAACGCACCAGTTTGATTTGCGTTTCGTTTGCATCAGAACCGGAAAGTCCATAATAAACTTTACGCATTCCGTCCGGAGCCCAGTCAATAATACGCCTTGATAATTCGATAATTGCTTCGTTGGAATGCCCGACATAAGTGTGATAATAGGCCAGTTTTTTAGCCTGTTCATAGATCGCATCTGCGATTTCTGTTCTTCCGTAACCGACATTCACACAGTAGAGTCCTGCGAATGCATCCAGAAGTTCTGTGCCTTGCTGATTTTTAATGTATATTCCATTGCCGCTTTGAATAATATTGACTGGAACTTTTCCGTGAGCATGGTCACTCGCGTGTGTTGACGGATGAAAGACGGTCTCACGGTCTGTGCTCTGAAGCTGTGCTATTGTTTGATTTGTTGACATGGTTCTTTTGACGACAGGTTGAACTTAGAAGAAAGTATAAATTCAGACTATCGTTTAACAGACAAAAAGTGTTATTGAATTTTCAGTTTATTTGGAAAAAATCAGAAAAATATTTGCGGTCGACAGAATTTTATTTGGCCTTACTTAACAAACTCAAGTATCACTTTCCGGCTTGAGCAGTTTTTCAATTGGATAGCCGCATTGTTTGACAGGTTTGGTCACAATGTGGGTGTAGTAGCGTTCGATGTTCAGTTCAGATTTAAGGAGGAATTCGATTTTCTGCTGATAATGGTGAATATTGTTAACTATCATTTTGAGTATATAATCCACACCCCCACCTAAAGCATGACATTCTACCACTTCCGGAGTTGCCAGGATTGCTTCTTCAAATTTACTGAAATCCTCGGAACGGTGCTGTTTTAAATGTATTTGTACTAAAACCAGCGAGTTGGCGACAATCCTGTCAATATCAATTTTTGCAAAATAACCTTCGATATATCCTGCCTGTTCGAGTCTCTTTAAACGTTCATGACAGGGACTGACTGACAGGTGTACTTTTTCAGCCAGTCTAGTTTTTGTAATCCTGCCGTCGTCCTGCAGAGCGACCAATATTTTCAGATCTATTTCGTCCAGTTTCATATGCATCCATATATTAATTGTCAGCATGGACTAAATGATGAGCTAGTTAAGAATATAAAATATCACCCTAGGTTGTCATCTTTAGCATCTGTCGAGTCTATAAAAACTGGAGCTAAGTGGCAAGCGGCTTGTGTTTCATTTTGCAGGGATTTTCAAAGTTCAGAATCTTGCATAAAGCAGTTTTTTATCGTCGCTGATAAGTGTATAATTATTCCAGATAAGCTATGGGTCATCTTTTTAAGGTGACTCGGAACATGAGTTGCATAGACAGAGTGTATTTTTTATCAATTTACTCTCAGTGCTTGAAATTCACCCGGGTGTAGTATTCCCAACGCTCCAGCAGGTTTAAGTGTTTTATTTTCGGAATTATCATTGGAAACTCATAACATTTTTCATCAGTTCAATTTTATTATTTTTTGGGTGTGCTTCAGAAAATACAGATTCAAGTTCTTCTTCAAGTCCCACTTACAGTATCGGCGGAACTGTAACCGGATTATCGGGTGTTTTAGTCATTCAAAATAATAGTGCAGATTATACTGTTATTGAACAAACTGGAGCAGATGATATCAGTTTTACTTTTCAGGACCGTGTCAGCTCCGGAAGTACATACAGTGTCTCGGTAAAGCTGCAGCCCAATACGCAGACTTGCACAGTCTCAGATGCTTCAGGTACAACTTCTCAGAACATTTCAAATATAACAATTGCCTGTACAAACAGTAGCTACAATGTTAGTGGAACAGTAAGTGGGTTAACAGGTTCAGTGGTTCTGCAAAATAATGGTGCAGATAATCTCACAGTTTCCAACGGCAGCTTCAGCTTTACAAACAAAATCAACAAGGGCAGTGCATACAATGTAACTGTTAAAACCCAGCCGTCTCCATTTATATGTTCTGCAGCCAATAATCGCGGCCTTGCAAGTGACAATATGAGCAGTGTTTCCATTGTATGTGCAGTCCGGTCCTATTTTTTGAGTGGAACTGCTAGTGGACTGGGATCTACTACACTGGGGCTGCAATTTGATAATGAAACAAAAACGATCTCAGATAACGGCTCGTTCAGCTTTAGTACTCCAGTAGCAGAAGGCGGAGGCTACATGATATACATTCCATCTCAGCCGGACAATAGAACTTGCTCCGTGACCAATGGAACACGCAGCAACGTTACTCAGGATTACACGGATCTTAAGGCAGTTTGCTGGGAATACATTGACAATGTAACCAGTGGAGGAATCAACGACAATGTCAGTCAAAATGGCAGCAGTCCGCAACTTGTTGAATTCGACTCAACTCTCTACAATGCCTGGGTGGAGCCTTCAAGTTCTGACAACAAAAGTCGAATTCGAGTCGCAAAATATGATGATAACTCGAGTAGCTGGAGTTTTGTGGATTCTTCCGGAATTAACTTCAAAAGCTTTATTTCTGCAGCTAATTCTGAAGATGCTACTCAACCATTTATATTTGTGGAAGATAAGACTATTCCATCTTTATATATGACCTGGATTGAGGAGCTTGCGGGCACAAGTTTTGTAACAGTTGCAAGATACATAAACAGTTCATGGAACCGTGTTCAATTCATCAATAAAAATAATCAGGCACTTTCATCTCCTCATGGAGTTTATCACAGTTTTGACAGCAGCCCCTACGTTACCTGGAGTGAATTGGATAATGCCAGTGTAAGCCAAATTCGTGTGTCCAAGGCAACCGGAGCTTTTTGGGACGGCAACGGGATCACCGGTATCAATGATAACACCAGCCGGCATGCGACTCAACCAAGATTAGCTTCTTTGAGTT
>UINC01001193.1_pt1 | contig 26366 bp, 26 predicted proteins | sample 5385821 | NCBI WGS metagenome assembly UINC01 (sample SAMEA4666929, study PRJEB26691) | marine metagenome | isolation source: Pacific Ocean | place: Pacific Ocean | collected 2011-10-13 | reverse complement strand
GCGTCCGCCACTCTCCGAACGTCCTTGACGGGGAGGTCGTCGGGGCCGAGGTGCACACCATCTGCGCCGGCAGCCAGCGCGACATCAAGGCGGTCGTTCACGATAAAAAGCGCTCCCGCCGATCGGACGACGGGCATGAGCGTCTGGGCCGCCTCGAGTAGCTCACGGGCGCTGGCTGATTTGAGCCGAAGCTGAATGGTGGGAGCGCCGGCGGCGAGTGCCTCTCGGACGACACCGGAGAGTGCACGAGGCCGTGCCAACACCTCGTCGGTGATGACGGTCAAGCGTAGCCGGTCGGCGAGCTTGATACAGCCTTCCTAAGGCCTGGCGGCGGCGTTCCGCTCGCTGCGGGCGATCTCCCGAGCGAGATTGTGCTCTTCAAGACTGTGGGTGAAGATATGGCGGCCGTCCGGGCGCGCCACGAAGTAGAGGTAACCCTCCTCTGTCGGGTAGAGGGCCGCATGGATCGCCGCTTCACCAGGCGCGGCGATCGGTCCGGGAGGGAGGCCTCGTTGTATGTAGGTGTTGTATGGATTGTCGGCCACCGAGTCGATCGCCGCGTAGAGGAGCCGCTCTCTGCGCCCCCCCAGTGCATATAGGACCGTCGGGTCGGCCTGGAGCCTCATACCGCGTCGGAGACGGTTGTGGTACACCGCGGAGATCGTCGGCATCTCCTCGACACGGCGCGCTTCGGCTTGGATGATGGACGCCAGCGTGACCAATTCGTTCTCGGACATGTCCAGCTCTTCAAGCCGGGTGATGCGCGCGGCAGTCCAGGCAGCGTGATACCGCTCAACCATCGTTTCGATCACGACATCCAGGGCGACCCCGGGGGCGAACCGATATGTATCGGGGAATAGATATCCTTCGAGTCCGGGTCCAGGCAGGTCCCACCGGAGGTGGGCATCGGGATCGGTCAGTCGAGCCCTGACCGTATCGGCGGGGCGTTCGACGGTCTCTGCCACGCGCGCGACCATGTCGGCGATCGTGAAGCCTTCCGGGATCGTCATCTCGGACGTGACCACCCGCCCCGTGGTCAGCGTCTCGAGGATCTCTCCCCAGGACGTCCCGGTGACCAGCTCGTAGTTACCCGACCGGATTTGCCGGTCGGCGCCGGTCAAGCGGGCATACAACCGAAACCTGCGCCTTCCGTTCACCACTCCGCGCGTGACAAGCGTATCCAAAATCGAGTCGAAGGTACTGCCCGCTGGCACGGTCACCTCGATCGTTCGTTGAGGTTCGTCCGTGCCGCAAAACGCGACGCCCAGTATGACGCAGCCCGTGGCGATGAGGCCAAGAGCAGTGAGACGTCCAGTCGGCCGTGGCTGAAGGTCTCTCATACGCGCGCTCTAGCGTCGAGCCAGCTCTGCAGAATGAGGACGGCCGCCGCAGCGTCCACGCGTCCCTTTTCCTCTCTTTTCTTCTTCGGAAGCCCAATATGACGGACGGCGCGCTCCGCGGCCTTTGATGTGAACCGTTCGTCCACCAAGTGAACCGGTAGGCCCGAACGCTCCTCGAGTTTACTCGCGGTTTCGCGAACGGTTCGGGTCCACTCGGTGTCACCCCCGGAAGGTGCCAACGGAAGACCTATCACGATTTCCTGGACTTCATACTGTTCCGCAAGGTTCTGAAGTGTGGAGAGGGGCATACGTCTTCCGGTTCGCCGTCGGAGCGTGGGCAGCGGCTGGGCGATGGAACCCGTGGGGTCACTGACCGCGACGCCCACGCGTCGTTCCCCGAGGTCGATTCCCAGAACGCGCATATCCCCCTGTGTGCTGGTTCAGATAGATTATTATTCAACGTCCAAGAGCCTGGCTGAATATATACCCGAATGGGCCCCGGACGTCTTAGCGAAATTCGGGCGTGCCCAGCCGGGGTTATCGCGCATACCGAAGCGGGCCATGTGGAACGGTTAGACCGTGAAGAGGGGTCGATAATGGATGAGGATCGTGCAGCGCACCCCATGGCGTTTGTGTCGGGCTTCATTTTGGGCGCGGTGGTGGGCGCGGGTATCGCTTTGCTTGCGGCCCCGGAGGCCGGCACCAGGACGCGCAAGAGGATCCGAAGGGTCGCGGGAGAGTTGAGGGATTCCGCTGGCGATCATTGGGACGATCTGGCCGAGGACGTCAAGGATAAGGTAGACGACGCCGTGCGCGGTGCCCGCAAGCGTTTTGTGGTGAGACGGGACTGAGCCTCAGTTCGGCGGAGCTCGGAACAGGCCAAAGTCGTCGCGGTCGCAGTACTCCATGGGTTCGGTGCCCGGCAGGAACATCTCCAGCCTCTGCTCGTCTTGAGGGCACCACTGCGAGGCGAGTTTCCCCGTGGAAGCGTCGATGAGTCGCGTCACGAGGCCGTCCGAGATCGCCCACGGCTCGGGAATCGGAATCACAGGCTCCCGCAATTCCGGGTCTAGAGCGTCTGGGTCCCCGTAGTAGACGCGCTTCAAGAAGTTGCCCCAGACCGGTGCCGGGGCGCCGGCGCCGGTGGCGTTCGGCCAGATCTCCTGGGGAAGATCCATCCCGAACCAGACTGTCGCGAGCAGGTTCGGCGTAAAGCCATTAAACCAAATGTCCGTGCCGTCGTTGGTCGTACCCGTCTTGCCACCCGCAGCCACTTCGTATGGGAGTGCTACGGGGCCGTACTCGTATCTGATAGCATTGTATCCGGTGCCGCCTGCCACCACCCCCTCAAGCATGGAGATCATGATACGGGCCACGAGAGGGTCGAGGACCTCCGTACGTTCCGGTTGTGGGTCCCACAGTATTCGTCCCGCGGCGTCCTCCACCCGTAGGATCGGGAAAGGCTTCACCTTGGTGCCCTGGTTCGCGAACGTCGAATAGGCCTCGGCCATCTGCAGGGGTATCACCTCCACGGCTCCGATGGCGGTGGAGTGGTAACGTTCGATCTCGCTTCGGATCCCCATTCGTCGTGCTGTTTGAGCCACGCTCTCGAGTCCGATCTCGTCAGCCAGCTTGATGGCGATCATGTTCTGAGATTTCATCAGGCCCGTGCGAATGGTCATCGGACCCAGAAACTCTCTGTCGTAATTCGAGGGCCTCCACTCGGTTCCGTCGAGCTGCGGGACCATAAACGGGCCGTCCAGGACGACGTAGGTCGGGGGTATTCGACTGTTGATGGCCGCGGTGTATACGAAAGGTTTGAAGCCCGATCCGGCTTGGCGCAGCGCCTGTGTCGCGCGGTTGAACTTCGAGATGCCGAAGTCCCGGCCACCGATCATGGCGCGGATCGATCCGGTCCAGGGGTCCAGCGCGACGAAGAGTCCCTCCACATACTTGACCGAGTCGGGCAACACTACCCCCGCGGCGAGGGAATCCTGGTACGCCTGATATGTAATGTGCCTGAAGCCGGGCCGGGCCTCGATCCCGTCCCAGCCGTCCTCCATGGATTTCTCCGCCGCCCGTTGCATGCGTAGGTCGAGCGTTGTGTAGATGTTGTATCCCGCTGTGTAGAGCTGGCTTCCGAAGCGGTCCTGCAAGATCTGACGGACATGTTCCACGAAGTAGGGTGCGATGGTCCCGCCATCGACCGCACGTTCGGTGGGAATCGGTGCGTTCGCGTAACGTTCGAAGTCCGCGGAGGGAATGATGCCCTGATCGACCATCCGCCGGAGCACGAGGCGCCTCCTCCGTTCGGCGTTTTCAGGGTTCCGAATCGGACTGTAGTACTCCGGAAGGTTGATGATACCGGCCAGAAGCGCGGCCTCCGCCGGGTTGAGGCCCGTGGCGTTCTTCCCGAAGTAGTTTCTCGATGCGGTCTGGATTCCGTACCACCCGTGGGCGTAGTTGATCTCGTTGATGTAGGCTTCGAGGATCTGATCCTTTGTGTAGGCACGCTCGAGGGCGAAGGCCACTTGCAACTCTTTGATCTTGCGGACGACGACCCCCCACCCGGACCGGATTCGAGCGTCGACGGATGTCTCGAACATGTTGCGAGCGAGTTGTTGCGTGATCGTGCTTCCTCCGCCCGTCCCGCTTTGGCCGGTCAGAACGCCTACGACCGCGCGTGTGAACCCGCGCAGATCGATGCCGCTGTGACTGTAGAAGCGCTTGTCCTCCACGGCCACGAACGCTTGTGACACGTACTCGGGGAGTGCGTTGATGGACACGGGCGTCCGGCTTTCGATCCCGAGCTCAGCGAGCAGGCGTCCATCGTGACTGTAGAGCTTGCTGGCCTGTTGGGGTTCAAACGTTCGGATTTCCGCGATGGACGGGCAGTCTGCGCAGACGTTCTGCCAGGTACCCCAGGCCGCCCCGGCGCCGAGCCCCAGGAAAAGAACCGTACTGAGCACCAATACGCGGGGATCCACCAGGATCTTGATCACGGACATCGATCCTCCGGTTGTTTTGCGGTCGCCCCCGATTTCATGCTACCGAGAGAGCCCACTCGCCCGACGCTGTGACACCGTCCACGTACCGATCAGAGGCCCCCTGGGTCCATCCACGCGAACCGCGGTCATTCGAACGCTCCACCGTTGGTGTCGTCACGTCGTACCCATTCCGTCTCAATACCAAGCTAACGCACTTTTCGTGCCAGTCCCACGTCGGTTGTTGACCCTTGACCCTGGTAGCGCGGTTCGTCAACGTCATTTCCTCGGGGCGCTCCGAACGCTCCCCTTCGGCCGGCCCTCGGTACCCTCCACCAACGGAATCTGAACTTGAAGCATATTCCTCGACGCGTCGAAAAACCGTGGGGCTACGAACTCATCTGGGCCGAGACAAACGAATACACAGGCAAATTCCTGCACATTCAGGCGGGTGAGTCCCTTTCATTGCAGTACCACGGGCAGAAGGACGAAACGATTCACCTCCTCTCGGGCGAGATGCGCTTTTCCGCGGGAAGTTCGGTGAGCGACCTCGAAGACATCAACTTGCGGGCCGGTGAGAGCTTTCACATTTCAACGGGCACCGTGCACCGTATGATCGCGATCACGGACTGTGACGTTCTCGAGGCGTCGACCCCCCACCTGGACGACGTCGTTCGGTTGGAGGATCGGTATGGAAGAACGCCCACCGATGGGTGACGTCCCGGCAGGTGCGGTCCGGGGTCCGGTTCGCTGCATGACGGCGTCGCTTGCTCTGCCGCTTCTTCTCAGCAATTTGGCGTGCGGCGGTTCTGAAGGCAGCGCGCTTGTGACATCCTCCGATCCGAGGCTCGAAAACATTGCGGTTCGGATTCTACCCGACCTCGCGTCCCGCTCGGGAATGGAACTACGAGATCCGGTCCGTGTCGAACGCCGCTCCCGGGCGGAGCTCGAACGGTACCTGGAGTTCAAGATCGAAGAGGAGTTTCCGGAGGGGCGCGCAGAGTTGGTCTCCGAGGCTTACGGGCTGCTGGGCCTCGTTCCCAGTGACATGGACTTGAAGAGCACGCTCAAGACCCTCTATCTGGAACAGGTCGCCGGCTTCTACGATCCCGACTCCACGACGCTGTTCGTACTGGACGACCAGCCAGACGAGGCCATCGAGTCTCTCCTGGTCCACGAATTGGTTCATGCCATCCAGGACCAGAATACGGATCTGAATGCGATCACGGCTCTCGGCCTGGACAACGACCGTCGTGTGGCCGCGCAGGCGGCGATCGAGGGGCATGCGACGCTGGTGATGTTCGAATTTCTGATGTTGCAGGGGCAGGGGGCGTCGGACGTTGCGGACGTACCGGACTTCTCCGCACGCTTGGGCCCGGCTTTGGCCGCCGCCAGGATGGAGTCTCCGGCTCTTGCTGGGGTGCCCCTCGTCTTGCAGGAGTCCGTGTTGTTCCCATACCAAGGCGGAGTCACGTTTGTGGAGGCTCTCTGGAGAGAGCGAGGGGCCCGGCCGCCACCATTCGGTTCCGACCTCCCGGGCTCGACGGAGCAGATCCTCCACCCCGAGGATTTCGCGCGCGGACAGCAGGATGTCCCTCGAAGGATCGAGGTGTCGGTGGGCGAGGGGTGGACCCGTCTATACGAGGACACTTTGGGAGAGCTGGAGCTCGGCATTCTGTTGGAGACGGTAGGCGCCTCTCGGACGTCGGCCTTCGGTTGGGGAGGCGATCGTTGGGTCCTCCTTGTTGACGGAGACGGGCATCGCTCGCTCGCCTGGTTTGGCGTTTGGGACACATCGGCTCAGCGCGAGAAATTTGTCCGTGCGCTGGAGCCGCGCTTGTCGGCTTTCCCTCATCAGGCATCGCTGACGGCGTTGGAGATGGATGGTCTTCCCGGAACACGGCTGCTGGTCGGGGACGTGCCCGATGTAACCGCGTCCGTCGAGGATTGGACGCAGAATGACCGATAAAGCAGCCCCGATCGCTGTCACGACACGCGGAGCCACGGAGCCCTATCAGGTGCTTGTGGGCCGTGGGCTGCTGGGCTCGTTGGCTGTGCTTCTGAAGGAACACGCGCCGGCCCATCGTTACGCTCTGGTCTCCGACTCCAACGTGGCCTTGTTGTACGGGGAGTCGACGATCCTTCAGCTGAAGGACGCCGGCTTGAATGCCGAACTCTTCACGTTCCAGGCCGGTGAACAGAATAAGAACCGCGCCGTGTGGTCCGATCTGACCGATCGCCTCCTCCATGCCGGATTTGGCCGGGACTCATGCCTGATCGCGATGGGCGGAGGTGTAACGGGTGACCTCGGCGGCTTCGTTGCGGCGACGTACATGAGAGGCATCCCGGTCGTGCAGGTACCCACCAGCCTGGTGGCCATGATCGATGCGTCTATCGGTGGGAAGACCGGAGTCGACGTCGAAGTCGGAAAGAATCTGGTGGGAGCGTTCCACGCTCCGAATCTCGTCGTCGCGGATCCGAACGTGGTGGCGACTCTCCCGAGGGGCGAGCGGGCCCAGGGGATGATCGAGGCCGTCAAGCACGGAGCGATCTTGGATGACGCCTACTTCGATGAACTCGACCGAGAGATGCCGGCGCTTCTGGACGGAGACGCCGCCTCGCTCGAGCGGGCGGTAGCGCGGTCGGTAGAGCTGAAATCCGCGGTGGTATCGGAGGACGAACGGGAGGCAGGCCGGCGGGAGATCCTAAATTTCGGCCATACGCTTGGCCACGCGATCGAAGCGGCCTGTTCCTTTCTTCTGCCCCACGGGACCGCAGTCGCGTGCGGAATGATCCTGGAGGCTCGCCTTGGAGTTTCGTTGGGGGTGACCGACCCGGCCGTCGTCGAGCGCCTTGCAGAAGTCCTGGGGCGCGTTGGACTTCCAACCGATGTTCCGGATGGGGCCACGCCAGAGGACATCATGACGTATCTTTCCTCGGACAAGAAGGTCCGTTCCGGACTTATCCGGTTCGTATTTCTCTCCAAGATTGGAGCCGTCCACGTTGCCGATGGGTCGTGGAGTCAGCCTGTCGATGAGGACGCCGTGTTCGGCCTCGTCAAGCCTGAAGCAACAGCCTAGAGCGTGAACGCCTCGGATTCGGTCCCGGTACCTCCAAGTTCGAAGGAGGGCGAGCCTGGACGAACCGCCGGTGGAGAGTGTGGGGGAGATCGTGGTCCGGGGTCCGGGGGTCATGCGGGGGTATTACCGACAGCCACCCAAGACATCCGATTCGCTCGACCTGGACGGGCACTTTCGTACCGGCGATCTGGGGATGGAGGACGAAGAAGGCTACATCCATTTGGTTGGCCGCAAGAAAGAGGTTATCATTCCAAGTGGTTCAAACGTATACCCTCGGGAGGTTGAGGATCGACTTCAATCGCACCCGGCGATACGTGAGACCATGGTGGCAGGAGTCCCGGACGAGCTTCTGGGAGAGGCCATCTGCGCGTGCGTCCTCTTTGAGGAGGGGGCCATCGTGACCGGCCAAGAGATACAAGATTGGTGCTCGGTTACACTCGCCGATTACAAGGTACCCGACGTCGTTCGGTTCATGGACGAATTCCCGCTGACGGGGACCGGAAAGGTCCAGCGGGGCGAGTTGTCGCGCCTCATTCGAGCGGCGCACGCAGAATCAAAGACATGAAGGATCGCCGGGCACTCGAATCAGTGACCCCCCCGACTCCTTCCAGGCCCGAGACGCCGCGCCGCGGCGCCAAAGACTGGAACGAGTGGGGAGGTCTCGCGAGTGGGGCCGGCAACAACTATCGCGAGAAGAAAAAAAATGAATCAGTACACCCAGGCCCCCCATGTAGAGGGGGCCAGTAGAGTACCGGCCGATGCTCCGAACGCGGCCCTCCTCATCGACTTCGACAACGTCACGATGGGGATGCGTAGTGACCTCTCCAAAGAACTGAAGAGCCTACTACAATCCGACGTCATCCGCGGAAAGGTGACCGTCCAGCGGGCTTATGCCGACTGGCGGCGTTATCCGCAGTATATCGTCCCGCTCTCCGAGGCGTCCGTCGATTTGATCTTCGCTCCCGCCTACGGGAGTTCGAAGAAGAACGCGACCGACATCCGGATGGCGATCGACGGGGTGGAGTTGGTCTTCATCCGACCTGAAATCGGTACGTATATTCTGCTCACCGGTGACTCGGACTTTTCGAGCTTGGTCCTCAAGCTCAAGGAGTACGGAAAGTATGTGATCGGTGTAGGAATCCAGGAATCCAGCTCGGACATCCTGGTTCAAAACTGTGACGAGTACTACTCGTACACGAGTCTCACCGGGCTTCGAAAGACGACCGAGATCTCCGGTAAGACTAACGACCCATGGGATCTCGTGGAGAGGGCGGTGAGCCGCATGACCACGCGGGGCGACGTCATGCGGTCTGACCGCCTCAAACAGGTGATGTTGGAGCTCGACGCTAGGTTCAGTGAAGGGAATTTCGGCTTCAGCAAGTTTTCGAAATTCGTCGGAGAAGCTGCGCACCGAGGTCTTGTCCGGCTCCACAAGCTCGAAAATGGGCAGTACGAGATTCGCCCTGGCTCCGAGCGGAAAGGGACCGACGATTCGGCTTCCACCAAAGAACCAAAGGAGCGGAGCCGGCCGGCCGCGCGAAGAGGGAGGCTGGCGCGGACGCCGAGAGGCCGGAAGGCGCGTGGTGACGACGGCGCCGAGAGTAGGGATGCAGGACTGGAGGAGGCCAAAGCAGCACCTGAAGCTTCGGGCCCGGCTGGAAAACCCGAGGGGGGACCGGGTAGGGAGGCAGGACTGGGGGAGGCCAAAGCAGCCCCTGAAGCTTCGGGCCCGGCTGGAAACCCCGAGGGGGGATCGGCGGGCGAGCCGCTCCGTTCGGCGTACGATCTCATGGCGCGGTGCCTGCAGAATCTCCAGGAAATGGGAAAGAGTTCGGCTCGTGACTCGGACGTCAAACGAAAAATGTTGGCCGCCGACGCGAGCTTCGATGAAGGCGAACTCGGCTTCGGTAAGTTCAGCCGGTTCCTCCTCCAAGCGGAGGAGCATGGTGTGATCTCCCTCGAACAGACTGAGAGGGGCAACTATCGTGTCTCCCTGGCGGGCTCCGTGGGCGGGGGTTCGCAGTCCGTTGCCGCGGATCGGGCAAGTGAATCCGGGGAGCGGCCATCAACGCCAGAGACGCCAGCCAGAGAGAGTGCATCGAGGGGTGGAGGGACTAGCTCTGGCGGGCGATTGGGGCCTCGAGGAGGTTCCGGAGGTCGAAGAGAAGTCGACGACGGACCGGTGCTTCTTGAGGGGCAGATCGTGGGCGACAGAGGTGAAACGCCGGATCGTTCTTCGGCCGGAAACGATATCGATATCGGTGGGCTAGGCTTACCAACGAACGAGCGGGCGATCGTCAGCTATCTGACCAACTCTTACGGCGGTGTAGGTAAGAAGACCGCTGAATCACTGGTGGAGGCCTTCGGAGCGGACATTTTTGTCGTGTTCGATACGGAGCCCGGGCGGGTAGCTGAGATCGTTCCTCGCCGGGCCCCTCAAGTGTTGGCCGGGTGGCGGGCCGATTTTGCCCGACGGTCCGGAAAGTCAGGGAATGAGCAAGCGGCTGCGCCCGAGCTTGATGGAGCGTCGGAGCCCGATAGGGCGTCAGAGCCTGAAAGAGGGCCAGCAGAAGTCCCAGAGACGGGATCATTGGACGTGATTTCCGGATTGGGTGTGGAGAGTGTGGAGCCCAGATCCGGCGGGGCTCGGCGCAGGACACGACGGAGTCCAAGGCGTCCGTCTTCTTCCGGTTCAGACGAATAGAAGGCTGGCGAAGCGGCACGCCCGGGCCGGGCACGTTCGACCGCTCTTTCTTCGATCGACCCGCGGAGAGTGTAGCCCTCGATTTACTGGGGGCACGACTCGTGTCGACCGTGGACGGGCGACGAGCGACGGGTGCCGTCGTTGAAGTCGAGGCATACACGGGTCCGGGTGATCCTGCTTCCCACGCGGCGGCCCGCATCGGTCGGACACGACGCAACGCGTCAATGTTCGGGCCCGCGGGAACCGCCTACGTATACCTCAGCTATGGCCTCCATTGGTGCCTGAACGTGGTTACAGGACCGGTAGGTGACCCCTGTGCAGTGCTCCTGCGGGCCGTCGATCCGATCGAAGGCCTGGGCATCATGGCCGCCCGAAGGGGCCGTGAGCAGGATCTGGCGTCGGGCCCGGGGCGAGTGGGACAGGCGTTCGGGGTCACCGATGCCTTGGATATGCACGACTTCTCGTCGGCTCCACTGAGGCTCCTTCCCGGCTGGTCGATCCCACCCGGGTCGGTTGACGTGTCTCCCCGCGTCGGGGTCAGCGCGGCGCAGGACTGGCCGCTCCGCTTTTTCGTTCGAGGTAACACATCGGTGTCCCGGAGCCGCCGGTCGATTGCGGCTCGAGCGGTCCCTTTGAGTTGTGCAGGTGTCGTTGCCTAGAAGGCTGTTGAGGGAGTCCCCCAACCGATCGGAGTGAGTGAGTTTTGGATATCATCGTCTGCCTGAAACGGGTTCCGGATACTGAGACGCGCGTTCGCTTCTCTGATGGGTCCACGGTGATTGAACCGGAAGGGGTCAAGTACATCGTGAGTCCTTACGACGAGTTCGCGCTCGAAGCCGCTTTCCGCACCACCGAAATGACAGAAGAGGGCCAGGTCACCGTAATGACACTCGGCAATGAGGATTCCCAGGAGACGCTGCGAGCGGCCCTTGCGGCCGGGGCCGATGCGGCTGTGCTGCTGCGGGCGCAGGGGGCCGTGACTATGGACGGACTCGCCACGGCCAAGGCTTTGGCGGCGGAGCTGGAAACCCGAGAGGAGCAACTCGTGCTCTTCGGCGTGAAAGCCGGAGATGACGATCAGCAGCAGGTCGGTCCGATGGTGGCGACGCTGCTCGGTCGCCCATGCGCATCGAACGTTACGAGCTTCGAGGTGGGAGAGGGCGTGCTACGGTGTCATCGAGACGTGGAGGGGGGCACAGAGGTAGTCGAGCTGGACTTTCCGGCGGTAGTGACGCTCACAAAAGGAGCCTTCGAGCTACGCTTCGCCTCGCTAAAGGGGATTATGGCGGCAAAGCGAAAACCACTGGATGTGAAGGACGTTGATCTGCCGGAAAGCCGGCTCTCAGTCGAGCGGCTCGATTATCCGCCGGAGCGCGCCGAAGGGTGGATCCTCGGTGAAGGGGCTGACGCAGTGCCCGAGTTGGTTCAGCTCCTTCGTGACGAAGCGAACGTCCTCTGACACCACACATAGGAGAGGGTGACATGGGCGACGTGCTCGCCATCGCAGAGCAGAGAGATGGGAAGATCCGTCCGGTAGCCAACGAGGTGGTCACGGTGGCCGCCACGGTGGCTGAGGGGCTCGGAGGCTCGGCTCATGCGCTGGTCCTGGGTGGTACCGCGGTTGGAGAGAGTGCCGGCGACCTGGGGAACTTCGGGGCAGAGGTCGTACGCGTTACTGAGGACCCCGCTCTGGAAAGCTGTGTGCCCGAGACCCATGCGGCAATCATCGCCGACGCAGTCGGTTCACATGGCTACGCGGCAGTCCTCTTTTCGGCGACGGCTCTTGGAAAGGACCTAGCGCCACGCGTGGCGGCTCTGGTCGATGCGCCCCTGGCTTCCGACGTCACACGTCTGGAGATAGAGGGTGGCAGGCTCGTAACCATGCGGCCCATCTACGGTGGGAAACTGATTGCCCGGGTAGCGTTCGAAGCATCCCCAGCGGTCCTATCTTTGAGGCCGAACGCCTTCGGCACGAACGAATCTCGAGCGGAGGGCCGGATCGAACCCTTCACTGCTGCCATTCCCGACGCGGTTCGGACACGGATCGTGGAATTCCAGGCAGCTGAAACCGGGTCGGTCGACGTTGCAGAGGCGAGCGTTATCGTGTCCGGTGGACGAGGCATGAAGGGTCCGGAGCATTGGCACCTCTTAGAGGCATTGCGAGACGCCCTGGGTGCGGGTACAGCGTTGGGCGCTTCGAGGGCCGTCGTGGATGCGGGATGGCGGCCGCATGGCGAACAGGTGGGGCAGACTGGCAAGACTGTCGCGCCGAGACTCTACTTCGCCGTGGGTATATCGGGTGCCGTCCAACACCTCGCTGGAATGAGAACGTCTCAAACGATCGTGGCCATCAACAAGGATCCGGACGCACCGATCTTTGCGCTGGCGGACTACGGTATCGTGGGTGACGCTTCCGAAGTCCTTCCGAGGCTGACCACAGCAATCACGGCGCTACGTTCTGAGGGGTAGCGGGCCACGGGCTTCAGGATCGGGGCGGACCTCCAAGCATGGCCACCGGGTCGACCTGGTGGCCGCGACCCCGGATCTCGAAGTGCAGATGCGGTCCCGTTGCGTTCCCCGAAGCTCCGCTGAGACCCAATGACGCACCTTTTCCGACGCTCTGGCCCTCGACAACGAGGATTTGAGAAAGGTGCGCGTAGATGGTGAGAATGGCGTCGTCGTGATCGACCCAGACAACGAGTCCGAAGTCGATCATCTCGCCTGCGAAGCGTATCTCTCCACCGGACATGGCGTACACGGGTGTGCCGGTGGGCACGACGATGTCGACGCCTCTATGGATGTTCGGGCCATTGGACCCCCATCGGAGTCCGAACGGTGCGATGAGCGGTCCCTCGACAGGCCATTGGGGGAGTCCGCATCCAACCATTGAGATTACTACCGTCGTGGCCAGCATTCGCCCGGAGAGCCGGATCCTGGAGGACCGGATCATCCAGGAATCCGCTGGCTCCCGTCCACCGGTGTGTGGGACCAGCTGCGAGGATCGTCAAGGAGCATCACCTCGACCGGCGCTCCCCGGGGAATCACCTCCACACCTTCCGGGATGACTGCCAGCCCGTCGGCCGCTCCTAGACTGCCCACGAGCCCAGAGCCTTGAGGACCTGTGAGTGAGGCTTCGAGCTCTGCGCCTGAACGGACCAGGCACACACGCAGAAATCCGGTGACATCCCCGGCCGTTGTGAGATCTCCGGCCGCCAGTGCCGTGACGATCTGCCGGTGGAGCTTGATGTGGCCTGCTAGCGCCAGCAGGAAAGGTCGGACGAAGAGCTCGAAGGTCACGAACGCGGAGGCCGGGTTACCCGGAAGTCCGAAGACCATTTGGCTACCGCCGCCCTCCAAAGGCAAGCGCCCGAAGCTCATCGGGCTTCCGGGCCGGATCTTGACGCGCCAGAAATCCAACTCGAAGCCAAGGTCTTCGAGGACAGTCTTGAAGAGGTCTCCCTCTCCCATGGAGGCCCCACCAAGCGTCACGAGCACATCGGCGTCTGCGGCTCTGGCGAGATGGTGCCGTATGTCGGCCTGGTCGTCTCTCGCGATGCCCAGGCGCATGGGGATTCCGCCGGCCGCGCGGACACCCGCGGATACAAGGTGACTGTTGCTTTCAGGGATCCCGTGGGGGTCGAGAGCCTGGCTCTCGATGTCGACGAGTTCATCACCGCTCGCCAGGATGGCGACTTTGGGTCGGTGGTGGACCGAGACCGAGGATACGCGTGATGCCGCGAGTACGGCGGCTTGCCCGGGACCAATTCCGGTACCGGACTCCAGAGTGACAGCGCCCTCGGGCCAATCCTGACCTGCTGGTCGAACATGGCGCCCCCGATCCCGTTCAGAGTAGATCCGGAGATTTCCGGACTCGGTCTCCTCACGATCGGTATCCTCGACACGGATTACGGTGTCGGCCCCCCCCGGGATCTCCGCCCCTGTCATGATTCTCACGGCGTCGCCCGGGCCGACGGTGCCCTCGAAGCGTGATCCCGCATGGATCACTCCCGTGACCACTAGGACCACCGGTTGGTCCTTCGTCGCTCCGGCTACGTCGTCGCCTCGGACCGCATATCCGTCCATGGCGCTGTTGTCCCATGGCGGAAGTGGTCCGGGCGCCAGAACGTCGAGGGCCAGCGCGCGACCGAGCGCCTCCTCGAGCGGTACGGTCTCCGGAGGGAGGGCCGAGACGTGGCTGAGGATACGTGCGAGGGCCCGGTCGAATGGGAGCCAATCCCCGGTTCTAGACTCGAAGTCCGGCATTTGTCTCAAAAGCGCCAACTCGTCCCGAGCATGATGGATTGGGCAGTCACCCACTCGCTCTCGGAAAATAGATGGAGGGGGTCGTTGTCGAACGAGAACCATCCCATTGGCGTTTTGATCTGCCAGAGGTTCAGCATGCCCTCGACACGCAGAGAGAGCCTTCTCGAAACGTGGAACGTGGTGCCTCCCGAAGTTGTTCCGGTGAAGCGCACACCAAAAAAGTACCGGTCCGCCGCGTCCATGAACGCGACCTCCTCCGCACCGTTGTCCACCAAGTAGGGGAAGGCGGCCCCCGCGCCGAACGTTAGGAAGGGTTGGAAGCCGTGCCACATCCGCCGGCCCGTCAGGTTGAGGCGAATCCGTACGTCGAACAGGAGAAGGTCGATGTCGCCCCGATCGATGGTGCGGTCATCAATGGGCCTCCGCACATCTTGAATCAACCGCGTCGAGTTGAACAATGTTCCGGAGACGTCGACACTTATCGCGCCACCGAGACCGACCGAATAGCGTGCACCGAACGTGTCGGAGTCTCGTGGTCCCAGCTCGAGTTTGCCGGCATCGACGTTGCTCTTCCCCACAAAGAAAGCCAATTCCTGGTGGTTTTCGATGTACGTGTATGGTGACGGGATGGTCTGGGCGGATGCTGGGGAACGGACCATCCCGATGGAAAACAAAATCGATAGGGCGAGTAATTTAGCGTGGGGCATGGAAGCGAGTTCAAAATCCGGTTGTTGGGAATTGACGACCGGCACTTCCCCGAACACATTCGTCAGGGCAAGTCGCCGCGTATTGAGGCCGCCAAGTTCGTCCTTTCAACACCGTCTGTCGAGGATCGTTTCAGTAAGATGATTGTCCGCTCCCGGCAAATTCGGGTTCTTTGGCTCCTGTGCGTTCTCTGCTCCCTATTCGCGTTCGGCGAGTTCGTGGAGGGCCAGTCGGGAACGTTGACGAAAGAGGAAAACTTCCGGGCTCAGCAAAACGGGACGCTGCTCGGGCAACTCCGCGCCGGCATGAGCCTGGAAGTGCTCGAGGCGACGGATGACTGGCTGCAATTCGATTTCGACGGATGGATCTGGACCCGATCCCTTCAAGCGGTCAATCGAGGAGCGTTCGACCTAGTGGTGTCCGTTGAGGGTGGCGAGAACATCCGAGGCGGCCCTGGGGGAGAGATCCTCGGCCACGTGGAGCAAGGAACGCTTCTCGAGACCGTGGAGCGGGTTGCCGGTTGGGCTCGCGTGCATAGACGGGCCTGGATATGGCGAAGCTCAGTGGCTTTGTTCGGGACGGATCCATCTGGCGATTCCGCGGGGCGATCCGACCTCACAACGCCGTCCAGTTCGGTCGGTGTCGGGGAGTGGGCTCAAGGCTTCTCGGCCAACGCACCAGTTCTCAGCACCCCCGATGGAGACACGCTGGCTACCTTGGCGTCGAGCACGAACCTCCAGGTCCTCGCCAGGGAAGGGAACTGGACCCGGGTTCGTTTGGAGGGATGGATTTGGCTGCCAGAGGGTGCGGATGAGGGCGCCGGTGTGTCCGATGCGACTCTCGCGAGCGTGGCGGCGGCACCGGACGACTACCGGGGCGAGGTCGTTCAGTGGGATCTTCAGTTCATTTCGCTGGAGAGAGCTGAAGAGATCCGAACGGACTTCTACGAAACGGAGCCGTTTCTGCTGACCAGGATGGGAGACGGAAACCAGTCGTTCGTTTATGTGGCCATACCGCCAGAGCGGCTCGGAGAGGCTCAGCGGCTCGACCCTCTCGAGCGCATTCGGGTCCTCGGGCGTGTACGGACCGGGTCGGCCCGCCTGACGGGCAGTCCGATTCTCGAATTGCTTTCCTTCGAACGAATCCCCTAGAGAGGGTGATCGTCTTTTCGGCCCGATGGAGGCTCTCGCGCCGAGTGGAGGGGTGAATCTTCTCCGGAACGAACGCGTAGTATGGAGTGTCTACTTCGGGAGGACCCATTTCGTTGAGGCCAAATGCGCTGTTCCACGTGCGGTGAAGATCTGAGGGAGCACGAAACCGCCTGTCCCACTTGTGGGGCGGCGGTTTTAGTAAGGCCCCCGGTGAGGGCCGTGGGCCTCGAGGTGCGCAGTTGCCCACGATGCGGCCACGTGGGGACCGGCGTAAAGCATTTTCAGCGAATTGGTAACGTAGGGGTACTCCTCGGGTTTGCCGTGGCCAGTTGGTTCATGGCCGGGTTGGGTGGCCTTGCGTATTACCTCCTTCGACGGAGGCGCATGATCTGTGCGCAGTGTGGCTTGGGCTGGCAGCACGCCCGGATACCCGGCCCGGGCGCCACCGATCGTCCGGCACTAGCGGATCCGGTGCACACGCATTCGGTCGGTGGCGGCAGCATTGCCGGGGAAAGTCTTCCGGGGGGAGGACTGGGGCGCCGTGTATTGGGGGGCGCAATGGTGCTTCTTGCGGCCCTCATGGTATCGATCGGATTCCCTGAGCCGCAGCTTGGGTTGGTCGTGTTTGGGAGTGTGGTAGGGGCCGCGGGCACTTCGACGGCCTGGTGGGGGCTCCAGGCCCGTGAGATCAGAAGGCGCGCGATCATGGACCGGCTTCAGCGGCGCGTGCTTCTTCACGCCACCGAACAGGGTGGAACGTTGACGGTGACGGAGGTCGCCGCCTCGTTGGACGTGTCGCTTGCGGCAGCTGAAGGGGTGTTGGACTCCATGGACGACGGTCTGCGCGTCCGTTCGGAGGTTACGAACGAGGGCATCATCGTGTACGAATTTCCCGAGCTCCGTCACCGCCCCAGCCTGGAGTCGGGTTCAGCCGGATAGATCCTTCCCCCCGGCCACACGAGTGATCCACACCCCTCCGATGATGATGATTGCGCCCATGATCTGTGTGGGACCGGGATCCTCACCGAGCCAGACGGCCGCGGCAATGAGCGCCACGACCGGTGTCAGGTTCGAGAACGCGGCGGTCCGTGGTCCACCGATACGCTCCAGGCCATGGTTCCAGATAAGGTACGCGACGGCGATCGCCAGGACTCCCGCGTATACGACGCCGAACCAGCCAACCCGAGAAATAGTCCCCAAATCCGTAGACCAGAGAGAGGCGGCTCCAAGTGCGAACAGGACGATGGTGCCCACCCAGAGTGTCCACGAGGTCACGGCCAGGGCTCCGTACCGCCGAGTGAGATCCTGCGTGCCGACTGTGTAGGCGGCCCACGCGATGGCGGACAAAACGAGCAGAAGATCACCGATCAACTGGCCTTCACCCACTCCCAAGTCGCTTTCCCCGCCGACAACAACGAGCACCATCCCCCCCAGGGTGGCCAGTACGCCGCCCCAGACGGGCAACCCGTGGTGCTCTTGCCCAGAAACGGACGCGAGGATCAGGGTCCACACCGGCGTCGTGGCGATGACCAATCCTGCGTTACCGGCAAGGGTCCGGTCGACCCCGTAAATGAATAGCAGTTGGAAGACGACGTTCGCGAGCAAACCCATGAGAACGATGCGGCCCCAGTGTCGCCGTTCGGGCAACGGTATCGGGCCACTGAGACGCAGAAAGACGAAGAGCGTCATCGACGCCAGCACGAATCGTATCGCGTTGAATGCCAGCGGATCGAATTCTCTCAGGCCGACCTTGATCACGGAGAAATTGACACCCCAGATCACGCTCAACACGATGAGCGCCAGGTCGGTTCGCAGGTGTGGCGGCCTCGAGGCGGCCACTCGAGCCTCGACCTTCACCAAGTGCTCCTTCCAACTCGGAGATGGCCAAGCGACTGTAGATGATTTGTTGTATTTCCGATGAGGCAAACCTAGCTTTAGCCGACCCCGCGTGACACCGTTCAGCCGATTTAACCCGAGTTGATGTTTCCCATAAAGAATTGCATATGAGGGATTTCCTGGATTTGGATGGTGATGCCTGGGTGGCTACGGTGCGCTCGCGGGAGGGTCTCGATTTTAAGGGACGGCACCATCTCTATTTCTACCCGGAAGGCGCAGCAGACCAGGGCGTGGAGCTTCTCGACGTGAAATGGAACAGTCACCAAGCTGCCGAGAGCACGCTGGCCACGATGTCCGGCGTGGAGCTTCGAAAGAGACTTCGGTCCGCACGTGGGAGGGTGGACGGCTGACGAGGCGCTCTTAAGATATGGGAGCCCCATTTCGGAGAAAATCAGCTAAACGAGCACCGATCCGGTCTTCGACGCGCTTCGCCGCACCAGTGGATCGGAGCTCATTCGAGAGAATGCTGAAGAGTAGAGTCTCGCCATCCCGGGTCGTGACGATTCCCGTGAGAGCGGAGACACCGTCGATGGTCCCGGTCTTGGCTCGAAGATTACGGGCAGCACGAGTCCCGTACATTCTGCGGAGGTCTCGGCGCCCGGCTTCAGGTAGAGTAGAGACGAACGAGTCCCAATTGTCGGATATGGCCACGTGCTGTAAGAGTCCGACCAGAGCCCCGGCACTTGTCCGGTTGCTTTCTGACAAGCCCGAACCGTCAACCGCCATGATCTGATCCTCCTCGATCCCGGCTTCGCTCGTGGCGAACACCTGAACCGCGCGGACGCCACCTTCGAAGGATCCCTCTCCCGTCACGATTTTGCCCATGGTCTTGATGATCGACTCGGCGAACAAATTGTGGCTTTCATGGTTTAGGACCGTCAGATACTGGAGTAGCTCCGGCGAGGTGTGGTGGGCGAGGAGGCTGGGTTCATCACCGTCGATGAGGCGGGAGGCCCAGGACTCGCGCCCCGTGATCTTGGATTCGGCCGCGTCATGGACGGCTCTTTCGGGGGCCCTGACTGCGATGCCGTTGGAGATCAGCACCTCTCTGAGGGCCCGGGCCGCGAAAACCGCCGGATCCGGCACGGTAAGGCGGCGCCAAATATCGGACCCTCCCTGCCGAATTTCCCCATCGACGCGAATTCTCGCCGTGGGTTCTACACGGTCCAACCAGAGGTTGGGACGGGGACGGCCCGATACCGTCTCGGCCTGATTACTCACATCGAGCGGAAATCCGAACGGGATCGTCTCAATCCGGGGCGGGAAGCCAAGGCGAGCCGACGGAAGAATCTGGAGCGTGACGATGTTTTCGTTGAAGGAGAGCGCGGACACGGACGCGGCGAACCACTCGTTCAAGTCTCGCGGATCCCACTCCGGTCCCAACTCAGGCCCCGAGAAATACGTCGCGTCTCCGACGACGGTGCCCTCGATCCGGGTGATACCGGCGTCGGCTATCTGCTTGGAAAACGATTCGAACACCTCCGTGCCATCACGGTAGAAGCGATCGGAAATGCCCGGATCCCCCGTGCCGTAGAGGATCAGGTCCCCTCGCAGGACCCCGTTCTCGATGGGCCCGTCTGCGAAGACAAACGTCTGGTACCTGAACTCCGGCCCAAGAAAGTGGAGGGCCGCCGCGGTCGTGGCGATCTTCATGTTCGACGCCGGGGCCAGGAAGCGATTCTCATCTCGTGCGAACAACGTGTCCTTTTCGTCGAGGGAGACGACGAGGACGCTCCACTCGGCGCTACGCAGCGCAGGTGTATCCAAGAGGGCCGAGAGATCCTCGCGTAGCCTGAGCACGTCTCGACTCGGTGGTGGCGTTGGCACGGGGCGAACGGTTGTTTCAGCGACCACGACAGGCAGTGGAGGCACAGGCTCGTCGTTCCGGGCTCCCGTCGTCCAGAGCGACAGGACGAGCACCGTGATCAAGCTTGGGAAAACCGCCTTGGCACCGGCCAACTGGAGGAGGGCTTGGGAATTCGGGATCTTGGTGAAGCGGATCTCCGGGAAACGGATCTTCGGAAAGCGGCTCATGACACACCGCCACACTGAGGCCAAAGCCCTTCCTGATCCGAGCACGGGATGATCACACGCGGATCGAAGACTGCACATGGGGGTTGAAGTGGCGCGCCCAGGGTGATGCCGTCAGTTTGCGGAGGCGCCGGCCCCGTTACCCGTCGCCGGCGCACAGTCCGAGCAGTACCCCGTCAACTCGAGCTCGTATCCTACCAAGTGGAATCCGCCGGCCTGCGATCGGAGCGCGGCGACTTCCAAGTCACCGAGTTCACCGGGAACGTCCGAGACCCCACCGCACGCCAGGCACCGAGCGTGATGGTGGGGCTCCGTCCGCCCACAAAACCGGGCCGAGCCGTCGTCGAGGTTGAGTTTTTTCGCCAGTCCACAACTGACCAACGTTTCGAGGCTCTTGTAGATAGTCGCGAGCGATATTCCGGGCACTTCGGTACGTACACCCAGGAACACGTCCTCTGCGGTGGGGTGGACCCTGCTGCGGGCGACGAGCCGGAAGACGGCGGCGCGTTGATCGGTATAGCGGTGGCCGTTCTCCTGAAGCGTCCGGCGCAACACCAAATCATTGAGCTTCGCATCTGATGATTTCATAATCTTACAATATACCCCTCGACCCCGGCCTTTGCCATGACCGATGACGCCCAGCCACTGCTGACTTTGGAACCGTTCATCGAAGCGGTTCAGGACGGCGTCACACGTGCCGGTTGGGTGCTCTCCGGTCTCCAAAAGACGACCAGCCACCAGTTCGAGGGCCGGTGGCAGGGGGAGAGCTTACGGAGCGCCTACCTCTTTTTTCATCACGATGAGAGTCCGGATTTCGTGAGTATCGATGTGTTCCTGGACGAGACCACGAAGGGCCTCAAGGGGAACCTCGCCTTGGTTGTGGCCGGCCCGGACATGGGGCTCCTGGAACCTATGCCCGACCTTCTCGCGGCCCTCGCCGAGGTCACTGCCGACTGTCTCCCCGATCGATATCGCACTCCGTTTGTGGTGCGTCTGCGGATGGATGGTCCGGAGGACGATCCATCCACCGCACAGACGGAGGTCCGCATCAAGCTCACCATCCCGTCGGAAGCCTTGGAGGTTGGGGCGAGCGCAGTGTCTGCGTTGGCGTCGGCGACAACTACGGCCTTCGAGCAATCCTTGGCGCACGAGGGCCTCAGATCTTTGCTGACAGAGACGGGCTAGAAGGCTGTCCAGGGTTGCCGTCCGCTCCACCACCGCCCTACTCTGGCGGGAGCACGCCGGCTGTCTAGATAAGTTCTGAGGTGGGTTCTGCGCTCGGACAATTCACTTGAAGGCTGCGGGAATTCAACACACGCATGGAGAACATCACATGGCGGAGGAGATCGAAAACGGGGGACTCGAATGAGTGAAAAGGGTCAGGGTCTGGATGTTCTCCTCACCGAGACTCGTCGCTTTCCACCCCCCGAACACTTCACGGAAGGGGCTATCGTACGGGACCGCGGCCCCTACGAGAGTGCCTCAGCGGACCGCCTGGCCTTTTGGGAATCGTGGGCGGAGAAACTGGACTGGTTCGAACGCTGGCATACGGTGCTCGAATGGGAACCCCCTCACGCCAAGTGGTTCGTCGGGGGAAAGCTCAACGTCTCCCACAATTGTCTGGATCGGCACCTGGACGGCCCTCGCCGGAACAAGACGGCGTTGATCTGGGAGGGAGAGCCCGGTGATGTCCGAGAGTACACATACGAGAGCCTCCATCGCGAGGTGTGCCAGTTCGCCAATGCGCTGAAGGGCTTGGGCGTAGGGAAGGGGGATCGCGTGGCCATCTACCTGCCCATGATTCCGGAAGCCGCGATCACGATGCTCGCTTGCACGCGCGTCGGCGCTCCCCATTCGGTTGTTTTCGGTGGATTCAGTCCGGAATCGCTCGCTGATCGTATCAACGATGTCGGTGCGAAGGTGTTGATCACAGCGGACGGCGGATACAGGCGAGGGGGGATCGTCCCCCTCAAGGGGAACGCCGATGAGGCGCTGCAGTCCTGCACGACGGTCGAGAACGTGGTGGTGGTGGCGAGAGGGGCGGAGCTCACCGCCAAGGTCGACGCGAAGATGCGAGAAGGCCGTGATCACTGGTATCACGATCTCCTTGCCGACGCTAGCGTTGATTGTGCTCCGGAGGTCATGGATGCCGAAGATTTGCTGTACATCCTTTACACGTCCGGGACGACCGGAAAGCCCAAGGGTGTGGTGCACACGACCGGTGGGTATTTGACTCAGGTTGCCGCGACGACGCAGTGCGTCTTCGATCTGAGGGAGGACGACGTCTATTGGTGCACCGCCGACGTTGGATGGGTCACGGGACACAGCTACATCGTTTACGGGCCCCTGGCCAACGGTGCCACGGTCCTCATGTACGAGGGCGGACCCGACTGGCCCGAGAAGGACCGATTCTGGGACCTGTGCGAGAAGTATGGTGTGACTATTTTTTACACCGCGCCCACGGCGATCCGGGCCTTCATGAAGTGGGGTGAGGAATGGCCGGATAAGCATGACCTGTCAAAGCTCCGACTTCTCGGGAGCGTTGGTGAGCCGATCAATCCCGAGGCGTGGATGTGGTACCATCGTGTTCTCGGCAAGGAGCGGTGCCCGATTGTGGACACGTGGTGGCAGACCGAGACAGGCGCCATCATGATCACCCCGCTTCCAGCGGTTACCGAGACTCGTCCGGGGAGCGCAACACATCCGTTTCCCGGGATCTCGGTCACGCTTCTCGACGACGTCGGAACTGAAGTGAAGGCGGGTTTCTTGGCGATCACCGAGCCGTGGCCTTCGATGCTGCGTACGATTTACGGAGATGACGAGCGGTATCAAGAGACTTATTGGTCCAAGTGGGATGGAATCTACTTCCCCGGCGATGGCGCGAAACTGGACGACGACGGGTACTTATGGCTTTTGGGCCGGGTGGATGACGTGCTCAGTGTGGCTGGGCACCGCATCGGAACGATGGAAGTGGAGAGCGCATTGGTGGACCACCCCGCTGTAGTCGAGGCGGCCGTGGTCGGCCAGTCACACGACGTGAAGGGTGAAGTCGTGGCAGCGTTCGTAACACTGAAGGGAGGACAGGAGGGGAGCGACGACCTCGTGGTGGAGTTGAAGAAACACGTCGTCGAGAAGATCGGAGCGATCGCACGTCCCCAAATGGTGATCTTCGCGGCCGACCTCCCCAAGACCCGCTCGGGCAAGATCATGCGGCGGCTCCTGAAGGATGTTGCAGAGGGGAAGGCCCTGGGCGACATGACGACCCTGGCCGATCCGACCGTGGTGGACCAGCTGAAAGCTCAGTACGAGGCGGAGGAGGGGTAGGTCCTAGTCCGCCAACGGGTCGGGCGTAGAGGGCCGGCGTGACTCATCGGGCTTGTCCTTGATCTTCTTCGCTGGAATACCTGCGTAGATGGCGTGGGGCTCGGTGTCTTTCGTGGCGACGCCGAATGCCCCGAGCATGGTCCCTTCGGCGAGATGTACCCCAGACATGACCGTGGCGTGGTACGTGATTCGCACACCGGCGCCGATGGCCGTCACCGGGGTCGCGATGTCCCGCCCCTCTACGACACCGTGGGAATGGCTGTACACGTTCGCGAAGTCCGAGACCGAGACGCCATCCCCCAGGCGTATGCCCCCTCGATCATCCAGGAGCACGTGCCGATGGACCACCACGTTGTCTCCGACTTCCAGATTATAGCCGAACGAGATCTTCACATGGTGGAATGCTTTGAAGTTCCGGCCGCACTGCCCAAAAATCCGCTTGGCCAGGAGCCTTCGGAACTTCACACCGAGATGCACGTTTTCGGCCAAAGGACTCCGGTCGAACATCTCCCAGAGCCAGATGAGCGGCTTGACGTGTTCGTACCGCTCCAGGTCGATCTCCGCGTAGTACTCGGGTTCGAGTGTCACATTTCTGGCGTCCATCTGTGCTAGCGCGACTTGCCTCGAGACGGGAAGCGTCTCCGGATCTACGTCGCTGAGCTGCGGGAAATAAATCTCCGTCAAAACCGTACGGCAGAGCTCGTAGCGGTCACAATCCGGCTCATCGAGGCGTTCATCGATGGCGCCGAGCCAGCGGTCATAGAGGCGTTCAGCGTCCTCCGAGATCGCAACAACTCGATTTGGCAGAAACGTCATGGGTGTCGAGGCCGTGCAGTGGAATGAAGAGTCCTAGATGACACCAAACGTTAGGGGCTTTCTGCGGTCGGGCAAGCCGTGCACCCACACCCCGAGCGGTGTTAACTTGCGGTTAGTGGTCGAACTGAGCAGAAACCCGATCCGGATCTACGTTTCATGCACGACATACTTCGTGAACGTCTCATACGGAAAATCGAAACTCTGCCCGAGGACCAGGTCTACCAAACACTGGACTACATCGAGTTTCTCGAGGGCAAGTATGGCGCGGAAGACGGCGAGGAGGCGTCGGGGCTCCGGCGTTTCGCCGAGGCGGTGGAGGACAAGCTCAGAAAGCGGTCGATGAGTCCTGCGAAGCTTCGCGAGGCGTTTCAACTGCTCTCCGCTGCGGACCGGGTTCTGTCGAACGTCTCTTCCGCGGGGCGAAAGCTCGTGGAAGAACTCACGCCGGTTGGTGACGAGGATTCTGCCAAGGGCGACGTGCCCGCGGTGGATGAGGATTCCGACTCCCCGCTGGTGGATGCGGATTCCGTTGAGGGTGACCTCCCTGCGGTTGATGAGGTGTCCGTGGAGGAGGCGTTCCCCCTGGAGGATTAACCGCCCGGCGAGGGTTGACTTCGAGACGGGCCTCAGTATGATCGTCCATGGTAGTAGAAAACGCGCCTGTTCATCGAGGGTCCCGAGAGGGGAGTCTGGGTGGGCGGGCGCCTCGTATATGGGGGATCGGATAACTACATGGTGGTGATTCTCAAGGAATCCCTCACGTTCGACGATGTATTGCTCGTGCCGGGGCATTCGACTGTGCATCCGAAGGATACGGTGGTCACGTCATCCCTTACGGCCAAGATCGATTTACAGATCCCGTTCCTCACCGCCGCTATGGACACGGTCACCGAGTCGAGAATGGCCATCGCGATGGCGCGGCAAGGCGGGCTCGGCGTCATCCACAAAAACCTTTCCATCGAGACGCAGGCGGGGGAGGTGGACCGGGTCAAGCGTTCCGAGAGTGGAATGATTCTGGATCCCATCACGTTGTCGCCGGATAAGACTCTCCGGGACGCCCACGAGCTCATGGCCAAGTTCTCCATCTCAGGCGTTCCGATCGTCGAAAGTGACGGCCGCCTGGTGGGGATCGTCACCAACCGGGACTTGCAATTCGAGACTAGTCTTGATCGAACGATCCGTGAGGTGATGACCTCGGAGGGATTGGTTACGGCTCCCGAGGGGACGACGCTTGAGGCCGCCGAGAGAATTCTTCACGAACATCGGATCGAAAAACTGCCCGTTGTGGACGAGGGCGGTAACCTGCTGGGATTGATCACCGTCAAGGACATCTTCAAGCGGCGGCTCTTTCCCAGAGCGTGTAAGGATGAGCATGGGAGGCTGCGCGTGGGGGCGGCGATTGGTGCATCGAAGGACGCGCTCGCCCGAGCTGAGGCGCTCATAGACGCCGCCGTGGACGTGCTCGTGGTGGACACCGCGCATGGTCACTCCGAGGGTGTGCTCGAGGCAGTGGGTCGCACCAGGGCGAAATTCCCTGACGCGCAGATTGTTGCGGGCAATGTCGGCACGAAGGAAGGAGCTGCCGCCCTCGTGGAGCGTGGGGCGGATGCCGTCAAAGTCGGTGTGGGACCGGGCTCGATCTGTACGACCCGGGTCGTAACGGGTGTCGGGCTTCCCCAATTGACGGCCATCATGGACGCTGTGGAAGGTGTTCAGGATCGGATCCCAGTCATTGCGGACGGGGGAATCCGTTACTCGGGCGATTTGGTGAAAGCGCTCGCCGCCGGTGCCCAAGCTGTCATGATGGGATCCATGTTTGCCGGTACCGAGGAGTCACCCGGGGAAAGCTTCCTCATGGAAGGCCGCCGCTTCAAGACGGTGCGTGGGATGGGCTCCCTTTCGGCGATGCAGGAGGGTTCGGCGGATCGTTACTTTCAGGACCCGGAGGCGGAATTACGGAAGTTGGTTCCGGAAGGAATCGAAGCGCGGGTTCCCTACAAGGGGGCGATGGCCGACTCGGTCTTCCAACTCGTGGGTGGCCTTCAGAGTGGCATGGGGTACTGTGGGGCCGG
>UINC01001191.1_pt1 | contig 26378 bp, 19 predicted proteins | sample 5385821 | NCBI WGS metagenome assembly UINC01 (sample SAMEA4666929, study PRJEB26691) | marine metagenome | isolation source: Pacific Ocean | place: Pacific Ocean | collected 2011-10-13 | reverse complement strand
CTAATCTCTGGATGCAGTAAACCAAGCCCATCCCTGTTCTTTACTTTGAGCGCGTTTAAGTTTTTCCTTCCAGCTTTTACGCATTGAACTTTTATCCTTTTTATTCATTGGGGCCGTTTCCAAATTATTGAGTTCGTTTTCGAGTATTTTAATAAAAAGAAGAGTTTTGTCTTTTCCAATAATATTCGTAAATCCAGCTTTTTTCAGCAAAGTTGTGTAATCTTCAACATTGAGTAATGAATAATTTCGTTCCTGTAAATAGCCTTTAAATTCCGGACTTGGTTTTGTCGCTCCAAGACAATAATCGGAAAAGCCCAATTGTCCTCCGGAAACTAAAATCCTTCTGATCACTTCGAATAAACGATTCTTGTCACTGATGTGTAAAAATACGTCACGGCTGTGAATTACATGATACTCTTCAAATGCTTGTAATTCTAGACAGTTAGCATGTGTAAAGGATATCAAATTATTCAATTCTTCTTCCTTCAAACGTGTTTTGGCGATCCGAATCATATTAGCCGAAAGATCAATACCGTGAACATGAACTCCGGATTTACTTGCCATACGGAAAGCCGGGCCGCCCAAACCGCAGCCAATGTCCAGCACACTCAACCCCTCCCGAAGATCAAGAGTGTTGATAAATTCATCAGCGATATTTTCTCCTCCTGGGCTGATGTAGTTGTGACCGTAAATGGCCTCATAACGCAAAATGGAAAGTTCTGTGTATTGCTTACTATCCAGAAATTCTTGGGTCATTTGAATTTAAATACTGTTTTTGTGGAACAATGTTATTAGTAACTTCATCGATTTGTGAAATCTGTTTGTGATAATGAACTAAGTTGAATTGAAAGATAAATTTATACAATAAGCCTTAAATTTCCAGTCCTGTACGTCGTCCTTCGTAGATGACAAAAGGTGCCTGGCGCGGTCCTGCGCTGTCGCCGATATTGATTACGTCCAGTCCGGAATCCTGGAGTTCAAGATTGAGAGAATCTTCTGCAATGTTTGGTGTAGCAAATACTAGTGAATCCGCCTCAATGAACTGTGTGTTTCCGTCGAGAAAACAAAAGATTTCCGCTCCTTCATTTTTCCACTTTGTAATTGCGGATTCCAAGATAAAACGCACACCGAGTTTTGCAAGGCGTTGCCGCAGTGGATAATCCGCGGCGGTACGCTGTAGTTCCTTACCCACAAGAGGGTCAGGGGTAACGAGAATAACCTGATGACCCTCCTCAGCCAGCTTCCAGGCGGTTCCGCAGCCTTTCCAGTTTCCTCCCTCATCGAGCAGGATTACACGCTTACCTGGACGAGCCCTGCGGGCCATGACATCTTCAGCGGAAAAGACACCACCAAGTTCAATTCCGGGCAGTTTTTCAACATGCGGAATTGCTTTCTGAAATCCTGTATCATTTGGAAATGAACCTGTTGCCAGAACAGTTTTGTCTGCCGCAAATTCTTTTATTTCTTCCGCTTCAAGAAAAGTATTTAGACGTATCTCGACACCAAGTTGAGACAACTGTCTGGCGTACCAGTCGAGCAGATCGATAATTTGTCCACGTCTAGGCTGCATTCCGGCTAACCTGAATTGCCCACCTAGACGGTCTCCCGCCTCTGCAAGAATAACTTCATGTCCACGTTCTGCCGATACCCTTGCGGCTTCTAGACCTGCCGGGCCCCCGCCTACTACAAGTATTTTTTTGGTGGATTTAGTTTTTATAAAACGATCTCCACCCCATTCAAATTCACGTCCTGCAGAAGGATTGACGAGACAGGAAATCCAATAGTCACGGTCACGTCTTCCCCAGCACATCTGGTTACAGGAAAGGCAGGGGCGGATGTCTTCGGCATGCCCTTCAAGAGCTTTGTTTGACAAATGAGGATCCGCGATTTGTCCGCGCACAATGGAAACCAGATCTGCCTGCTCAGCGGAAAGTACTGCTTCTGCATTATCCGGAGTTCTGATATGGCTTTCCGCGATTACCAAAGCATTTGAAACTGCGCCTTTCAGAACCTCCGCTAAATCAGCACCCAAGCGTTCAGGATAGAGGAAGGTAGGCATCAATTTGTAGAAGTCGAAATAGCTTCCGGTACCGCAGGTGACATAATCAAGCAGATGATCTTTGTCATGTCCTGAAATAATTTCTGCAAGCGATTCCCGCTGAAGTGCAACTTCAAAATCCGGTTCGTCGTTGACCGCAATACCAACAATAAAATGCTCACCGCATATTTTACGGATACGGGTGATAATTTCCCTTGAAAAGCGGGTGCGGTTTTCAAGGGAGCCTCCCCAACGGTCTGTACGCAGATTTGACCATGGTGTCCAGAACTGATCAACCATTCCGTGATAAGCTGCCCAAACTTCCACACCGTCAAAACCTGCGTCCCTGCATCTTCTCGCAGCCTGTACAAAACCTTCTATGGTTTCTTCGATTTCCGTTTCAAGCATTGTATGACTACCGTCCGAATCGTGGTAACTAGGAAGTCCTGAAGGAGACCAGTTGGCGTGAAATGAATTGTCCGAATCTCCGTGCTGCCCCACGTGATAAAGCTGTTGCAGAATCAAGGCTCCTTCTTCATGAACCGCATCCGTGATTTTCCTAAAGTGGGGAATGACTTCATCGGTACTGTTACGGAAATTTCCACGTGTCAAAACCGCTGCGGGATGCACAGGCATCGGTTCGATGACCAGCATTGCTGCACCGCCCTTTGCCCGTTCACGGTAATAAGCAAGATGCCTTTCACCGGGTAGTCCCTGCTCTGACAAGTTGGCCGTATGTGCTCCAAAAACAATACGGTTACGCAGGGAACGGCCACGAATTTCAATTGGCGAAAAAAGTAGGGGGAAATATTCGTTTTTACTCATCGTAATAAAAGTGGAAAAACGATTGAAACACCTGTGAACATGTTGCAGGTTGGAAAATTATTTTCTATCCACGAAGAAGTTGATCAAGCGGCTGTTTTAAACTGCCCGTCACAAATACGCTGAAAGAGGTCTTGAAGAAGTAACGGAGCAAGTGAACTTTTAAATTTCACCCGTAAATCCAGTTTAGCAAGTTCTGCATAAATATTTTGCATTTCAAGGCTGCTGAAATTTCTGGCCTGATCCAGAACCTGTTTTCCTAGAAATGGGGGTAGAGATATCTTAGCTAATATTTCTGCTTCTTTATAGAATTGTGAGAGCATACTGTGAATGATGAGAAGCCGTCTAAACTGCATGATAATGAGTGCAAAGAGCCGGACATGTTCACGTGGAGCAGCCTGAAGCTGTTGATCAAGAATTTCCAGAGCAGGTAATAATTCCTTACGTGACAAGGCTTCCGTCATACGGAAAACAGAAAAATGTTTGTGACCGCGTATATGTTCTTTGATGAGTTCTTCTGTAATAGGCGTTCCTGACAAGTAGAGGCTAAGTTTTTCCAGTTCATGGTCTAAATCTGTCAGATCATTACCAACGATATTTATCATTAGGCGAGCAGCATCGGCAGAAAGCGGCAAGCCCTTTTTTTCTCCCCGTTGAACAACCCAGTTAAAAGGTGAACTGTTATCGTAGGCTACAAACTTTTGGATGCGCCCGCTTTGTTTGATGCTTCGGAAGAGCGGTTTGCTGAAGTCCTGCTCACGCATTGCCGGACTGGTGAAGATAAACCATAAACTTTCCGGCGGGTTATTTATAATATTTTGCACAGCTTCAAAAAGCCTGGCTGCTGCTGAATTGTCGTTTTTTTTAACTGCTTTCTTAATCAGTTCAAAATTATCCAGCTGAATTACTTTACGATCACTTAGCATCGGCAATGTTTCACAACTGATCAAAAAATCATCAACACTGTTTTTACCTGAATCACCGCTCGGTTTAAGTATTTCCTGAGCATTGAAGCGTTCCAGACTCCACTCGTGTTCACGACCTTCCAGACACTGGTCTATTAAACTATTAGTAGTTTCTTCCACCAATAATTGCTGGTTTCCGTAAATCAAACAGATTTTATGAGTAAAATTTTGATTCGTCATGTCTTATGTTGCTCTTTTGAATGAGAATCTGGAAAACATTCACGAATAATGTTGCGTACTTCTATTGGTGATGAAGCATTCAACGCTTTTTTGGCAAGAGATTGAGCATCTGAAAGTGAAATTCCTGAAAGTCGTTTTTTAACTACTGGAATTAAAGGTGCGTTCATGCTGAGAGAGTCGACTCCAAGTCCAACTAAAATCACGCAACCATCAGGGTCAGAAGCCATTTCTCCGCATAATTCAACCGGCTTATTATGCTCAGCCGCAGTTTGTACAAGTCTATGAATCAATTGCAGAACAGCGGGATGCAAGGGGTCATAAAGGTCTGAAATCTGCGGATTATTACGATCAACCGCCAAAACGTACTGAGTGAGATCGTTGCTGCCGATAGAACAAAAGTCTATTTCCGACATGAATTTTTCACAAATCAAAAAGGCACTTGGAACTTCAAACATCATCCCTACTTCAATTTTTGCAAACGTTTTTCTATTTGCTTCCATTTCTTTTCTGCACTCTTCAAACAATGCTCTGGCTTTTTTTATTTCAATTACATTTGTGATCATCGGAAAAAGTAAGCGTACATTAGAGCGTGTTCCGGTAGCCTGCAGCAATGCGCATAATTGTTCCTTGAGGACTTTTTTTTCTTTCAACTGACGTCGCACAGCGCGATAGCCGAGAAACGGATTGTCTTCATCCTGAAAACCCATATAAGGCGCTGCTTTGTCAGCACCTACGTCCAGAGTCCTGAAAACCACTGGTTTATCTTCTGGAATACTTTCCAGTAAATCACGATATACTTTTGTTTGTTCATCAATGTCGGGATAACGGTCGAGTGAGAGAAAATATATCTCTGTACGGAAAAGTCCAACTCCTTCCGCGCCGTAGCTGATCAATCGAATTGCATCCCCGGCAAGAGCAACGTTAGCCAATAAATTTATTCGAACGCCATCACTGGTTTTGCATGGAATATCCCTGAATTCTTCAAGGTGTTCATAATAAGTATGTTGCTTGAGCAACAAGTGCTTAAATTCCGCCAGGATCTCTTTATTCGGGTATGTTGCCGCAAATCCGGTATCCCCATTTATGGCGATTGGGGCACCGTCCTTTATTTGATCTAATTCATGATCTTCAAGACAAACAACAGGAATCCTCAGGGAACGTGCCAGAATAGCGGCGTGAGAAACAACACCTCCGTTCGTCAGAATAATACCTTTTATGCGTGTTGTGTCTAGCCTCGCAATATCACCGGGAAGGAGTTGCCTGACAATTAGAATTCCTGTCTTTTTGGTTACGGAGAGGACCTCGTGTCCCAAATAATGTAAAAGCCGATAACCTACATCTTTTAAATCAGCACCTTTTTCACTCAGATAAGGATCCTTAATTTCTTCAAAGGCGCCAAGATATTCGTGAACTGTATTATAGATTGACCATGCTGCGGTCTTTCCGGATTCTATTTGAAGTTTAATTTTATCCTGAAAGTGCTGATCTTCCAAAAACATCAAGTGAGCATGAAAAATAGATGCTTCCTCTGTTCCAACACGATCCGTGACTTTCTCGATCAGTTCCAAAGTATCGGAAATTGTATGATCCATTGCAGCCTGAAAGTCTGACATTTCCAGTTCAACTGTACGGGAACTCGTCTTTTCAGGAACTTCAATATCAGATTGTTTGAGGAGAACTGCCTTACCGACCGCTACTCCGTAAGCTACAGGTTGTCCTGTCATGTGAAGTGAGCTACCCTCGCCTTTAGGCTGAGTGACAGGTTCTTGAGTTGCTGTATCAAGTTGTTTGAGTAACAGAGCTTTTGAAACAAGGCTGGAGATTTGAGTGGCAATTGAACTCAGCAATTGTACTTCTATCGGAGAGAATGTACGTGGTTCAATTGTATGGACTACAAGTACTCCGAAAGATTTGCGGTGCTCGATCAGTGGAACACCTAGGAAAGAGGAAAAGGAATCTTCTTTAGTTTGTGGAAAGGCTTTGAAACGTGGATGTTCCTGCATTTTTGAATCCTGAACTGGAGCAGATCGCTCAAGTACTAAGCCTACCAACCCTTCGGAAGGCAGCATCCGTACTTTCTCAATAGTAGAGGTATCGAGACCGTGAGTTGCTTTGAGGATCAAAATTGACTGGTCTGCATCAAAAATATAGATTGAACACGCATCAACCTTAATCCGCTTTGCTATCATTGTGGCGGTCCTCGACAGTGTCTCATCAGAATTATGAGAAGAGGTAATGATACGATTAACTTCCGTGAAAGTTTGATGCGCAAAAAGAAGTTGCTCTTGTGTTTCAGCCGCAGACATTTTCACCTTTTTTTTCAGAGGAAAATTCCTCAAGCGGCTTTTTCAAACAAATGGTGATTGGAAGACCCTTCGTCATATTATTGTAGTTTAGAGGGGTTGATGTAATTATGCAGAAATATATTTTGATAATATTTCAGTTGTGAAATTTAAGTTCACGGAAGAAAGACGTGACACAGTTTCCAAGTTTTTAGGCTTAAACTCAAGTTGATTATTTAACACCAAGTGTGGTGCTGCTATTTGAGTTAAGAAAAACTGATCCTGCAGAGGAGATATTTGCAGAAGGAAGTAATAGCATTGAGAGGGGGGGATTTGAAGTAATGCGGTCTGCTTCAGAAACGTTTTACCCAGTTTAGCTGGAAACCTTTAGGTACAGGATTCAATTGCCATCCGGAAGGTTGGGGGGCAAGTGAACTGGAAATAAAACCGTGGGAGCGGCCTTCTGTGGAAAGTTCATTCATCAAATCACGATAATGGAAATAACGGATTCCGCTGTAAACTGTTCCTGCACCTGCTATCCAGGGTAAAACGCTTAAAACCCCGCTCATCTGGATAACGCCACTGAGAAACAGGATAGTGGCTCCGCCAGCACCTGCAGTAGAATAAAGCCAACGGTCATGCTGTGCTTTCGTTTGTTGATAGCGGTTGGACCATTGTGAATAATCTGTACTCACCTTTCCTACTTTCGGTTCTAAGCGGATGACATGTTCTTTCGGTTCTAAGCGGATGACATGTTTTTTTGGCTTCAATCTTTTTTGAGTATCAAGTTCCTTACGGGTTTGACTGATCATGCGGATTAACTTTTCTTTGTCAATATACGTTTGAACCTGATCCCCTCGTGCAACTGAAGAAATTTTCTGTACGATAACTGCCTCTGCAGAGAAATCACTCACTTGAACAACTTCTGCTAAGGCAATATTTTGGAAAATCGTTTCCTTCACGCTATCTGCAGATGCTGATTTAACAGATGTCCTCCGTGAAATCACAAGCTGTTGACCTGTTTTTATACCCTGTGCCCGACCGAAATTAAGGGTGATACCGGAAGGTTTTGTGTTAAGTACATTACCAACTAACAAGGTGTTATCTGAAATCCTTGCCGCCAACCGGAATAATTCATCATGCATGTGCAGCTCAGTGAATTGTACTTCATCGCTAAAATCTGTGATGTTAGTACGTGTATCAACCATTCTGACGGACAGTACAAAACTCGATTCTTCTTCACTGTTTTCATTAAGCATTATTTCTGAATGAAGGGTGCCAACCAACACTTTGTCTGCATGAAATAATTTGCCGATCATAGCACCGCAAGCAATTTCATGACAATCCGCCAGTGTGGGATCCTGGTCTCTGATTTCAACGTTCCACTCTGCTGGGCCAACTACTGTAAAATGATTGGTGTTGTAAATATTCAGTTGGAGAACTTTCCCAATTTCAACTGCCGCAGTTTCAGTCATGCCGGAAGGAAGGAGGTTCAGTAATAATATTTTTATCCGTTCATCATCACTGAATCCACTGAGTTGTGTCAGTTCCAAATTGCTAGCGTTTCCTTGATAATTATTGGACTGAGACCAACTTGCAGAACTAAAAAAAAGAAAACTGAAACAGAGCAGGAACACTTTCCTGATAAACAATGGCAAATTCATACTGCAGGAAAATTTTAATTGAATGTTGAAAATAGGAATAAAGCTTAAGTTTGATAATTTCTTGATGAAGCTTATACTGCTCCTTTGACCAAGCAAGAAAAAGACCTTTTAGTGCTTTGTACAGGAGCAGCTTAAACAGACAGGAATTTGCTTAACTTAAAACAGGTTGGGGGTTCTGAAAAACAACTAAAGTTCAGGTAGAAATCAGTACCGAGAGGACTCTTAGCAGTTCTTCATTATCCTGTGGAAGAATTGTACGGAAATCTAGCCAAATTTGATCTTCGTGGATCCTGACGATAACTGGGACAGTTTGTGATCGAAACCAATTCTGTAATTCATTTGCTGACTTTTGCGGATGTGACAAAATAAGTGCTGCCGACTCAATTGGAAGTTCCGGTAAAGCTCCGCCTCCGGTAAGGGATTCAGTTTCACGGAGTTCACACTTCCAGGCAGTATTGTCAGGTAATTTTAATAGCTTAAGGAAGTCATTTACTTTTTTTCGAATATCTTCGCGTGTCAGTTCGAGCAGTCCGACAGTAGGCACATTTTCAGCTAGAGTTTTTAAATCAAGATATGCTTCCAAAGTTGCTTCAAACAAACCAAGCGTCACTTTGTCTAAGCGCAATGCTCGATAGAGAGCATGCTGACGCAGTTTTTGAATATTTTCAGCTTTTCCAAGTAACACACCTGCCTGTATTCCACCCAGCAATTTGTCACCGCTGAAGGTCAGCAAATCAGGACCAGCGGAGAGCTCCTGTTCGGCAGTTAAATACTCACTCAAACCACGCTGGCGGAACTTGTAAAAACTGCCGCTTCCCCAATCATGAAAGCAAAGCAGACCTTTTGAATGTGCCAGCTGTGCCATTTTTTCAACGGAAACTTCTTCCGTAAAGCCTTGAATTTCGTAATTTGAAGGATGTACTTTTAACAGAGCGGCGGTGTTTTCTGTGAGAGCCTGTTCATAATCCGCAAGCCGGCAGCGGTTAGTCGTACCAACTTCTACCAGTTTGACTCCTGCTTCACGCATTATGTCGGGAATCCGGAAAGATCCACCAATCTCCACTAACTCACCTCTGGAAACTATAACTTCAGGTTTTTTGTTTTCTAACTCATTTCCGTTCAAAGCCTTCAGCATTAAAAACACAGCAGCGGCATTATTGTTAACCACCATCGCATCTTCCGCACCAGAAAGGGTACGTAGCATTTTGCGGATTTTTGAATCGCGTGAACCGCGTTTTCCCGTGCTGAGATCTAATTCCAAAGTTGAGTAGGAACTCATGCCGGGCAATACTTTGCGTAACAACATTTCGGACAAAGGAGCTCGACCCAGGTTTGTATGTAGTACAACGCCGGTAGCATTAATGACTCTTTGGGTGGTCTGAGATTGATTGCGGACTTGTGCTGCAACTCGCTCCAATATTTCTGCATTGGCGCCTAAAACAGCTTTGTCCGGATTTTTGGAGATTTCGGTTCGTAGCTGATCCAGCACTATGTTTACCTGCTCCCTGACTGCTTTGCCGTGAGGAAGCTTTTGTTCCTTGAGAAACGTATCACACTCTGTGATGGACGGAAGGTTTTGGTAAGACATTTTGCCCCGGACGCTTTATCAGTGGCCTTAAGCAGCAGACTCTTCTGCTTTGGGAGCAGTAGCCGGTGTTACGGGCTTATTTTGCTGCTTCTGAGGAATTTTTGCCTTAGGCTTAGTTTTTGTGGTTTTAACCGATTTCGCAGGAGAATTCTTTTCCTGTTTTGCACGTTTTGGAGTTGTTGATTTTACAGAATCCTTTTTTGCAGCGGAGACTATGCTTTGAGCAGATTTAGATTTTGTTCCTGACTTTTCAGCAGATTCTACTTTCGCTTTTTTTGGCTGCGCTTTTGCGGAGGCTTTTGAGAAATCCGTCTTTTTAGCGATAGGTTTTTTTGCAGTTGATTTACGCGTAGCAGATTTTACAGACTTTTTTCCCGTAACTGGCAATGTTTTTTCTGCTGCTGCCGGAGCTTTAGAGTCCTGCTTTGCAGCAATCTGTTTGGCCTTTTTTTCTTTATCGCCTAAATGAACACTGCTGAACATCGGTGTTTCAGCAGCATTTTCTTTTTCTGTTTTATTAACAGCAACAATTTTAGTTTTTTCTGTTAAATTGTGCTGATCTTCGAGGTGAACACTTGTATAAGTTGCAACAGTAGGTTCTTCCTTGTCCTCAGCAAGCTTTTCCGGAGTTGAAATTTTGTTTTTCGGAGCATGCTGTTTTTTTACAGGTTCATGGCTGCTCTTAAAAAGTACTACCGTTTCCTCTGCTTTTTCTGCTTTATCTATTGAAGGCTTGCTGATTTCTGCTGGTTTTTTATCGGTTTCAGCTGTTTTTTGCGGATCCTTTACGGATGACTCTTCAGTTCCCTTTTTCGCTTCAGCAGTTGTATCCGGAAGTTCAGTTTTCAGGCTGGGCTCTTTAGCGGACTTTACCGCTTCATTTTTCGATAAAGTCTTTGCAGGAGTTTCTGTTGATTTGGGCTGCTCATCCGCTGTTTCCTTTTCCGGAGAACTTTTAACAGTTACGGAATCGTCCTTTTTAACAGACTCTTTTTTGTCCTGTTCTTTTTTAGCACGACCTTTTTTCCTGCCAGGTTTATCGTCACGCATATCAGAGGCGGAAATTGGCACGGATGTTCTGGTTTCTCCACCACCCTGACCTTTCAAAGTAACTTCCATTTCCGGAATTTCTTCAACTCCAAGTAAAGTGTCAGGAGTAATTGAAATACGGATTCCGTAATCCATTTCCATTTGAGTTATACGTTGTCGCTTAACATTGAGCAGGTGGGTTGCCAATTTTAAAGGCAGTCTAATGTGTACCTGCATCACTTTTTGCTCAATTGCGGAATCATGAATTTTCCGTAAAATACGGTTGGCCAATGTTATCTCAATAGAGTTGAGTGACAAACTGCTGGCAATTCGCTGACGGCTCAATTCCAATAATCCGAATTTGGAGATTACTCCAAACGAAGTCTTGGCCTTATCTGAAGACATTTCTTCTTCAATTAATTGTTCTACGGCAAGGCGGTTTTTTGTGTTTTCCATATCGATAAAATCTACCACAATCAAACCGCCGAGATTTCTTAAACGTAACTGTCTTGAGACTTCTTCTGCAGCCTCGAGGTTTGTACGTAACGCGGTAGCCTCAACGTTTCTCTCTTGAGTGGATCTTCCGGAGTTGACGTCAATTGCGACAAGTGCTTCTGTAGGCATGATGACTAATGAACCGCCTGAAGGCAGGGGAACCTGCTGGTGATGCAGAACTTCAATCTGGCCTTCAATATCATAAGCTGAAAAAAGAGATTTTTCGCCAAGATAAAGCTGCAGTTTTTTTTGTTCTGCCGGCATATGAGTTTTAAAAAACTCTAAGGCATGTTGAAATGCAACCGGTTCATCAATTACAACTTCCGTAACACTGTCATTGTAATAATCACGGATCATACGCAGCATCGCATCTTCTTCCTGATACAGTATCCCTGGAGTTGACTGCTCTTCGTAATCGTCTTTGATTTCATTCCAGGTACGGCGTAAAATCGTGTAGTCACGTTTTAATTCAGTGAGCGAACGGTCAACACCAACCGTGCGAATAATGGCTGATGAATTTTCACTTCCAAGACCTTTCAGTAAGTGACGCAAACGCGTCCTTTGGTCTTCATCTTCAATTTTTTTGGAAACACCTCCACGGTCACAGTCCGGCATAAAAACAAGAAAGCGTCCCGCCAAAGAAATGTTTGTGGTGAGTGACGCGCCTTTGTGGCCAATTTCATCTTTGATTACCTGAACCAGAATTTTTTGTCCGGGTTTAAGAAGCTGTGTGATGGATGGCCGCCCGCGACCTTCACGGCTTGGTTTATAGACTTGGAAGTTTATATCGGAAAGGGAAAGGAATCCGTGACGTTCTTCACCGTAATCAATGAAGGCCGCCTGAAAGGAAGGTTGTACTTTTATTACTTTACCGCAATAAATATTACCAACTTTTTGGGAGCGGTGAGTTTGTTCAATGTAAAGGTTATCCAGCTTATTGCCGTGTAATAACGCAATTCTGGTTTCGTCATCCTCTACATTGATGAGGATTTTATTGTCTATTTTTGTCATTTTTTACCTGATTTTTATGAGTTTAAAATCAGGATGTTCCGACAAATATTTGATTTACAGATCAAAAATCGAAAAGAGGGACCGTAGTGACGCAACTGATTATACATTGAACAGTACAACCCAGCATTCGCTTGAGCTTGCGTAGACTTGCAGTTTTATTTTCTAGAATTCAGTAATCAGAAATCAGCATCCCCCATTCTTTCTTTCCAACAAGGGGGAGACAGAACATCTCTGAAATATTAGTTTTGATTTACGGACATTTTCCGAAAACCGTGTTCTTCAGTCGAGTACAAATTCTTTTTGTTCGTACTCGTCATTTTCATTCTTTATAATTTTTTCTATACGTTGCTCTGCGTTTTCGAGGAATTTGTTGCATTCCCTACTCCAGCGAACACCGGATTCAAAAGTGGTTAATGCTTCATCAAGAGGGATAGCTCCTTCTTCCAGCTTATCAACCGTTTCTTCAAGTTTTTGTAGCGCTGATTCAAAAGTTGTGGTCTGAGTCTTCATTGCATAGTTTCCGTATTATCTCTGAAGCAATTTGTTGTGGAGATTGTTGACCTGTTTCTATAATACACTCTGCTTGCTTATAAAGCAAATCTCGTTCTGCAAACATCTCATTTAAGACAGTTTCCGGATCTTTTTCCTTCAATAATGGACGGTTACGGTCGTTTTTCAGTCGCTGCAGCAATTCTGCCTGAGGTACCTTCAAATAAACTCTTTTGCCTATTTCTTGTAGCATACCTCGATTTTGCCTGCGTAATATAATCCCGCCGCCGGTTGCAATTACAGAATTATCGACACTTTTTAGTTTTTCCAGCTGACGGGTCTCCATTTCACGAAAACACTCTTCTCCACCATATTTAAAGATTTCAGTGACGTTACATCCCTGATCTTCTTCAATCTCAGTATCGGTATCAATAAAAGAATATTCCAGCAATTTGGCCAACTTACGCCCTATTGTGGTCTTTCCTGCACCCATAAAACCAGTCAAAAGGATATTCATTGTCTTAGGTTGATTGGAACATTTTCAAGGTGAATTTTCGATACGGCCGCCTCCGAGGAGGATATCATCCTGATAAAATACAGCAGCTTGTCCGGGAGTTACTGAACGTTCCGGAGAGTCAAATTCCACCTTGACTTGATTTCCGGAAGCAGGAAAAACAGTGGCAGATGCGCCCTGATGTGCATAACGCAGTTTTGCGGATACACGTATCGGTTTTTCCGGGGCTTGTATGGACACCCAGTTCACTCTGGAAACGTGAGTTGTTTGTGAAAATAAATCATCTTCTTTGCCTAGCACAACCCTGTTTTGGGCTTTATCTATTTTTACAACATAATATGGTGTTGTGTCGCTAAGTCCAAGTCCGCGGCGTTGACCAATGGTATAAAAAGGCAGGCCTGCGTGCTCTCCCAGGACATCTCCGGAAACACTTATAAACTCACCCGGTACAGGTGCAGTCTTCATTTCCTGCTTCAAAAAAGTTCTATAATCTTTTGGTACAAAACATACTTCCTGACTGTCGGGTTTTTTTGCGGCAGACAAATTAAGATTGCCTGCAATCTTCCTGACTGCAGGTTTAATTATCTCTGCCAAAGGAAACATCAGCCGCGGCAGCTCATTTGCCGGAATACCGTGCAGAAAATAAGTCTGGTCTTTACGTAAATCCTGTGGGCGCGCTAATTGTGGACGTCCACTCTCCGGATTATTATAAACCCGGGCATAGTGTCCTGTTGCCAGGAAGTCACAATCCAGTTCGTCTACTTTTTTTAACAATAAATCACTTTTTATTTTTTTATTGCACATCACACACGGATTAGGTGTCTGCCCGCTTGAGTATTCATTGATGAAATAATCAATCACAGTTTCTCTAAATTCTTTTTGATAATCAAGCACATAAAAAGGGATATCAAGCCGGTGACAAGCAGAACGCGCGTCGATTGCTTCATCAAGAGAGCAGCAGCTTTTTTGTCGAGATTCATTCTCAGGGCCGTGATAAAGTTTCATATGAAGCCCTATAACCTCGTGACCCTGCTCCTTCAACAAAGCAGCGGCAACTGACGAATCAACGCCCCCGCTCATCGCCATTGCTACACGTGCCATAAATATTGCATTTAATGTTTAATGTAGGTTGAGGATTTAGTAGATAAAAAATATATTCTGCAGGATTATTTATTAACGACTGCTGTTTGCTTGAAAATTTTGGATGTAACTTGTGTAGTCGTCATGCTTGCCGCTGTAACTGGCGGATTGGTAGCGTCTCTTTTTGAATCGTTGAAAAAAATCATTGATCTGCTTGTTGTTCCTTTGATTATAAGACTGCATTTCACGTTTGCCTTTTTTCCGGTCTTTCTGCTTTTGTTCATTCAAATTAAAGATTGAAGCAGACTGTTTATTTGTCAAAGGATTGTTAGCTTTAGAAATATTCAGGATCATTGCCATTGCTTTTCGTCTGATTTTTTCTTCTTCAGGGTCTATGCTTGACGAATTATCAGCCTTCATCACGGCAGCTATTTCAGTATTTTGGTCCTTATTCTCGTTAGTTATGGTGTTGTTTTCAGCAGGATCTTGATTATTCTTTTCTTCTTCAGTATTTGTAGATTCAGTTTGAGTAAATCCAATATTTAATTGAAATATGCAGAGACAGAACATTAGCAAAAACACAAAAGCCAGTCTGTTGAAACGACTTCGTTTCAGCTTTTTAATACCTGTTATGATGATTTTCTGGTCTGCTATTTTGGGATCCACCTCAGCCTCAGCTCAAAAATTAACTGCGGAAAACATTGCCTGCAATGTATCTGCACAGGCTCGTTATGAATGTTATATCAAAGTGAAAAAAGATTCTCAAGCAATAGCTGATAGTCGTCTTTCTACTCTAGATTCACAAAAAAAAATACGCCAAGAAGCATATTTTAAGTTTAAGGAGCGCATGGGCTCTATGGAAAATGCTAAAGCAATAGCTATAACTCGTAAATCTATTTTAGAGGAACAGGAAAAATTGCGTTTGGAATTAAATGAAAGCCCCAAAAAGCAACGAAAAAAAATAAATCGCCAGGAAATAATGCAGCAAGTTGAATATTCACGTTCCCGTAATATTTCTCATAAAGGAGAAAGATACTCCATAACTTACGGTTATGTGCTTGAACTACGCCCTTAAAATTGGTTGAGCCTGCACGTTTTAAAAAAAGTCAACTGCGCTCATCGTAAAAAATAAGAACTATTATATCCTAAATTTACTGTATTTTCAAGGAATTTAACTGAATTGTAAGTTACTGAAGAGTTTATTGAGGGCTGTCATAAAATTAAAAACCAGTGATGATTTTTGTGTGAGTCACTTCATCCGGAAAAAGTCAGTGGAAAATGCCTATCGCCAAACACAAAGTATGAACCGGATTCGTCTAAATGATTCAACAGCCAGAACCTTGGAGCATCCGCCAGCATGACTTCGCCATAGGTTTGAGAAAGCACAAAACATCTCTCCTTTTTATCGATACGGAAGCTGTCGAGATCAAGCGAATCAGTTTGCTGATTATTAAGCTGCAGCTTAAATTCCTCTTGAACTAGCTCTATGGCCAATGCCCGCATCGGTGTTATTTCACATTCAAGGTAGCATTTGTCCCAGCGGTGATCACTCCAATACTCAACAAAATAAAGTTCACTCTCTTTTTCAAAAAACAGATTTGATTCAAAAAGAGCTAATACCTTTCCGCTGATATATTTTTCACGCAAACACCATTTTTGTTGTTGATCAATCCGGATAAAGTCATAGTGAAAGCGCATTGCAAGTTCGCTCGTAAAATCATTTTCCTGTTTGAGTGCTCTTGAGATGGGCACAGGAAAATACATACCTGTCGGCAATTGAGTTGTCAAATCAGGTAAAATTTTCTCCATCAAGTGTAGAGTATCCTCGTCTTCAAGCAGTCCCGAAGCTGTTAGTCGCTGCAGTTCATCAGCAATCAAAGGGTTTAAAAAACGTTCTTCCCAGAGAAAGAGCATAATCAACTTTCGCTCAAAAAACCATTGCAGACGTTTTTCCAGGTTCATAATTCTGCGTTTATTAGTGAGTGTGCAATGAACAACTTAGCTGAATTACTTTATTTTCAGCTGGATAAAATTTAGAGAGAGACTTGCAGAGGACGTGGTGCGAGAGCCAATTTGGCATAACGAATGAGTTGTGAACGTCCGCATTCATTGTAACTTTCGTAGCGGTTGGATATAAAAGCGAAGGTAATCTCAGAAATTTTGCGCATATGCAGGCTTACACGTTCATACCAGTGGGATGCGTCTCCTTCGATTGTTTGATAATCTTCACGCTCCATGAACATTACCAGCGAATAAGCTCTTCTTCCATGAGGCGTATCTATTTCTACAATACCTGCGTTTCCGTTTACTCCTTTTACAAATCCTGTTTTGTCCCATAGTTTGACTGATTTATTAGCCGCAAAACAGGTGTCGGCTTTAATCCTGTCTTTCAACCAGGCATGACCGGGAAGAGCGAGTAAATAAAGCATTTCCTTTGCCGCGGTTTTGTTTACTTGCGCACTGTATTTAGTTCCGATTACACGTTTAAACCAGATATTCACAAATATCTGATTTAAATCTGCAGCAGAAATTTTATTTTGGTAAGTACGTCCATCTTCCGGAATCGTCTCTATTAGGCTCAGCTCTTTGTACAATTTTGTGTTGTCAAGTAAGAGTTGAATATTTTCAGTACCACCTAACAATTTAATTATAGTATTTGTGCTGGGGTTACTGCTGAAACGGATCATTTCCTCAATCAGCTTTTTGTGGTTTGAGCTCTCTCTGATCTTTCCTTTAAAACGCTGAATCATGTATGCATGAAGTATTGGCACCTTGATTGTACTGGCAGATTTGACACTTTGCCTCGCTCGTAGAGAAACCAGTAATTCTCCAGTTGTAAGATCTTGCACAACGATTGAAAGTTTGTCATTTCTCTTGAGTTTGTTTTTGGTATAGGTTTCTTTCATGTACTGCAGAATACTTGCTTCCAGTGACGAGGTGAAGGGTGTCGAGTTAAATTTTCCTGCATAATAAGGCAAGCCTTCAGGCAGATAAAGTTTGACATGTTCCTGAGCCACCCAGCCCTGAATCCCTTGTGGGATTCTGACCTTCAGCCATTTTTTATTTGATGCTGACAAACTCAATAAATGTGTGCCTTTAGGGAGAACTTTTATGGCAGAATTTTTGGTGTTGGGACTTGAACGTAAATTTAATGCAGAAGCAGTAACTACCGCATAACTTCCGATAATATTTGGAATGTCTGATTTATGTATTAATTGTTCTACTTTAGCATCAGCAGACAGTCCAGGAACCGGCTGTATTTTTGCAGATGACGATTCTTTTGCGTAAAGCTGAATGACAGAGAAGTAAAGTGAGAGTGATAAGAGACTGACTGAGCACAGTCTGTAGATAAACAAATTCCTGCCTTTTGCAGGTTGCAGGCAGAGTCTAACTTTCAAAATATTTCTCAAAGAAGATTGACTGACTGTTACTCAATGTCTCTTGCTGAGTGTTTGCTGTGGGGAGTTGAAAAGGATTTAACTTTAAAACTTTGCTTGGACAAGACTGAAAGATAATTTCTCTGAAGACTTTAGAGAAACACTCAATATACTAAATGCTCAGTTAAAACCAGTTTTTATTGTGCTTTTTCTTTGCGGATCCGGCTAATATTTGACAGGAAAACTGATCCTGGAATGATGATGAATCCTATGACCAGAACGACAAATACAATTGTCCAACTCAGTCCCATAAATGCTCCGTTTAATTATTGTTATACAATGTTTTTGAGCATTAATGTTATTTTATAAATCAGAAAAAGCCAAACTTAAATTTGTGAAAATAACAAAAAGTATTTGCAGAAGTCCACGCTAATAAAAGCTGTATGTTGTTTTTTCCTGCGAAAAATACCTTTTAAATTTGCTTTAAGGTTTTATATCTGCTTTAACAAATGCACTTTGAAAATTGGGGTTATTCTTTCTTAATTTGTCACGCAATTTTACTGCATCTTTTTTTGATTTAAACCCTGCGATTTGTACAGCCTGAAAACGTATTTTCTGAGTAGTACGCTGTATTTTAAGGAAAATATCTTCCTTGAAAGCCTGATTTAAATAAGTTCTTACTCTGTTTGCAGTTTCTAGATCCGGAAATAATCCCAGTGATACCTGGTATCCATTTTCCATTGATTTGCGAAAAGCATGGCCTGCCAGAGGATTATTGTAATTAATTTTCTTAACCATTCTTGCAGAATACTCTTCACCAAAAATTTTTGTAGAAAGCACCTCCGAAATTCCGGAACTTTCATTTGAAGAACGGACACGTGATTTATACCCTAAAGTTTTTAATTGAAGACGACTTTCGTTAACGCATTCATGGGAAATACAGGAAACAACCTGTACGTAATAGCTGGTTGTTTTTGCTTTTGCTTTTGCTTTCTTTGGCTTCTTTGGCTTCTTTGGTTCAGGTTTACTGACCTTTACGGGTGGAACAGGTTCTGTCGGTATTTCTACGACGGTTTCAAATAAAGTTGTCTCAGCAGGAGTTGCAAAAAAATAAAGTACTACAACAGTGATAACTCCCAAAAGCAAACCTGTAATACTGGAAATAATAAGCGGTTTTAACAGACCTTTCTTTTTTTTCTGTTTAGCAGTTGAAGTATCATCGTCCTTGCCCTCTGACTCATCTTCAAGTTCAGTATCGTAATCCTCCTCCTCCTGCTCTTCCTCGTCATCTTCATCACCAGCATCTTCATCAACATTACCATCGTCTTCATCATCACTTTTTACTTCAGGAGTCTTTTCCTCTTCTTTTTTATCTTCTGCAGTCTCACTGTCATCGTCACCTTCCAGGTCATCGATTGTAGAAAGATCTTCGAAAAATGAATCCAATTCACTGTCACTCTCTTCCTCACCGTCATTTTCCATGAAGGAGTCGAGCTGTTCTCCAAAATCGTCACCAAAATCGTCCAGACCTTCCAGTCCGTCAACTTTTTCTTCAGCCATGTTTCACTTGCAGTTGTAATGTTTTTGGTGCATTTAATTTTCTTGTTTTAGCAAATCAGAACTGCTTCCCACTAGTGTCTGTTTTATTGAGCAGATAAAAAAGGTATAAACCGCGCAAGGTCAAATCATCATGATAAATAACGTTTGACAGAATCGGTAAAATTTTTGCAGCCAAACCGCCGGTGATTACAACTGTCGGTGTTGATTGGCCTTGTTGTTCTATTTCATTCGTTATTCTTTTAATCAACGAATCTATCATTCCGCCGTAACCGTAGATTAGACCGGATTTAATACTGTCAGTCGTATTCTTTCCGATTACATTTTCCGGCATCTCAAGATTTACCTGAAACAGTTGTGCGGCTTTTGAAAACAGCACATCAGCAGAAATTAATAATCCGGGACAAATCACACCTCCCTGAAAAATTCCTTCCGCAGAGACTACATCCAGTGTAGTTGCAGTACCACAATCAATGATGATCAGTGAAGTTTTATATTCCTGGTATGCGGCAGCAGCGTTAATCAGTCTGTCCTGACCGACCTTTGCTGGTGTTTCAGTATTTATTTCAATGCCAAGATTGCGTTCGTGGCTGACCTGAATTGTAGGTTTACCAGTCAAATTATCTAGCAGTAAAGTAAAAACTTCTGTCAGTTCTGGAACTACTGAACTAAGCACTGCGCCTTGCACCTCTTGCAAACTGAAATCGCATGCGAAAAGCATACCCCGAACAAGTATTCCATATTCATCTACACTTTGATGAATACCGGTATGCAGGCGCCAACTCTGTAATATTTTTGAATCCTTGACTAAGCCAAGTACTACGTCACTGTTGCCTATGTCTACAGCTATAATCATTACGGTTCCTCTCTTATTTCAAGAATGTCTCCGGAAACATGCGTCAGGATTTCTCCTGATTCTGTCCGGATTTGCAAATAACCCTCCTTCGTTAATCCTTCAATAGTACCAATGGTTCCTGAGCCTTTTATCTGTTCTTGTACGTTATTCAAACTACGTACCTTCTTGCCTTTTGCCTGTGAGCGAATTAACCATTCATTCAGCAGTGCGCTGCGGGCGATTGTTACATAGTCAGCTTCCCTGTTTGCAGCAGCCTTTTCTCTGAATTCTGCAAAACAGCATTCCAGTTCACTTAAAAGCAGCTGAAATACTGTTTCATTTTCAAGAGCAGGTCTATCTTCTGTTCTATTAATTACGTTAGAGTTTTGATAAATTTCTGCTTCCAGAGTAGTCAAAATTTCCTGTAGTTCTTGCGGATAATCTTTGAGAAAACCTTTAGTGTTTAAGCCTATCCCGAGGATCAATACAGGAAAATTCTGTTGCGGAATTTTGATTGTTTCAAGTAAAATACCGCAGATTTTTTTCCCGTTTACCAGTACGTCATTTGGCCATTTAAGGTGGGCTCCGTCTATATATTTTTCTAGAACACGAGCGACTACGATTCCGGCCAGTAAAGCAAATACCTGAACTTCCCCAAGCGCTAAGTTTGGATGCAGGACAACCGAAAAGGTTACGTTTTTTTGCGGAAGTGAAACGAACTTCCTTCCGGCTCTTCCTCGCCCGGAAGTTTGCATTTCAGCAATTACAACCAATCCGTGCTGCTTAAGCAACTCACTGTTATCTTTCAAATATGTATTTGTTGAACCAACTTCTCTTAGGCGTATGATTCTTTTGCCAATTGTTTCGGACATATTTTTAACGTAAGAAGAAATTGTGAATAACTAAGTTTGAAACTTTACCAGTTGCGGCATTTCTGTCAACAGAGACAACAGCTCTCACTTTGGCTTTCACGTTATCGATTTCAGTCATGAGCAAGATTTCATACCAGAAACTGTGGGGGATGAAAAAATCACGGGATCTGTCGTATTGAGTAATATTGCTTAGCTTATTTTTTATGTCTTCACTTGTCAATTTAGAACGTGGTTGTTTTGTAAGTTCTGCTGCAATTTCTTCTCTTTTTTCAAAATAATCCTGTGAAATGCTGTCGTCATAGCCTGGGGAATAATTGATGAAATAAGCAGTGTTTTGATTAAATTTCTCCAGGAATTCTACAATTTCTTCAAATGTTGCTAAGTTGACATTGATACGTGGTTTAATTGCAGAAAAGTCTGCTTGCGTTTCATATTTGTTGCCTACAGGAAAGATTGTGAATCCCTTTTTCCATTGATCGAGCGGAATCCGTTTATCTTTAACCCCGCTAATTAGTTGGACTTCACTCAACTTGTCGAGGAAACCGTTTTTTATTTCAAAATACGGATCTATAGAACGATATGTATTTTTCTCCGCACCTATTGTACCGTAGATGGATGAATCATAAATTTCTGCATCTTTATCCAGCCAATCGAAAATTGCCGCATAAATTGACAGGATATCATTGATATTTAATTGAATATTATGTGATGGAACACTGCTTCCAGGCTGATAAGTAGTTACACTAGTCCACTTTTTGAGAATATTAATGAATTGATTTGCCAGCCGAACGTCCGATTTTGTCTCAGGATTAACTGTTCTAAACGGTGGCGTTTGTATCCGGTTCAAGTTATAAAGATGATCAATAGGACGGATGACCGGTGTATAAAAAGATACTTCCGGGAAATCCGCAATTACTCCTGCAGGCAAGCCAACAGGTTGAGGTGGATTTAAAAAAGATATTTCATTGCCTGTTGCTCCCAGCCTTAATAAATCCTTTAAGTATACTGTGAAAAACTTAAGCTCTTCCTGTCCTTCTATACCTTCTAAAACAGCCTTAAACATTGATTTAACGGCATTTCTAGCTTTGAAGGATGCTTGGTAATTTTTAATCCCCCGAGTTTCAAGTTTGGTTTCAAATGAAAACTCTGTCATGAAAACTGCAAGGAGAGCCAAAATAACCAGAGTAATCAAGAGGGCAATTCCACGTTGTGAAGTAGTCTTAGGAGGCGAAGGAGGAAACACTGGGAGGTAAGACATGACTAAAGCTTTGAATACAGGCTTTTACATTTCAACCTGCCGAACAAAGTTTACAGCAGCAAATGCCTTAAAGGCAACAGGGTGTCAGGAAACAAAATAGTTGTTTCCCGGCAGCCTGTGCTTAACAAATATATTTATGGCAGCCTCAGGCTGCTTGGGCTAAAGTAATGTACTCAAAACGCCAGGATATTGATCAGGAGCAACCGCTGGTTGCACCGCAGGAGGCACACTTGAGACAGGAACCATTACGTATCATTGTGAACTGCTGGCAGGTGTGGCATGCTTCTCCTTCATAGCCTTTCATCCGTGCTTCCTGAACAAGGCTGGATGTGGATCTTTCCTGTGCTTCCCAACTTTCGCTGGAAGTCTCTCCTGCAAAATCTGTATTGCCGGAAAAATCCGCATGTGCCTGTTCTGGTTCCGGTTCTGAATTTTTCAAAAGCGCAAAATCAACTCCTTTAAAATCATTGTCCTCTTGTTCCAGAAAGGCCTGGCTTTCTTCAGTACTGAGAGTTCTTTCTGAGACTACCTGTTCATTGTCAAACTCTGGTTCTGTCTCATTCTGAGTATGTACAGCACTTGCCTGCAGTTCATCTGAATTGATATGTGACAATTCGTTACGACCCAAATAAGAAATTGCCAGTTCACGGAAAACATAATCAATGATGGATGTGCTCATCTTGATATTATCATTTCCGGAAACCATCCCGTTTGGTTCAAAACGGGTAAAAATAAAGGCTTCCACAAATTCTTCCAGAGGCACACCGTGTTGCAGTCCGAGTGAAATGGCAATCGCAAAGCTATTCATCAAACTTCTGAACGCAGCTCCTTCTTTGTGCATATCGAGAAAAATTTCGCCAATGGTGCCATCCTCATACTCACCGGTGCGAAGGTAAAGCTTGTGTCCTCCGATTACCGCTTTTTGTGTGTAGCCGTTACGGCGGTGAGGTAATTTTCTGCGTTTGGCTATGTAACGGTGAATAATTTTTTCTGCAATCCTGATTTGCGCCGGTTGTACAGCAGCGATACTTTCATCTGCTTCGTCTTCGTCCCACAAGTGTTCTTCCGCACTTACATTGAGCGGTTGGCTGAGTTTGGAGCCATCCCTGTAGAGTGCGTTGCATTTTAAACCGTTGTGCCAGGAAGTGGAAAATGCCTGCTTAATATCAGTTACATCAGCATCGCCCGGCATATTGATAGTTTTAGAAATCGAACCGGAAATGAAAGGCTGGGCAACCGCCATCATACGGATGTGCGCGTCAGGTGCTATGAAGCGCTTACCATTGCGTCCGCACTTGTTTGCACAGTCGAAGACATTGTAATGTTCCTTTTTGAGATGCGGAGCGTTTTCACTGGTCATAGTTCCGCAAATATAATCATTGGCTGCTTCTATTTCCTTGCCGGTGAATCCGAGATGTTTGAGGATACTGAAATCAAAATTTCCAAGCTGCTCATCAGTCAAACCCAGTGTTTCCTTGCAGAATGACTCTCCAAGTGTATAGAGGTTGAAAACAAAGCTGATATCAAATGCGGTTGGTAACTGTTCTTCTATGCGCTTGAGTACTTCATCCGTAAAACCTTTGCTGCGCAAAACATTTGCATTGATGCAGGGACTTCCCTCTAAACGTGCATAACCCTTGATATAATGTACAATATCAGCTACTTCCGAGTCTGCATACCCAAGTTTCTTTAAGGCTAAGGGAATTGAATTATTAATTATTTTGAAATAACCACCGCCGGCCAGTTTCTTGAATTTAACCAGCGCAAAGTCCGGTTCAATTCCGGTTGTGTCGCAATCCATTAACAGACCGATGGTTCCGGTTGGTGCAATCACAGTGACCTGCGCATTACGGAAACCATGTTTTTCTCCGAGTTTCAAAGCCTGATTTGCATCTTGTTGAGCAGCTTTGAGCAATTCAGGGGGGCAATGCTGACTGTCAATACCGACAGGTTTGATGGTCAAACCTTCATATTCACTGTCCTGAGCACGGAAAGCGGCACGCCGGTGATTACGGAGCACCCGCAGCATATTTTCTTTGTTTCTCTCATATCCTGCAAATGTGCCTAGCTCTTTTGCCATTTCCGCGGAAGTTGAGTAAGAAGTCATATGCATGATGGAAGTCACTGCACCGCAAATGGCAAGGGCTCCCGGAGAATCATAAGGAATTCCGTTAACCATTAAATACGTTCCCAAATTTGCATAACCCAAACCGAGTGTTCGGAAGTCATAGGAAAGCTTGGCAATGTTCTTACTTGGAAACTGTGCCATCAGCACACTTATTTCTAAAACAATTGTCCAAATTCTGGAACCGTGCCTTAATTTTACAATATCAAGTTCGCCGGTCTTAGGATCACGGAAACGCATCAAATTCAGGGAAGCCAAGTTGCACGCCGTGTCGTCCAAAAACATGTATTCACTGCAAGGATTTGATGCCCGAATCGGTCCATCGGCAGGGCAGGTGTGCCATTCATTGATTGTTGTATCGAACTGTATCCCAGGATCTGCTGAGGCCCAGGCCGCATAGGCAATCTCTTCCCAGAGTTCAGTTGCTTTGAGTGTCTTGCACGGAACAGGTTTTCTACCTTCCTTTTTGGCTTTCACTTTTTCAACACGCCAGAAAAGATCCCAGTCTTTGTCCTGCTCAACTGCTTCCATGAAGGCATTATTAAGGCGGATTGAATTGTTGGCATTTTGTCCTGCAACAGTTTGATATGCTTCAGAATTCCAGTCTGTATCGTATTCTTCAAACAAAACATCTGTGTAACCCTGCTGTGCCAAATGGATGATACGGTGCACATAGCTGAAAGGTATTTGTGCCAGTCGGGCTTTTTTGGCGACTTTACGTAGGTCTTTATTCAACTTGAGGTCAAATTTTTCAGTTTCATCTCCCCAGTCGTGAATCGCGCTGAATAGTTCGTTGATCAGTTCTTTAATCGTTTTAGAACCTGCCACCAGGGCTGCGACTTTTTGTTCTTCATGAACTTTCCAGTTAACAAATTTTTCAATGTCAGGGTGATCGGCATCAATACAGATCATCTTTGCTGCACGGCGAGTAGTTCCGCCGGACTTGATTGCGCCGGCTGCAGAATCACCAATTTTGAGGAATGACATAAGTCCTGAAGATACACCTCCTCCGGACAGTGGTTCCATATCTCCTCGTAAATCAGAAAAGTTGGAACCTGTTCCTGAGCCGTATTTAAAAAGTCGCGCTTCACGGGTCCACAAATCCATGATGCCGCCTTCACGCACCAAATCGTCTTTGACTGACTGGATAAAGCACGCATGAGGTTGCGGGCGTGTATACGCGTCTTTGGAAGGGGTGATTTCTTCGGTTTTTGGGTCAACGTGATAATGTCCCTGTGCAGGACCGTCCAGTCCGTAAGCCCAGTTTAGTCCAGTATTGAACCATTGAGGAGAGTTTGGCGCTGCCATTTGGTTAGCCAACATGTGGCATAATTCATCATAAAAAGCTCGGGCGTCTTCTTCAGTATCAAAATAGTTGTTCTTATAACCCCAATACGTCCAGCAGCCGACAAGCCGGTGAAAAACCTCACGTGCGTCAGTTTCCGAAATGGTGGAATCATCTCCGGAAGTTTCTGCTTCTGCGGCTTCCTGTTCCTGCTTTGCCTTATCATGTAGAGAAGGTTGCAGCCATGCGGGGATTCCTCTTTCTTTGGCAGCTTTAAGATGTTTGGGTATTCCGGCTTTGCGGAAATATTTCTGGGCCATGATGTCAGTTGCTACCTGAGACCATTCTTTTGGTACAGAAACTTTTTCCCACTCTGAGACTACTGAGCCATCAGGATTGCGGATTATGGAACTGCGGTTTTCAAATTCCATCGACTGATAAGGACCCTCACCCTCCATGGTGAAGAGGCGTTTAATTTTCATGCATGCCTTTTAGTGTTTTGTATTATAAAATAAAAATGAAGTTTGCCCAATCCATGGTTTCCCTCACTGATTAATGTATACTTAAACGCGTAAAACTTAAAGGCCGGATACTTAAATTTAATCCAATTTATTTATGCAATAATCATGAAATTATTGCACGGTTTGCCGACCTAGTGGAAAATCAAGCCCAGACTGAGCATAAAAGCTTATTACTTAAGTATTTTAGATTCGTAAATTATCAATAAACCACAACCAAATATGTGTTATTAATATTAAATATAATTTTTATATCAGCAGGATAGAGTTTCTCTTGGAGCAATGCCAGAATAGAATAATTTTTCTTTCAATTACTTCAGCGATAACTCTTAGTTTGACAAAATATCTAACTATATCCGGTATTGATAATTTAGTTCAACTGGTTTAGAAAATC